>Ga0105240_10011933_pt1 | contig 12046 bp, 8 predicted proteins | sample KBSC54metaG_FD_80426 | JGI IMG/M metagenome (GOLD analysis project Ga0105240, IMG submission 80426) | Corn rhizosphere microbial communities from Kellogg Biological Station, Michigan, USA - KBS C5-4 metaG | ecosystem: Host-associated > Plants > Roots > Rhizosphere > Soil | place: Michigan, USA...
CAGGGCTTCGCCGACGCGCTGGCCGGCGTCCCGCTGGCGGCGTACAAGCAGGGCCCGCTGCTGCTGACCGAGCCGACCGGCCTGACGAAGGCCACCGAGGACGAGATCAAGCGCGTGCTGCCGGCCGGCGCGACGGTGTACGTGCTCGGCGGGCAGGCGGCGCTCTCCTCCCACGTCGATGCCCAGCTCCGCGCCGACGGCTACCAGGTCACGCGCTATGCCGGGGCCGACCGCTACGGGACCGCGATGCGGATCGCGACGTCGGGGCTCGACAACCCGGCGTCGGCGGTCGTGGTGACCGGGAACGACTTCGCCGACGCGCTGGCCGCCGGCCCGGCCGCCACCGGCGACATCCTCACTTCGCAGGGCAAGCCCGCGGCGATCGTCCTGTCGAACGGCGGCGCGATCACCGATCCCGCCACGCGTTCGTTCATCGAGGCACGGGTCGGCTCGGTGCCGGACCCGGTGTACAGCCACGTCCTCACCCTGGGCGGCCAGGCGACGTGCGCGGTGCAGAGTATCGACGCCAAGCCGGGAACGCCGCCGTGCTTCTTGGCGGGGCTGCCGCGCGGTATCGGCGGCTACGACACCATCGGCGGGAGCAAGGCGTTCCGGGGCATAGTCGGCGAAGACCGCTTCCAGACCGCGGCCTACGTCGCCACCTCGGGCCTGACCTCCCACATCGAGTGGTCCCCCGACCAGACCTGGAGTTTCCACGACGACGACGGCCTGTTCGGCCTCGCCTCCGGCACCACCTACGCCGACGCCCTCACCGGCGGTGCCGCGCTGGCCGTCGAGCACGCGCCGGTGCTGCTCACGGCCCGCACCTACTTCCCGGCCGCCGTCGGCTCCTCCATCGCGACCGCCACGACCCGGCCCGCGCCGAGCACCTTCGAAGCGGACATCTTCGGCGGCCCGGTCGCGATCGCCCCGGCGCTGGAGAGCGCGCTCGACGCCAAGATCCGCCCCTGACACCGGATACGTCCCGACACACCGTGGGCCCCGCCGGAACGATCCGGCGGGGCCCATTCGCGTCCGAGTCCGCGTCCTGCGAACCGCCGGCTCAAAAAGACGTCGGCTCCGGCTGATACCCCGCCGCCCGCAGCCGCGAGATCAGCGTCTCGGCGTGCGCGATCCCTCGCGTCTCCAGTTGCAGCGCCACCTCGACCTCGCCGAAGGCCAGGGACGGCCGGGTCCACAGATGCTCGATGTCCATCACGTTCGCGTCCGCCTCGCCGAGTTCGCTCAGCAGCTTCGCCAAGGCGCCGGGGCGGTCCGGGATGCGGAGGCGCAGGGCCAGGAAGCGGCCGGCGGAGACCAGGCCGTGGCGGATCATGCGCATCATCAGCAGCGGGTCTATGTTGCCGCCGGACAGCAGGACGACGACCGGGGCGTCGAAGGCGCGGGCGTCGTCCATCACCGCCGCGACGGCCGCGGCACCGGCCGGTTCGACCACGAGTTTGGCCCGCTCCAGGAGCGCCAGCATGGCCTTGGACAGCGATTCCTCGGAGACCACGCGGATCTCGTCGACGAGCCGGGTGATGAGGGCGAAGGGCACGTCGCCGGGCCGCCCGACCGCGATACCGTCGGCCATCGTCGCCATACCGGCCAGCTGGACCGGCATTCCGGCGGCCATCGAGGGCGGATACGCCGCCGCGCCGGCCGCCTGGACGCCGACCACGCGCACGTCGGGACGGACCGCCTTCACCGCCGCGGCCACCCCGGCCAGCAGGCCGCCGCCGCCGACCGAGACCACGATGGTCCGCACCTCGGGGCACTGCTCCAGGATCTCCAGGCCGACCGTGCCCTGGCCGGCGATCACGTCGGGGTGGTCGAAGGGGTGGATGAAGGTCGCCCCCGTCTCGGCGGCGAACGCCCGCGCGGCGATCAGCGCCTCGTCCACGGTGTGCCCGGCGAAGCGCACGTGCGCGCCGTAGGCCTCGGTCGCGGCGACCTTCGGCAGCGGCGCGCCCTCGGGCATGAACACGGTCGACTTGCTGTCCAGCAGCGACGCCGCCAGCGCCACGCCCTGCGCGTGGTTGCCGGCGCTGGCCGCGACGACCCCGCTGGCCCGCTCGGCCGCCGACAGGTTCGCGATGCGCACGTACGCGCCGCGGATCTTGAACGACCCGGTCCGCTGCAGGTTCTCGCACTTGAAGCGGACGTGTCCCCCGACCCGCTCCGAGATGCTCCGGGAGCCCTCCAGCGGCGTCCGCCGCGCCACGCCTTCCAGCAGGTCACGAGCCCGCTCGACGTCTTCCAAGGTCACAGTCGCCGTTGACATGATCCCAGTCTGGCAGGTCGCCGATCGCCTCACGAGCCGCCCGGGGAAACTACTTGCATGACGCATGCATCCAGGTATATGCTTGCAGCAACCAAGCATTCGGGCGCGGCAGGACTCGGCAGGAGACGAGAAGGACGATGAGCGGCGAGCCGTTGAGCAGCGAGCCTCTGAGCGATGAGGAGTACAGCGAGCTCGGCAAGACCATGGGGATGCTGTTCCAGCGCATCATGCGGTCGCGCCGGGAGCCCGAGGGCGGCCAGATCGCGGCGCTGAGCATGCTCGCCAAGTGCGGGCCGGTCCGCTCCAGCGACCTGGCCAAGGAGCTCTTCCTGGACCAGTCGACCGTCTCCCGCCACGTCGCCCACCTGGAGTCCGACGGCCTGGTCGAGAAGGTCGCCGACCCCCACGACGGGCGCGCCACCCAGCTCCACCTGACCGACCTCGGCCAGAAGCACATCCACGACTTCTGGCACAAGCGCATCGACGCGATGCGGGAGGGCTTCGAGCACTGGGATCCGGCGGATCTGCGGACCCTGGGCATGCTCATGACCCGCTACGTCGAGGACATGGCCGCGATCATGGCGAAGAGCCAGGAGCAGGCCAAGAACGACATCCAGAACACACAACTCCAGAACGGCCCCACGACGGCAGAGAGAACCGTAAATGTCTAATAAGTCAGCGATGCGTAGCATCTCCATAACGGGCGGCGGTGGGAGACGGGTGGGCGAGACCACCGCTATACCCGAGAAGACATCGAGCCCTCCGGCGCCACAAGTCGCCGAGGGCTCCACCATGAGCCACAAGCAGATCCTGGTGGTCTTCGGCTCGCTGATGCTGGGCCTGCTGCTGGCCTCGCTGGACAACACCATCGTCAGCACCGCGATCCGCACCATCATCGGCGACATCGGCGGCGCCAACGGCCTGGCCCGCATGCCGTGGGTGACCACCGCCTACGTGCTGGCCTCCACCGCCGCGACCCCGATCTACGGCAAGCTCTCCGACCTGTTCGGCCGCAAGCCGCTGTACATGACCGCGATCGCGCTGTTCCTGATCGGCTCGGCGCTGTCCGGCCTGTCGCAGAACCTGAACGAGCTCATCGCGTTCCGCGCGCTGCAGGGCCTGGGCGCCGGCGGCATCATGGGCCTGACGTTCGCCATCGTCGGCGACGTGGTCCCGCCCCGCGAGCGCGGCAAGTACCAGGGCCTGTTCGGCGGCGTGTTCATGCTGGCGATGGTGGCCGGACCGCTGCTCGGCGGCATCTTCACCGAGCACAGCTCGATCATCGGCATCACCGGCTGGCGCTGGGTGTTCTACGTGAACCTGCCGATCGGCATCATCTCGCTGTTCGTCATCAGCGCCGTGCTGCACCTGCCGAAGCGGCGGGTGAAGGCGACCATCGACTACGTCGGCGCGGCCCTGGTCGTGGCGGGTGTGGTGTGCCTGCTGCTGGCGGCGCAGATGGGCGGCCAGCAGTACGCGTGGGGCTCGCCGGTCATCATCGGCCTGGCGGTCGCCGGCGTCGTGGTCCTGACGGCGTTCGTGCTCTGGGAGATCCGCACGCCGGAGCCGATCCTGCCGATGCGCCTGTTCCGCGGCGACGTGTTCCGGGTCTCCAGCGTCATGGGCTTCCTCATCGGCATGGTGATGATGGGCGCGATGATGTACATCCCGTTCTACTTCCAGGTCGTGAACGGCGACAGCCCGACCAGGGCCGGCCTGCGCATGCTGCCGATGATGGTCGGCCTGCTGACCACCTCGATCAGCTCCGGCCGCATCATCAGCCGGACCGGCCGCTACCGGTTCTTCCCGATCGCGGGCATCGCGGTGACCACCGTGGGCCTGGGCCTGATGACCACCATGGACGAGAACACCGACTTCGTGGTGAGCGCGCTGTTCATGTTCATCGTCGGCCTCGGCCTCGGCGCCACGATGCAGGTGCTGATCCTGGCGGTGCAGAACGCGGTGGCGATGAAGGACATGGGCGTGGCGACCACGTCGAGCACCTTCTTCCGGTCGCTGGGCCAGACCTTCGGCGCGGCGATCATGGGCGCGATCCTGACCAACCAGCTGACCAGCCACCTGAAGTCGAACGCGGTCGGCCACCCGGAGCTGGCCCAGGTGGGCGACAAGGGCATGCTGGACCTGCAGAACCAGCAGGCGATGTCGCACCTGCCGCCCACGGCGCAGCACCTGCTGGTCCACTCCTTCGCCCAGGCGCTGTCGACGGTGTTCCTGGTCGGCGCGGCGCTCAGCCTGGTCGCCTGGTTCGCCAGCTGGTTCCTGAAGGAGCACAAGCTGCGCTCGATGGCTTCGGCGCCGACCGCGCAGCAGGGTTCTGCTTCGGACGCGGAGGCTCCGGCCCTCGCCCACTAGCGATCTTCACGGACTGAATATTTAGTGCGCACAACTAAGAACGCTGCGACCGCCCGGGGAAACCCGGGCGGTCGTTTCGCGTGGTGCCTCTCGCGGACGTCAGTCCAGGCGGTCCGCGGACCAGTACGCGTCACCGCGCAGGATCAGGGCCGCCGCGCCGACGAGGCCGGCGTCCTGGCCCAGATCGGCCGGGACCACTTTCAGGCTCTTGGTGAAGTCCAGCCGCGCGTGCCGGTAGAGCGCGGCGCGCATGGGTTCGAAGAGCAGATCCCCAGCCTGCACAATGCCTCCGCCGATCGTGACCAGCTCCAGATCGCACAACGCGGCGGCGCCGGCGATCGCGACACCGAGCGCGGTTCCGGCCCGGTTGAAGGCGGCCTCGGCGATGCCGTCGCCGGCGCGGGCGTCGTCGGTGAGGTCCTTGCCCGTGCGGCTGTCCTGGCCGGCGCGCCAGCCCTGCGCCGCCGCCCACGCGGCCATGCGCGGACCGCTGGCGACGGCCTCCAGGCAGCCGGTGCCGCCGCAGGCGCAGGGCGTCTCCTGGTCGACGACGATGTGGCCGATGTGGCCGGCGTTGCCCTTGGCGCCGTCGATGAGGCGGTCGCCGAGGATCAGGCCGCCGCCGACGCCGGTGGAGACAACCATGCCGAGCATGTTCGCGGTGCCGCGTCCGGCGCCCTGCCAGTGCTCGGCGGCGGCCAGACAGATGGCGTCGTTGTGCAGGCGCACGTCGCACCGGAAGTCGGCTTCCAGCCGCCAGCGCAACGGGAAACCGCGCCAGCCGGGGATGTTCAGCGGCGACACCTCTCCGGCCGGCCAGCGCATCGGACCGCCACAGCCGACGCCCACGGCACGGTAGGCGTCGCGCTCGTAGGGGAGGTGGTCGACGGCGTCGAGGAGGGCGGCGTAGAGCGCTTCGCCGTCCGCCCCGGCCCCGGCCGGAGTCGGCGCCCGGAAGGACGCCAACACCTCGCCGTGCGCGTCGACCGCCCCGACCGCCATCTTCGTGCCGCCGATGTCGATCGCCAGTACCGGGGAGCCCCCGGAGGTGTCAGTCACCGTCATGGTGCACACCTTAGGCGGTTTTGTATCAGCTTCCAGAGAAGCCCTGCAGATAGGTGACCTGCTGGCGCAGGGCCTGCGCGGTCGCGTGGCTGATCGTGCCCTGATTCTCCTGGGAGCTGATGGTGGTGGTGAGGGCGGCCAGCGCCTGGTTGTAGGCGTTGGAGCCGACCTGGGTGCTGCGGAGCTGGTTGACGATGTTGGTCAGGGAGCTCTTCGCGCCGGTGTTGGTGACCTGGTTCGTGATGATGGTGACCAGCTGGGTCTCGGACTGCTGCGGGCTGGTCGGCACGGTGCTGGGGACGCCGTTGTTCGGCGCCGTGGTGCCGGGGGCGGTGCTCGGCGCCGTGTTCGGGCCGCCGGGAGTGGGCCCGCCGGTGCCGGCTCCGGGGCCGGACGCTGTCGTCGATGCGCCGCCGCTGGGTCCGGAGCTCGCGGGCGCCGCGCTGGTGGGGCCGCCGGCGGTGTCGGTGGAGCCGGAGGCGCTGGGGCCGCTGGTGCTGTTCGCGCCGCCTGTGGTGACGTTGCTGGAGCCGCTCGGCGAGACGCCGGGGAGGGCTCCGGACGCGCTGGAATTGCCGCTGCCGCTGCTCGCGCCGCCGGCGAGCGAGGGGGTGATGGACGTCGAGCCGGTGCTCGGGGACGGGCCGGCGTTGGTGGTGGAGTGGGAGCCGTGGACGGCGTAGCCGATACCGATGCCGAGGACGACGCCGACGAGCACGCCGCCGGAGGCGAGGATCCAGGGCCTCGGCTTCGGGGAGGCGGTGGCGGCCAGGGCGCCGCCGGCGGAGCCGCCGGATGAACCGCCGGATGCGCCGGCTGAACCGCCGCTGGTTTCGGTGGAGGCGCCGGCCAGGATCGCGCCGGAGGCTGCTGCGGTGGTGGTGGCACCGGCTGCTGCGGTGGTCGCACCGGCGGCGCCGGCGGTCGCGGCGCCGGCGGTCTCGGACTCGACCAGCTCCGCGCCGATCAGCAGGCCGGCCGCACCACCCGCGAGGGCACCCGCTGTGACCGCGCCCGCGGAACCGTGAGCGGGGAGCTGCTGCGTCTCGGCGTTGGCGGCGACTTCGGCGAGTGCCGCGATGACAGCTGCGGAACTGGCCGCCTCGATCGCCGCGGCCTGCCTCGATTCGGCGGCTGCCCGCTCCTCCACGCGGGCTGCTTCGATCTCCGCGGCGGTGGCGATGGCTGCTTCGGCGAGCGCTGCGGCGACGGCCTCCTCGACCGCGGTGACCCGCGCTGCTTCGGCGGCCTCCGTCTCTGCGTGCTGCCGCGCCTCGGCTTCGGCGAGCGCTGCGGCCACGGCCTCCTCGACCGCGATGACCCCCGCTGCTTCGGCGGCCTCCATCTCTGCGTGGTGCCGCGCCTCGGCCTCGGCGATCGCGGCCGCGACAGCCGCGGCGAGCGCCACTTCGGCGGCTTCGGAGTGGCTCTCGGAGCGCGAGGTGTGCCGCTCTTCGAGCTCGGCCAGCTCGGCGCGGTGCCGTTCCTCGGCCTCCGCGACGGCAGCAGCGACCGCGACACCCGTCGCAGCAGCCAGCGCCTCCCCTCCGGCCGAAGCATGCTCAGCGCGCGCCGACTCCAGCTCCGCCGCATGCGCAGTCCGCGCCGACTCCAACTCCGCGGCGTGCCGCTCCTCCATCGCCGCCAGTGCCGCGGCGGCAGCGGCCGTCGCCGCCTCCAGCTCCGCGGCGTGTGCCGTGCGCGCCGCCTCCACGTTCAGGCCGTGGCGCGCCTCGGTCGCGTTCAGCTTGTTGCGGTGCCGCTCCTCGACCTCCGCGACCGCCAGCGCCACCGCCGCGCCGCTCGCTGCAGCCAGCGCCTCCTCGCCGGCCGAGGCGTGCTCGGCCCGCGTCGACTCCAGCGCCGCCGCGTGCCGTGCCTCGGCGGCCTGGAGTTCCGCGTGGTGCGCGGCCTCGGCTTCGGCGAGGGCCAGTGCCACCGCGGCCTCCGACGCCGCCGTGACCGCCTCCTCGTTCGAGGCCGCGTGCGCCGCCTCGACCTCCGCGAGGGCCTGCGCCACGGCCGCCGCGATGGCGGCTTCCGTCAGCTCCGCCGTCGCCGCCTCCTGCGAAGCCAGCGCCGTGGCGACCGCTGCTTCGCGCTCCGCCGCGTACCGCTCCTCCGCCTCGGCCAACGCTGCCGCGATCGCCGCGGCCGACGCCGCGGAGACCGCCGCGTCGTCCACTTCCGCGTGCGCGGCCTCGGCTTCCGCCAGGGCCGCAGCCACCGCGGCCGACGTCGCCAGCGCGATCGCCTCCTCGGTCGCGGCATTCGCGCGCGCCTCGGCGTCGGCCACCGCCGCGGCGACTGCCGCCGCCGTGGCCGCCTCCGCCTCGGCGATCGGGATCGTGCCCTTCCCGGCGCCGCCGGCCGTCGGGCTCACCGCGGGCGTCCACGCGCCCGAGTCCGCGTCCTCGACGCTCGCGCTCAGGGACTCCGCAGCCGCGGCCGCTTCGGCGGCTTCCGCGGCCAACGCCAGAGCCGCACTGGCAGCCGCCGCGCGCTCGACGACGATCGCCGGCTGCGCCAGCTCCGCGACCGGTTGCGCGCGCAGCGCCTCGACGACCTCGGCCATCGACGGCCGTGCGCCCGCCTCGTCGGACAGACTGAAAGCGAAGGTCTCCGCCAGCAGGGAACCCTCGCCGAAGTACTCGGTCAGGCGCCCCACGGCTATCTCACGCCGGTAAGACCACAGCATCGCCGCGTCCTGCGCCGAGACCACTCCGGCTCCGGCCGCTCCCGCGGCGAGCGCAAGCTCTTCCGCGTCGTCGTGCAGTACGTGGCCGTGGCCCTGCCGGTGGCCGGAGCCCAGCACCGCCGCCGAAGCCGTCCCCGCGGCTTCGACGCGTGCGCTCTCCATGTCCTCGCGCACGATCTCCCAGCCGAAGACGCCCACATACAGCAGCCACGCCAGGCCGTAGACGTCGTCCGCGGCGGTGGCCGCCGCACCGCCTAGGCGCGCCGGCGTCAGGAAGCCGCTCGACGCCTCGGCCGCCGCCGTGGCCGCGTCGCCCTCGAACGCGAGCCCCAGTGCGAGGTCGAGGAACACGTCGCGCTTGCCGCCGACCCACAGCGAGTCGGTGTGCAGCCAGCCGTGGACCAGGCCCGCGCCGTGGACGCGCTCGAAGACCTCGGCGACGCTCAGCGTGATCCCGCTGATCTCCATCGACGTCAGGCCGCGCTTCATCAGGCGCGTGGTGAGCGAGGAGCCCTTGTCCTGGTCGTAGACCGCGAACTCGATGTAGCTGTCGCTCTTGTGGATCAGTTTGTGGGAGTGCTGGGCATGGTCGGTGACCACGCGGTCCTCGTGCGCGATGCGCTTCTGCCCGGCCTCGCGGACGATCGCGATCGCCGGATGCTCGACGTGCAACAGCGCCGAGACCGCGTTCTCCAGCCCGCCGGAGGCCGTGATCTGGATCCAGACCCGGCGCCGGCGCACCGAATCGGAGGCGAGCCACAACTCCCCGATCCCGCGGTGCCACAGCCGCCGGGACAAGGTGTAGCGACCAGCCAGGACGATGCCCGCGGAGACTCCCGATATACCTGCCACGGCGGCTAATTGTGCACAGTGTTCGACCCCTTGCACAGCGGGGGGACAGCCCTTTGAAGCGTATTTTCGTCTAGTCGCCCCGCACGTTCACCGGACCGTCTCTCACCTGCGTTCCGTCGCTATCACCACGGCCACTCCGAGTACCACGATGAGACCTCCGATGACGACCGCGACAGTGATGCTCTCGCCCAGGAAGAGCGCCCCAAGTGCGACGGCGACAACAGGGTTCACATATGCGTATGTTGCGACAGTGGAAATCGGCGCGTTCTTCAAAAGCCACACATAGGACGAGAAGGCCACGAGCGATCCCGCGCCGACGAGATAGAGGGTCGCCCAGACGGACGTTCCGGTGACCGCGCCGGGATGGAAGTGCTCGCCGTGCAGCGTGGCGGCGGCGGCGCAGCCGATGCCTCCGAACACCATCTGGTACGCCGACGCGACGAACGGGTCCTCCGGCGGCGCCAGCCACACCTTCGACGCGACCGAGCCGAACGCCCAGCTGACCGAGGCGATGAGCACGAGGACGACGCCCAGGACGTAGTTGTGGGCGCCGCCTCCGCCGGGGTGCATCAGGACCACGAGGCCGGCGAACCCGATGAGCACGCCGACCAGCGCCGGCAAGGTGGGCCGGTCCTTGGCCACCGCGCGCCAGAGGACGATCCACAGCGGCACCGACGCGACCAGGAGCGCGGACGTGCCGGAGGGGATGTACTGCTCGGAGAGCACGACGAAGCCGTTGCCGCCGAGGAGCAGGAGCGTGCCGATCGCCGCGGCCGAGGCCAGCTGGCGCCGGGTGACGCGCAGGACCGAGGGGCCGCGGCGGATCGCGAGGAAGGCGGCGAGGATCAGGCCGGCGAGGGTGAAGCGGAGCGCCGCGGAGGTCAGCGGCGGGATCGATTCGATCGCATAGCGGATCCCGAGGTAGGTGGAGCCCCACAGGATGTAGACCGTCACGAGGGCGATCCAGGCGGGCGTCGTCATGTGCTGCTGCGGCGCCTGCGTCGTTCGCGGCGCCTGGGCTGCGATCGTCATACCCCTGATCCCTCCACGCCCCTGACCATACGCAGCCAGCCTGCGGGACCTGCGGGGTCAACGACAAGGGCCACTCGGATGCGAGTGGCCCTGGCGGCGTTCGGACCCGCGGGTCCGCGCACGGTGGATCTGGATCAGGTGGATCGCGTGGATCGGGTGGATCGGCGGGTCAGCCGGCTCAGCCCAGCGCGCGCAGCAGGTCGGCGAGCAGGTCGTCGATCGACTCGATGCCGACGGAGAGCCGGACGAGGTCGTTCGGGACCTCCAGCGGCGAGCCGGCGGCGCTGGCGTGGGTCATGCGGCCGGGGTGCTCGATCAGGGACTCGACGCCGCCGAGGGACTCGCCGAGGGTGAACAGCTCGGTCCGGCCGCAGATGTCGACGGCCTCCTGCTCGCCGCCGGCCACCCGGAAGGAGACCATGCCGCCGAAGCCGGACATCTGCTTGGCGGCGACCTCGTGGCCGGGGTCGTCGGGCAGGCCCGGGTAGTGGACGGCCGAGACCTTCGGGTGCGCGGCCAGCGCCTCGGCGATGCGCTGGGCGTTGGAACAGTGCCGGTCCATGCGAACGGCCAGGGTCTTGACGCCGCGCAGGACCAGCCAGGCGTCGAAGGGGCCGGCGATGGCTCCCATGGCGTTCTGGTGGTAGGTCAGCTCCGCGCCGAGCTCCTCGTCGGAGACGACCAGCGCGCCGCCGACGACGTCGGAGTGGCCGCCCATGTACTTGGTGGTGGAGTGCACGACCACGTCGGCGCCGAGCGCCAGCGGCTGCTGCAGGTAGGGGGTGGCGAACGTGTTGTCGACGACCAGCAGCGAGCCGGTCTCGTGCGCGACGCCGGCCAGCGCGGCGATGTCCGCGACGCCCAGCAGCGGGTTCGAGGGGGTCTCGACCCAGATCGCCTTGGTCTTGCCCGGGACGACCGCGGAACGCACGGCGGCCGGGTCCGACATGTTGGCGGCGGTCCAGCCCAGACCCCAGCGGGTCAGGACCTTGGCGAACAGCCGGAACGTGCCGCCGTAGGCGTCGGCGGGGATGACGACGTGGTCGCCGGGCACGCACACGGTCCGCAGCAGGCAGTCCTCCGCGGCCAGGCCCGAGGCGAAGGCCAGGCCGACGCGGCCGCCCTCGATCGCGGCGAGGCAGTCCTCCAGCGCCTTGCGGGTCGGATTGGCGCTGCGGGAGTACTCGTAGCCGCCGCGCAGCCCGCCGACACCGTCCTGCTTGTAGGTGGAGACCTGGTAGATCGGGGGCACGACGGCGCCGGTCAGCGGGTCCGGGTCCTGGCCGGCGTGGATGGCCAGGGTCTCGAAGGCGGCGTTGGCATGGGCGTCAGATGCGGACATGGTCGTTAGGTTACGCGTTCGGGGTCGGGCGGCCCGGCGTGGCGGGTGTGATGCGGGGTGTGGTGGGCGGTGGCGAGGCCCTCGTACTCGGCCGGCGCGGCGGCGGCTTCAGCCATCCGGCGTACCCGGCGCCGCCGCAACACCCGCGTCCGCTGCCGCACGACGTACATCAGCACGGCCGCGCCGAGGACGACGACGACCGCGAACATCGTGATCAGCGTCTGCCAGGAGCCGACCTCGGTGACGGCGTGGTGTGTCCGCCCCGGCGTGCCTATCTGCACCGGCGTGCTGGGGGTGTAGGGGGTGCCGTCCCCGGCGAGGCCGGCCGGGAGGCCCAGGCCGTCCAGCACTCCCGCGATCAGCGAGCCCATCGACGCCTCCTGTATCACCGTCGTATCAC
>Ga0105240_10011935_pt1 | contig 12045 bp, 11 predicted proteins | sample KBSC54metaG_FD_80426 | JGI IMG/M metagenome (GOLD analysis project Ga0105240, IMG submission 80426) | Corn rhizosphere microbial communities from Kellogg Biological Station, Michigan, USA - KBS C5-4 metaG | ecosystem: Host-associated > Plants > Roots > Rhizosphere > Soil | place: Michigan, USA...
CAAGGAGTCACCACCAAGGCCAATCTCGCCGATGCGCTCGCCTTGGCGCTCAAGCGCACCGGCGTCTCCTTCACGAAACAGTAGCCCATGGATCGAATACCCATATTGAGGATGGGCGAGTTTCTGCTCGTGACCATTCAGGTTGATATGCAGGACCAGCTCGCGCTGCGGCTGCAGGACGATTTGACCCGCGCCATCGAAAAGAAAGGCGCGAAGGGAGTGCTCATCGATATATCGGCGCTTGAAATGGTCGATTCGTTCATAGGCCGCATGATCGCGGACATCTCCGCGATGGCTCGGATCCTCAGCGCCAAGACAGTGCTCGTGGGGATGCAGCCGGCCGTTGCGATTACCTTGGTTGAATTGGGACTGTCCCTGCCGGGTGTCGCGACGGCGCTCAATGTCGGACGAGGCATGGAACTGCTGCGTGAAAGCCTTCGAAACTCGGACAGCGATGACAATTTCCTCGAGCGGTGAGCTGCCATTGAGCAATGAGCACGATATCGTCCTCAGCCGCCAGGCGGTGCGCCGCATGACCGTGGAGCTGGGGTTTTCGCTCGTCGATCAAACGAAGATGGTCACGGCCACAAGCGAACTGGCACGCAATGCGCTCATCTATGGAGGAGGAGGCACGCTGAGATGGACGCTATTGAGCGAAGGCACGAAGCGCGGGCTGCGGCTGATGTTCGAAGACCAAGGTCCGGGAATCGCCAATCTCGAACTCGCCATGACCGACGGCTGGACCTCCGGCACCGGTTTGGGATTGGGCCTCACCGGCGCGCGGCGCCTGGTCAATGAGTTCCACATCGAGTCAACCGTCGGGCTCGGCACTCGCGTGGTCATCACCCGCTGGAAATGACCATTCGCATGCTCGAAAGCCGCCCTCAATCGCACGTACGGGTCGAAGAACCAAGCCAGGTCGGCGAGTGCCGGCGCATTGCGCAGCGCATGGCCGAGGCACACGACTTTGATGTCGCCGAGGTGGGTCGCATAGGAATAGTCGCAACGGAGCTGGCGACGAATTTGGTCAAGCATGCCGGTCGGGGTGAGGTGCTGATACAGGCACTCGACGATGAGTTCGGCACCAACATAGAATTCGTCTCCATGGACCGCGGCCCGGGAATGCACGTCGAGGCATGCATGAGGGACGGCCATTCGACCGCGGGCACGGCGGGCACGGGACTTGGCGCCATCTCCCGCCTGTCCACATTCTTTGACGTGTATTCCGAAATCGGCCGGGGCACCGTTGCCGTCTCCAGGATTTCCAGAGGAAGCCTTTCGCCGGACGAGCGCTCGAGGCGCCGAGCCGCCTCCATGGAGTTCGGCGCCATCTGCGTAGCCCTGGCGGGTGAAATCGAGTGCGGCGATACTTGGAGTATTGCCGAGCGTGGCGGTATGGTGGCCATAATGATGGCGGACGGTTTAGGCCATGGCTCATTGGCTGCCGCCTCGTCCCGGGGCGCCGCCGCAGCTTTTGCAGAAAGGCCATTCGAGCAGCCTTGCGAAGCCATGCAGCATTTCCACGCCAAGCTGTCCGGAGGCCGGGGATCGGCCGCCGCAGTGGCGCTTCTGGATCGGGAAAAGAGCACTGTGACGTACGCCGGCGTCGGCAATATCGCCGGATCGGTCGTGTCCGCGGATCGCTCCAAGGGCATGGTCTCTCACAATGGAACCCTCGGTGTACAATTGCTGCGCAGGCAGCAGTTCGAATACGAACTGCCTGGGGACAGCAAAGTCGTCATGCATTCGGACGGGGTTTCCGCCCGCTGGTCGTTGAACAATTATCCGGGCCTCTTCGTGCGTCACTCCTCCATCATCGCAGCCGTGCTGTATCGCGATCATGCCCGTGCCACCGACGACGCGACGATCATTGTGGCGCGCGGACGTCCATGAGCGGCCCATCCGCATCGGGGGAGATCGAAGACCTGCGCGCCCGGGTTCTCGAGCAACGAGGCCAACTCGCGATGCTCGAGACGGAGCTCGCGGAAACCAACAAGGGCGTACTCGCCTTGTATGCGGAACTCGACGAAAATGCCGCCCAACTGCGCGAGGCCGCGGATCTCAAGAGTCGATTCCTGTCGTACATGAGCCATGAGTTTCGCACGCCGCTCGCATCCATCACCAGCATCGCCGATATCCTGATGGACGGCCTCGACGGGCCGCTCACCGAGGAACAGCGGCGCCAGATTCAGTTCGTGCGTGGTAGCGTGCGAGAATTGACGGAAATGGTGGATGACCTGCTCGACCTCGCCAAGGTGGAAGCCGGTCGCATCTCGATCTCCCCGGAATGGTTCGAGATGGTCGATCTATTTTCGGCCCTGCGCGGCATGTTCCGACCCATCGTGGGCAATGGCGCCGTCTCCCTCACGTTCGAGGAATCCGGCGACGTTCCAAGAATCTACACCGACGATAAGAAACTGTCGCAGATCCTGCGCAACTTCATCTCGAATGCCCTGAAATTCACGACCGAGGGCGAAGTGAGGGTGTCGGCCCGTCTCGTGAAAGAAGGCATGGTTGAATTCGCCGTCACGGATACCGGCATCGGTATTGCCGAGGATCACCTTCCCGCGCTGTTTTCCGATTTCGTGCAAATCGACGCCCGGATACAAAAGCGGCTGCGCGGAACGGGCCTCGGTCTGTCGTTGGCAAAGAAGTTTGCCGTATTGCTGGGAGGCACGGTGGCCGTCACGAGTAAAGTGGGCCAGGGCTCGCGATTTTCCGTAAGAATCCCGGCGAAATACGCCGGATGAGTGAACAGGCTCTTCGTTTGACCACCGTGACCGCAAACAAATCCGGGCCGATCCGCATTCTCGCCGTGGACGACAACCCGGCGGCGCTGTACGCAACCACCCGCGTTCTGAAATCCGCGGGTTATGAGGTCTTGCAGGCAACCACCGGAAGCGCCGCCCTGGACGCCGCAGCACAGGTCGACCTCGTGGTTCTCGACGTCAATTTGCCCGACATTGACGGCTTTGAAGTCTGCCGACGCCTGCGCGCACGTCCCGAGACGGCCCAACTGCCGGTCCTGCATCTCTCGGCCACGTTCACCCATGGCGCCGATTTCGAACTGGGACTTCAGGCAGGCGCTGACAGCTATCTCACACGCCCGGTGGAAGCTCCCGTGCTGGTGGCCACGGTGAGAACACTCCTGTTCGCCCGCCATGCCGATCTCATGCGACGCGGCCTCGATGCGAAACTGCACACCATGTTCAAGCTTGCCCCGGTGGCGATCGCCCTGTTGGATCAATCCCTGAGATACGAAAGCGTCAACCCCGCCTTTTGCGCCTTGGCGGGATGTTCGCCCGAAGAATTGATCGGTGGGTCGGCCGCGACCACCTTTGGCGCGGAAACCGATTCCTTCCGTTGGGCCGCGCAATTGCCGCAGGCTGAGCCGACGGACGCCGCAGAACGTCAACACTTGAACCAGGGGCGGACCAGCTTGAGGCGCAAAGACGGCACGGCCGCACCCGTCGAGTGGCGCGTAGCCTCCGAACCCATTTCGGGTGCCTGGATATTGGTGGTAACCGACATATCTCATCGGCTGCTGGCGGAGAGAGAACGGGAGGATCATCTGATGCGTGAACGCGCCGCGCGTGCCGATGCGGAGAGAAGCAATCGCTTGAAGGAGGAATTCCTGGCCACCCTCTCCCACGAATTGCGCAATCCTCTCAATGCCATATTGGGCTGGGCCACGGTATTGAGCCGCGCGCAAGATCTGCCGCCGCCGGTCATGCGGGGAGTCCAGGCGATCGAGCGCAACTCGAGGCTGCAGGCCCAGATGATCGCGGATTTGCTCGATTACGCCGGCATTACATTCGGCAAAATACGCTGGGCGGCTGCGACCATCGATCCGAACGTGGTCGTCCGGGCGGCATTGGAAGTCGTTGCCGCATCCGCGTCTGCCCAGAAAGTCAGCATCCATACCACCTTCGATGCGCACGACGCAGCTGTCGAGGCCGATGCCGCCCGGCTGCAGCAGGTCGTCTGGAATCTTCTGAGCAATGCAATCAAGTTCTCGACGGAAGGCGGCATTATCGAGGTCCGCGCATCGCGCGTCGGCGGACAATTTCGCCTGGTCGTACGCGACCACGGACGGGGCATATCCGCGGCGTTTCTTCCGCGGATTTTCGAGCGGTTCAGCCAGCAGGACTCCGGCAGCACCAAGAATTACGCCGGTCTCGGCTTGGGGCTAGCCATCGTCAAGCAAATCGTGGAACTTCACGCGGGCGACATCACGGCGCACAGCGACGGTGAAGGCCGGGGAGCGACGTTTACCGTCAACATTCCCTTGAGCGACAAGCCGCTGTTGCCGGCGATCAGCGACAGCCAGAAAATGCGCTCGCTGAACATCTCGGGCGTGGTCGCCCTGGTGGTGGAGGATGACGCCGATGCCCGCGAGCTGATCAAAAGGATTCTGACCGATGCCGGCGCACAAGTAGTGGAAGCGGCGACCGCGGATGCCGCGCTCACTTGCGTCGGCGCCGGGGGAGTCAATTTTCTCATCAGCGATATCGGCATGGCGGCCAAGGACGGCTACGAACTCATTCGATCGGTGCGAGCCGAAGGGTTCGGCCCCGACGTGCTTCCCGCGATCGCCCTTACGGCGTTCGCCCGCATGCAGGACCGCGCCGATGCCCTGGCCGCCGGCTTTCAGGATCATCTCGTCAAACCCGTCGATCCGCCCGCGCTCATATCGCGCGTCAGTTCACTGCACCGTCGCCGATCGCAGGGGCAGGCGCCCGCACGCTAGGCTACCCAGATTGACCGACCCACTCTTACGATTGCCGGCGCCCTTCACGAGCGTGCACCGGGTCAGCCCTTCGGAAATAGACGAGTACGAGCACGTCAACAATACGGTCTACCTGCGCTGGCTGGACGGCATCGCCTGGGCGCATTCTGCAAAACTGGGATTGCCGATCGAGCGCTGCCTCGCGCTTCGGCGCGGAATGGCGGTACGGCACACCCGCGCCGATTATCTCGAGGCGGCACTGGTCGACGACACTTTATTAATCGCCACATGGATCGTCGCCTGCGACGGGCGTCTGCGCTGCTCGCGTCGTTTCGAGATTCTGCGCATCGCCGACGGAAAACGCGTTCTGGATGCCGAGATCGACTTCTTCTGCTTGAATCTCGACACCGGCAAGCCGTGCCGGTTTCCGGGAGAATTCGTCCAACATTACACCGTCATGCCGGAAGTGGCCGCGGCATATGCGGCGTTGCCCGATGCCTTGCGCCGCATCGGTTATCCCCGGGGTCATCTCGCTTAGCCCGATTCACACCTTCTCCAGCGGCGAATGCGGTCTCTGGCGGCGAATGCGGTCGATTCCGGCTGTGAGCGCGTAGCAACAACCCAGCAGAGGCGACGGCACATTGGCCTGCATCGCCATGCGGACCGCATGGCCCAGAGTCTCCTCGATTTCCAGTGCCCGTCCAGCTTCCAGATCCTGCAGGGTCGACATGCGGTGTCCCGGTGCGCTTGCCTTCATCCTATGTCCGAAGGCTTGAATGATCGCAACGGCTTCGGCTTCCGAGCTGCGCACGATGCTCGCCACGGGCAGCGGCGATTGATCGGACAGTGTTATCCGGTGAGCCAGGGCCAGGGTCGCCACTTCCCGCACTATTCGAGCCAGCACCAGTGCCGCGTCCGGATCCACCAGGTATTTCCAAGTGACGGAACGGGTGGTCACCGAAAGCACCATCAATGCAGCCCAGGAGGCGAACTTGGACCACTCGAGGCTTTCGATATCGGCGACCGCGTCGGCTCGGACGCCGGATTCGTCGATGGCAGCCGCAATGCGCCGCGCCCGGGCGCTGACGCCGCCCGCCAACTCGCCGATGCACAGTTGCTCATTTCGAGTAAACAGGGTCTCGCCCGTGGACAGCTGCTCGCCGCTGGTATTGGCCAGGGCGCCGAGCACGCGTTCCGTGCCCCACGCGGCGGCCAACAGGCCATTCTTCATGAGCCCATTTTGAATGGAAAGCGCGGTCCCGATCCGCGCTCCCTTGAGCGGCGCAAGCGACGCTTCGGTGCCATGGGTCTTGGTAGCCACGATCAGGACGTCGGCGCCCTCGAAGGTGGACACGTCGGTCAATACGGACACCCGTTGCGTGAACTCGACCAGCCCCCTAATCCGCAGACCCTGTTGCTCGATCTCCTGCGCCCGCCGCCCGCGAGCCAACATGGTCACGGTTTGCCCGGACCGGGCCAAATGGGCGCCGATGATGGAGCCGATCGCGCCGGCACCAAGAATCGCAAATTCAAGTTTACCCGTGGTCATGGGCGCCTACCGGCATCAGGGCGCGCGGCGATGCGAAAGCGGGCGGTCATGTCAGATCTCCTGCGGCGACTGCAACGTGCGATGAGAGCCTTCGCACATCGAGCCTCACCCGAAGATCATATTCGAGGCAGCATGGAAAAGTCGTCAAGAGATCGGCAATTCTTCGATCGAAGCGTAAAAACCCGATTTATCAGGAGCGGAGCCATGCCTCGGCGGTTGGAAGACCCGGCACGCTTCGCCGCGCGGGGCCCGGGCGATATGGATCCCCATGGGCTCAGAACTTGAACACCCCCTGCAAGGCAAAGCCGGTCTGGCTGTCGGCGAACACATCGGCTTCGTTCGCGCCCATGCTCCTGACAAAAGTCGGCTGCGTGGACATGTCGTAGCGCGCCTCCATGCGCAATTCGAAACTCTTCACCGGATCGTAGCCGACGGTCAGGGTGCCTTCCTTCAGGGTCTGGGCCTCGCCCGTCCCGGTAACGAACCCGCCTTTGTCGTCCAGGTACTCGAGCCGCAAGGACACACGCCATTGATCGCTGAGTGCGTAGTTCGTGTAGAAGGCAGCTCCGTTCCAATCCAGATCGGGATACCCGCTGGTGCGCTGCTGCTGCTTACCCTGGTCGAAGCTCAGAACCAGGGTCAGAGCGTCGGTCGCGTTGTACGTGGCAACCGCGTCGAGAAATGTCCTTTGCGCATCCAGAATCGGGTCTTTGCCCACGTAGGCCTGGGCGGTGAGCGCAAATACCTTGCTGGGCGTCCACGCGACGCCCGCCTCTGCGGTCTTCGAACCGGAGGCAGTCAACGAGGAATGGTTCCACCCATTATTGACCCCCGCGACCAGGCTCAGTGTGTCGGTCACCGCGTAGGTCGCTCGAATCCCCGTATGCGTCAAAGGCTCGGCGAAGAACAGCAGGGAGCGGGAGAAATTCGTATTGCCGGTGGGGGCGATCACCTCCGCCCCCGCCAAGGTCACATACTTTCCGGCGACGACCGTCACCGGCCCCGCCACGTATTGCACGAATCCCTGAACGACGTCGAAGGTGCCGGGGTTGCTGCCCTCCGCCGCATTCAGAACCTTCATGTCCTCGCCGGCGGCCACGTTCACCAAGGCGCCGAATCCCTCCTTGGGCTGGTAGGCGATGGTCAATGCGGCCTGATCGAGCTGAAAGCTATCGTGCTTGTCGTCGAATTGGTGGTCGGTGCCGTAGCCGTTCGAGCGGTAGTAGGACGCCGCGACATATCCGGCTGCGGTGAGCCCGGACGCGGCCAGGACATCCGCCAGAGTCGGGCCCGGGGGCGCCGCCGGTTTCGCGGACTCGTCTTCGGCCCAGGCTACGGCGCACGCCGCGAAAGTCGACAACATCGCCGCGGCAAGCAATGGCTTGCAGTTCCTTGTCATACGGTTGCATCCCCTGTCTTGTGAATCTGCGAAATCGCGAGCCCCAACAAGGCCCGGCGGCAGCGTCGCCGCCGGGCCCGCCTCGAACGGTCAATCGACCCGTTCCCCGTGGAGTGAGATGTCCAAGCCCTCGCGTTCCTGCTCCTCGGTTACGCGCAGACCCATGGTCATGTCGATCACCTTCAATATGATGAAACTCATCACGAAGCCGTAGAGCAACGTGCTTCCCACCCCCCACAGCTGCGTGATGACCGAGCCGTCCGCACCGCTGATCTCCTTGCTCGCAAAGACGCCCGTCAGCAGCGCGCCGATGATGCCGCCGACGCCGTGCACGCCGAACGCATCCAGCGAATCGTCGTAACCCAGCCAGCTCTTCAGCGAGGTGGCCGCAAAGAAGCAGGCGGTGCCTGCCACGAGGCCTATGACGACGGCGGGTGTCGGGCCGACATAGCCCGACGCAGGCGTAATCGCGACCAAACCGGCGACGGCGCCCGATGCCACCCCGAGCACGCTCGGCTTGCCCTTGGCGATCCATTCCGCGAACATCCACGACAACGCGGCGGCCGCCGTGGCGACCTGGGTCGCGGCCATTGCCATGCCTGCACGGCCATCGGCGGCACCGGCGGAGCCGGCGTTGAAGCCGAACCATCCCACCCACAGCAACGACGCGCCGATCAGCGTCAGGGTCAAATTGTGCGGCGGCATTGCCTCCCTGCCGTACCCCACGCGTTTGCCGAGCATCAGGCAGCTCGCCAAGCCCGCAATGCCGGCGTTGATGTGCACCACCGTGCCGCCGGCATAATCAAGAACGCCCCTGACGGCAAGCCAACCGGTGGGTTCCCAGACCCAGTGGGCGACGGGACAGTACACGACGAGCGACCACACGGACATGAACACGAGCATCGCCGAGAATTTCATGCGATCGGCAAAGGCTCCGGCAATCAATGCCGGAGTGATGATCGCGAATGTCAACTGGAACATCGCATACACGGTTTCCGGAATGGTCAGCGCCAGATGCGACACCGTCAGCTTATTCGCGTCCTTCATGACCGTCATGCCGTTGAACAGAGCGCGTGTCGCGCCTCCCAGATAGGCAGTCCCGGGGGTAAATGCCCATGAATAGCCGATCAGCCACCACAGCAGCGTGACGACACAGGTGATGGCGAAGCTCTGCATGAGCGTGGCCAGCACGTTTTTCTTGCGGACCATTCCGCCGTAAAAAAGCGCCAGGCCGGGAATCGTCATCATCAGCACCAGCGCGGTCGACGTCAGCATCCAGGCGGTATCGCCGGAACTGATCTTGTCCATGCCCACGAGCGTCGGTCGGGTGGGCGCAACCGCGGCGGTCGCGGGCGACGCGGACGGTGCCGCGGATGGCGACGCGGACGGTGCCGCGGATGGCGCCGTGGCAGGAGCGTCGTCGGCCCACACCGTGGGAGCGGCGGCCAGCAGAAGTCCCATGACGAACAATCGCAACAATTTAATCATCAATGCTAATCCCCCGTGAATTCTAGATTGCGCCGGCGCCGCGCTCGCCCGTGCGGATACGCACGACTTGCTCGAGCTCGAAGACAAATATCTTTCCGTCTCCGACCTTGCCGGTCTTGGCCGAGCCGGCGATCGCCTCGATGACCTGGTCGGCCAGACCATCCACGACGGCAATTTCCACTTTTGTCTTGGGTACGAATTCGACGGCGTATTCGGCGCCCCGGTAAATCTCCGTGTGTCCGCGCTGCCGCCCGAATCCACGCACTTCGGTGACGGTGACTCCTTGCACGCCCACGTCGCTGATCGCTTTTCGAACATCATCGAGCCTGAACGGTTTGATAATGGCGGTTATTAGTTTCATCGAACGACATCCCTCCCACTGATTTGATATCTGAGCGCAGATTCCAAAGGGCGCTGTGCCAATGGACCACAGGGCAGAAAGCACCTTCTGTGCCAGATCTGATAATCAACGCCGGATCAGCAGGTTGTGGGAATCGCCGGCTTCCCCCGGCCCTGGGGTGCACCCGAAGAGAGCGCGGCGTCATGGTTGGTGCACCTGAATCTACCCATCTTGCGCATTGCCGCCGCGGAGCGCGATGGACGGAATGGCCGCGAGGCGCGCTTGCCGATTCCTACCCGGACGTCTACCGTGATCGCATGAAATCCTCGAGGCGCCTCTACGCGCGTCATACCGGCATGATTGGTCCATTGTTCGCTGCCGGCGCCCTGTTGGCGCCCGGCGTGATGGCGGCATGGACGCCCGCGTATCTTCATCCGGCAAAGAATGCAGCCGGCGGCGGCGTATTCCTCGTCCAGCATTGGTTGTTCACCATCGGACTGTCGATCGGACTGGCGAGCGGCGCGCTCGCGCTGTACCACAGGCCGTGGTTTCGGCGGCTGCTCCACTTGATGCTTCTTTGCATTCTGCTGGAGCTTTTCTACCGCTTTGCCTACGGCGGCCCCATTTCCTACGGACTGCTGCTGTCGGTACCCGAGACCAGCGGCCGCGAAACCTTGGAGTTGCTCGCGGGCCATATCATCCTGACTTGGAGCCTCAGTGCCGTGGCGCTGCTGGCCATTCTCGCGCTGGTGGTATCTTGGAGCGCGGATATCAAGCTCTCCGCGCGGCGGTGCATGCAGGGGGGGATGGTCGCCGTGTCGATGATCATCGCATCGGTGGCAATCGGTGCGCTCCGATTCGGCGAACTGCGGTCCACGAAACTCATCGTTCTGTCGGAAATCAAGGGCACTTTTCCTTTCGACTTGGCGGCCGCGTTCGGCGCGGTGGCGGTCGATTGGATCGACACCCATCTCCAGGCCTCGGCGCGCGCCGCCTTCAGGTTTCCCAACGCGCACATGGTGGCCGCCGCTTCACGGGCCGCAGCACCGGAAATCTACGTGATCGTCGTCGGAGAGACGTCGCGTCGCTCGGACTGGTCGCTCTTCGGCTATCCCCGGGTAACGACACCGCGCCTGGATGCGATCAGAGGCGATTTGATCCTCTTCGACCATGCGACCTCCAATGCGACCAACACCATCCTGAGTCTGCCGCTCGCGTTGACGCGCGCCGCACCGGCTACGCGAGCCATCGCCCGCTCGCAGAAGTCCGTGATTGCACTTTTGAGACAGGCGGGCTTCGAGACGTTCTGGGTTTCAAACCAGGAACGCTCGCTGGTGAGGTCTAATCCCATCTCTGAAATTGCCTCCGATGCGGAACATGTCTCCTACACGGCGGACATGAAACCAAGCGCCCGGGACGGGGGGCTGGATTCCAATCTTCCGGCCAGACTGGACGGCATTCTGGCGCGCCTGCCCAAGAACGCAAAGGCCGTCATTTTCCTGCATATGGAGGGCAGCCATTTTGGCTACAAGGACAGATACCCGGCGAGCTTCGACCATTTCCCCGAAGGACACGGCGCGCCTCGAATACTGCCCGTCAGGGAAAGCCGCTTGGTCGATGAGTATGACAACAGCGTGTATTTTACCGACTACAACGTCCGGCGAATCATCGACCGGCTGGCTGCGTGCGCCTGCAGGTCCGGCCTGATCTATTTCTCGGATCATGGCGAACGATTGTTCGACGACGGCTTGACCGACAGCGACTTCGGGCACGGATTCCCGACGGTCTCCAGGCAGGAAATTGAAATTCCGCTGCTCTTTTGGCTGTCGGACGCCTACCAGGAGGCAAACCCGTCGGCTGTCTCGCGCCTCAAAGCGAACACGCATTCTGCCGCCGAGCTGAACAATTTATTCGAGACCATCGTCGATCTCGCCGGTGTCGATTACGCGCATCGCGATGCCTCGTTGAGCTTGTTTTCCGATCAATTTCGGCCGCCTGACAAGCTCGAGGTGCTCAATATGCAACAAGGCATCTTGTCCCTGCCCGTGCAATAGCAATGCCGGTGGGATAGCCGCCCTCTACGCAGCGTCCGGCGGAACCTTCGGTGCCTTGTGGTTCCACAAAGCCGTCAGGCCGTTGATCAGCACCAGCGCCGCGAGACCATAAACCAAGAACGGCGGAATAGTTGGGGGCGGCCCCCCCCAGAGCGCGCGATGGGAGCTGCCGATGGCGCCGCCGCGCCAAACCGGACTCAACATGAGTATGGCCTGCCTGGCAAACACCAGAACATACAGCAGCAAATACACCATCCGCGATAGCCGGCGCGAAAACGCCTTCACCTCGGACGGTTGCATGACCGGCGATTGATTGACGCGCCGGTAGAATCGCAACACGATCTGCGTCCACAGCGCCAGGCCGAACATCAGATCGAGGCACATGCATACTAGTGGATGCGCAACGGGCGATGCCTCGACGAGCAAGCCGGCCACACCCAGCATCGGCACGAGCATTGCCGACCACGTTTGGCGCTCGACGCCCCC
>Ga0105240_10011936_pt1 | contig 12045 bp, 9 predicted proteins | sample KBSC54metaG_FD_80426 | JGI IMG/M metagenome (GOLD analysis project Ga0105240, IMG submission 80426) | Corn rhizosphere microbial communities from Kellogg Biological Station, Michigan, USA - KBS C5-4 metaG | ecosystem: Host-associated > Plants > Roots > Rhizosphere > Soil | place: Michigan, USA...
TAAAACGTCTCCCAGTTCATACGCTCTGCCCCCGAATCGCCTCAGTCCCAAGTCCCTATGTCCCAGTCCCGGTTTTTCCTAATCCCTAATCCCTTTTCCTAATCCCTGTTTTCCTAGCACTTCCATCAACCGCGGCCCCAACCCCGGCGTCTTCAGAATCGCCTCAAGCAGCAGCAGACATTCCCGCGATTGCTCATGCCGCGCCAGCGTCAGCAGCGCGCTCTTCAGTTCCGGATCGCGCCTGAATCTCTCCGCACCCGCCACCAGCCAAAGGTCGAGTTTGTCTTCCAGGTTCCTCACCTCGCTGAGAAGCTCCGGGTGATAGCCCTCCGGGTCGTCGACAAGATAGCCCGGATGCACCTTGAAGAACTGCGCCAGCGTCTGCCGCGTTGTATTTGTCAGGTGGGGCCTCGCTCCGCTCTCGATCTGCGAAAGGTAGCTTTGGCTGATCTTCGACCCAGTTTCGGCCTCGATAGCTCTCATCAGCTCCAGTTGGCTCATCGCTCGGTTAAGGCCACGTAAACTGCCTTCCACCTCACGCAAATACCTGATCTTTTCTCCAAGCTTCATTTACCAATCCATCAGCGAAATCCAATCGCAAATTGCAATAACTGTATCGCAATTTGCAATGTTCGTCAAAAAGAATCGGATTACTTCCCGCGTTGGCATCAAGAGGTGACGCTTTCCTCTCTGCCCTGTCAATCTGGATTGCCCCGAGCACCTCGTGTATCTCATTCATTCCAGATCACTAACCGGTCCGCGAGAGATTGCACTCCATATCGCATGGTTCGGGCACAATGGAACTGCGGTGGAAGAACCGAAGGGGAACTTAGTCAGCTTGTCGAGGCTCGCGACCTCTTCGCCCGATAACGGCGAAGGCAATCCGCCAACCCAGGCAAGGCGGCTACATTGCCAGCACGAATCTCTAGCTAAGTTCAATAGTTGCAGGAACCTGGGTGATGAGGTGCTCCGCAAACCATTGAGGAGTAATAACTTAGCAAAAAAGTAGGGTCTAAAAATAAAAAAATAAAAACAGTCCCGCTGATCAGCAGAAGATCTGCAACCAGCCTGGAAATTGAGAACATCTTGCGGATACCAGAGGCGGCAGCTCCTTTAGGAATGCCGTAATCTTGCCTCATGCCCCGTCGTCGCCTCCATCGTCCAGAGACGATCGCCCGCATGAGGCAGGAACTTCTCACTTGGTATCGCCGCAGCCGGCGCGACCTTCCTTGGCGGCAGACCAGCGATCCTTACGCGATCTGGGTCTCAGAGATCATGCTGCAGCAGACCCGAGTGGCGGTCGTCGTCGAACGCTACACTGCTTTCCTCCAACGCTTCCCGAGCATCCAGTTGCTGGCCAAGGCCGATGAGCAGGATGTCCTTGCTCTATGGAGCGGTCTCGGCTACTACCGACGCGCGCGCATGCTCCACAAAGCCGCTCGCTCCGTCATATCTGACCACGGCGGCATCATGCCCAGCACTGCAACGGGGCTGCGCCAACTGGCCGGCATCGGCTCGTACACCGCCGCCGCCATCGCCAGCATCGCCCACAACGAGCCAATCGCGGTCGTCGATGGCAACGTTGAACGAGTCCTAAGCCGCATCCAGGGCTGGCACTCGCATGACACGGTCTCAGAAGCCGCCGTCCGTCGCGAAGTCGACGAGATCGCCCAAACCCTTGTCGATCCCCATCACGCCGGCGACTACAACCAGGCCATCATGGAACTCGGCGCCACCGTTTGCACACCGCGCAACCCACAGTGCCTCATCTGCCCCTGGGCAAGCGAATGCGCCACTCTTGGCGAACATCGCACACCAAAACGCGCCCCGATGACAACCCGTGAAAGCGCCTGCGCTCTGATTACTCGCGAGAGCTCGGCTGCAAAAGAGATCCTTCTCGAACAGCGCCCCGCCGCCAATTCGGTTATGCCTGGCCTTTGGGAACTCCCCCAGATCGAGTCCGCTATCCCAGCCGAAGTTCCGATCCTCACCGTCCGCCACGCCATCATGCAGGTCAACTATACGGTCCATGTCCACTCACTCGAGGCAGCGCAGTTCCCAACCTCCATCGCTCGACGCTGCTGGTTTCCTGCTGAGCAAGCTGCCTCGATGGCCCTCACCGGATTAGCCCGGAAGATCCTCACGAAAGTTCATCTCATCTCAAGTGGCCACCGCCACGCGATTGCCCCACACGCCGGAACGCGAGTAGTCTGACCTTTCGCCGCAACTGAACTCTTCACGGAGCTTCCATGCACCATTTGAAAGCCGCTTGCCTCTTCGCCGTCACGTTCTCAATCCCAGCACTTGCAATCGCACAGTCCTCCGGAGATACAAGCGCCGTCCCCGCCGTTGCCGGTCTTCCCGCCTCGGCCCGCGCTGCTGCAGCCTCTATCGACCCTGAGAAGATTCGCGCTCACGTGCGCTTCCTCTCTCTGGATCTGCTGGAAGGCCGCGGCCCCGGCACTCGCGGCGACAAACTCGCGGCCGAATACATCGCTACCCAGTTCGCTCTCGAAGGCCTGCAGCCCGCCGGAGACAACAACAGCTACTTCCAGCAGGTCCCGCTCATCGCCGTGCACACCCTCGAGGACAAGACGAAGTTCTCCTTTGTGCCGGCTAAGGGCGAGCCAGTCGAGCTTAGGTACGGATCGCAGATCGTCTCCAAGGATCAGACGGGAGAAGCCACTGCTGCGTTCGACGCGCCCATTGTCTTCCTCGGCTACGGCATCCACGCACCGGAATACAAGTGGAACGATTACGCCGGAGCTGACGGCAAAGACATCGACCTGCACGGCAAGATTGCACTGGTGATCGTGAACGAGCCGCCCTCAGATGACGAGAAGTTCTTCAACGGCAAGGCACTGACCTACTACGGTCGCTGGACCTATAAGTACGAAGAAGCCGCACGTCGCGGCGCTGTCGGCGTCCTGATCATCCACAGGACTGATCTGGCCAGCTACGGCTGGCAGGTGGTGCAGAACTCTCAGGCGATCGAGAAGAGCTATCTCGCCGGAGATCCCCTCAACACGCTTCGTGCCGCTGCATGGATTCAGCATGATGTGGCCCAGCATCTCTTCACCCTGGCTCGCCTTGGCGATCTCGATCAGGCCATCGATCGTGCGGGCAAGCCCGGCTTCCATCCGCAGGAGCTAAACGTTCGCCTCAAAGCTCTCATCGAGAGTCGCGTCCGCCGTTACAACTCAACAAACGTAGTTGCCCGCGTGGCCGGCGCCTCAGCTGGTCCTGAAAACTCGGTTCTGTATTCCGCTCACTACGATCATCTCGGCATCGATCCCGATGCAAAGGGCGATGGCATTTACAACGGCGCAGCTGATAACGGCACCGGATGCGGGATCCTTTTGGAGATGGCCCGAGTCTACGCACAAGCCGCGCAGCGTCCACCGCATTCTGTCTACTTCGCCGCGGTCACGGCCGAAGAGCAGGGACTTCTCGGCTCGCAATACCTGGGCGAACATCCACCGGTGCCCGCGCGCGACATCACGCTCGATCTGAACTTCGACATGTTGCTGCCGCTCGGCATTCCGCGCTCCGTCACACTTGGCGGAGCTGAGCGAATCGACTTCTGGCCGACGGTGCAAACCGTCGCTAAAGACTTTGATCTTGCGATCCAGCCAGACTCGCAGCCCTCAGCCGGCCATTATTACCGCTCCGATCACTTCTCCCTCGCTCGTGTCGGCATCCCTGCGTTCTCCATCGATCCCGGCGTCCTCTTCCAGGGTCATGACGAAGCCTGGGGCAAAGCTCAATTCGAGGACTACGTCGCGCATCACTATCACCAGCCCTCCGATGAGTTTCAAGACAATTGGGACTTTCGCGGGAATGCAAGACTAGCGCGCTTCGGATTTGTTCTTGGTTGGCTGGCAAGCGCTCAGCCGCATTCCATCGAGTGGCACAAGGGGGACGAGTTCGAGACTCCTCGCAAAAGAAGCGAAACTGCTAGGAAGGCCGAGTAGCAGGACGAGACAGTACCGGGTTGTCTCGTCGTTGCGGCTCATGTTGGCGATCACTTCGTTGGGGTCGCCGCCGTTCGCTTCTGCGCCGCCACCGTCCACGGCGGCACGATACCGTTTTGGCGCGAGTACGCAATGAGTTGCCCAAGATGCTCGTGTGCATCGGCGACCAGAATATAGACAACGTCGCCCTCGTTGGCCTGTGGCCCCAATTTTGGCAGCAGCTTCGCAAAGTCGGCGTTGCTCATCCGATTGATCGTCTGGCTTGCGAAATTCCACGATTGGTTTAGATCCTCGACGATGCGATCTTTGTCTGTGGTGGATTTTTCAAATTCCTTTGCTTTGAAGCCGGACGGGGGAGTCGCACCCACCATGCTGAGGATGCCGTAGCGCTCTCCTGCTACGTGCAGGAACACTTCTGCGAAAGATCTCGAATCAGCCGAAGGACGCCACGTCAGTTTATCGTTCGGCAAAGCTTGAGCAAGATCGACGCACTTTTTATTGACGGCTTCCAAGTCGAGCAGGGCTTGCGCCTTCATGTCGTAACTAGGTGCCGTCGCATCCGCAGAAGCCGGTTCGGCCTTAGCTTGCGCAATGAGATTGCTCCCGTTGATTGCGCTCAAGGCAAGTACCATGCCCACGATCACTGTCTTCATTTTGCCCCCTCCGGAACTAGCCTCGTTGAGGCTAGAGCAGGTGCACACAGCACGCAAGCTTTTCGGGACCGCGCGTGCGGTCAACGGGGCGAGACGCGTTATTCGCGGGATTGATGATTTTGAAAGGATACTGGGACATCCCGAGGATCCCGTCAATGTGCCGCAGAATCGGTTTCAATCTTGCCCTTGAATCGGCTGTACACAAAGACAACATAAGCCACCGCGAGCGTCATGCCAAACAGCCACCACGCGAGACCCACAGACAACGTGTGCGGACCTGAGATAGCCCGATTCAATGTAATGTCACGATCAGAGCCGGTCGTAGCTGGCAGCAGCGTTGGATAGACGCCCCAGCAAGCGCCTGCCAGCATAAAGAAGAGGTACGTGCTTGATGAAAGAAACGCCTTCACACTTTGCCCCCTGCGGTTGAACCACCAGACGCTCGCGAGAGCAGCGAGCACTCCGACCGGAACAACGAACGTGAAGGGATATCGATAGTAGTTGCCCAGGCTCTCTGGTCGCACAGCAATGGTCCCGATCAGGCTTGCGACGGTCAGCAGCATGAGCACGAGCAATAGAGGATTGACGAGCCCGGCGGCACGCTGTTCCAGCTGGCCGGAGACTTTGATGGTGAGCCAGAGCGCTCCGTGGAGAGTGAGAGCAACGAGAGCCACGAGACCGCCGATCACGGTGTACCAGTCAAGTATGCCGGGATGAACTCCTGGCTGGAAGTTAGTCCAGAGAGGCAGGAAGAAATAGCCGTCAGCCTGCAAAGGAACTCCGCGAAGCACGTTCGCCAATGCGGCGCCATAAAAGATGGCGAGCAGGGCGCTTGCGAGTCCGAAAACTCCATCGAGGAGCGACAGCCATACACCCATATCGATGTGGTTGCGAAGTTCGAGCGTGATCCCGCGGAGAACGAGCAGCCACAAGACGATCATCAAGGGCAGATAGAAGCCGGAGAACGCCGAGGCGTACAGCAAAGGAAAGGCAAAGTAGAGGGTCCCGCCGCCAGCAAGCAGCCACACTTCATTGCCGTCCCATACTGGCCCTATCGAGTGCAGGCTTGCCCGGCGCTCGCCTTCTGTGCGTGGCAGAAAAAGGTGGAGAATGCCGACGCCGAGATCGAATCCGTCGAGGACCACATAGCCGACGATCATTACAGCGACAAGCCAGAACCAGATGAATCCCATCATGATGGAACCTCAGATATACAGCTCATAGTTCATAGTTCAGCGTTACTCGGAGTCGGCGATGCAATCCTCAGGCCACTCCTGTGGTTTCAACAGCTGCGTCCTTAGGCACTGGCCCGTGGCTGATCTCGCGATAGACGAGGACCGTGAACAGCAGGCCAAGTAAGGCGTATAGGCCCATGAACCCGATCAGCGTAAACAGGCCGTTGCCTGCGGAGACCATGTGGGAGTAGCCATCGCTCGTGCGCATCAACCCGTAAATGAGCCAGGGCTGGCGGCCTATTTCCGCAGTCATCCAACCGGCAGTGTTGGCGATGTACGGGAACGGAAAGCTGATCAGAAGCAGCCAGAGAAGCCAGCGCGAGGTGTAGAGCTTTTTGCGCCAAAGTAGAAATGCCGCAGCGATCATCAGTGCGACGAAGTAGGTCCCGAGACCGGCCATGATGTGGTAGGCGTAGTAGAGCAATGGCAGCGCGCTCGGCCATTGATCCCGCGGAATCCTGTCGAGGCCGGTGACCTCAGCCTTTGTTGTTCCATAAATCAGGAAGCTGAGAACGTTGTTCACCACGAGTGGATTGTCGATCTGTCCTGTCTCTTCGTTCGGCTGACCGATGAGCACGAGATCAGCACCTTTCTCCGTATGGAAGAGGCCTTCCATCCCGGCGATGGCAGCGGGCTGGTGCTTCGCAACGTACTTACCGTGGAGGTCGCCAGTAGGGAAGATGACGAGGACCGTGGAGATGAGCCCGGCGATCACACCTAAGCGGGTGAAGATCCGGCCGTAGGAGGCGTTCTTGCCATCGAGGAGATAGAAGGCCCCAACGGCTGACATGACGAACGAAGCGGTCACCACGGCTCCCGTCATGTTGTGCATGTACTGGAGGAGTCCCCAGGGATTGAGAAGGAGCTGCCAGAAGCTCACGACTTCAAACTGACCGTTCGGGAGCCGGTTGTACGCGACCGGGTGTTGCATCCAGGCGTCGGTCACAATGATGAAGAATCCCGAGATCCACGATCCGAGCCAGACCATCACTGCTGAGAACCAGTGCATCCGTTTCGAGATCCGCTTCTCGCCATAGAGGAAGAGGCCAAGGAAAGCGGACTCGAGGAAGAAGCTGAAGACGCCTTCCATCGCGAGAGGTTGGCCGATCACACCTCCGGAGAGCTGCGAGAAGCGCGCCCAGTTCGTGCCGAATTCAAACTCCATCGGAATTCCGGTGACAACACCGAAGACGAAGTTGATGCCGAAGATGCGAGCCCAGAAGCGGGAGGCCCGATCCCATTCTTCGTTGCCGGTTCGGAGAGCGACGGTCTTCAGAACAACGATGAGCAGCCCGAGACCCATAGTGAGTTGCGGAAAGAGATAGTGAAATGTGATCGTAAAAGCGAAATGAAGCCTATGTATCAGCTCTGGTGTCATTCGAACTCCTGTTGCGAGCGGCGAAGGGAAGGAGCCGGAGAACTGCAACGGCTCAACATGGCTGTCGGGAATGCATTCCGGACCAGCAGGTTCAACAATGGAGATTATCGGCGTCAGGATGCAAACCTCGATGTGATTTAAGTCACTTCGCGACGTAGTTGCGGGGTTGATTCTGTAGGTGAGGCACGGCATCAGAGCCGCATTTCGATTGAGGTTCGGGGTCAGCCTGCTGTGGTATCAAGAGATTGAGGTCGGAGATGCGAGTAGCTGTCATTGGGGGCGGAATAGCAGGCCTGGCAGCCGCCTATGAGCTGGAGAAGGCGCGAGTGGCGGGTGCGGATGTGACGTACACCCTGTTCGAGTCGCGAGACAAGCTCGGAGGTTCGCTCGCATCTGAGACGGTGAACGGAGTGGTGCTGGAACGCGGGCCCGACTCTTTCCTCAGTGAGAAGCCAGCCGGCGCCGAGCTCTGCCGCGAACTGGGGCTTGGGGACCAGCTTGTTCCCTCTAACGACGCAAACCGCAAGACCTACATTGTGGTGAAGAACCGGCTGGTACCGCTGCCGGATGGGCTGATGTTTCTGATCCCGACAAAGCTGGTGCCGACGGCCCTCACCACTCTTTTCAGTCCGGCGACGAAGATCAAGATGGGACTGGAGCTGCTGCATCCGCCTCGGCCGAGCGAGCAGGACGAATCGGTAGCGGCGCTGGTGAAGCGGCACTTTGGACAAGAGGCGGTGGATCGCCTGGCTGATCCGCTGCTCTCCGGAATCTATGGCGGCGATGCGACGCAGTTGAGTGCGCGAACGGTTCTGCCGAAGCTGGTTGAGATGGAGACGCAGTACGGATCGCTGACTCGCGGGATGCTTGCGGCGCATAAGCAGATGCGGGCGAAGATGGCGGCGATGCGAGCCGCAGCGGAGAACGGAGCTGGCGCGGCGCAGCGACCGGCGGGGCCGCGATCTATCTTCACGACGCTTAAGGGTGGCATGCAGCAGTTGGTGGGCGCCGTTGAATCGAGGCTGAATCCGGAGTGGGTCCGGAAGTCGGCGTCAGTGACGGGTCTGTCGCGCGAGGGCGATGGGTGGCGAGTGCAATCCGATCGCGGGAGTGAAGGGTACGACGCTGTGATTCTGTCGTCGCAGGCGTTCTTGGCTGGGAAGCTGCTTGCGGCGACAGATGCTGCGTTGGCTGATGAGCTTTGTGGGATTCCATATTCTTCGTCGATCACTGTGAACCTGGTGTTTGATGAGTCGCAGCTTGGGCCGCTGCCGGACGGCTTCGGATTCCTTGTTCCGGCGGTGGAAGGTCGCGCGATGCTGGCGTGCACTTTTGTGCATCGCAAGTTTGTGGGGCGCACTCCGACGGGCAAGGCAGTGCTACGTGCCTTTCTGGGCGGCGCGAAAAATGAATCGCTGCTCGATCAGAGCGATGAGGTGCTGATCGCAACGGTACGGCGCGAGTTGAGCGAGATTCTTGGCTTGCGAGTTGTGGGTCCGCATATTCCTGCGGAGTCTACGCAAGTGTCGCGTTGGCGTCGGGCGATGGCTCAGTACGCGGTTGGCCATCAAGACCGGATGAAGCGGGTTAAGGAGCGAGTGGCTGCGCTGCCGGGATTGCGGCTAGCAGGGAATGCCTACGAAGGGATCGGTATTCCTGATTGCATCCGCACTGGGCGAAATGCGGCGAAGGATCTGATTGCGGAGAAACAGCTTCTGGCTTCCGGCCGTTAGTCAGTTGCCAGTCCCCAGTTGTCAGCTTCAGTTCTCGGTAGCCAGGTTGGGGGTGGCAGCTTGCTCTCCAAGTTAGGGCATACGGTTCAAATCCGGATGTAGCCGGCGCGGGATTGAGGGCGGACTAGGAAGCGGGCGGTGATGACGCCGAAGAGAAAGCCTCCGATGTGGGCGAGGTAGGCTACGCCGCCGGTGTGCACTGTCGCTACGCTGCCGAAGTTGAGGATCTGCATCAGGAACCAGAAGCCGATGAGCAGGGCTGCGGGAATCAAGGTGATGCGGACGAAGATCAGGAAGAAAACTACGGTCTTAATTCGGTCTCGCGGGTAGGTGACTAGAAACGCGCCCATGACCGCAGCGATCGCGCCACTGGCTCCGAGGCAGGGGACGCGCGCGAAGGGATCGCCCATGATCTGGCACATCATGGCGACGATGCCACCGATCAGATAAAAGAAGATGAATCGGCCGGTGCCCATGGCGTCTTCGATCTCTCGACCGAAGGCCCAGAGATAAACCATGTTTCCGATGATGTGCATCCAGCTTGCATGCATGAACATTGAGGTGAGGATCGTGATCCAGCTATAGCCGTGAACGATTCGGTAGGGGACTACGGACCAGACCCAGACGAACTGATCGCCGTGAGCGAGTTCTTTCAGGAACACGTAGGCGTTGAGGACCATGATGGCGAGCGTGGCGACAGCGAATCGTCGCAGCGGACGCGAGGCGTCTCCCAGAGGTATGAAGCCTCCCACTTACATTCCGCCTTTGCCGAGGAGAATACCGATTCCGTAGGTGACGGCGCCTTCGACCGCGCCGACGATGGTCATTTCAAGACCGGAAGACCACCAGGAGCGAATGGTGATGAGGCTCTTGGCTGCACCGACTGCGAAGTGGGCGATGAGGGAGACGATGGCAGCAGCGATGACAGCCGGAAGCCCCTGCAGGAAGAAGAAGGGAATGATGGGAATCAGAGCGCCGATGGCCGTGGAGATCGCGCCGGACGTCGCAGAGACCATGGGATTGGAGAGCGCTTCTTCCGAGCTGCCGAGGCGTTCACTGGCGAGGGCGCGCAGCATCTGCTCGGGGTCGCTGGAGATGTGGTTGACCATGTGGTCGGCGTCGGCTTCGGGGAGGCCCTTGACCTGGTAGTAGAGGGATAAAAGCTCACGGGCTTCGGGGCCGTTCATCTGGATGGCTTCGCGCTCGCGGGCGATTTCGGCGTGGTAGATTTCGCGTTCGCTCTTGGCGGCGAGGTATGCGCCGGAGCCCATGGAGAGGGCGGAGGCGATCATGCCGGAGAGGCCGGCTAGGAGGACGTATTTGCTATCGCCGGCTGTAGCGCCGGAGACACCGGAGACGATTCCGAAGATCGCGCCTAGTCCGTCGTTAACTCCGTAAATGGCATCGCCGATCCAGGCGCCCGGCTGCTTGCGGCCCTGATTGCGCTTGGCCAGCAGTTCTTCAAGGACGGCTTTGGGGTCGACCTTGGGTGCGCCGACGGGGGCCTGATAGTGACCGCGGAGGAGAGAGCCTAGTTCGCGGTGGTGGTCTTTCTCGTCTTCGATGACGTGTTCGAGGATCGCGATGGAGCCTTCGTCACCGAGTTCCTTTAGCTGAGCGCCATACTTAGCGACGTCGCGGCTCTCTTCGATTTCGAGACGGCGGAGGGCCATGCGGACGCCGCCGGCGCGGCTGGCGAGGGAGTCGGCTTCTCCGCCTGGAGACCCTTTATAGGTGGGCTCCGATCCTCCGAGCTCGACGATGCGGCCTTTCCAGAGAGCAGCGTGTTCCCACTCGGCTGAGGCGAGATGGCGGAGGACCTGAGCGCGAAGGGGGTCGGTATCGCGGTCGGCGAGGGCGTTGTAGGTGTGGTAGCCCTCCATCTCGGCCTGCCAGTTAGCCTCGAGGGCGGCAAGAACTTTCTTCGACTTGGCGCTGCTCAAAGTGCTGGTTGCCACGGCGACTCCTTGATCTTTCTTTTGAGGATACGGCATTTCGAGTGAGAAACAGAGGCTTCAAGTTGTCGTGTGTGAGCGGCGTAAGAAGGAACCTTGAAACGAGAAAACGTATGCTGCGAAATCGTTTTGGGAGCGGGCTGAGGCATCACTTCCCCAACTCAGGGTTTTGCGTATAGTGTGGTGTGCAGCAATCTGCCGGGAAGCCGGAGATTCAAGAGCAATCCCAGCGAAAACAAGCTGGCTCCAAGTAAGCGCATGTGAACGCAGAAGGCGCATAAGACCGCCCTTACCGGGCGAATTTTTTCAGGAATCAAGGGAGCAAACCACCTATGGCAACTCGATCGACGCCGGCAACGGCAGCAACGACGCCGAACTACACCGGGCCATTCATTACAGTCGCTGTGCTGTTCTTCATTTTCGGGTTTATCACCAATCTGAACATGGCACTGGTGCCTCATCTGCGGTCAATCTTCGACCTGCCGTATGCATGGGCGATGCTGGCGGAGTCGGCGTTCTTCCTGGCGTACTTTGTGTTCTCATCTCCAACGTCGAAGCTGATTGAGTCGATCGGGTACAAGCGGACGATGATCGTATCGCTGTTCATTCAGGTGGTGGGCTGCATCCTTTTTGTTCCGGCCGCAAAGCTGGTGAGTTTTCCGCTATTTCTCACAGCGGTGTTCATCGTGGGTGCGGGTGTTACGGCGCTGCAGACGGCGGCGAATCCATATGTCGCAATCCTTGGACCGGAGCACAGCGCACCCGTGAGACTGACGCTGGCGCAGGCATTGAACTCGCTGGGCGGCACGATTGCTCCGCTGGTTGCGGGTGCGTATATATTGACGGACCTTGGCGAGAATGCTTCGAAGGCTGCCGTAGCGAATACAGTTCGCGGACCATACATTGCCATCGCGGCGGGCTTGCTGATTCTAGGTTTCGCTGTCATGTTCATGCATCTTCCACACATCAAGCAGACCCAGGAATTTCGCCCGGCAAAAGAGGGAGACCCGATCTTGAGCCGCAGCATCTGGGGCTACCGGCACACGGTACTCGGGGCTCTTGGAATCTTCTTTTATGTCGGTGTTGAGGTTGGCCTAGCATCGATTGCGGTGAACTA
>Ga0105240_10011937_pt1 | contig 12045 bp, 8 predicted proteins | sample KBSC54metaG_FD_80426 | JGI IMG/M metagenome (GOLD analysis project Ga0105240, IMG submission 80426) | Corn rhizosphere microbial communities from Kellogg Biological Station, Michigan, USA - KBS C5-4 metaG | ecosystem: Host-associated > Plants > Roots > Rhizosphere > Soil | place: Michigan, USA...
GAGCCGTCGAACATCTTGCCGTCGCGGAACAGCTCCTCGTCCACGAGCTTCGCGGGGATGGTGACGTGTTGTTCCTTGCCGCGAGTGTCCGTGAATCGGAGGTCTGCAAACTTGACCTCTTTTTCTTTTATCAACTTGATCACTTCAGTGGGTGTCATATCGCCTCCGGGAAAGGTAGTGCTCGCTCACGTCTCAAGGCCTCGAAGCCATCCGCATGGAAAGGGACCACCCGTGCGCGGCCTTCAGCGTGGTAGAGCGGCCAGACAGTGCAGGCCGTATGCCAGCCGGACAGCATCGAGAAATCAAAAGGTTAGCGGAATTGCGACGCGCCGCTGCACCATGAGCGTGCGCAGCGGGGGCGTCATTGCACCACAAAGCAGCGTCAGACGGAACGGAAAGTGGGGCGTGCGGCCCCGCGCCAGAGCACCTGCCAGACGTTGGTGCAGCCGGTATCTATATGTGTACTGTATGTAATAATCAGTCCATATATGAACTACCAGAAGCCTACCCCCAGTGGGCTGCCCCTGCGCGATAGCGAAGCGTTGCCCCCGGCCACCTTCGCGACCGGGGCGGGGCTGCGGGCTTTCGCGCGCATCGCGGAGCTCTGGGACCTGTCGATCGCGGAGCAGCTGACGTTATTGGGCATCCAGTCGCGCTCGACGTACTTCAAGTGGCGCAAGGAGGCGCATGCGCGTTTGCCGCGCGACACGCTCGAGCGGCTCTCCTATCTCCTGGGGATCTACAAGGCGCTGCAACTGCTCCTGCCGGCGACCGAGGCGGCGGACGAGTGGATCCGCCGCCCCAATGCAGAGCCTCTGTTCGGGGGGCGCTCGGCGCTCGAGCGAATGCTCTCGGGGAACGTCGCCGACCTGTATCTGGTACGGCAGTATCTGGACGCGCAGCGCGGCTGAGCGCGAGCTCGACAGACGCTCACTCGCATGTCCGCACGTGTGGAGGATCCACCGCTCACCGAGGTGACCTGGCAGCCCTGCTACCGCGTCATCCCGAGCCGCTTCCCGACCATCCACCTGTTCGAACGGATCGCGGACCCGGCCGACTGGGACGCTCTGTACTGGCTGGAGAGCCTCACCAATCCGCGGCTGCGCCAGGAAGTGGGCGCAATCGATCTGGTGGCACCCGAGGATCGCGTGTTCGGCCCGGGCGCGACCGTGCTCATGGCGCCCTTCACGCACCTGAATCCCGGCGGCAGCCGCTTCGCCGACAGCACTTACGGCGTCTTCCATGCCTCGGCCAGTCTGGCCACATCGATCGCCGAGACGCGTTTTCATTGCGAGAATTTTCTGCGGGCCACACGGCAGGCCCCGATCGAGCTGGACATGCGCAGCTACCTCGCCGACGTCGCCGACAGGTTTCATGACATCCGCGGCAAGCGCCCGGTGCTGCCGGCAATCTATGACCCCGATAGCTACATCTCCTCGCAGGAGCTCGGACGTGGGCTGCGGCGCGGCGGGTCCAACGGCATCGCGTACGACAGCGTGCGACACCTCGGCGGCGAGTGCCTCGCGATCTTCCGCCCGCGGCTGATCCAGAGCCTGCGCCAGGGCATGCACCTGCGCTATGTGTGGGACGGCGCTCGCATCAGCCGCGTCTACGAGCTGCGGCTCATCGATCCGGCTGCCTAGCCCGAACGGTGGCCGATACCGCGAAAGCGGCGGCCTAGGGATGCAGCGGCCAAACCACCGCGCTGGTGCGTCAATGCGCCCCCGCTATACTGCGCTGCTTTCTCCCCGGCCAAAGAAACCCGCATGAAGATCGGCACCGCGCCGCGCACCTTCCAAGAGCTGATTTTTGCCTTGCAACGCTACTGGTCCGGGCAGGGCTGCGCGGTCCTGCAGCCGTATGACATGGAGATGGGCGCCGGGACGTTCCACACGGCCACCTTCCTGCGAGCCATCGGTCCAGAATCATGGAGAGCGGCGTACGTACAGCCCTCGCGACGCCCGACCGATGGCCGCTACGGCGAGAACCCGTTCCGGGCACAGCACTACTACCAGTACCAGGTCGTCATCAAGCCCTCACCGCTGGACATCCTGGATCTGTACCTGGGGAGCCTGCGGGCACTGGGGTTCGACCCTATGGTGCACGACATCCGCTTCGTGGAGGACAACTGGGAGTCTCCCACGCTCGGCGCCTGGGGGCTGGGGTGGGAGGTGTGGCTGAACGGCATGGAGATCACCCAGTTCACCTACTTCCAGCAGGTCGGCGGGCTGGATTGCCGGCCGGTCACGGGCGAGATCACCTATGGACTGGAGCGGCTGGCCATGTATCTGCAGGGAGTGCAGAGCATGTACGACATCCTGTGGACCGACGGCCCCGGCGGCAGAGTGACCTACCGCGATGTGTTCCATCAGAACGAGGTCGAGCAGTCCGCGTACGATTTCGAGTATGCGGACGTCGCCATGCTGTTGCGCCATTTCGACGATCACGAGCGCGAATGCAAGCAGCTGCTCGCCGCGAAGCTGGCTCTGCCTGCGTACGAGCAGGTGCTGAAGGCCTCGCATACATTCAACCTGCTCGATGCACGGCGCGCGATTTCCGTGACCGAGCGGCAGCGTTACATCCTGCGTGTCAGAGCATTGGCGAGCGCCGTGGCGCAAGAGTATTTCGCCAGCCGCGAAGCGCTCGGCTTCCCGATGTTGGCGGCGGCTGGATCCGCAGCTGCGGGCGCGAATGGCACCCAGACCGGCAGCGGCAAGCCAACCGCCGGGGCGCCGGCATGAAGCCCACCGAGAGACACGACTTCCTCGTGGAAGTGGGGACCGAGGAGCTGCCGCCCAAGTCCCTGCGCACCCTGGAGCTGGCGTTTGCCGCAGGCCTGCGCAGCGCATTGGAAAGCGCAGGACTCAAACCCGGCGAGCTCGTCTCCTTTGCAACCCCGCGGCGCCTCACGGTGCTGGTGAAAAAACTCCTGGCCAGACAGCCCGACCAGGACATCAAACGCCGCGGACCGCCCCTGACCGCCGCGTTCGACGCCGCCGGTCAGCCCACCAAGGCCGCGCTCGCCTTCGCGCAGAGCTGCGGGGCAGCGCTGGAGACATTGCAGCGCCTCGATGAGGGCAAGGGCACCTTCCTGTTCTTTATCGGCACCAAGGCGGGCGCGCGCGTCCAGGAGCTCCTGCCGGCGATCGTTCAGGGCGCGCTCGATGCTCTGCCGATCGCGCGCCGGATGCACTGGGGATCCGGCACTGCCGAGTTCGTTCGACCCGTGCACTGGCTGCTGATGCTCTACGGCAAGGAAGTCGTCCCCGCGAGGGTGTTGGATACGGCCGCCGGCGATGTCACACGCGGTCACCGATTCCATGCGCCCCGACCGCTGCGAGTGACGACTCCGGGGGCCTACGAGCGCACCTTGCGCGATCGCGGCTTTGTTCTGGCCAGCTTCGAGAAACGCCGCGAAACCATCCGCGAGCGAGTGACGAAGGCAGCCGTCGAGCTCGGCGGCCGCGCCTTGATTGGCGCGGAGCTGCTGGATGAAGTGACCTCCCTGGTCGAGTGGCCGGTGCCGGTCACCGGGCGCTTCGACCAGCGCTTCCTGAGCTTGCCGCGTGAGGTGCTCATTTCCACTCTGCAGGATCACCAGCGCTACTTTGCGGTGGAGGATTCGCAGGGCCATCTGTTGCCGAATTTCATCACCGTCAGCAACATCGAGAGCCGCGACCCGGCGAAGGTGGTGGAAGGCAACGAGCGCGTCGTGCGCCCGCGCCTGGCCGATGCGGCTTTTTTCTGGGATCAGGACCGCAAGCAGCCGCTCGCCGCGCGGCGCGAACGTCTCGATGCGGTCACTTTCCAGGGGAAGCTCGGCTCCCTCGGAGACAAGACACGGCGCGTGCGCCTCCTCGCAGGACAGATAGCTGCCGCGATGGGCAAGCCTCGTGGCGAGAGCGAACGGGCGGCGGAGCTCTGCAAGTGCGACCTGCTCACCGCGATGGTCGGTGAATTCCCCGAGCTGCAGGGCATCATGGGCGCTTACTACGCGCTGGCGGACGGCGAAGCCCCCGAGGTTGCCGTGGCCATACGCGAGCACTATATGCCCCGTGCGGCAGGCGATGAGCTCCCGGCGACCCACGCGGGAATCGCCGTGGCGGTCGCCGACAAGCTCGACACACTGGCCGGCATTTTCGCGATCCGCGAGAAGCCCACCGGCACGCGGGACCCGTTCGGTTTGCGGCGCGCCGCGCTGGGCGTGCTGCGCATCCTGATCGAGGAAGGACTCGACCTGGATCTGCGGCGCTTCATCGACCTCGCGCTCGAGAGCGTGCTCAGCGACATCGAGCGGATCGGTAAAGGGACGCCGCCGAAACCGGGCGCGCCGGCGCCGACGCCCGCAGCGACGACCGTTGCCGCGGAGGTCTACGACTTCATCATGGAGCGGCTGCGCGCGTATTACCTCGAGGGCGCCACTGCAACCTCCACCACTGGCAGCGCACAGATCACGACCGAGATGTTCGACGCGGCACTGGCGACCAGACCTTCCTCGCCGTTGGATTTTGACGCGCGGCTGAAGGCGCTCAGCGCTTTCCTGGAGCTGGAGGAATCAGCGAGTCTGACGGCAGCGAACAAACGCATCGCCAACATTCTGCGCAAAGCCCCTGAGAAGCCCAACGGCGAGGTCGAGGTCGAGAGCCTGCGGGAAACTGCCGAAGTACGCCTGTTCGATGCGATGCGCTCACTTCGCGACGCCGTCTCGACCGCGACGGAGCAGCGTGAGTACGCCAACGCGCTCGGCAGGCTGGCTCAGCTGCGCCCGGCCATCGACGCGTTCTTCGATGAGGTCATGGTGATGGACGAGAACCCGAAGCTGCGTGCCAATCGCCTCGCGCTGCTCGCACAGCTGCATGGGTTGTTCTATGGGATTGCGGACCTCTCGAGGCTTCCGGGCTGATGCGGTGGCTGCAGTTCATCGGGTCGCTCGTCTTCACGGCGTTCCTGTTTCTGTGGACGTTCTTCTACGCGATCTTCTTCACCATCGCCTGTTCGTTCCTGCCCTTCAGAAAGCGCTTCGTGCTCGCCCGTGTCTGGGCGATCGTGCTGCTGCGAATGCTGAAGTGGACCTGCCGCCTGGACTATCGCATCGAGGGCGCCGAGAACGTGCCGAGCGGCAATCACATCGCGCTCTGGAAGCATTCCTCCTCCTGGGAAACCATCGCGATGGCAATGGTGTTTCCACGCCAGGTCTGGGTGCTCAAGCGCGAGCTGCTGTGGATTCCGGCCGTCGGCTGGGGCATTCGCCAGCTGCATGCCATTGCCATCGACCGCAAGTCAGGCCATTCGGCGGTGCGCCAGGTCGTGGATCAGGGCAAGCAGCGCCTGCAGGAGGGAGACTGGATCATCATCTTCCCCGAGGGCACGCGCACGCCGGCGGGGCAGACCCGCAAGTACGGCGTCAGCGGCGCGCTGCTGGCCTCGGAGACAGGATGTCTGATCGTGCCGGTCGCCCATGACGCGGGGTCGTACTGGCCGCGTCGGGGTCTGCTGAAGCAGCCCGGCGTCATCCGGGTCGTCATCGGGCCACCGATTCCCGCCCGCGATCGTAATCCTCGGGAGATCAATCGCGACGCACAGGCCTGGATTGAATCGACAGTGAATCAGTTGACCGCACGGCCGTCCTCCCGAAGCGCGACTCCGCACGACGCGGTCGATCAATTAGACCACTAATGAGACAATAGATCGGCTATACGTCCAGATTGGTCACCGAAAGCGCGTTCTTCTCGATGAACTCGCGCCGCGGCTCGACCTGATCGCCCATCAGGGTGGTGAAGATGTCGTCCGCCGCCACGGCGTCCTCGATCTTCACCTGCATCAGTCGCCGCTGCTCCGGATTGATGGTGGTCTCCCACAGCTGCTCCGGATTCATCTCGCCCAGGCCTTTGTAGCGCTGAATCGTTTGCCCCTTGCGCGCCTGATCGAACAGCCAGCGCATCGCTTCCTTGAACGAGCCCACTTCGTGGCGCTCGCTTCCACGGATGACGTGAGCACCTTCGCCCATGAGACCGGAGAGCGTGCGCGCGAGATCGGCAATGCGCTGGTACTCGGCGGACTCAAAAAACTCCCGAGGCAGATACTTGTTGCTGGGCGTGCCGTGCTCCGTCTTGTGGATGACGACGCGAGCGGCGTGCGCATCGCTCGCGTCTCCCACTTCGACGCTGAAGGTGCGCGTCCCATCATCCAGAGCGTTCAGGCGTCGATGCAGATCTTCTGCCCACGCGCGCAGCACTTCTGGCCGGTCGAAGCTGGCGGGAGTCATCTCGGGCATGTAGATCAGCTGGTCCAGGAGTCGATCGTCGTAGCGGCGGGACCAACGCTTGATGATCGCCTGCACCTCCGTGTACTTGCGCGCCAGCGCCTCCAAGCCCGAGCCCTGCAGCGGCGGAGCCTCGGCGTTCACGTGTACCGCAGCTCCCTCGAGGGCCGTGTTGAGCAGCACAGCGTTCAGCTCGTTGTCGTCCTTGACGTACTGCTCCTGCTTGCCGCGCTTGACCTTGTAGAGGGGCGGCTGAGCGATGTAGATGTGCCCGCGCTCGATGAGCATGGGAATCTGCCGATAGAAAAACGTCAGCAGCAGGGTTCGGATGTGCGACCCGTCGACATCCGCGTCCGTCATGATGATGATGCGGTGATAGCGCAGCTTGTCGATGTCGAAGTCGTCGCGGCCGATGCCGGTACCGAGCGCCGTGATGAGCGTGCCTACCTCGACGGAGGACAGCATCTTGTCGAAGCGAGCCTTCTCGACGTTGAGGATCTTGCCCTTCAGCGGCAGGATCGCCTGGGTGCGCCGATCGCGCCCCTGCTTGGCGGAGCCGCCGGCCGAGTCGCCCTCGACGATGAAAATTTCCGACAGAGCGGGGTCCTTCTCCTGGCAATCCGCCAGCTTTCCGGGCAGCCCTGCGACATCCAGGGCCCCCTTGCGCCGGGTCATCTCGCGGGCCTTGCGGGCCGCTTCGCGAGCGCGCGCCGCATCGACGATCTTCGCAACGATCGACCGTGCTTCCTGCGGATGCTCCAGCAGGAACTCGCTCAGCTTCGTACCCACGGCGGTCTCGACGACGCCTTTGACCTCGGAGGAGACGAGCTTGTCCTTGGTCTGGGAAGAGAACTTGGGATCCGGGAGCTTCACCGAGAGAATGGCGGTCAGCCCCTCGCGCGCGTCGTCGCCGGTGGTCGCGACCTTTTCCTTCTTGGCTGAGGCTTCCCTCTCGATGTAATCGTTCAGGGTGCGCGTCAGGGCGCTGCGGAACCCCGCCAGGTGCGTACCGCCATCCTTCTGCGGGATGTTGTTGGTGTAGCAGTACATGCTCTCCTGATAGGAGTCGTTCCATTGCATGGCGACTTCCACCGAGACCGGCCCGTCCTGGGTGCGGAACCAGAAGGCCGACTCGTGGATCGGCACTCGCGTGCGGTTCAGGTATTTGACGAAGGCCTGCAGTCCGCCAGCATGCTCGAAGACGTCCGACTTGTTCTCGCGCTCATCGATGAGCTCGATGCGGACGCCCGAGTTGAGGAACGACAGCTCCCGCAAGCGCTTCGCCAGCACCTCGTAGTCGAATTGGATGTTCGTGAAGATCTGGGCACTGGGGCGAAAGCGCAGCGTCGTCCCGCGCTCCTCGGACTCGCCCACCGCCGCCAGCGGAGCCTGTGGCTCGCCCAGGTGATACTCCTGGCGGTGGATCTTGCCATCACGGGAGACGGTCAGGAGCAGGTAATCCGACAAAGCGTTGACGACGGAGACGCCCACACCGTGCAGGCCACCCGACACCTTGTAGGAGGTGTCGTCGAATTTACCGCCGGAGTGCAGCACCGTCATGATCACTTCGGCTGCGGATCGCCCCTCTTCGGGGTGAATGTCGACCGGGATCCCGCGACCGTTATCGGACACCGTCACCGACTCGTCCGCATGGATGGTCACCACGATCCGGTCGCAATAGCCGGCCAGGGCCTCGTCGATGGCGTTGTCGACGACCTCGAACACCATGTGGTGCAGACCGGTACCGTCATCGGTATCCCCGATGTACATCCCAGGGCGTTTTCGCACCGCGTCAAGACCCTTTAGAACTTTGATTTTGCTCGAATCGTAGACGTCGTCGGCAGCCATGAAATCGCCCGGTCTTGAGATGGGACATTATAGCACCCTCAGGGGGATGAGCCTGATCGTGGGCTGGCCGGAGTACGACGGCGCGTCGATGCGGGCGCTAGGGGATCGACTGCTCCCGCACCCTACCCTGTTCCACGTGGAACACTCGGTCCGGCGTGCCGAACGCGCCGAAGTCCGACTGGAGCGAGGTCAGGACCAGCTGACACGGTAGCTCCCGAACCCGCTCGATGAAGGCGCCCAGGTGCCCACGATCGAGCTCCGCCGCCGGGTCATCCAGCAGAAGGGTCGTCGCCGGCGACCCCGCGTCGCGGAGCAGATAGAGCTGCGCGAGGGTCATCGCAATGGCCACCAGCTTCTGCTGGCCGCGGGAGCACACTTCCCGGGCGACGCGCCCCCCCACCCGTACGACCACATCCCCTCGGTGCGGCCCCACATGGGTCACGCCGCGGAGGCGGTCTCTCGCGAGCGAATCCTTGAGTGCCTGGAGGAGCGGCACTTCCTGCGCCCACCCTCGTGCGTAGTGAAGCTCCACCTTCAGCCCTGTGAGGGAGCTGACGACGCTTCGCCAGTTCGGGTCGAGTCGCTCCAGCAGACTTCGCCGCGCCTCCGAGATCAGCTCTCCCAGGCGAGCCAGTTCGGCATCCCAGATCGACGCCTGCGCAGGCTGCCACTTGAGCGCGGCGTTGCGCTGCTTGAGCGTACGGGTGTAGCGAGTCCAGTGATCGGCAAAGGAAGAATGTTCCACGTGGAACACGGCCCAGTCGAGCCAGCGGCGGCGGCGGTAGCCTCCGGCTTCCACGAGTTGATGGATTCCGGGGTCGATCACCTGGACGGGGAACGCCTGAGAGAGCTCGGTCAACGAACCCGCAGCAGCGCCTGAGATCCGTGCCACCGTACCGTCGGTTCGCGAAACCTGGATACCCAGTGCTCGAGGGGAAACGTCCGCCGTCCTCCCAAAGACCACCAAGTGGGACTGCCCGTGGCGGATCAGGCGCTCGGAGTTGCGGGTGCGGAAGGACCGGCCGCGCCCCAGGAGGAAAATGGCTTCCAGCAGCGAGGTCTTGCCGGAGCCATTACCGCCCCAGATCAGGTTGCGCTGCGGATGAAGAGTGAGCTCAACGTGCTCGAGGCAACGGACGTTGTCGACCGTGAGCTCCGCCAGTCCCAATGCCCTATAGCCTCATGGGCATCACCACGTACCGGGTGTGCACCGCATCGGGCGCGTGAACGAGGCAGCTGCTGTTGGAGTCGGTGAGGCCCAGCTCGACCTTGTCCCCTTCGATGGCGCTCAGGGCATCAAGTAAGTAGTTGACATTAAAGCCAATCTCGACCTCCTCGCCGCTGTAGGTCACCTCAACCTGGTCCTCCGCCTCTTCCTGCTCGGGATTGTGCGCGGTCAACGTCAGCAGGCCCGATTTCAACGTGAGGCGAATTCCGCGGTACTTCTCGTTCGAGAGGATGGCCGTACGCTGTAGAGCCTGGCGCAAGGTCTCGCGATCCGCGATGACGCGCTTGGTGGGATTGGACGGGATCACGCGTCCATACTCCGGGAAACGACCATCAATCAGCTTTGAAGTGAAGCGAATGTCGCCGATCTGGGCGCGAACGTGATTCGTGCCGATTCCCAGCTCGATTTGTCCCTCGGTCCCCAGGATACGCTGCAGCTCCAGGACGCCCTTGCGGGGCACAATGACCTGCTGAGTCGATTTGGCGTTGCTCTCGATGTCCATCTCGCACAGCGCGAGGCGGTGACCGTCAGTGGCCACGGCCCGCAGGGACTTCCCTTCCGTCTCCAGCAGCAAGCCGTTGAGGTAGTACCGCACGTCCTGTTGCGCCATCGAGAAATGCGTCTTGTCGATCAGCCGGCGGAAATCGCCCTGCGCGAAACTGAGCGTCTGCTGTGCGTTGATCTCCTCGACCACGGGAAATTCCGCCGCCGGCAGCGTCGACAGCGTGAAGCGGCTTCTACCGGCGCGAATCGAGATGCGCTCTCCTTCAGTGCTGAGCGTTGCATTCACGCCCTCCGGGAGCGAGCGGAAAATATCCAGCAGCTTGCGGCCCGGGACCGTGATGTCACCTGCCTGCTGCACACCGACTCCACCGCCGCCGGCGGTCATCGCGACCAGCTCCACTTCCAGGTCCGAGCCTGTGATGCTCAGGCGATTCTCGCGTGCCGACAACAACACGTTCGCGAGTACGGGCATCGTCTGCCGACGCTCGACTACACCGATGACACTCTGCAGCGGAGCGAGAAGTTCTTCGCGTGTTCCGGTGAGCTTCATAGAGTCTTCTTTCTTAGAGATTTAAAAGATGGCAGTAGTGATTACAGAGGCTGCGAATAACGGGGATGAAAGAAGTTATCACGTCCGATCAACACATTGCGTCCGTTTGCACGACTTACAATGCCATGTAAGAGCTGGCGGTTACCTGTGCATGCCCTGTGTATAACGTTATCCCCAAATTTACTCACAGGCCATCCACATACTTGGGCCCGGCTTTGTGCCCAACGTTCCGCGCGCCGCGCAACTCCTCGCACCCGCATTATCCCCGCTCAGCCGGTGAGGGTGCGCAGCAGATTCGAGTAATCCTCCGCGATGCGCCGCTCAGTGTCCCGCAGCTCCTTGATCCGCTTGCAGGCGTGTAACACGGTAGTGTGGTCGCGGCCGCCGAAGGCATCGCCGATCTCCGGCAGGCTGTGGCTGGTGAGCTCCTTGGCGAGCGCCATGGCCACCTGGCGCGGGCGTGCCACTGAGCGGCTGCGGCGTTTGGACAGCAGATCCGCCATGCGGACCTTGTAGTAGTCCGCGACGGTTTTCTGGATGTTCTCGATCGTGACGAGCTTCGCCTGCAGTGAAAGCAGGTCCTTCAGCGCTTCCTTGGTGAATTCCAGGGTGATCGGGTGGCCTGTGAAACGCGAGTTGGCGATCACGCGGCGCAGCGCGCCTTCGAGCTCACGCACGTTGGAGCGGATGCGTTTGCCGATGAAGAATGCGACCTCTTCGGGCAGCGCGACGCCGACATGCTGGGCCTTCGTCATCAGGATCGCCACGCAGGTCTCGAGCTCCGGTGGCTCGATGGCAACCGTGAGTCCCCAACCGAAACGCGATTTCAGGCGCTCCTCGAGGCCCGCGACTTCCTTCGGATAACGGTCGCACGAGAGGATCACCTGGTGCTGCCCTTCGAGCAGCTCGTTGAAGGTGTGAAAGAACTCCTCCTGCGAGCGATCCTTGTCGGCGAAGAACTGAATGTCATCGATCAACAGCGCATCCAGCGAGCGATACGCCGTCTTGAACTCGTTCATCTTCGTGTGCTGCAGGGCGCGCACCATGTCGCTGACGAAGCGCTCCGAGTGCACGTACGCAATGCGCGCTTCCTCGTCGCGCTGCTTGATCAGGTGCGCGATCGCATGCATCAGGTGCGTCTTGCCCAATCCCACACCGCCGTACAGGAACAGTGGGTTGTAGGCGCGCCCCGGATTCTCAGCGACCTGCAGGGCGGCCGCCTTGGCGAGCTGGTTGCTCTTGCCTTCGACGAACGTATCGAAAGTGAAGTCGTGGTTCAGGCGGGCGCCGACGACCAGGCCTTCTGCGCGACGCGGACGCGATGGCTGTATGGGAGGCGCCGCGGCAGTCGCGCGCGCCGTTGCCGAACGCGAGCCGACCTCCACCGTCACGATGGGGGCGTCGCCCGTGCTCTCGTCACGCAGCAGCTCGCCGATGCGTGGCAGCAGATTGGCGTTGATCCAATCCACTGCAAAGCGATTGGGCGCAAGCAGCTTGAGCGCACCGGCGCCCTCGAGGGCCTGGAGCGGGCGCACCCACGTATTGAACTGCTGCTCGGGAAGCTCGCCCTCCAACGCGCACATGCACCGAGTCCAAAGCGACGCTTCCACGCGCGTGGCCTCCAAGGTCTTCTGACGGGGTCGACTGGAGAAA
>Ga0105240_10011939_pt1 | contig 12044 bp, 13 predicted proteins | sample KBSC54metaG_FD_80426 | JGI IMG/M metagenome (GOLD analysis project Ga0105240, IMG submission 80426) | Corn rhizosphere microbial communities from Kellogg Biological Station, Michigan, USA - KBS C5-4 metaG | ecosystem: Host-associated > Plants > Roots > Rhizosphere > Soil | place: Michigan, USA...
AAGTGTTCGATCTCGGACTCTGGGCCGTCTTCGCCAGCAGACTGCTGCCCTTCTGTAACGCCGTGTGCGGCGCGGTTGAATTGCCCGAAGTGAAGAATCTTGCCTGACCGATGAGTGACGAGAGCGTCCGCACTGCACTTCGTTCCGAAGCACGCTTGGTTGTCATCGAAGCACCCGGTGGATGCGGTAAGACCTATCAAGGTGCCGAGTACGCCCGAGATATTGTCGAGCAACTTTCGGTCGGAAGCCCCCTGATTCTCACACATACGCACGCGGCATGTTCGGTGTTCGCTCAAGCGACCCGAAGGTGCGGTCGACGTGTTGAAATCCGCACGTTGGATAGTCTCATTGCCAGCATTGCATGCGCTTACCATCAGGGACTGGATCTGGCGGCCGATGTGCCCGCATGGATTCGCACGCGACCGGACGGATATAGGGAGGTTGCAGCGAAGATCGCACACTTAGTGACCTGCTATCCGATGATCTCTACTGCGTTGGCGCGTCGGTATCCGATCATCATCTGCGATGAACATCAAGACTCGAGCAGTGATCAGCATGCGCTTGTCATGGCTTTGGCGCGGCAAGGGGCACGGTTGCGCATTTTTGCCGATCCCATGCAGAAGATTTTCCGCGACGACGCCGAGGAGGCGAGCCACGCTCCTTGGAGCTGGGAAGAGTTGAAGCGCGAGGCTGACCTATTCGAGGAGCTCGACGTCCCCCACCGCTGGCGCAGAGGCTGCTCCGAGCTTGGGTCGTGGATCCTTGCCGCTCGAACGGCTCTCAAGACGGGGCAAAAGATTGATCTACGGAGCGGCTTACCGCAAAGCCTCCAAGTTGTCTACGCAGAGAACATCGCGCAGAAGAAATTCGATTATCGACTGGAGCCTCCTCTACGAGGCGGAATCGACGGCTTTAAACGAACTCAAGACTCCTTACTCATTCTCTCTCACTACTCCGAAACCGCCCGTGCGCTGCGGGGATTCTTTAACCGGAGCGTTCCCCTGTGGGAGGGGCATACCCGAACCGCATTAGAAGGTTTGGTCAAGGCTGTCAACCGCGCGGGCGGTAAGCCGGAAAAGGTCGCCGTGGCCGCCACCGCCTTTCTGTCGAAGGTCGCGAAGGGATTTACGCCGTCTGGGTTTGGTGATCGTCTGCGGCAAGAGGCCCGCGAAGGTTGCGTAAAACTGTGCAGGGGTAGGCCGGCGATCCTGCAGGCCCTGGCTGGATTCCTAGTCGCGGAGCCGAATCATCGTGGAGTCTCCAAGCTGTTAAAGCGACTGTCCGAGTTGCAAAAACAGGATCCGGCGTTCAGGGACATCGCCATCGACGGTCACAGGGAATTTTGGGACGCAGTGCAGTTGGGGGATTTTGAGACCGCTGACGCCGGATTGGCTGAAATCGCGCACCGGCGAACCTACTCGCATCCCAAGCCCTTCCCTCAGTCGATCAGCACGGTTCACAAGGCCAAGGGACTCGAATGCGATGCCGTTATCGTGGTGCCGTGCGATGCGAGTACCTTCCCGGACAAACCAGATACCCGGTGTTTGCTGTATGTAGCATTGAGCCGCGCTGTTAGGCGACTGATGTTGGTTGTTTCCAAGGATAATGCCAGCCCTTTGTTTGCGCTGTAGGGATCCCATACACCATATGACAGGAAATGGAGAGCGCCGTGGCAACCGCAAGAGAAGACCGGCTCGCAGACGAATTTCTTTCGCTATTGACGCAGCCGATGCAACGCAAGCCGCGGGAGGCCGTCCATCGGAGACATACTGCCATGATGAACGAGCTAAGATTCAGGCGTGGACGGGAGGATCCGCATTTGAACTTCCTGCATCGTAAAGGTTGGTCAGACGCACGCTTTTCGGCACTATTTGCTATCAACTGTGTGTACCAAGAGGTTTTGGGGCCGCTACAGGCCTCATCCCGCTCGTGTGCGGTAGGCCTCGGAACTCGCTATCCCATTCGGCACGGCAGCCTCTCTTTTGACCGAGCACACGCGCGGGGCGTCAATCAAACGATTCACGCCTTCGTTGCTCTGACGTCGAGGCTTGGATTCAAACGCGAGTGGCTCACGCGGAATACGTGCGGTGATCTACTCTATTACATCTATCGCCACGAGCGCGAAGAATGAGCACGGCGTCCACACACAAGGCGATGGCGTGGCTCGTCCAAGCGAACAAACTGGCCGAGGACTTTGCTAAAAAGCATCGACACTATTTAAGCCAAACCGAAAGGCAGCTAAGTGCCGCATTCGAGGTTGGCTCGCTGCACGCGCTACTCAGATATTATGAATCCCATGATTACGTGCTACAACCTGCGAACTTGACGGACGACGGCGAGTATCGGTATCTCACGTCCCCCAACGGCAATCCAGCCAACTTCTCGTTTGTCCGGGCGGACGGCCCCGATGGCGACTTCGAGATCCGGCAACAAGTGCGCATCGAGTCACATGTGGATAAGCGGATTTGCTTTACGCCAGACATTGTCGTGATCGTCAAGGGCGCGGATATTAAGAGTTCCACGGATCGGCGCTACGCATCCGGAAAGCGCCCATTCTTTCGGGTTTCGAGCTCACATGTGGTTGCAGCGCACGAGTGCAAGTCAATGAATCCTTTTCCTGAGCTCATGGTCTCGTTCCTCGGAATGCTGGTAGTGGCACACGAGTGGTATCCGAACGGGAAGACCGTCAAGGTGACGAAGAAAAGCGGGCACCTTGCGCCCACGCTGTTTGTGGGTGGCACCCCGCGAGGTTTGCATCTGAGAATGATTACTGCTCTGCAGGAGAGCTACGCGATGAACATCGTATGTGGGCTGCACGAAGGCACGTGGGAACTGTCGCAGGTGCAGAACCGCTTGCGGTGGCAAGCGCATCACGTTGTTGATGAGCTCAAGTAGGACGCCAACATTCAATTTTTGGCGTAAGGACCAGAATCTTGTTGAGGCTCTTGTTACGCACGCAAAAAGGTGCTCCATAGCACAGCACGACGCTCGCTATTATCTGCTTTCACGAGATCTATTTCCCCCGCATGTCGCAACTTTCATGTGAGAAGTTATGTTGGAGTGGGTATGTGGTTGTCAATGGCATTTCACAGCGTGGCGGGCTGTAGAACGTCCCATCGCACAACATGGCGAATAAGACATCGCGGCGCCGGCGCGCCAGTGCGAGGAGGGCTTGGTTATGCCGCTTACTCCGGGCTGATTTTACGCGCGTAGTAAGCTCTGGAGGCGGGATCGCGCAGGCGGACAGGAACATCGCGCGCTTAAGCTGCTTGCTTCCTCGTCTGGAGGGATGTTCTCCCCGGATGGAGGTGCCGGAGCGCCGCGTAACCGGCGCCAGGCCTGCGGAGGCAGCCAGATGCGCCGCAGAGGCGAACGCTCGGGACACGACGTCGACCAGGAGTCTGGCCGCGGGTCCTGACGCCGACTCCCGGCATGCTCGTCAGGACCGGGTAAAGAGGGGGCGCCACTACAAGTCGCTCAACCTCCTTCGCGACTTCTTTGCGCTGCCGGCGAAATGCTGTCAGTTGTTGAGCCAGGCGCGGCAGGACGATGCTCGCGGCCTGAATACCCGAGACCACGACCGTCTGCTCGGACAGAGCCTTGACGATCTCTGCAGCCAAGTCTTCCCCCAGCTAGTCTCGGCATTCACGTTACACGCGACCTCGGAGTACATCCGGGTCCGGCCCCTATTAGCGATACCAGCCGTCCACCAGACCTGGTGACAACCACATAGGGTACCCCTCCGCCGGGGTCCATCACGTATCGTGACTCTGCAGCTCTACTGCAACAATTGCTCCCTCGAGCCCAACCGTCGCGTTCCTTCCCCGACCCGCCGTTCTGACCGGCGCCCATCGTCACGGCAATAACGCCACGACCACTCACGCCGCCCACATATCACCAATCGTGAAAACCGGTCCAACAAATAGCGTGGTCGCTCTCAATCGTTTGCTCAGAATCATATGGCGAAGCGCCGGCAAAGTACCTCCTTTGTACAGGGCGCCGGGCCGTGAGCGAGGATCGTCCTTGCAGAACGTGAAGCTCGGTGGGGATGGTGCGCGGCGACGGGGAACTCCGCTCGGGGCCGGCCCCTTGGGCGGTGGTTAGAGCCAGCGCCGGGTGGCTTGTTTACGCAAAACCGAATTGGAAAAGAGCGGTGCAGCACTATCAGAATATCACAGGTATGACCTTATCGAGCCACTGAACCCGAAGGATCCAGGCAACCAAGCTCAATCGCACGAAGCGACGTACCGTTCGAGTTCAGTCAGTGTAATGTACGTTCGTGCTCCATCTTTTTGGGCCCTAATCGCGCCCCTGCTGATCCTGAGGTAAAGGGCTGCGCGGCTCATTCTCAGGATGCGGGCGGCCTCAGGAACGTCAAATCGCAATGATGGTAATGCCAGCGCTGCATCTGAGTCGTTGCCGTTTGTCGATTGTTGGGCGAGTACTGTCTTAACAGATCTCGATCGCCTGTCTGCGGGTGCGGGCGGCGCTAGCGATTTTCTCTCTGGGATCTCCGTCATGGAATCCAGCCTCAAAGATTTCTCGATCAAACTTCGCCGACGCACGTTAGTGCCCGGGGGTGTGGCGGGACTATTAGGCATTTCGCGCGAATCGACCGAGATTTAGGTGGCGAAACGTTGAGCCCAGGCGCGAGCCGCGGCGTAGCTTCTAACGGGACAACGTCGGGCGGCTGCTCTAGGAGGGGTGGGAAATGAGGTTGTTCTCAGGGAAGACCTATTCAGATGAGTGCCAGACGTTGGATTTCGTCTGCTGGGCTTGCGACACCGCTGTGCAACACACTTCAAACTATGTACGAAGGTATAGAGTTGCGCTGTGACAGGCATCGTTTGTGTTGAATTCCCGTGCTCGCCGCTATTGTCATTGACAGGAGTGCGCAGTAGTGCTTTTTTGTAGACATGCTGATCAGGGACTATCAGTCTCGGAGAGCCAAGTTGGAAGGGAACATGTTCCGCAGTGCAGCACGGCTGTTGTTGTTTGGTGGCCTGAGTGGGCTTCACCTCTGCATGGCGGCAGACCGAGCGCCCAGCGATGACATGTTATCCGATCCCGGCGCCCTGAAACCTGCGATCCACGCCACTCGCCTCGACTACTCGCAGTTCGAAGTTCCGGAAGCGGTGACGGTGATCACCCAGGATGACATCCGCGAGGCGGGCTACCTGAAAATCTCAGAGATCTTCCGCTCGATTCCTGGATTTCGAGTAGTCAATATTGGAGCGGAATCTCGCGTGAGTTATCACGGAACGGCTGCGCGACAGGTACGGCGAATGCTAGTGAGCATAAACGGCCGTAGCGTCCTCGTGGGCGACAGCCAGTATGTGGAGTTCAATCGGCTGCCAATCGCGCTGGAGGATGTCGAAAGGATCACGATCACTCGGGGACCGAACGGGGCCGCCTATGGAGATAACGCGTTTCTCGTGAGCATCGATTTCCGGACACTTGGCCGCGATGACCCACAAGGTATCACCCTGCGCGCCGGCGGCGGTCATGAAGGCCGCGAGCGAGCCGGCGTGATGGTCAACGAGAAACTTAGTGATTACCAACTGGCGCTGTCAGCCGGTCACGAGCGCGACGGTAACTTTGATTACTATAATCCTGCTCGCTCGCCGCGGAAGGATGTCTTGGAGATTACGCGAGGAATCTTCAGCCTCGAGCGCGAATTCAAGCAACGATCACGATGGCGCCTGGATGCCAACTTCTATAACAGCCAAAATCCGACAGGCATTGAAACGCTGAGCTTCGCAGGAAGTGATAGGAACCAAGGGCAGTTTGTCGCCATTTCGAATCAGAGGGAAATCGGCCAATTCAGCCGTCTCGACTGGTATCTAAGCTATAACCGCCAGCGAGAGGAGATCAGGGACTCGGGTTGCTATGCACCAGAAGCAGTTGCGCGTACGAGCGCCGCCGTGACCAACCCTGCGCAGCTGGCGCAACTACTTGCTCCGACGCTGTTCGTACCCGAGCTGTTGGGTGTGTCCCTCCCGAAACACGTGCTTCTACACTGACCTTGACGTCGACTCGTCTCGCAAGGAGACTGGGTTCGAATACGAGTCAGAACGCGGTCGATGGCGATATCTCGTGGGGACCTCCGCGAGTCAAACGGACGCACAAAGCGCAGAGTATTTCGCGCGCCGACATGAGTGGATCTACGCCGTGGATCTGCAACAACTCGCTGATGCGGGCGTGCCGGAAGCTATATGCAGAAGCTGTCATCGGAACACGCGTCTGACCTTGAGCATCCTTGTTATACATCGCTATTGCCGAGCGGATCCGTTCTGCCCACTGGTCGCGGCGCCAGGGCTTTCCATCTGCTGTCGCGAAGAGCGGGTCGGCAGGAGACTTTCCGTTGGCCTGCGTTTTGAAGAAGACGACGCCCTCATGATCTAACACCACATATCGGGTCCGTAATTTTGGAGGACGGCCCTTTCGATGTGAGAGTTTCAGGGAAGTGCCATCGAAATCTTCCGTTCTTGCGTCCGCGAGCTCCTTCGGGCGAGCCCCGGAGAGTTGAAGTGCTGCCCACCGCGCGCCTGGCAACTCCGTTCATCCGGTCATGCTCTCTTGCCGAACGTTGCCACGGGCACGGCTTCAATTCATCGCCGCAGGAATTATATACAAAATTCGCATATGTTGACAATTTTGTATATTATGGGTACAAGAGAATCCGTTGCGGCGCCCTTGACGAGGGGGATGTTCTTTGACCGCCGCACCGGAGTGGTGTGTATGTTCGTTGGAGATGCCTGGTACGTGGCGGCGTGGTCCGATGAGGTCACCGCTTCAGCGCCGTTTGCACGGCGCGTCTGCGGCCAACCGGTGGTACTGTTCAGGAGTGCGGAAGGGGAGCCTGCAGCGCTGTACGACAGTTGCTGCCATCGGGGCGCGCCCCTGAGCGTGGGCAACGTCCTCTCAAAAGGCCTTCAGTGCGCCTATCACGGACTCGTTTTCGCTGCGGACGGCCGTTGCATTGAAATCCCCGGGCAAACCCTGGTACCTGCCAAAGCCAAGGTTCGCAGCTACCCCGTCGTGGAGAAAGACCAGTTCATCTGGATCTGGATGGGAGACCCCGCCCGCGCGGACCCGCGTCTCCTGATTGATTATCCGTTCCATCAGGACAAGCGTTGGCCTCACCGGCACGGCGTTTATCACGTCAAATCGAGCTATCTCATGCTCGCGGATAACCTGATGGACCTCACCCACTTGGCCTATGTACACGCTGCGAATGTCGGTGGAGAGGCTAAAGCTCATATCGAGGCCAAGACCGAGGTGCGGCCGACCGACAGGGGTGTCTTCGTCAAGAGATGGATGCCCGGATGCCCACCGCCGCCGACTTATCGAAAGAGCGTCCCGCTGCCCGAGCGGGTAGATCGCTGGCAAGAGTTCGAATTCGTGGCACCAAGCGCGGTTCTGCAGTGGAACGGCGCGGTTGCCGTGGGTTCGGGAGCCGAGGATCCAGCCAGGCGCGAGGGCGGCTTCTCGTTGCGGCTGTTGCATTGCCTAACACCTGAGACCGAGACCACTTGCCATTACTTCTGGTCGGCCGCTCACGGCCATCGCGCGGATGAGCCGGAGGCGACGGAAATCCTGATCGAGGAGATCACAGCCGCGCTAGAGGAAGACAAGCGGATTGTGGAGATCCAACAGGCGCGCGTCAAAGAGACCGGCGAGAGCTGGCTGGTGGATATCCGCTCCGATGCCCCACGGGTAGCCATGCGGCGAGCCCTGTCCAAGGTGAGCGCGTCATCCGGACCCGTGATGTCGGGTCCCACTGTCTGATCAGTTTGCCAACCCCCGTCTCAGGAGCCTTGAGTGATCGCGGTTCGTGTCGCGCGTAAGGCGCTCGAGGCCGAGGATATTTGCAGTTTTGAGCTGGTGCCCGAAAGAGGGCGGCTACCACCGTTTACCGCCGGCTCACACATCGATGTCCACATCCCCGGCGGTTTGATCCGGCAATACTCGCTATGCTCAAAGCCATTCGACCTGGACTTCTATCAAATCGCCGTCTTGCGAGACCCCGCTTCCCGGGGAGGCTCGATTGCGATGCACGCAAGCGTTCACCAGGGTGACCTGATCCAGATCAGCGAGCCACGCAATCACTTTCCCCTCGAGACCACGACGGACAGACCGCTGCTTTTGGCTGGGGGCATTGGTGTAACGCCCATCCTCTGTATGGCTGAGCGACTCGCCTATGTCGGTGCCGAGTTCGAGATGCATTATTGGACCCGCTCTTCCACAAGAACGGCGTTCATGAAGCGCCTCCAGTCCGGTGCTCTGGCGAGCAACGTGCAATTTCACTTCGACGACGGACCGCCCGCGCAAAAGCTGACCCTTGATGAGGTGTTCGCTGAAACAACCGCGGGACGTAGAGCGTACATCTGCGGCCCGGGGGGCTTTCTGGAAGCGGCGCTCAATGCGGCCCGTCGTGCGCGATGGGACGAAAGTCAGATTCATTTCGAGTCCTTCAAGAGTGCGCCGGTTATCGATCCGGGCTCGGGTGCATTCGAGGTGCAGATCGCGAGCAGCGGCGCTGTCTATGTCGTGCCTCCGGACAAGACAGTAGCCCAGGTCCTCGCGGAGAACTCTGTGCTAGTCCCCTTGAGTTGCGAGCAGGGTGTTTGTGGCACCTGTTTGACACGGGTACTCTCAGGCGTACCCGACCATCGGGATCTGGTTCTAACGCCCCACGAGCAAGCCCGGAATGATCAGTTCACCCCCTGTTGCTCGCGTTCGCTGTCGCCCCGCTTGGTACTCGATCTGTAGCGTTTCGCGGCCAGCGCACTCGCCGGACTGTCAGATCGCCGTAGCCCCGCCGTCCAGCGCCACGGCTTGGCCGGTGAGATAAGCCGCGCCATCGGAACACATGAACACGACCGCTTGGGCAATCTCGCCGGGCTCGGCCATGCGCCCCATCGGCGGCATGATGGCTGACAGGACCTGAGGGTTTGCTCGCGCGAGCCGATCGGTCATACCCGTTCGGGTGAGACCAGGACAAATTGCGTTCACCCGGATGTTCTGCTGGGCATACTCGATCGCCGCGGTACGTGTCAGTCCGATAACACCATGCTTCGCCGCGGCGTAGGCGCCACCGGACGGGACCGCAACCAACCCTCCCACCGAGGCCGTATTGACGATCGCACCCCCGCCGTTCTTGAGCATCTGAGCGATCTCGGCCCGAAGGCAAAGCCAGACCCCTTTCAAATTGACCGCGACCGTGCGATCGAAATCCGCCTCGTCACTCTCCGCCATTGGAGCCAGTGCGCTCTCGATACCCGCGTTGTTGTGCGCGCAGTCCAGTCGACCGAAACGTTCCACGGTCTTCGCAACCAACTCGGCGACGGCCGCAGCGCGGCTGACGTCAGCCGGTACACAGTAGGCCTGCGCTCCTTCGGCCAGAATGAGATCCACTGTTTCGGCCGCGCTCTGCGCGTTGATATCCGACACAGTGACACGTGCTCCAGCTCGCGCGAAAGCGAGTGCGCTCTCGCGTCCTATACCCGACCCTGCCCCGGTCACAAGTGCAACTTTGCCGTGCAACGGTGTCACTGGTTCGCCCATGCTATGCACGTGCCCGCCGACGTGCAGGCTTCAGCTCCCGCGGCACTGCTCGCCGTTTCGCGCGCCCGAGCTCTGGTGGCGCTGAGGGAACTTTCCCTTTGGCCGAAGGCGGTGACACCGGGCTCCCGGTGCCTCCCGCACGCAACGAAAGGGCCCAGGACACCTCTTCGGAAGCGCTGCGCAACAGTTGAGTGATGTCGGATAGCAGTTGCGCCTCGAGATGTTGGGCAGGTATCACCACGCTGAGGCTTCCGACGACGACACCGTTAGTTTCGAACACCGGCACCCCGATACCGCACATGCCCGGGTCGAGCTCGCCCCGGGTCACGGACACTCCCGCAGAGCGTAGTTCGCGCAGGCGCTCCTTGACCTCATCCCAGGTTCGGCCGAGGTTGGCTTGGGCGAACCTGGTCTGGTGCTCCTGGAACACCGCCTTGACCGCACGCAGCGGCATGTTCGCCAGAATGCTCTTGGAAGCAGCGCCTCGGAACAGTGGCATCGGTCGACCGCGCTCATAGCTGATTGCAAAGTCCGGGCGCCCCGCCGACTCCTGATGCACACACATCACCTGGCTGCGAAAGAGCCGGCAGAGCAGTGTGACCGTGTGGGGTGGGAGCTGCCCGGTCAAGCGCTTCATGATGGGCTGCGCGGCAGTCGTCAACGGGTCCTGAAGGCGGATCTGCCGATCGTACTGAATGATCGCAGGGCCCAGGGCATAACGACCGGTGGCCAAGGCCACGATGAGGCCTGCCTTGCTGAGACTGCGGAAATAGCGGTAGGCGGTGCTCACCGCCAGACCGAGACGAGCCGCAGCGTCCTCCACTGTCCACTCCGGCTCCTCGAGCGTGAACAGACCGAGCACCCCGAGCACCCGATCGGACGTGGTCATGTCAGTGTAACCGTCATGCTTATGCGGCCCGGCAAGTCCCCAATGAAACCGATGAAACGCGGAAGATCGCCGCCGCGCCCCGGGGGCGGCCGCCACGCAATTCTAGCAACTGTTGCAGTCCCGAGTGGTGAGCCCAACAAATTCGATAACCGCCGCTAATTTATGTGCTGTTCGCTTCGCCCGCGCCTGGCTAGCATGACTGCGGAGCCTTCCGGAGGAGGAGCAGCAGGCATGGTGAATCATGCGAGTTTGGCAATCACCGACGCCGACGTTGCGGCCTATCGGCGCGATGGAGCTGTCTGCTTGCGGGGCGTCGTGCCGGACCTCTGGGTGGAGCGCTTGGCAGCGGCCGCCGAGGAAGTATTCGCCCATCCAAACGCATTCTCCCGCGGCGGCCGATTCTTTTCCGGCCGGTTCATGTGGCGCGACCACCCGCAGTTTCGCGCTTTCGTGTTCGAGTCTCCCATGGCACGCATCGCGCAGCGCCTGATGGGCTCGCGATCGGTGACGTTCATCTACGATCACCTGTTCAACAAGGAGCCGGGCACACCGGACCCGAGTCCCTGGCACAACGACCTGCCGTACTGGCCCGTCGATGGAGAGCAGATCTGCTCGATCTGGGTGCCCTTCGACTATGTGACACCGGACAGCGGAGTCGTGCAGTACGTTCGCGGCTCCCACCGTTGGGGGAAGAAATTCAAACCCGTCTCCGCCGGCGGCGATTCGCGGGAATTCAGCGGATCCGGGTTCGAGCCGGTGCCCGACATCGAAGCGAGCCCGGGTCAGTTCGAGCTCATCACCTGGGAGCTGAGGCCGGGTGACTGCCTCGTTCATCACGCGCTGACGGTGCACGGAGCGCGTGGCAACGCCACCTCCGATCGCCGGCGCCGGGCACTGGCCACCCGCTGGGGTGGGGACGATGCCGTCTACGATCCGCGACCCGGAACGATGAGCTTGCCGGAAGACCCGCGGATACAACCGGGGGTGCCGCTCGCATCCAAGCTCTTTCCGCTCGTGATTCCGGCAACCTCGGGCGAGGCTCAAAACGGATAGCGTGTTGGCTTGCCGCCGACCGTCAGCCATTGCCACTCGGTGAACTCCTCCCAGTTGGTCATGCTGCCGAAGCGCGAGCCATTGCCCGAAGCTCCCATGCCGCCAAACGGGATCTCCGCGTAGTCCGCGATCGTCTGGTCGTTGATGTGCACCAGCCCGGCGCGGATGCGCCGGGCCACACGCAGCCCGCGCTCGAGAGAGGCAGTCTGGACCGCCCCGGCGAGGCCGTAATCGGTGTCGTTGGCAATGCGAATAGCCTCCTCCTCGTCCTCCGCCACAATCACCGGCGCGACCGGCCCGAAAATTTCGAGGTCGTAGGCCGGCATTCCGGACCTTACGCCGCTGAGTACGGTAGGCCGGTAGAACGGGCCTTCGTGCGTGCCGCCGGTCATGAGCGTTGCGCCGGCGGCGATGGTGTCCTTTACGATCTGATCGACCCGGGCGAGCTGTTTGGCGTTGATGAGAGGGCCGATAGCGACGTTCTGACGGAACGGATCGCCGATAGGCAAAGCCGAAGCCTTGCGCGTGAGGA
>Ga0105240_10011940_pt1 | contig 12043 bp, 9 predicted proteins | sample KBSC54metaG_FD_80426 | JGI IMG/M metagenome (GOLD analysis project Ga0105240, IMG submission 80426) | Corn rhizosphere microbial communities from Kellogg Biological Station, Michigan, USA - KBS C5-4 metaG | ecosystem: Host-associated > Plants > Roots > Rhizosphere > Soil | place: Michigan, USA...
CGGCATGGTCGAGACGCACGACGCCTACTGCGGCACGAGCAGCATCTTCCCGCAGAAGAAGAATCCGACCGCGCTCGAGACGATCAAGAAGGCGGCGGGCAACGCCGTCACGTGGGGCGCCACGGCGCTCGCCATGTTCCGCGCCGAGGGCACGGGCGACCAGGCCGTGCGCGAGCTGCCCTTGATCGACGAGGCGCTCGCCTCGACGGCCGCGATGGTGGACCTCATGGCCGGCGTGCTCGAGACGCTCACCGTGCACGACAAGCGCATGCAGGCGGCCCTGGCGGGAAGCTGGTGCACCGCGTCGAACCTCGCCGACGAGATCGTGCGCGCGAAGGGACTCTCGTTCCGGCAGGTCCACCACGTGGTCGCGCGGCTCGTCCGCAACTGCGTGGAGCGCGAGATGGGGCCCCGGCACGCCACCGCCGCGCAGCTCGACGAGGCCGGCCTCGAGACGATCGGGCGCGCCATCGGCTTTACCGACACGCAGGTGCGCGAGGCGCTCGACCCTCAGCGATTCGTGGAGACCCGCGTGACGCTCGGCAGCGTGGCGCCGGCGGAAGTCGATCGCCTCCTCGCCGCGGCGCGTGCCGAGGTCGAGCGCGACACCTGCTGGCTGATGGACGAGCGCCGCCGCATCGCCGGATCGGCGCGCGACCTCGAGGCCTCGGTGGGCGCGATCCTGGGACGGAGCTTGTAGGCAACTTCTTACATCTTCCTGGGATTCGGGCGCCTAGACTTGCTCCAGGCTTTCCAGCAAGGCGCTCTCCGATGTCCACCGTGACGCCTCCCGTCGCCGCCGCGCGCGACCATTTCGTGCATTTCTACGAGGAAGACGACGTCCTCGTCGACGAGGTCGCGCGCTTCCTGCGCACGGGCCTCGAGTCCGGCTGCGGCGCCATCATGATCGCGACGCAAGCGCATCGCGACGCCGTGCTCGCGCAATGGCGAGCAGGCGGGTTCGATCCGCTCCCGGCGCTCCAGCGCGAGCAGCTGGTCCTCCTGGACGCCCGCGAGACGCTCGTGGCGTTGTGCCGCGACGGCGAGCCCGACGAGGGCCGCTTCGATCGCATCGTGGGCGACATGGTTCGCGCCAGCCTGCGGCGCTGCGGCGACGTGGTGGCTTTCGGCGAGATGGTCTCGCTCATGTGGGCCGATGGCAAGCGCAAGTCCGCGATCAGGCTCGAGAACCTGTGGAACGGCCTCGCGGCGAATCATCGCTTCACGCTCTACTGCGCCTATTCGATGCGCGACGTCGGCGTGGCGGACGCGGCCGACTCGTTCCGCGAAGTCTGCCAGGCGCACAGCCATGTCGTGCCGCCGAAGCCGGCGTTCGGCCGCGCCACCGAGGCCGACCAGCTGCGGCTCTTCGCGGAGCTCGCGCAGAAGGCGGCCGCCCTCGAGCACGAGCTCGCGCTGCGCAAGCAGGCCGAGGCCCAGCTGGCGGAGCGCGAGGCCGATCTCTCGGACTTCTTCGAGAACGCACCGATGGCGCTGCACCGGGTGGCGGCCGACGGCACCATCGCATGGGCCAACCGCGCCGAGCTGCGCCTGCTCGGGTACGAGCGCGGCGAGTATGTGGGGCACCACATCTCCGAATTCCACGCGGACAAGGTGCAGATCGCGCGCATGCTGCGAACGCTTTCGTCGGGCGCGCCGCTGAAGGACGAGGCATGCAGGCTCATCTGCAAGGACGGCTCCTTCCGGCACGTGCTGGTGAGCTCGAATGCGCAGATGCAGGGCGCCCAGTTCATCTCCACGCGCTGCTTCACGCGCGACGTGACCGACCGCTGGCTCGCGCAGGAGGCGCTGCGCGAGCGCGCCGCGGTGCTGCACCTGGCGCTGCAGGGCTCGAAGATGGGCTACTGGATCGGCGAGCCGGAGAGCAGCACGGTCCGGCTGAGCGCGGAGCTCGCCGAGCTGATGGGCGTCTCGGCGACCGACGACTGGTCCGTCGAGAGCTTCATGGAGCTCATGCATCCCGAGGACCGCGCGGCCTTCCGCTCGGCGTTGGCGGATGCCATCGCGCAACGCATCAAGCTGCGCGCCGAGTTCCGCATCCATGGCGCGGGCAGGGGGTGGCGCCGCTTCGAGGCGCGCGGCGAGGCCGTCTACGGTCAGGACGGTCGCGCCAGCCGCTTCTACGGCATCTGCGCCGACATCACCGAACGGCCCGCGCGGGCGGCGGGCGCATAGCGGTCGGGCTCAGAGCTTCACCAGCTGCTTGCCGAAGTTCCTCCCCGCGAGGAGATCGATCAGGCCCTGCGGCGCATTGTCCAGCCCCTCGACGATCGACTCGCGGTACTTGAGCTGCTTCGTCGCCACGCGCGAGCCCAGGTCCGCGAGCGCCTCGCCGTAGCGCTCCTTCCAGTCGAAGACGATCATGCCCTGCATGCGGATGCGGTTCACGAGGATCGAGCGCATCGCCTTGTAGCCGTAGGGCTCGGTCGCGTTGTACTCGGCGATGAGGCCGCAGATCGTGACGCGGCCGAAGAGGTTCATCTGCCTGAGCACCGTGTCGAGCACGCCGCCGCCGACGTTCTCGAAGTCCACGTCGACCCCCTTCGGGCACGCCTCCTTCAGGTCTTCGTATAACCGTCCCGCCTTGTAGTCGACACAGGCATCGAAGCCGAGCTCACGCACCGCGTAGTCGCACTTCTCGCGCCCGCCCGCGATGCCGACCGCGCGGCAGCCCTTCGCCTTCGCGAGCTGTCCCACGACACTGCCCACCGCGCCCGTGGCCGCGGAGACCACGACGGTCTCGCCCGCCTTCGGCTTCGCGAGCTCGAGCAACCCGAACCAGGCGGTGAGGCCAGGCATGCCGAGGATGCCGAGGTAATACGACGCGGGCACGTGCGTCGCGTCGACGATGGTGAGCTCCGGTCCCTTCGCGACGCCGTGCGATTGCCAGCCGAGCTGGGTGAGCACCTTGTCGCCCTTGTGGAAACCGGGGTGGCGCGAGTCGACGACCTCGCCCACGGTCTGCCCCACCATCACCTCGCCCACCTGCACGGGCTTCACGTACGACTTGGCGTCGCTCATGCGCCCGCGCATGTACGGGTCGAGCGAGAGCCACTCGTTGCGCACGAGCACCTCGCCCTCGCCAGGCCTGGGCATCGGCACCTCGACGATGCGGAAGTTGTCGCGCGTCACGGCCCCCGTCGGGCGATTGTCCAGCAGGACCTGGCGGTTGGCGGCCATCGGGCATCTCCGGGGCGAAGGAAAGGCGCCATTCTGACGTGTTTGACCTGCGCCCGTCGCGGCGTAAACTGCGCGCACGCGTTCGGCCGTACGAGACGCCCGCAGGGGAACGGCAATGAAAGCGAAAGTGCTCCTGGCATTGGCCGCTTCCCTTGTTTGCGGCCCGGGTCGCGCGGAAGTGGTCGTCTACAGCATGGGCATCCAGCACTTCTTCTGATCGAGGTCGAGATCGAGATGGAGGCGATCCTCCGCATGCGCAAACGCCAGCTCCTGCTGGCCGGGCTCTGCTCGGCCTTTGTCGCCGCGACCCCCGCGTGGCCGCAGCAAAGGCCCACGAAGCCGATCCGGTGGATCGTGCCTTACACGCCCGGCGGCATCACGGACAACGTCACGCGCTACGTGACGCAGCAGCTCTCGGAGAGGCTGGGGCAGACGATCATCGTCGAGAACAAGCCGGGGGCGAACAGCATCCTCGCCGCCGACTACGTGGCGAAGAGCGCGCCTGACGGCTATGTGATCCTCACGGTGATCGCGGCGCACGCGGCGAACGCGACGCTCTACAAGGGCAAGCTCAACTTCGATCCCGTGAAGAGCTTCGCACCCATCTCGCTCGCGGCGGTGGCGCCGCTCATGGTCTCGGTGAACCCGAGCTTCCCGGCGAAGGACATGAAGGAGCTGATCGCGTACGCGAAGGCGAACCCCGGAAAGGTGTCGTTCGGCTCGAGCGGCATCGGCTCGGCCACGCACCTCACGATGGAGCTGCTCAAGCAGACGGCCGGCATCGACATGGTGCACATCCCGTTCAAGGGCACGGCACCGGGGATCGCGGCCGCCGTGGCCGGCGACATCCAGGTCGAGGGCGACGTGCCCTCCGCGCTCATGCCGCACGTGCGTGCGGGCAGGCTGCGCGCGATCTGCGTCTACTCGAAGAGCCGCGTGGCCGGAGCGCCCGAAGTGCCGACCATCGTCGAGGCGGGCGGCCCGCCGATCGAGGGCTCGACGTGGGTCATGTTCCTCGCCCCCGCCGGCACGCCGCAATCGATCGTCAACCGGCTGTCGGAAGAGACCGCGAGGATCGTCAACGACCCCGCGATGAAGAAGCGGCTCGAGGACCTCGGCATCGACCCCGCCGGCACCACGCCCGCGGAGACGGCGAAATTCCTGCAGGACGAGATCGCCAAGTGGGGCAAGGTGATCGAGGTCGCCGGAGTGAAGCCCGAGGCATGAGCCTCAAGGCGCTGCTGGAGCTCAAGGGCCGCGCCGCGCTCGTGACGGGCGGATCGCGCGGGCTCGGGCTGCAGATCGCCGAAGGGCTGGGCGAGATGGGCGCGCGCGTGGCGCTCACGGCGCGCAAGCTCGAGGAGCTCGAGGACGCCTGCCGCCACCTGCACAAGGTCGGCGTCGAAGCCGTCGGCATTCCCTGCGACATGCAGGACGCCCAGGCGATTCCCGCGATGGTGCAGGAGGCGATCGACACCCTCGGACCCATCGACATCCTCGTGAACAACGCCGGCACCACGTGGGGCGCGGACCTCGTCGACCATCCGCTGGAGGCGTGGCTCAAGGTGATGAACCTGAACCTCACCGCGATGTTCGTGACGACCCAGGAGGTCGGCCGGCGCTGCATGGTGCCGCGGCAGCGCGGCAAGATCGTCAACATCGCGTCCATCCTCGGCTACATCGCGGGCGCCGAGCGCGAGCGGCCCGGGACCATCGGGTACAACACGAGCAAGGGCGGCGTCATCAGCTTTACCCGCACGGTGGCCGCCGAGTGGGCGCGGTACAACATCAACGTGAACGCGATCGCGCCGGGGTTTTTCCCGACCAGGATGACCAAAGGGCTCATGGAGATCCTCGGCGAGAAGGCGGCGAGCAAGGCGCCGCTCAATCGCGTGGGCGGCCCCGAGGACCTGAAGGGCCTCGCGGTGCTCCTCGCCTCCGACGCCGGGTCCTTCATCACGGGCCAGACCATCGTCGTCGACGGGGGCGCCACCATCGTCTGAGGGCGCGAGCGCGTGGGTTAAAGTGGCGCCATGACCGACTTCACCGCCTACGTCGGAACCCGTCCGGTCGCCGAGGCGCACCGCTTCGACGTGGACTCCCTCGAGCGCTTCATGCGCGCGAACGTGGAGGGCTTCTCCGGCGCCCTCGAGGTCGAGCAGTTCAAGGGCGGCCAGTCGAATCCCACGTATCGCCTCTGCGCCGGCGGCAAGCACTACGTGATGCGCCGCAAGCCGCCGGGCAAGCTGCTGCCCTCCGCGCACGCCGTCGACCGCGAGTATCGCGTGATCACGGCGCTCGCCGCGACCGATGTGCCCGTCGCCCGCACCTATGCGCTTTGCACCGACGAGAGCGTGATCGGCACCGCCTTCTACATCATGGATTACGTCGAGGGGCGCGTGCTCTGGGATCCGCAGCTCCCCGGCATGGTGCCCGGCGAGAGGGCCGCGATCTTCGACGAGATGAACCGCGTGATCGCCGCGCTGCATCGCGTGGATTTCGCGGCGATCGGCCTCGGCGATTACGGCAGGCCGGGGAATTACTTCCAGCGCCAGGTCGACCGCTGGTCGCGGCAATATCGCGCCTCGGAGACCGGGAAGATCGAAGCGATGGACCGGCTCATCGAATGGTTGCCCGCGAACATTCCCCGGGACGACGCGACCTCGATCGTGCACGGCGACTTCCGCGTCGACAACATGATCTTCCACCCGCGCGAGCCGCAGGTGCTCGCGGTGCTGGACTGGGAGCTCTCGACCCTCGGGCACCCGATGGCGGATTTCTCGTACCACGCCATGGCGTGGCGGCTCTCCTCGCGCGAGTTCCGCGGGCTGCGCGGCGTGGACCTGCAGGCGATGGGCATTCCTTCCGAGCAGGAATACGTCGCGCGCTATCTCGAGCGCACCGGCATGAGCGCCTGGAGCGAGAAGGACTGGAACTTCTGCATGGCGTACAACATGTTCCGCGCGGCCGCGATCTTCCAGGGCGTGATGGCGCGCGCGGTCGCGGGCAATGCCGCCAGCGCGCAGGCGGTGGAAACGGGCAAGCGCGCGCGGCCGATGGCGGAGCTGGGATGGAGGCAGGTGGAGGCGTTGAAATAGGGACGGACCCTGTTTCCAAGCGCCACTCTCGAAAACGAAATGGGGTACGTCCCTGATTGACATGGACTTCGACTTCTCGCCGAAAGTGAAGGACCTGCAGAAGCGCGTCACCGGCTTCATGGACGCGCACGTCTACCCGAACGAGCAGCGCTTCCACGACGAGGTGGCGCGTGGCGACCGGTGGCAGCCGACGAAGGTCGTCGAGGAGCTGAAGGCCCTCGCGAAGCGCGCCGGCCTCTGGAATCTCTTCCTGCCCGAGTCGTCGCGCGGCGCGGGGCTCACCAACCTCGAGTACGCGCCGCTCTGCGAGATCATGGGGCGCGTGTCGTGGGCGCCGGAGGTGTTCAACTGCTCGGCACCCGACACGGGCAACATGGAAGTGCTCGAGCGTTACGGCACGCCGGAGCAGAAGAAGGAGTGGCTGGCGCCCCTGCTCGATGGCGCGATCCGCTCCGGATTCGCCATGACGGAGCCCGCGGTCGCGTCATCGGATGCCACGAACATCCAGGCCTCGATCGTGCGCGACGGGGACGAATACGTCATCAACGGCCGCAAGTGGTGGACTTCGGGGGCGGGCGATCCGCGCTGCCGGATCTTCATCTTCATGGGCAAGAACGACCCGAAGGCCGAGAAGCACAAGCAGCAGTCGATGATCCTGGTGCCGCGCGACGCGAAGGGCGTGAAGGTGCTGCGCGCCCTGCCCGTCTTCGGCTACGACGACGCACCGCACGGGCACATGGAAGTGGACTTCGACAACGTGCGCGTGCCCGCCTCCAACATGCTGCTCGGCGAGGGCCGCGGCTTCGAGATCGCCCAGGGCCGCCTGGGGCCGGGCCGCATCCACCATTGCATGCGGCTCATCGGCGTGGCCGAGCGCGCGCTGGAAAAGACGTGCAAGCGCGTGAAGGCGCGCGTCGCCTTCGGCCGCCCCATCGCCGAGCAGGGCGTGACCCTCGAGCGCATCGCCAACGCCCGCATCATGGTCGACGAATGCCGGCTGCTCACGCTCAAGGCCGCGTGGATGATGGATACCGTCGGCAACAAGGCGGCACGCGCGGAGATCGCGATGATCAAGGTCGCGGCACCGAACATGGCCTGCCAGGTGCTCGACTGGGCGATCCAGGCCCACGGCGGCGCCGGCGTCTGCGACGACTTCGGGCTCGCGCACGCCTACGCGAATGCGCGCACCCTTCGCCTCGCCGACGGCCCCGACGAGGTGCACCGCAACCAGATCGGGCGTCTGGAGCTTGCGAAGCACGAATGACGAACCAACGACCGGGGTCAGACCACGGTCAACATGTGGAACCGACTCATGTTCCACATGTTGACCGTGGTCTGTCCCCCGCCTTCGGCGATCCGGCCGAGGTGCTGCGCGCGCATGCGCGCGCGCGGCCGCGGCACGTGGCGGTCGCCTGCGGTGATCGCTCCATCACCTGGGCCGAGCTCGACGCGCTCATGGATCGCGTCGCGGCGACGCTGCAGCACGAGGGGATCGAGCCCACGCGGTCGATCGCGATCTGCGCCGCCACGTCGATCGAGTACCTCGTAGCCTTTCTCGGCGCGATGCGGGCGGCAGTGGCGGTCGCGCCGATCTCGCCGTCGCTCACGCCGCAAGCGATCGTCGCGATGATCGCCGACTCGGGGGCGCGCCGCGTGTTCGCCGATCGCGCCAACGCCGAAGCGCTCGCCGCCGCGAACGGGCCGCTCTCAGTGCCGGTCACCCTCTTCGACGGCTCTCCTTCTTTCGAAAGCTGGCTTCGACCGGCCGGCGCAGCCCCGGCGCATGTCACACCCGGCCCGGACTGGCCCTTCAACATCATCTATTCGTCGGGCACGACGGGCGCGCCCAAGGGCATCGTGCAGCCTTACGCGATGCGCTGGACGCACATGCAGCGCGGACCCGCGCACGGCTACGATGCGGACGCCGTCACGCTGATCTCCACGCCGCTCTACTCGAACACGACGCTCGTGTCGGTCTTCCCGACGCTCGCCACGGGCGGTGCGATCGTGCTCATGCCCAGGTTCGACGCGCAGCGCTACCTCGAGCTCGCCCAGCGCGTGCGCGCGTCGCACACGATGCTGGTGCCGGTCCAGTACCACCGGATCATGGCCCTCCCCGGCTTCGGCCGCTACGACCTCGCGGCTTTCCGCGCGAAGTTCTCCACCAGCGCGCCCTTCGCGGCCGAGCTCAAGCGCGACGTGCTCGCGCGCTGGCCGGGCGGCCTCACCGAGTTCTACGGCATGACCGAGGGCGGCGGCACGTGCGTGCTCCAGGCGCACGTCCATCGCGAGAAGCTGCACACGGTCGGACTCCCCGCCGAGGGCCACGACATCCGCCTCATCGACGATGCGGGCCGCGAAGTCGCACGCGGCGGGGCCGGCGAAGTCGTCGGCTGGTCGCCCGCCAACATGATGACCGGCTACCACAATCGGCCCGAGGCGACCGCGGCCGCAGAGTGGCATCGCGAAGGCAAGCGTTTCATCCGCACGGGCGATGTCGGGCGCTTCGACGAGGACGGCTTCCTCACGCTCGTCGACCGCAAGAAGGACATGATCATCTCGGGGGGCTTCAACATCTTCCCGGGCGATCTCGAGGCGGTGATGCGCGAGCACCCGGCGGTATCCGAGGTCGCGGTGGTCGGCATGCCTTCGGAAGAATGGGGCGAGACGCCCGTCGCCTTCGTGGTGCGCAAGGCCGGCACGCGGGAGAACGCGGACGACATTCGCGCATGGGCGAACGAAAGGCTCGGCCGCATGCAGCGCGTCGCGGCGGTCCACCTCGTGGCGGAGCTGCCGCGCAGCGCGATCGGGAAGGTGCTGAAGCGGGAGTTGAGGGCGCGTTACGCGCGGTGAGATTGGACCCTCGCGGAGGTGACACCGCTGCGCGCGGGTGACGACCGCCGGGGCCAAGCCTGCGCCAGATTACACATGGACGGAAAGGCATTTATCACCCGCCGACCGTGGTCTGACCCCGGTCGTCGCAGCGTCAGCGGCGGCGCGAGGCGATGCGGCGAACCTCGTCGAGGAATGCGAGGCCCGCGGGCGAGAGCTCGCGGTCGCGGTGGCGGACGACGCCGATCATCCCGAGGGTCATGGGGACCTTGAGCGGAAGGATCGCCACCGTGTTCCCGCGCGAATAATGCTCCGCCACGTCGCGCGGCATCACCGCCAGCATCTCGGTGCGCTCGAGCAGCATCGTGGTCGCGACGACGGAGGCGGTCTCGATCGCGTTGGGCGCCTCGGCGCGGCCCATGGGCACCAGCGCTTCGAGCAGGGGCCTGAGGGCCGTCTCCTGCGGATACACGATCCACTCCGATCCGGCGACATCCTTCCAGCGCAGCGACCGCTTGCGCGCGAGCGGATGGCGCAGCCCCGCGACCACCGCGAGCGGCTCGTCGAGCAGCGGCTCGAAGACGAGGTCGGGGCCCGCGAGCGATGAGGGCACGTTGCCGAGGACCACGTCGAGCCGGGCTTCCCGCAGGCGCGGGATCACGATCTCCGCCGCGTCGACCAGCACGCTCATGCGGATGCCGGGGCGCGACTCGTGCAGCGCCGCCAGCGCGGGTGCCAGCAGCGCCGCGGTCGCCCCGCGCACGCTGCCCACCGCGACCGTCCCGCTGGCTCCCTCGGTGAGCACCGCGATCTCCTCGCGCGCGCGATCGAGCGCGGCGAGCACCGTGCGCGCCTGCCGCGTCATGATCTCGCCGAAGGCGGTGGCGCGCATGCCGCGCGGCAGCCGCTCGAAGAGCTCGACGCCGAGCGTGGTCTCCATCTCGCGCAGGAGCTTCGTGGCGGCGGGCTGCGTCACGTTCATGGCACCCGCCGCGCGCGCGAGCGACTGGTGCTCGACCAGCTGGGTCAGCAGCTCGAGCTGCCTCAGCTTGAGGCGGCGGGTGGGCGCCGGATGGCGTGCCGTGCGGCGCGCGGCGCCGGAGCGGCGCAAGGGGATCGCCATGGGATCCAGTATAACCGGCGGTTATCGCACACCGCCGTCTTTTCATTGGACAGTTATCGCACACGCGGCTTGTAATGGCCGAAAGAGGAGGAGGAGGAATCCAGATGCAGCCCCAAGCCTCGCGCGCGGCCGGTCCGCTCGCGGGAATGCGCGTGCTCGAGCTCGCGCAGATCATGGCAGGCCCGACCGCCGGCATGATGCTCGCCGACATGGGCGCCGACGTGGTCAAGATCGAGAAGCTCCCCGGCGGCGACGACACGCGCTCCTTCGGCGGCCCGAAGGTGAACGGCGCATCCGCGCCCTTCCTGATGATGAACCGCAACAAGCGGGGCGTCGCGCTCAACCTCAAGAACCCGCACGGCCGCGAGATCCTCATGCGGCTCGTGAAGGATGCGGACGTGCTCACGGAGAACTACCGCCGCGGCACGCTCGAGAAGCTGGGCGTGGGCTATGACGTGCTCTCGCGGGTCAACCCGGGACTCATCTACTGCGCGATCTCGGGTTATGGGCGCGACGGTCCCTTCGCCGACAAGGGCGGGTTCGACCTGATCGCGCAAGGTTTCTCGGGCCTCATGTCGATCACGGGCGAGCCGGGCCGCCCGCCCGTGAAGCCCGGCAATCCGGTCGCGGACATCAACGCGGGCCTCCTCGCCGCGATGGGCGTCATCGCGGCGTACGCGCACAAGCTGAAGACCGGCGAAGGCCAGGTCGTCGACACCTCGCTCATGGAAGCGGCGCTGCAGCAGACCTACTGGCACTCGGCGATCTACCTGGCGACGGGCGTCTCGCCCCCGCCCACGGGCAGCGCGCACATCCTCACCGCGCCCTACCAGGCGTTCAAGGCGAAGGACGGCTGGATCAACATCGGCGGCGCCAACCAGAAGAACTGGGAGAGCCTGTGCGAGGCGCTGGGACACCCCGAGTGGAAAACCGACGCGCGCTTCAGGACCAACGCGGACCGCATGAGCCACCTGCCCGCGCTGGTCGAGGAGATGAACGCGGTGCTGCAGACGCGCACGCGCGCCGAATGGATCGAGGCGCTGGACAAGCTGGGCGTGCCGGTCGGCCCCGTGAACACGATGGGTGAAGCCCTCTCGCACCCGCAGGTGCTCGCGCGCGGCATGGTCGCGGAAGTCGACCACCCCAGGACGGGCAAGTCGAAGGCGTTGGGATGCCCCGTGCATTTCTCGCGCACGCCGGCGAGCGTCGAGCGCGCCGCGCCGCAGCTCGGCGAGCACACGCGCGAGATCCTGCGCCAGGCGGGCTACGACGATGGGGAGATCGACGCGTTCGTGCGGGAGGGCACGGTCGCGGAGGCGCAAGCCTGAACGTTCGTCAATCGGACCCCGGCCTGCGCCGGGGTGACAACTAGAGGAGGAGGAGTACATGTCGCGCAGCAGCTTCAAGACGGGGACGCTCGTCGCCGCACTCGCGCTCGCCGCATCGTCGGCGGCGCTCGCCTGGGAACCCACCAAGCCCGTCGAATTCGTCGGCACCGCCGGCGCCGGCGGCGGCACCGACATCTTCGCGCGCACGGTGCAGTCGATCATCCAGAAGCACAAGCTCGTGAAGCAGCCCATCGTCGTGCAGAGCATGGGCGGGGGCAGCGGCGCCCAGGGCTACATGTACGTGAAGAACGCCTCGGGGGATGCGAACAAGCTCGTGTTCGGCACCTCCAACACGTGGCAGCAGCCGATCCTCTCCAACGTGCCGTACAAGCACACGGACTTCACGCCCGTGGCCGCGATGGTGAGCGACGAGTTCCTGCTGTGGGTGAAGGGCGATGCGC
>Ga0105240_10011942_pt1 | contig 12042 bp, 12 predicted proteins | sample KBSC54metaG_FD_80426 | JGI IMG/M metagenome (GOLD analysis project Ga0105240, IMG submission 80426) | Corn rhizosphere microbial communities from Kellogg Biological Station, Michigan, USA - KBS C5-4 metaG | ecosystem: Host-associated > Plants > Roots > Rhizosphere > Soil | place: Michigan, USA...
ATGATTGAAGTGAAGCTGTCGCAAGGCGCCAAGCCGGGGCACGGCGGCGTGCTGCCTGCGGCCAAGATCACACCGGAAATTTCCGCCACGCGTGGCATCCCGATGGGCGTCGATTGCATTTCCCCAGCGGTGCATTCTTCGTTCTCGACACCGATCGGCCTGCTGCAATTCATCGACAAGCTACGCACGCTGTCGGGCGGCAAACCCACCGGCATCAAACTTTGCGTGGGCCATCCGTGGGAATTCTTTGGCATCGCCAAGGCTATGCTGGAAACCAACATCGTGCCCGACTTCATCACCGTCGACGGCTCCGAAGGCGGCACCGGCGCGGCACCGCTGGAATTCGTCGACCACGTTGGCATGCCGCTGCAAGAAGGTTTGCTGATGGTGCACAACACGCTGGTCGGCATTGGCATGCGCGACCGCGTCAAGATCGGCGCCAGCGGCAAGATCATCACGGCCTTTGACGTTGCGCGCACACTTGCAATCGGCGCCGACTGGTGCAACTCGGCACGCGGCTTCATGTTTGCATTGGGTTGCATCCAATCGCAAAGCTGCCACACCGACCGTTGCCCGACGGGCGTGGCCACACAGAACGCAACACGCGCCCGGGCACTGGTTGTACCCGACAAGGCGGAACGCGTGCATCGCTTTCATCAAAGCACGCTGCATGCATTGCAAGAACTGGTACAGGCTGCCGGCTTGCCGCATACCTCGGCGTTGCGGGCATTCCACATCGTCCATCGCATCAACGATCACGAAATCCAGCTGCTGTCGGAGATGCTCAAATATCTGGAACCGGGCGATCTGATCACCGGTAATTACCGCTATCAGGTTTATGAAAAGTATTGGCCGATTGCACGTGCGGAGAGCTTCCATCCGGAGATCGGTAGTCGCTTTCACTGAACTACGGCGCACCAATAAAAAGCGCCCGCATCAGCGGGCGCTTTTTTGTATCTTGTTTTACAACCTGATCCAGCTGCCTCGTTATCTGCAGCGCAGCCGGAAATGCATTTTCAACAATGCGTAAATTATTTACGCTTCATGAAGAAAATGAATTCCTGATTCTCTTGCGATTGTGACAGCAAGTCGTTGCCTGTCTGCTTGGCGAAAGCCTGGAAGTCGCGCACCGAACCGGTGTCTGTGGCCGTGACACGCAATACCTGACCACTCGACATATCGGCCAAGGCCTTCTTGGTTTTCAGTATCGGCAGCGGGCAATTCAGGCCCCGTGCATCCAGCTCTCTGTGAAATTCAATAACCATACTGTGAATCTAAAATTCCTAGTGATCGTTCAAGAATTCTACTCCAACATGAACCTTGTTGGTGCGTCGCAACATACTCTGTTGTATTTAGCGCACTAAGGTTGTGCAGGAGAAACTAGCGGAGTGGATGAACCGGCAAACTCGACAAACTGCACCGGCAAATCATGAAGCCGCATCCAGTCTGCCACCGCGTATCCCGTCCCTGCCGGCCAAGGCCGCAAGTCCGGTGGCGCCACCAGGCGGTACTCCAGCAATTCCGGAGACAGCTTGATCTCACCCGTCGCCTTGACGTGATACGCAATGATCAATTCATTCTTGCGCATGAACTCGTAAACGCCGATCAAGGTGATCTGGTTGGCATCGAGATTGGTTTCTTCTTTGATTTCTCGTGCGATGCCTTGTTCCGGAGTCTCGTCCCGCTCCATGAAGCCGGTGATCAGTGCAAACCGGCCTTCCGCCCACGCCGCATTGCGTGCCAGCAACATCTTGCCGTTGATCTCGACTAAGCCCGCCAGTACCGGCAAAGGGTTATCCCAATGCGTCCAATGGCCGTCGGGACAGGCAAGCCGCAGCTTGCCTGCCTCTTGCTCATCCGCACGCATGACCAGCGACGTAGCGCAGACAGGACAGAACTTGAAGTCGCTCACGACGTTAATACCCCTTACGCCTTGGTGCCGACCCAGGCCGCGACGCCTTCCAGCGCCTTCGGCAAACCACTCGGATCGGTGCCGCCGGCTTGTGCCATGTCGGGACGTCCGCCACCCTTGCCGCCGACTTGCTGTGCGACAAAGTTGACCAGGTCGCCAGCCTTGACCTTGGATGTTGCATCCGCAGTCACGCCGGCGATCAGGCTGACCTTGCCGTCTTTGACCGATGCCAGCACGATGGCGGCTGTCTTCAGCTTGTCTTTGAGCTTGTCCATGGTTTCGCGCAGTGCGGTGACGTCGGCGCCTTCCAGCGTCGCTGCCAGCACCTTGATGCCATTAACGTCGACGGCTTGCGTCAGCAACTCATCGCCTTGACTGGAGGCCAGCTTGGACTTCAGTGCGGTCAGTTCCTTTTCCAGCGACTTGACGTAATCTTGCACTTGAGCAATACGCTGAATCAATTCTTCCGGTTGCGCCTTCAATGCCGCAGCGGCTTCGTTGACGCGATTGCTGAGCGATTGCACCAGCGCCAGCGCGTTTTCGCCGGTAACGGCTTCGACACGGCGGATACCTGCTGCAACGCCGCCTTCGGCCACGATCTTGAACAGGCCGATATCGCCGGTGCGGGAGACGTGCGTACCACCGCACAGTTCACGCGAAGAACCGATCGACAACACACGCACTTCGTCGCCGTACTTTTCACCGAACAAGGCCATCGCGCCTGCACTGACGGCATCGTCAAAACCCATCAGCTTGGCTTCGGTCGCTGCATTGGCGAGGATTTCGCGATTGACGATCTCTTCGACACGACGGATTTCCTCGGCTGTGACCGGCGCATTGTGGCTGAAGTCGAAACGCGTCTTGTCGGCGTCGACCAGAGAACCCTTTTGCGACACGTGGCTGCCCAGCACTTCACGCAGTGCTTTGTGCATGAGATGGGTTGCCGAGTGGTTGCGCATGGTTTGCGCACGCTGCTCTGCATCGACCTTGGCTTCCACGGCATCGCCCACCGACAGCGAGCCCTTGATCAGGTTGCCGTGATGACCGAATACTTCCGGCTGGATCTTTTGCGTGTCGGCCACGGCAAACAGTGCGCCCGACGATTCCAACGCACCGGCATCGCCTGCCTGGCCGCCGGATTCTGCATAAAACGGTGTTGTGTCGAGCACGACGATGGCATCTTGACCGGCTTCGATCTTGGTAACCGCGCTGCCATCAACGTACAGGGCAACAACCTTGGATTGCTGGGCCAGCGCGTCGTAACCGACGAACTTGGTCTTGTCGCCGCTGTATTCGATACCGGCAGCCATCTTGAATTTACCAGCGGCACGCGCTGTCGACTTCTGGCGTTCCATAGCGGTCGCGAAACCAGCTTCGTCCAGCTCAACATTGCGCTCGCGGCAAATGTCGGCGGTCAGATCCAGCGGGAAACCGTAGGTGTCGTACAGCGTGAAAGCAGTTTCGCCGTCGAGCTTGGTGGCGTTCTTGGCCAGCGCTGCTTCGAGGATCTTCATGCCGTGTTCCAGCGTTTCGCCGAAACGTTCTTCTTCCTGCTTGAGGACTTGTTCGACACGCGATGCGGCTTCCGGCAGTTCCGGATAAGCGGCGCCCATTTCGGCGACCAGATCCTTGACCAGCTTGTAGAAGAACGGCTGAGTCTGGCCCAGCTTGTGGCCGTGACGCAGTGCGCGGCGGATGATACGGCGCAGCACATAGCCGCGGCCTTCATTACCGGGGATCACGCCGTCGACGATCAGGAAGGAAGTTGCGCGGATATGGTCGGCGATGACCTTCAGCGAGTTGTTTTCCAGGTCACTGATATTGGTTTCGCGTGCAGCTGCCTTGATCAGACGCTGGAACAGGTCGATCTCGTAGTTGCTGTGCACGTGCTGCAAAATCGCAGCCAGACGTTCCAGGCCCATGCCGGTATCGACGCAAGGCGCCGGCAGCGGTGTCAGCGTGGCTTCGCCGGTCTTCGGATCGATCTGGCGGTCGAACTGCATAAACACGTTGTTCCAGATTTCGATGTAGCGGTCGCCATCTTGCTCCGGGCTGCCCGGAGGACCGCCCCAGACGTCAGGACCGTGGTCGTAGAAGATTTCCGAGCAAGGACCGCACGGGCCGGTGTCAGCCATCTGCCAGAAGTTGTCGGAGGCGTAAGGTGCGCCCTTGTTGTCGCCGATGCGCACGATGCGCTCTTTCGGCAGGCCGATGACCTTGTGCCAGATATCGTAGGCTTCATCGTCGGTTTCGTAGACGGTCGCCCACAGCTTTTCAGCCGGCAGGCCGTAGACCTTGGTCAGCAGCTCCCAGGCCCAGACCAGCGAGTCGTGCTTGAAATAGTCGCCGAAAGACCAGTTTCCCAGCATTTCGAAGAAGGTGTGGTGACGTGCGGTGTAGCCGACGTTTTCCAGATCGTTGTGCTTGCCGCCGGCGCGCAGGCAGCGCTGCACGGAGGTGGCGCGCACGTAATTGCGCTTGTCGGTGCCGAGGAACACGTCCTTGAACTGCACCATGCCGGAATTGGTAAATAACAAGGTCGGGTCGTTGCCAGGCACAAGGCTGGACGAACGGACGACGGTATGTCCCTTGGATTCAAAGAATTTCAAAAACTTGTCGCGGATTTCGGCTGAGTTCATGTTCGAGGACTGTAAAGAAAACGGTGCAAAAAAGATGTTGCGAACCGGTGATTATACGTGATAAGCCCTATCACGATCATGGTCGGCAACGCTCCCGGGGCATGTCTTGATGTGCAAACGCCAATACGGACGCAAAAAAACCCGTTCGGATCGCTCCAAACGGGTTAATGGTGATGTCAACCTGCAACCTGAATCAGACCGGCCTCGTTTCCTTCCGACCTGGCCCCATCAAGGCTTGCGTGGCTAAAACCCCCTCCGGTAAATCAGGCGCCTTGATACAGCTTGCTGTTCTTGCTCTTCTTGGCGTGTTTCTTGTGCTTTTTGTGCTTCTTAGCGTGTTTCTTGTGCTTGGAATGTGCTGGCTTTGCGGCCGGCGCTGGTGCAGTTGCTGCTGGAGCACCCGGAGCTGCTGCAGGAGCGTTCTGAGCCAGAACAGGCATTGCGAAAGCGGCGACCAGGACTGCTGCCAGTAATTTATTCAGTTTCATCTTTTTCCTCTTAAGTTGGTTCACTACAAGTGCGCTGACGATTTGTTATCCAAGATCCGCCACGTCATTTCGGCGAATCCGTTCTGACATACGACCACCTGTGCGTCTTTAACGCTGTGCTTTCGATTCGCGTTGACACATTTTAAGCGTTGCGTGCGCGCCGTCTATTCAGGAATTACCTGATGTATTTCACCGCAGTTTTGCGGACTGGCTCCGGCTTTCTGGTGGCAGTCTTATCTTTCTCGGACTTATCCTTCTTCTTTGCCGGTTTGACTGCCTTGGATGGTTCGCCCTTGGCCGTTGCATGTTGCGGCTTGGTTTTCGCGCTGCTCTTCGGGGCGTGCAGGCCGTGTTTGGCATGTGTACTGGTCAGATGCTTGACGGGCGCCTTGCCTTTTTTCTTGACGTCCTTGCCGGCTTTACCCGACTTTACGGACGTTACCGGTTTGGCCGCATGCGTCTTTTTTGCAGTCGATTTTGGTGCATTGGCAGGAGCAGCGGCTTTAGGCGCTGTTTTTGCCGCAGCCTGATCGTTCCGCTGCTGCAGGATTTGCGCTTCACGCACGGTCAGCTTGCCGGCCTTCAGATCACGGACGATAGCGTCGTCGGTATATTTGTGCTGGCTGCTTCCCTGGGAATTTCCCTGCTGTGCGCGAGCGTTGCCGGTAATGGCGATGGTGATGACGGCCGCAGCCGTCAGCATGCAAAGCATGCCTTTGGTTTTCATGATTACTGCTTCCCTCTATGTTTCGTCTTTTTTGGTTATTTCGGTGTTTCGATGTTCTTCCTATGCGGGACCGATCAGATCAATCCGATCCGTACAAAATCCATCCACGCCCCAGCCCAGAATTTCTTCTGCGCGTGCCGGGTCATTGACGGTGTAGCAGAATAAACCATATCCAGCCTGTTTCACTGCCTGCGCCAGTTCCGGCGTCAAATTCTTGTGGCTGGTGTGCAGCGCCACTGCATCCAGGGCCTGCAAACGCTGTTCCCAGTCAGCGGGAATCTTATCGACCAGAAAGCCACGTGGAATACCCGGGGCGATGCGCTTGACCGCCATCAACGCATCGAAAGAAAACGAAGAAAACAAGGGCAAGCTGCGATCATTCTGCCCCGGCACATGTGCGGTGATCTCGTCAGCAAAAAAGCGCGCCACGGCTTCGCCGGCAACTTCGCCGGTACGCACCGCGTAGGCTTCTCCAGCCGGCTTGATTTCAATATTCATCCAGATGCCATTGCTGCGGCAGAACTCCAGCACCTGCGCCAGTGTGCAGATCGGCTCCCCGGCGTATTTCGGGCTATGCCAGCCACCTGCATCCAGCTTCTGCAAATCCTGCAGCGTGTGTTCCGCAATCTTGCCTTCGCCCGGCAGCGTGCGGCCGAACACAGGATCGTGCATCAGGATGGCTTGCTCGTCGCCGGTCAGCATGACATCAAACTCCACTGCCCTGAAACCGTATTCCATGCCGCAGCGAAACGCCGCCAGCGTGTTCTCCGGGGCGAGCGTGCCGCCACCGCGATGTGCTGCAACTTTTGGGTATGGCCACATGTTTTTCTCCGTGCAAAAAAATTGTTGCCGCCATTCTATGCCGAGGCGCGCAGCTTGGCAGCACTTCGTGCTGGGATTTTGACGCTTCGTCGCAAACAGCTGCCTCCGTCGCGATCAGCGGCGCATCATGCCGTTATCCCTGCAACGAGGAATCACCATGCCTGCATCTTCTCCATCATCCGATACGGTCCTGACCGACGCCACCCGGCGCGTCGAGCGCAAGCTCGGCTTCTTCGCCCATCTTGGCATCTATCTGCTGGTCAACGCCGGCCTGATCACCCTGAATCTGCTGCAGATGCACATGCAAGCACACCAGCCACTCTGGGTGGCCGGCCCGTTACTGGGATGGGGAATCGGGTTACTATTTCACGGCTTGAAAGTATTCATGCGGCTGCCCCCGGCATGGAAACAACGCATGATCGAACAGGAATTGAAAAATCACCGGCAATGACCACGAACGCAACAACCATCGCTTCACGCTTATCTCTCATCGCACCGGAATTGCTACGCGGGCTGGTGCCGACCGTGATCATCAACCTGCTGTGCGCAGTGGTGGTCACGTATCTCATGCGCATCGGCGCCGGCTTTGTCGAGAACCTGGTGTTCTCGATGTGTATCGGCACTACCGCCATGGTGCTGATCGACTGCGGCCGCATTTTTTTATGGGGTAAAGACGAGCCGAACAAGCCCGGTTTTTTCCTCATGCTGCTGATTTTTGCACCGCTGTCGTTTTTCATCGGCAATGCCATCGCCAGCGCACTGATCGGGCGGCCAATCGAATGGTTCACACTGAGCCAGGCCAACAACACGATCGGCATCATCGTGTTGATCTTGCTGGTCTGCGTTGGCGCGACGCTGTTTTACTGGAATCGCGAAAAGATGGCGGCACTGGAAGCCCGCAACGTCATCATCGAAAAGCAGGCCGTCCAGGCGCAGTTGCAGATGCTGCAAGCGCAGATCGAGCCGCACATGCTGTTCAACACGCTGGCGACACTGCAAACCCTGATTTCCACCGAACCCATCCGTGCCCAGCAAATGCTGGATCAACTGATCCACTACCTGCGCGCCACGCTGTCGACCTCGCGCAGCACCCAGACCTCGCTCGGACAGGAGTTTGAACTGACCAAGGCCTACCTTGGCCTGATGTCACTGCGCATGGGCTTGCGCCTGACCTACAGCCTGCAGTTGCCGGATGAACTCAAGCCCACGCCGATCGCGCCGATGCTGCTGCAGCCGCTGGTCGAGAATGCGATACGCCACGGTCTCGAACCCAAAGTAGAAGGCGGCGACTGCACCGTGCGCGTCAACGTGCATGACGGCATGCTGATTGTGAGCGTGTTCGACACCGGCATGGGACTCAGTACTACCACCAGTTACAACAAGCCGGAAAGCATCCACCTCGGCCTGGAAAATATCCGCGCCCGCCTCGATGCACTGTACGGCCCGCTGGCTGAATTGACCCTGACGCACAATATCCCTGAAGGCACCGTGGCGCAGATCACGATACCTCTCACGGCGCTCGATCCCAACCCGACACGATAAAGGACGATGCCGCGATGACCACTCTCGCTACCCGCGCTCTGATTGCTGAAGACGAAGCCCTGCTCGCTGCCGCCTTGTCTACCGCCTTGTGCCGTCTGTGGCCGGAGCTGGAGATTATCGGTGTCGCCGCCAACGGCATCGAAGCGGTCGATCATGCGCTGGCGGCGCAGCCGGACATCGTCTTCTTCGATATCAAAATGCCGGGAAAGAGCGGACTGGAGGCCGCGCGTGAACTGGCCGACGAATGGCCGGAGGGACAATCGTTCCCTCTGCTGGTGTTCGTTACCGCCTATGACGACTACGCCGTTCAGGCTTTCGAACAGGCGGCCATCGACTACGTACTCAAGCCCGCCAACGACGAGCGTCTGGCAAAAACGGTAGAACGTCTGCAAGCCCGGCTGGCGCAAAACCGCAAGACCAGCAATCCCGGCAATACCAGTGACGATATGGAACGCGTGCTGCAACAATTGCGCAGCATCACGCCGGCACCTGCAGCACAAGAGCGGCTGCGTATCATACGCGCCGCCGTCGGCAATCAGATCAAGCTTATTCCGATAGAGGAAGTAATTTATTTTGAAGCCACTGACAAGTACGTCAACGTTGTCACGGCCGACAGCGAATCACTGATCCGCACCAGCCTCAAGGAGTTGATTCCGCAGCTCGATTCCGATCAGTTCTGGCAGATCCACCGTGGCACCATCGTCCGCATTACGCAGGTGCAATCGGCCCAGCGTGACGAAGCCGGAAAATTATCGCTGCGACTGCGCACACGCCCGGAAACACTGGCTGTCAGCCGCCTGTTCACCCATTTGTTCAAGCAAATGTGAGCATGCACATCAGATTGGCTTGGCAATCATCAGATACACAATCCCCAGTGGCAGCACGGTAGCGACCGAACCCGCCACGGCCCAGATTGCCGACAGCCTCCAATAGCGTGCAGGAATCTGCGCCTCGCTTGGCAAGGGATACAGCAAACGCGCCTGCGCCCTTTGCACCGGGATCAGGATGCCTACCCACAACAGACCTGTCACGATGAACAGTCCGTAAGCCCAATGCAGCCAGCCGGCTTGCATCAGGCCGCCTTCCAGAGCGACCATCTTTCCGCCGGCGACGGCCAGCAGCACAATACCGCCAAAGGTGAAAACGAGGTCGGCCCAGTTGGTCGCGCGCACGGCGAACCGGATCACGGCCAGATCACGCGTGCGGTCAGCCATGATTTTCCAGAAGGCAGTGACGATGATATTGCCGAGAAAGAGAACAACACCGAGCAGGTGCAAGCTCTTAAGCAGACTGAGCGACATAACTATCCTCCGTGAGGGAAACGGGAGGCCAGTGTCGGCAAACGCGCGCGTTGCGCCAAGCGGGATGCGACGAAATGCCGTGAGTTCAGGACAAAATGCAGTTCAGGAGCGACGTTCGGAAAGGAAAATGCCCACCGGTGACAGTCAATAGTCAAGCTGCGGCGGGCATCTCAAAAGAAGGAAGGCTTAGTACCCGGCTTCGCGGATAGCGTCTTGGGTCGCATGCAAGGCAATATCGACATGACGCAATGCATCCCGCTGCAAACCGCGCACCCGGGGGTCGTCTTCTTCATGCGCCAGATCCTGATGTGCCTTTTCCAGCGTCGCTACCGCATCATGCAGACGGCCGCGGCGGTCTGCATGCACATCGGCACGTTCGGGGCGGAACATGTCCTTGCCGACATCGATTCCCAATTGCGTCACATCGCGTGCAGCCAGATCGATTTCGCGCAGAGCAAGCTGCTCGCTGCGCCCCATTTGCCAGTTGTCGCCGGGCCGATGGTCAATCAACCAACGTGCCTGATCCAAGTCGGCGCGGGCGTGGGCATAAAACGGATGGCGACCGGGCTCTTCCGCATGCGCGGCAGCGGTGACCAAGGTAGACGCCGTCATGGCGAGCAAAAGCAATGTTTTGAGGCTGTTTTTCATTTTGGACTCCCTTTTTAACTACTGACGATATGACAGAACATGCACGCTACGCATAGCGCTGACAGACGGTTTACTTGGCTTGTTTAACGGCCGTAATACGGTCCGTAGTAAGGCCCCTGGCGATAATAACCATGCGGCGGTCCGGCTGGCACGACAATGCAGGCGGATAGTGTGGTAGCGACCAGCACGCCGGCAATGGCGAGTTTGATAAGTTTCTTCATGACGTCCTCCTTGGACTTGGCAAAACTTGACGATGAAGCACAGCTTGCCCGCAAAGTAAAAAACCAGGTAATTCCTATCCGTATCAGGTGTAATCAATTATTTCTGCCCCGATTTGCCACAATCGCTCCGCCGCCTGCTTCCATAGCCGCCGGGAAACCCATTCAATGTTGGCGCGCTGCGGTAAAATGTCTGTCTATATAAAAATGTCTCCCTCAAAGCATCCATGAGCAACGAACTGAAAAACGGTCACACGCCAGCACCATCCACCAACTTCCTGCGCGGCATCATCGAAGCCGATCTGGTTTCCGGTACCTATGCCGAACGCAGCGACAAGCAGGGCCAGGCTCTGCCGCAGGTGGTGACCCGTTTTCCACCCGAACCCAACGGCTATCTGCACATCGGTCACGCCAAGTCGATCTGCCTGAACTTCGGTCTGGCACGCGACTACAACGGTCGCTGCCACCTGCGCTTCGACGACACCAATCCTGAGAAGGAAGACCAGGAATACGTCGATACCATCATCGACTCGGTCAAATGGCTGGGTTTCGACTGGGATCACGACGGCCAGCCGCATCTGTACTACGCCAGCAATTACTTCGATGTCATGTATGCCGGTGCGCAAGCACTCATCCGCAAAGGTCTGGCCTACGTTGATGAACAAAACGCCGAACAGATGCGCGAAACCCGCGGCACGCTGACCGAGCCAGGCACCGACTCGCCATGGCGCAACCGCCCTGCCGACGAATCGCTGCGTCTGTTCGAAGAAATGCGCGACGGCAAGCACGCCGACGGCACGCTGATCCTGCGCGCCAAGATCGACATGGCCAGCCCCAACATGAATCTGCGTGATCCGGCCATCTACCGCATCCGCCATGCGACCCACCACAACACCGGCGACAAGTGGTGCGTGTACCCGATGTACAGCTACGCACACCCGATCGAAGACGCGCTGGAAAACATCAGCCACTCGATCTGTACGCTGGAGTTCGAAGATCAGCGCCCGTTTTACGACTGGGTGCTGGAGCGTCTGGCCGAAGAAGGTTTCTTCAAGAAACCGTTGCCGCATCAATATGAATTCGCCCGCCTGAATCTGACCTACATCATCACCAGCAAGCGCAAACTGAAACAGCTGGTCGATGAAAAAATCGTCAGCGGCTGGGATGACCCACGCATGCCCACGCTGCGGGCCATGCGCCGGCGCGGCTATACTGCTGAAGCCATTGTGGAATTTGTCCAGCGTATGGGCATTTCAACGGTCGCAACCTCTAATGCTGGCATCATTGCAGATGTTGCCTTCCTCGAAGCTTGTATACGCGATGATCTCAATACACATTCACCGCGCCGCATGGCAGTGACGAAACCCCTCAAGCTGATCATTGACAACTATCCTGATGATCTGGTTGAAGAGATGGATGCCGTGAACAATCCGGAAGACCCCGGTGCAGGCACGCGCAAAATTCTGTTTTCGAAGGTTCTCTACATCGAGCAGGATGATTTCCGCGAAACGCCTCCGCCAAAATATTACCGCTTATATCCAGGCAATGAAGTACGATTGCGTTACGCGTATTTCGTCAGGTGCACGGGCCTCGTCAAGAACGAGGCGGGCGACGTGATCGAGGTTCATGCTACTTATGACCCATCTACGCGCGGCGGCGATGCGCCAGATGGTCGAAAGGTGAAGTCCACCATCCACTGGCTGTCCGCCGCACATGCGAGAGAAGCGGAATTCCGTATGTATGAC
>Ga0105240_10011943_pt1 | contig 12041 bp, 8 predicted proteins | sample KBSC54metaG_FD_80426 | JGI IMG/M metagenome (GOLD analysis project Ga0105240, IMG submission 80426) | Corn rhizosphere microbial communities from Kellogg Biological Station, Michigan, USA - KBS C5-4 metaG | ecosystem: Host-associated > Plants > Roots > Rhizosphere > Soil | place: Michigan, USA...
CGCTGGTGCCGGCATCCGGACGCTCGAGTGCGTACGGGACGACCTCGCCCTGGCTATTGAACACGCGCAAATCGCCCAGGTCCGGCCGCACAGCCGTCTGGTAGACAGCGACGGGGAGCGGCACGCGATACGCCGCCTCATCTGCGCTGGTCTCGACCAGCAAGCCGTAGGCGAAATCGTTGGGCTGCGGGTCTGCGGCAAACGCCGATCCGCTGGCGGCCAGCGCCAACAGCCAGGGTGCCCAAGGTCTCATGTCTGCGGGCGCGCGGGAGCGTGTGCGGCCGACGGCGGTGGCAAGGGGGAAAAATACCCGACGATCAGCATCAACACTCCTACCACGACGAACGAGACGATGCGCTCGATGGTCCCTACTCGGGACAGATCGATGAGGAACAGTTTCAGGATCACGACGGCCAGCAGGGCCGCGCCCACCAGCCAGACGATCCGGGCCTTCTTTTGCGTGGCCACGAGCATACTCGTCAGAGCCAGCACGGCCCAGAAGATCGACACGGAGGTCTGCACCAATGTCGACCGCAGCAGCGCGTCCGGCTCGAGCGGGACTCCCGCCCAGTAGTGCAAGGTGCGTAGCAGCGCGGTGGTCAGCCATACGAAGGCCAGGGCGGCCAGCAGTCCGAACGCCTCCGCATCGCGCATGGGCGGCGAGCTCTCCTGCCGCCGCAGGTGCGTCCAGTAGCGCAGCAGCACCAGCAGCACGAACAATTGCGCCAGATCCAGGGGATTGAGCAACGGCACGAACGGCAGCGGACGCGGGTCGCCGTTGCGCGAAACATCGGCAAGCACGCTCCAGAGCACAAGATATATGGCAAGGCCACCACCGGCCCTCACGATGTAGGCGCCTCGATGGATACCTATGGGCCAGCCGCCGCGTCGCGCAAAGTGCACGACGGCCAGCAGCGCCACGGCAGGAACGAGTGCCCAGGCAATCGCCGGCCATGACCCGCTTCCCTGCACGCCTCGATCGATTGTCCAGGCGACTTCCCAACTCGCGAGGGCGACCAGCAACCACGCTCCCCCGGTGTGCAGCGTATTCGCAAGACCGTTGCCTGGCGGTCCCTCGTGTCGTTTACACAGGAGATAGAAGGCGGCAAACGCGCAGGGCCACGACACCCAGCCCCCGTCCACCAGTGGATGATGAACTTCGACGAGGGCCAGCAGCGCATACACGATCATCCCGGGCAGGAGCCACAGAGCCGGGAGCCGGGCGACGCTCGAGTGCGTCCGGCGATTCAGCTCGCTCGCGATCAGGGCCGTTGCCGCGAGAAACACCAAGCCGGCGCCCGCGTCGTACCGGTCCGGCACGCTGCGCTGAATTTCGGTGAGCCCGCTGAACAACCACCACAGCAGGCCCCAGAAGAACAGAACCGTCGGGAGCGGAGCTTCATAGTCCGACAGGCGCTCGCGATACTTCTCCAGCACGGCCGCACAGAACACCGAGGCGGCGCTCAACAGCGCTCCGCCCAGGCAAGCGCTGTTGAGGATCGGCAGCGCCTCATACAGCGTGTCGCGCTCGCTCCAGAAAATGACGCCGCCCGCTATCTGCAGCAGCGCGCCAAACGCACGCGGCAGGCGCCGGCTCTGGCGGCATCCGATCCACACCAGGGCGGCGCCCTCGATCGACCAGGTGGCCGAGCTCCAACGGCCGGCCAGTGCCAGAGGGACAGCGAGCGTCAGGAATAACACCCCGAGTGCCATGAACGCTTCCGCCAGCAGTCGCTGGGACTCGCGCCGATGCAGCATCCAGGCGAGCGCCAGGTACATTGCGCTGACGGCCAGCGCGCTGTAGGCAAGCGCGAAGCGGTGATCGAACAGCAGCCCCGACTGTAGACCGAAGGCGGCGAGCGGCGTTCCGAATACCAGCGTGCCGTCGACGTAGCCGCGCAACTGCGGGGGCTGGCGCTGCGCGAACAACACGGCAATCGCGACGTAGAAAAGGAAGAACAGCGCCAGGAAGGGCTCGGTGGTGGCGAGCATCTCAGGTCGATACCGCAGCACTCCCCACGCCGTACCGATGACGAAAGTAAAGAGAAAGCCCACGACGTTCAGGGGCCGCCACGCCTTGAACCAGGCGATCACGAGCAGCCCGACGTTGAGAACGGCGTAATAGCTGAACAGCACGACGTGGCTGCCCTCGCCGGTGGACGCGAGGACAGGCGCGAGAAATCCACCGGTGGCGCCGAGAAGCGCAAATGCCTGGGAGTCCTGCAGGACCGCCAGTGCTGCCGACAGCACGGCGATCACGATCAACAGCGCGAATGCGGCCCCCGGCGCCAGCAGGGAGTACAGCCGCAGGCCCGCGAATACGCTCAGGTACAGGATGCCGACACCTCCGCCCTGCAGCGCGAGCGCGTACCCGGACCTGCGGGCGCGCAGTTTCCAACCCAACCCCAGAAGAACGATTCCGCCGAGCGCGACGGCCGCGAGTCGCAGCTCGATCGGTATTCTGGAATGCTGCGCGAGATACCGCAGGAGGAAGGCGACGCCGAAGAACAGAACGACGATGCCGACGCGCACCAACGTGTTGCCACCGGTGAAATAATCGCGAACGACACGCCAGGCGGTTTCTAACATCTCCGGCCGCGCCTGCCTGCCCCAGTCGTCGTCACCCGGTTTTTCTGGAGTGCTCGGCACGCGCGGCGACGGAGTCAGGTTTGGCGTCGGAGCCCAGGCGGGTCCGGGCGCGGGGTGACTGGGCGTCGAGGACTGGGCCGGCCGCGGAGTCGCCGCTGGCGCGGGGTGCGTGGGCGTCGAGGATTGGGCCGGCCGCGGAGTCGCCGCTGGCGCGGGCCGCGTGTCGGTGGCGGGCGCGGGACGCGTCGGTGCCGCGGGTCCGGTGGGCTGCGCGAGAGTCTGTGCGCGGTCCGGCTCTTCCAGCTGGAGCCGTAGCCGCTCAACCAGCTTTGCCAGCGCGCTGATCTCTCTCTCGCTCTGGTTGAGCCTCTGGCGCAGGAGCAGCGCCTCCGCGATACCTAACCCCGCCACGGCACCCAACAGTAGGCTGAACCACGTGCGGTCGGCCGAATAGAAGGCAAGGCTCAACACCGCCCCGAGGATCGCGAACACGACCCGCATAGCATGTTCTTCCAGGCGCAGCTCACGCTGCGACCCTCAGCTTATCAGGGGCAATGGAGGTATGCTCGGTCGCCTCCGATGGAGGGAGGCGGCCCGCAATGAGCATCAGAGCAGTCCAGGGAGACATCACCCAACTGGCGACCGACGCAATCGTCAACGCGGCCAACTCCTCGCTGCTCGGCGGAGGTGGTGTGGATGGCGCGATCCACCGAGCTGCAGGGCCTGAGCTACTGACCGCATGCCGCAAGCTTCACGGCTGTGAGACGGGAGATGCGAAGCTGACGGGGGGATTTCGCTTGCCGGCGCGCTACGTCATTCACACCGTCGGACCCATTTGGCACGGTGGATCACGGAACGAGCGCGAGCAACTCGCATCGTGCTATCGCCGTTGCCTCGAAGTAGCGACAGAGCACCGCATCACCTCGATCGCCTTTCCCTGCATCAGCACCGGCGCCTACGGTTTTCCGCCGGAGCTGGCGGCACCGATCGCCATCGCAACCGTCAAGAGCCTGACCGGGGCCGCTTCCGCCGTCAGCGAAGTCCTCTTCTGCAGCTATTCCCGTGAGGACTTCGCCCTGTACTGCCAGCTGCTGGGGCAGAGCTAGAACCGGCCGCTCTGGAAGTCCTTGAAGGCCTGCATCAACTCCTCCTGAGTATTCATCACGAAGGGACCGTATTTGGCTACCGGCTCACGCAGCGGCCGGCCGGCGACCAGAATCGCGCGAGCGCCCTCACCCGTCCCGGCGGTAACCCCTTCGATGCGCACTTCCGGACCTGCACCCAGGACAGCGAGCTCCTGTGAATTCACCACGGTCGAAGCCGACTCCCCACCGACGCGCACCGCACCCTCGAACACGTACAGAAACGCAGAGTGACCCTCCGGCAACGGATGGGTGAACACACTGCCGGGTGCGACCTCGACATCCAGGTATGTCGGATCGGTCGCGGGTTGAGAGATCGGCCCTGGTGTGCCACCGACCTTGCCCGCAATGACTTTCACGCGGACTCCTTTTCCAGGTGTGACGAGGGGAATGCGGTCCGGCCCAAACTCCTGGTACCGCGGCGCCGTCATCTTGTCGCGTGCCGGCAGGTTCAGCCACAGCTGAAAGCCGCGCATGCGGCCCTCCTGTTGCTCGGGCATCTCCGAATGGACCAGCCCTCGCCCCGCCGTCATCCACTGCACGCTGCCAGGGACCAGCACACCCTCGTTGCCGTGGTTGTCTTTGTGGCGCATGCGGCCATCGAGCATGTAGGTGACGGTCTCGAACCCGCGGTGCGGATGATCCGGGAAGCCGGCGATGTAGTCCTCGGCCCGCTCGGTGCCGAACTCATCGAGCATCAGGAACGGATCCAGATCCGGCATCCGCGGCTGTCCAATGACGCGTGTCAGCTTCACGCCAGCTCCGTCCGAAGCGGGCATGCCACGCACAGTGCGCTCCACGCCTCGCGTCATCTGCTTCAGTGCCGTATTGACGACCGTTACGTTCCCGTCGATGCCTTTGGCATTCATCTGAATGACCTCATAGTGAGCTATGCCGCGCGCGAAACCCCTGACCCATATTGGGCTGGCCCATCATGGGCTGGCCCCTCATGAGCCTGTCCCTGCCGGGGCAGTATCTCCCCGATCGCAGTCAGCGCCGAGTTGATCCCGGTGCGGCGATGTTCCGGCGACAGCGCCAGACCCTCGGCCCGCACGAACGTCACGGAGTCGATACCCAGAAAGCCGAACAGAAACCTCAGGTACGACTCGGCAAACTCGCCCGGCGCATTCGGCGCGTACACGCCACCGCGCGAGAGCGCGACGATTACCTTCTTTCCGCCCGCCAGCCCCTGCGGCCCCGACTCGGTGTAGCGGAACGTCTTGCCGGCTACGGTGACCCGGTCGATCCAGGCCTTCAATTGGGACGGAATCGAAAAGTTGTACATGGGCGCGCCGATCACGATCACGTCGGCGGCCAGGAAGTCTGCCAGCGTGGCCGCATCCCGTGCACGCTCCTCACTCGGCTGCGCCGCCAGAGATTTGCCGGAGAAGTGCGGCAGCTCTTCAGTGGCGAGATCCGTGTACTTCACCTCCAGATCCGGGTACTCCGATCGCCAGCGGTGGACGATCTCGCTCGTCAGCTGCCGGCTCGCAGAGCCAGCGCCCAGGATGCTCGAATCAATGTGCAGTAGCTTCACGGCCCTCTCCAGTGTGCGAATCACTTTTGACAGCCAGTAGGTTAATATCTGGGACAGTGGTTGATAATCACGCGATATCAGAACATATTGTTCTATATTTGGTATTAATTGAGGGCCTATGCAACCCCTGGAGGAGTTCTACTACTTCGCGCAGGTCGTCGAGCACGGGGGCTATGCCAAGGCCGCGCGCGCCCTGGGTATCCCCAAGTCGCGCCTCTCCCGGCACGTCGCCGCACTGGAAGCCAGGCTCAATGTCCGGCTGCTTCAGAGGTCCACCCGGCGATTCGCCGTCACGGAAGTCGGGCACGACGTCCACCGTCACGCGGTGGCCATGCTCGCGGAAGCGGACGCCGCCCTGCAGGTAGTGGAGTTCGCGAGGGCGGAGCCACGGGGCGTTGTGCGCATGAGCTGCCCGACCGCCATGGCTCAGTCGATGCTCGCCGGGATCCTCCCAGAGTTTCTGGAGAAGTACCCGGCGATCCGGCTGCAGATGCACGTCAGCAATCGCCGGGTGGACGTGCTGAATGAAGGTTTCGACGTGGCGCTCCGGGTGCGCACCCGACCCAGTGGTGAGGACGGTCTGGTGATGCGCACCCTCGGAGAGGCGTGTGAGGAGTTGGTTGCAAGTCCGCAGTACCTGGACCGTGTGGGGCGTCCAGATACGCCCGCGCGCCTCACCAAGCTCGATACGCTCGCGTTCGACACAGAAGGCGATCGTCAGCTGTGGGAGTTGCGGGGGCCCGGCGATCAAACGCAGCGTGTCGAGATCGCACCGCGGCTGTTCTGCCACGACTTTGTGGTGCTGCGCACCGCGGTGCTCGCGGGCCTCGGCATCACAAAGCTCCCGGACAACGTGGTACGCGCGGATCTGAAAACCGGAAAGCTGGAGCGCGTGCTGCCACAATGGAACACGCCCTTAGGAGTTGCGCACCTCGTCTTTCCGACCCGCCGCGGACTGCTTCCGGCGGTGCGGGTGCTCATCGACTTCCTGGCTACCCGGCTCGCGGGAGCTATCTGATCCTGAAGCTGGCCTTCTGACGGATGTCCTGGCTCGATGCGCCGATCTGCACTTCGTACCTTCCCGCGTCCACGACGTAGGCTTTCCTCTTCACATCGTATCGCCTGGTGTCCCGCTCAGGCTTCAGGGTGAAGCTCACCTCCTGTTCCTCACCGGCCGCCAGTGAGATGCGGTGGAAGCCGCGCAACTCCTTTCGGGGGCGTGGATAGCGCGTATCCGGTGGCCTGACATAAAACTGCACGACCTCATCCCCGGCACGCCCGCCGACATTCTTGACGTGGACCGTGGCATTGAGCGTGCCGTTGCGAGCAATGCTGGAATGATCGAGCGTCAGGCCCGAATACCGGAAGCTCGTGTACGACAATCCGTATCCGAAGGGGTATAGCGGCTCGCCTTCGAAGTAGCGATAGGTGCGTCCCTGCATGCTGTAGTCGTCGAACGCGGGCAGCTTTTCCGCCGCTTTATAGAAGGTTACGGGTAAGCGGCCTGCCGGGTCATACGCGCCGAACAGTACGTCGGCGACTGCGGTGCCGCCCCGCTGACCGGGGTACCACGCCATGACGATGGCGGGAACGTGCGCCTTCGCCCAATCGATGGCGAGCGCCGAGCCGGCCGTCAGCACCAGAACGACAGGCTTGCCGGTGGCCTGCAAAGCCTCCAGCAGCTTCTCCTGGGTCGCCGGCAGCCGCAGATCGGTGCGGTCGCCGCCGGCGAAGCCCGGGTAGTTGACCTTCATCTCCTCGCCTTCGACGTCCCCGGTGAGCCCGCCGACGAAAACGATCGCATCGGCGGCCCGTGCCGCATCGAGAGCTTCTTCGAACGGCGGCTTGAATCCGGGCAGGCGCCATGCGAGGCGCACTTCCGCGTCGCGCGTGTCCTGAAAGTACTCGAGACGGATGTCGTAGGCTTTCTCCGCCTGCAGATCCAGGAACGCGCTCTTGCTCTGCAGGCGCGAAGTCGTCTGCCAGGCATCCAGCACCAGGTGATTGTCGACGTACAAGCGAAAGCCGTCGTCGGCGCCCACCTCGATCTCGTACCGGCCCGACACGGGCGGCAGGAGCTGGCCGGTCCAGCGGACGCTGAAGTGCTCCGAGCCGAGGGCGCGTTCGGGAGGCAGCTCGCCGCGGGCAACCAGATCGTCGGTGGGTGACACGCGATCCCATCTGAAGGCCACGCGAGCGTCCACGCGTGTCAGATTCGGCGCTCCGCTGAAATCCCGGCCGGCGAAGTATTCGCCTTTGAGTCCCTCGGCGGAGCTGCCGGGCTCCGGGCGCAGGTATTTCGATTCGATCACCGGCACGGCGCGGGCATCTTCGCGACCCTCCACGAGATCGGCGCCCCGGGCATAGGTCACCCGTGTCTCGGCTCCTACCGCGGCGCGGATCCCCTGCAGGATCGTCACCGGTGCCGCCGGCGTGCCGTAGTAGTTGCCGAGCAGGGACATGATCTCATCGGCCGTGGGGCCGATGACGGCGAGCGAGCGCAGCGTGCGTGAGAGCGGCAGGGTGTTGTGCTCATTCTTGAGCAGCACGATCGAAGCCTGGGCGGCGCGCAGCGCGAGCCGGTCGTGCTCGGGCGACTGATTGACCGAATACGGAATACGGCTCCAGGGAACACGCTCGGGAGGATCGAACATGCCGAGCTCGAAGCGGGCCCGCATCAGGCGCCGCGCCGCGATGTCGACATCCGCCTCGCTCACCAGTCCCTGGTGCACGGCCTCGACGAGCGCGCCAAAAGTCTTGCCGCAGTTCAGATCCAGTCCGCTGCGCAGCGCCAGCGCCGCCGCCTCCTCCGCCGTCGCCACGATCTTGTGCTGTGTGAAGATGTCCTCGACGGCATCGCAATCGGAAACGACGTAGCCCTGGAATCCCCACTGCTTGCGCAGAATCTGCTGCAGCAGGCGCGGACTTGCCGAGGCGGACTCGCCGTTCACGCGGTTGTAGGCTCCCATCACCGAAGCCACGTGTCCTTCCTCCACGAGCGCCTGGAAAGCCGGCAGATAGGTCTCGTGCAGGTCGATCTCGGAGGGGTGCACGTCGAATCGATGCCGCTCCGGCTCCGGCCCGCTGTGCACCACGTAGTGCTTGGCGGTTGCGACCAGCTTGAGGTAATGCGGGTCATCTCCCTGAATCCCCCGCACGAACGCAACACCCATGCGCGCTGTCAGGTAGGGGTCCTCGCCGTAGGTCTCCTGGCCGCGGCCCCAGCGCGGATCGCGGAAGATGTTGATGTTGGGGGACCAGAACGTCAGCCCTTGATAGCGGCCGTGCTCGCCGCGACGCAGGCTTTCTGCGTGCTTGGCACGGGCTTCGTCGCTGATCGCGGTGGCCTCCTCGAGCATCAGCTTCGCATCGAACGTGGCTGCCAGCCCGATCGCCTGGGGAAAGACGGTCGCCGGACCTGCCCGGGCCACGCCATGCAGCGCCTCGTTCCACCAGTCGTAGGCTGGCACGCCCAGGCGGGGAATCGCCGGCGCGGCATTCTGCAGCTGCGCGACCTTCTCCTCCAACGTCATGCGCGAGACGAGATCCGCCGCCCGTTCCTCGAAGCTGTGCGTGGGATCCCGATAGATCGCCTTGCCCGGCCCGGCCTGACTCCACGCCAACCCCGCTGTTGCCAGCAAGGCCCCAAACGCAGCTGTGGCTGTCAGCCCCCGCAGGACACCCGTCGCAGAATTCACAGTTCCCTGGTCCCTTCTCAGGAGGCTCAGACAGCGTATGCTACTGTAGGTATGGACACCGGCGCTCGCCCGGGTGGTGCTCGCTTGAGCTGGGAACGTTGGTATGAGCCATAGCTATCGGGTGCTCGGAGTTGCGTCCCTGGCGGCCGGGGCGCTCTGGACCTGCGCGTACGCGGCGGCGATCGAGCAGACACCTCCAGTTCCACCGGCGGCGGCAATTGTCCCGGCGCCGGCCCCTATCCAAACCCCTGCAGCTGTCTCGCCTGCCTCCGCCCTACCGGCGCCGCAGCCGGTGCTGCCGGCCTCGCAGTCTGAGCTGCCGAACGCGCAGTCCGCTGCGACGGCGCCTGCCGAGACGCTCGCAGAGGTGGTCGTCTCCGCTCCCGAGCCAGTGTACGTCGCGCCCACGCTGCGGGATCGGATAGGGCGCATCTGGGCGCCCGTCAAGATCGACGGCAAGGGACCGTTTCGCCTGGTGCTCGACACCGGCGCGAGTCATTCCGCGATCACCTCGCGGGTCGCCAACAAGGTCGATGACGCCTCGGCGCAATTGATCAACGTGCTGCTGCATGGCGTGACCGGCTCGGCGATCGTACCGGCTCTCAAGGTTCGCAGCATGGAGGTCGGTGACATGCTCATCCAGCCGACCACTTTGCCGATCGTCGCTGACGCGTTCGGTGGCGCCGAGGGCGTCCTCGGCCGCGAGGGCCTGATGGACAAGCGCATCTTCGCGGACTTCGGTGCCGACGTGCTGACCATAGCCAAATCGCACGGCAAGCGAGCCCCGCCGGGATACAAGACGGTTCCCTTGACGCTCACCGGCGCCGGGCTGCTCGCGGCCGACGTGCACATCGGCTCAGTGAAGGTGCGGGCAATCATCGACACCGGCGGCGAGCAAAGCGTCGGCAACCTGGCACTGCTGGAGGCACTGAAGAGGCACGCCGACAAGGACTACATCAGCGAGCAGATCATCGGAGTGACGCTCGATGAGCAGCGCACCAAGTACATCCGGGTGCCGCCGATCAGCATGGGCAGCCTGAGGCTGTACAACGTGCACCTCGCCTTCGGCGACATGGAGCTGTTCGAGCACTGGAAGTACGACACCACTCCGACGTTGCTGATCGGCATGGACGTGCTCGGGCTGTTCGACAAGCTCATCATCGACTACAAGATGCGCGAGATGCAGATCCGCATGCGCGGCGCCGACAACCACGGCGTGGAAGTGCAGACGGACAACGACGGCTTCTTCATGAATCGGGGCAGCTAGCCCGCGAAAGCGCTGGCCCATTTCCGCCGGCGGCTTTGCCGCGCGCAAGCGCTGGTGCATTTCGGACCGCAGGCGGCTTTGCCGATGGACTACCTCAGCAGCGCACTGAGATCGCAGCCGGCGAGCTCCTCGATGCGCTCGAGCGTGAGATCCGCCGGCGGATGGCGAGCGAGCTCGTTAGGATCCAGCGCATAGTGCCCCTGACGGGGAAACACCGTGGTCAGCTGAGCGTCCCAGCTTTTTTTCATCGCCGCCAGAATGCGCAGCTTGTCATCCACCATGACGTAGTGTTGCGACGGATAACGCCTCGCTACGGCATCCAGCATCTCTTCCTTGTGCAGGTAGATCAGCACACGCCCCTCCACCGCATCCCAGATTCCCGAGCGGTATATTTTGCGCGGCTGAAAAACGACATCGCCATCGGAGAGCACGACGGTCGAGCCCCAGCGGCCGCAGTGCGCAACCGCCTCGAGCGCCCCCGGATACAGCCGGCTCGCGAAGGGGTAGTCGACGAGGAACGAGGACATGCGCAGCAGCTGCGGATCATCCAGGTTCTCGAGGCGGTAGCGCTGCAGAGCGCCCAGGTAGTCCGCGTACCCGAGCTCCACGCGCAGCGTCTCGAAGATCGCCCAGTAGCGGTCGCGGCTGGCTCGGCCGAACTCGCTCTCCAGGTGCTCGCTGAGGTCCGCCTGTACCCGATCGTTGTCGAGCAGCGTGTTGTCCACATCGAACAGGATGGTCAGGTCGGCCCTCATGAGGGGTTCAGGGTATCACGGTGACTACCAGGGCGGCCTCGCCAGGAGGGGCGACAATTCCCGGGACCGCCCAAGCTCCCGTCTGAAGTACACTTCGCGCTGGCGCATCCCGGCGCTGGTGCATCCAGGCGCTGGTGCATCCAGGGCGGTGAGGCGGCCCGGGCCCTGACGCGTCCCGGGCGGTGACCCATCCCGGACGCTGGCGCATCCCGGGCGGTGACGCATCTGGCGCCGGCGCGCGTGGCGTCGGCACAGGGTGCGCTGAACGCCTGCCATTGATCGGAGTTTCGCGACGATGCTCAGTCTCAGACCCTTTGTGTTGACGGCGACCCTCTTCGTGCTGCCGCTCACCGCCGGCGCGGAGCCACTGAAGAAAGATGCGCCGACCGTTCTGATCACCGGCGCCAACCGTGGCATCGGGCTCGAGCTGGCGCGCCAGTACGCCGCAGGAGGATGGAATGTCATCGCCACCTCCCGCCACCCCAGTGGCGATCCGGGCCTGGCGGCCCTGAGCGAGCTCGCTGCCCGGTATCCCCAGGTTGTCATCGAGCGGTTGGATGTCACGGACACGGCGATGATCCGCGGCCTCGCGGCGAAGTACCGCGCTCAGCCGATCGATGTTCTGATCAACAACGCGGCCAACGTGACCGCCACGTTCTCCGGGGACATGGAGATCGCGAACAAGACCTACGACCAGGTCGACTTCGACGCCGCCCGCAGGGATTTCGACGTCAACTCGCTGGGTCCCATGCGCGTCGCCCAGGCATTCATGCCCAACGTGGAGAAGTCCAGGCAGAAGAAGCTCATCAACGTCACTTCCCTCGTCGGCTCCTTCGGGCAGCCCCTCCCCAATGCCACGGCGATGAACTACGGCGCGAGCAAGGCGGCGCTCAACAAGTACACGGTGCTGCTGTCGATCGCAATGAAGCCGAAAGGCGTGATCGTCGCGCTGGTGCAGCCCATCTTCGTCGCCAGCAAGTCAGACCTCGCGGATATGAAGGGAGCCGCCCCGCTGGATCAGGAAGTGACCAAGCTCATCAAGACCATTGATCA
>Ga0105240_10011944_pt1 | contig 12041 bp, 7 predicted proteins | sample KBSC54metaG_FD_80426 | JGI IMG/M metagenome (GOLD analysis project Ga0105240, IMG submission 80426) | Corn rhizosphere microbial communities from Kellogg Biological Station, Michigan, USA - KBS C5-4 metaG | ecosystem: Host-associated > Plants > Roots > Rhizosphere > Soil | place: Michigan, USA...
GATCGCGCATCGCATGGCATGGGGCACCGGACGGATACCGGGCGGAATCATGAGGATCGAGCAAGACCGAGACCGTAATCCAACGGGTTACGTGAGGTAACCAACCGCCAAACGGACATCGGGAGAATGAACAGAATCGCTGAACTGTGATGCTGATCGCGATTTGAAATTGTCGATTTGCGCACACTAAGCACCGCGCGGATCATTCAGAACTGACATCGAACGTCGCATTACGACGCAGTGTGACAAGGCGTGGCACGCGTCAGGTACGTCCGACGCCCGGCACCCGGCTCCAAAGGATCCCCCCTGTTCCTGAAGACCTGCCGGGCGTCGGCTTTTCAAGCCGGCGCATCCGTCTTGATTGATCAACGACAAGCCCGTGGCCGCTCTGCGCATCCTGCGCTCGCGGCATATACCCATCTGCGACGCGCGCGAACTACAAGTGTCGCGTGAGGCCGTGAGGCAGGATGCCAACGGCGACCGCCTCAAAAAAATATGGCCGGGAGCCTCCCCCGAGACTCCCGGCCCTGCCCCTCAAACGCGAATGCTGTCCCTGTTCCTCTTGCCAGCCTGCGTGCGGCTGTGAAGCCGCGGGTGCAGGAACTGTAAAGCACGAAGCGTGCCAAATGGGTCGGCAAAACGCCATGCATTATTGGCGAGCGCTAGAATGACGGTCTCGCGGAAGGCGCGGCAATACTCCGTAAGCGATTACATGAAAAAACAGACCCAGACATACGACGTCATCGTCGTCGGCGGCGGCCACGCCGGCACCGAGGCCGCGCTCGCTTCCGCGCGCGCCGGTGCGCACACGTTGTTGCTCACGCATGCGATCGAGACGGTCGGTGCGATGAGCTGCAATCCGGCGATCGGCGGCATCGGCAAGGGTCATCTGGTGCGCGAGATCGACGCACTCGGCGGCGCGATGGCGCATTGCGCCGATCTGGCCGGCATCCAGTGGCGGCGGCTCAATGCGAGCAAGGGGCCGGCCGTTCGGGCGACGCGTTGCCAAGCCGATCGCGCGCTGTATCGTGCGGCGATCCGGCGCACGGTGGAAAACCAACCGAACCTCGAATTGTTTCAGCAGGCCGTTGATGACATCGCGGTCGTGAACGATCGCGTTACCGGCGTTATCACCCAGATGGGCCTGCGTTTCGACGCCACGTGCGTGGTGTTGACTGCTGGCACCTTCCTCGCCGGCAAGATCCACGTTGGCCCGGCGAATTATTCCGGTGGCCGCGCCGGCGAACCGCCGTCTTCCGCGCTTGCGCAGAAACTGCGCGAAGGCCGCTTCGTGGTCGATCGTCTCAAGACCGGCACGCCGCCGCGCATCGATGGCCGCACGATCGATTATTCGCAGCTCGAAGAGCAACCCGGCGACGATCCAAGACCGGTGTTCTCGTTCCTCGGTTCGCGCGCCGATCATCCGCGCCAGGTGTCGTGCTGGATCACGCACACGTCAGAACAAACGCACGACATCATCCGCGCCGCGCTGGATCGCTCGCCGTTGTACACCGGCGCGATCGAAGGCATCGGCCCGCGCTACTGCCCGTCGATCGAAGACAAGGTCGTGCGGTTTGCGGAAAAAACCTCGCACCAGATCTTCGTCGAACCCGAAGGCCTCGACACCCAGGAAATCTATCCGAATGGCATCTCGACCTCGCTGCCGTTCGATGCGCAGATCGAGCTTGTGCGCAGCATCCGTGGTTTTGAGAATGCGCACATCACCCGGCCGGGTTATGCGATCGAATACGACTATTTCGATCCGCGCGGGTTGAAGGCTTCGCTGGAAACCAAGGCCGTCGAAGGCTTGTTTTTTGCCGGCCAGATCAATGGCACCACCGGCTATGAGGAAGCCGCCGCACAAGGTCTCGTAGCAGGCCTCAATGCCGCGCTGAAAACGCAGGGACGCGATGCGTGGACGCCGCGCCGCGACCAGGCCTATATCGGCGTATTGATCGACGACCTGATCACCCACGGCACCACCGAGCCGTACCGCATGTTCACCTCGCGCGCCGAATACCGGCTGTTGCTGCGCGAGGACAATGCCGACCTGCGGCTGACCGAAACCGGGCGCGAACTTGGGCTGGTGGACGATGCGCGTTGGGAGGCGTTCGCACGCAAGCGCGAAGCGATCGATCGCGAAACCGCGCGGCTGTCCGGGCTGCGCGCGGCGCCGGGCAATGCGCTCGGTCGCGCGATCGAAACCGAGCTCGGCGTTGCGCTCAGTCACGATGCATCGGCGCTGGAATTGATGAAGCGCCCGGAGTTCGATTACGCCGCGTTGATGCGGCTCGACGCGATTGGCCCCGGCGTGGAGGATCCCGCGGTGTCCGAACAGGTCGAGATCGGGGTGAAGTATTCGGGCTACCTCGAACGCCAGAACGACGACATCGCGCGCCAGCGCCGCAACGAGGACACCACGATTCCCGAAGGATTCGATTACGCCGGCGTGCGCGGACTGTCCAGTGAGGTACTCGCCAAGTTCTCGAAAGTCCGTCCGCAGACGGTCGGCCAGGCCCAACGCATTCCGGGGATCACACCAGCGGCGATCTCCCTGCTGCTCGTGCACCTGACCCGACGCGCCGGTCGCCCCAAATTGGGCCGCCATACGGCCTAGTGCGGTTGCTCTGGGCTTGTATTAAGATACCGTTACGCCAGCATCGCGCTGGCGGGCGGGCGCCGGGGAACTGGCTGCTTGTCCATTCCGGAACCACTGCGTCCAGGAGTCTTCCCATGCCCCGCATTCGTTTGCTTGCCAGCGCGCTCGCACTTGCGATCTGCTCCATCTCCACTGCTGCGGCGTCGACCGCGCAGGCACCGTTGTTCACCGGCGTCATCAGCTTCGGCGACAGCCTGAGCGACGACGGCAACGTGGCCGCACTCAATGGCCTGCCGCCGGGCAACAGCTTCACCACCAATCCGGATCCGGAAGCAGTACAGATCATCGCGGCCGCATTCGGCTTCGACCAGACCAATATCTCGCCGCTGATTCCAGGCTCAAACGGCACCGATTACGCCTATGGCGGCGCTTGCGTGCAGGCCAACAGCGCGAGCTTCACCTGCGGATTGTCGCCGGGCGCGTTTTCGCTCACCACGCAGGTGACGGGCTATCTCGCCGGCGGCGCCGCCGACCCGCATGCGCTCTATACGATGTGGGGCGGTGCCAACGACATCTTCACCTATCTGGGTGCCGCTGGAGCCGGGTTCATCACGCCGCAGCAAGCAGCCGTCGGTGTAGCCACCTCCGCGCAGACCGAGGCGGGCCTGATCGGCGCGCTGCAGACCGCGGGCGCGCGCAACATCATCGTGCTCAACCTACCGAACATCGGTGCGACGCCGGAGCTGGCCGCGCAAGGCCCGGCCGCGCAGCAAGCCGCAACCCAGCTCGTGCTGCTCTACAACGGCCAACTGAATTCGGCGATGTCCGGCAAGACCGGCATCATCCCGGTCGATACGTTCGGGCTGGTCAACGAAGTTCTCGCCAACCCCACGGCGTACGGTTTCAGCAACGTCACCGGCATGGCCTGCAGTACCGGCCCTGGCGTGGGCGGTGCGCCTAGCTCGGTGGCCTGCGGCGACTCCAGCATGATCGGCATCCTGCCGTACACGTACGCGGATGGCACCAACCTGTCGTACTTCTTCGCCGATGGCGTGCATCCGACCGGCGGCGCCGGTGCGCTGCTTGCCGAAGCCGTCCTGCAGGAAATCGAAGCACCGAGCATCGTCTCGATGCTCGCCGAAACCCCGCTGCAGACCTTCGCGACGACGACCCGCGGCGTGCACGACCAGATGCAGGCCGACATGTCGGGCCAACGTCCTGACGGTACCCTGCGTACCTATGCCAGCATCGACTACAGCCGCCAGCGTTACGACGCCACGTCGACCTCGCCGCGCACCAGCGTCGACGACTCGACGCTGATCATCGGTTCCGATTACTACGTCAACAGCGCGATTTCGCTCGGCCTGTCCTCGACCTTCAGCCATCAGGACGCGACCTTTGCCAACGGCGGCGGTTTCCAGAACAACGAGCCGATGATCAGCGCGTACGGCATGTGGCATACGCCGGACTTCTACGTGTCGGCATTGGCCTCGGTTGGCCAGTTGAACTTCAACGGCATCGATCGCGTGATCCAGCTCGGCACCGCGACCCGTACCGAGTCCGGCAGTACTGGCGGTTCGCATGTCGGTGGTGAGCTGGCCGCCGGATACTTCTTCCATTGGGGCGACCTCAAGACCGGTCCGTTTGCGAGCATCTCGCACCAGAAGGTGCGCGTCGGCAGCTACAACGAGAATGGCAACGACAGCACCGCGATGGTGTTCGGCCGGCAGAGCCGCAGCTCCACGATTTCCAGGATCGGCTGGGAACTGTCCGGCGACAACACGATGTTCGGCGGCGACATCCACCCGTTCGCGCGCGTGGCTTACGAGCACGAGGGCGACGGCAACGTGCGCGACGTCAGCGCCGGCCTGGTCAGCTTGAACGGCACCTTCGAGATGCCGGGCTATGTGCCCGATTCGAGCTACTGGAGCGGCGAGCTCGGCCTGTCGGCGCGCCTGGGCAGCAGCTTCACCGGCTATGCCGCATACGCGGGCCACTTCGGCGATTCCAGCCAGCGCGTGGACAGCTTCAACGTTGGCTTGAAGTGGAGCTGGTAAGGAGAAACGGTCGTCATCCCCGCGAAGGCGGGGATCGCGGCACCAAAAAAGCCGCCCTTCGGGGCGGCTTTTTTGTTCTGCAAGGAATGATGCTCAACTCGTCGCGAGCAACGCGATCTCGGCGACGGACGCGAAACGATCCGCGATCCGCTTGAGCAACGCGAGGCGATTGCCGCGCACCTTTGGATCGTCGGCCATCACCATCGTGCCGTCGAAGAACGCATCGACCGGCGCGCGCAATGCGGCGAGGCGCTTGAGCGTACCGACGTAATCCTTCGCCGCGAGCAATGGATCGGTGTCGTGCGCCGCCTGTTCGACGGCGGCGTGCAAGGCGCGTTCGGCATCGTTGTCGAACAGCGCGGGATCGACCGCACCCGGAATCGTTTCGGCCTCAGCGGATTTCTTCAGGATATTGCGGATGCGCTTGTTCGCAGCGGCGAGCGCTGGCGCTTCGGGAAGATTCGCGAATTCGCCGATGGCCTTGAGGCGGCGGTCGAAGTCGAGCAGCGAAGCGGGGCGCAGTTCTGCGACTGCGTCGAAATGCGATGCGGGAATGGCTTGATCGCCGTAGTAGCTGCGGAGGCGATCAAAAATGAAATCGATGATTTCCGGACGCTGCGAGCTTTGTGCCAGAACCAAGTAGGCGTCACGCTCAGGTTGGCTTTCAAAATGCAGCCCAGCTTCTTTCGCCTTGTTTAGCGCTTCATTCTGAAGGTCGATACGCTGTGTCGCGTTCTTTACAATGATCTGATGTTGGGCTTCACCAACGACTGCCGGCAAATCCAAATCGATGCTTGATTCGATAATCGTTCGCGCCAAGCCCAAAGCATTCCGCCGCAACGCAAATGGATCCTTGTTGCCAGTCGGCTTCAAACCAGCAGCGAATCCACCAGCCAACGTGTCCAACCGCTCCGCAATCGCCAGCACCTGTCCAGCTTTAGAAGGCGCAATCGCATCGCCGCCAAAGCGCGGCATATAGGCCTGATCGATCGCATCGGCGACATCGCCGGTTTCGCCGATCACGCTCGCGTAGTAGCGGCCCATGATGCCTTGCAGTTCCGGGAACTCGCCGACCATGCGCGATTGCAGATCGGCTTTCGAGAGTTCGGCAGCACGGCGCGCATGCGCGGGATCGACGCCGACTTCCTTCGCGATCGTTTCGGCAAGCACGGCGATGCGCGCGGTCTTGTCCGCATAACTGCCGAGTTTCTGCTGATAAGTCACCGACGCCAGCCCTTCGGCCATCGACTCGATGCCCTGCTTCAAATCCTCGTCGTAGAAGAACTGCGCATCGGCAAAACGCGGACGGATCACGCGCTCGTAGCCCTTGCGCACTTCGGCTTCATCGCCGCTTTCGATGTTGGCGATGCCGATGAAGTGTTCGGTCAGGCGATGCTCGGAATTCAGCACCGGGAAGAATTTCTGGTTCGTTTCCATCGTCAGGATCAGCGCTTCGTGCGGCACGCGCAGGAAGCCCGCATCGAAACCGCACAGGATCGCGCGCGGCCACTCGACGAGGCAGTTCACTTCCTCGACAAGGCTGTCGGAAACGCGGGCGAAGCCATCGACCTTCCGCGCGGCGTTTTCGACTTCGCTGCGCACGCGCGCACGGCGTTCATCCGGATCGACCAGCACCTGCGCACCGCGCAAGGTGTCAATGTATTCGTCCGGCTTGTCGATCCGCACCGGCTTGGGGTGATGGAAACGATGGCCGCGACTCATCCTGTTCGCGGCGATGCCGAACAGTTCCGCATCCACGACCTGTTCGCCGAGCAGCATCACCAGCCAATGCACCGGTCGCGCGAACGCGTACTCGTGATCGCCCCAGCGCATCGGCTTGGGAATCGGCATCGCCTTGATCGCATCGGCAAGAATGTCTTGCAACAGCGATGCCGTGGATGCGCCCGGCTTCACGCTGCGTGCGACGAAACGCTCGCCCTTCGCATCGGTAGCGCGTTCGAGCTGGGCGACATCGAGACCGTTTTTCTGCGCGAAACCTTTCAGCGCCGGCGTCGGCTCGCCATTCGCATCGAGTGCGATGTTGACGTAGGGGCCGAACGCTTCGCTGCGTTGTTCGGGTTGTTCGATCGCGACGCGCGGCAGCAACACCGCAAGACGACGCGGCGTGTACAGCGGCTTCGCGTCGCCGCGCTCGACCGCGATGCCGCGCTTTTCAAAACCGGCCAGCACGCCATCGAACAACGCCTGCGCGAGCTCCGGCAAGGCCTTGACCGGCAATTCCTCCGTGCCGATTTCGATCAACAAGGATGCAGTCGTGCTCATGCTGGCTGCACCTTGTGCGGGACGGGCGTGTAGAACGGCATATAGAACTGCTGGAATACCGGCAACGCTTCGCAGCGCGCAGCGCGCGCGCTCAATGCCGGATAGGCGGACAGATCCAACGGCACCGCATCGCGCAGATAGGTCGCGTAGCACGCAAGAGTGATGTCTGCCTGGGTCATCGCATCGCCGATCAACCAGGTGCTGTCGCCGGCCGCCACGCAGAGGCGATCGAGCTCGATCAGCGCGCCATGCACTTGCACGCGACAACGGTCGATCCACGGCGCGTGGCGTTTTTCCTCGGGACGGAACGCGCGCTCGATGACGATGTGGATGCCCTTGTCGGCTGCGCCGGTCGCGAGCGCGATCAAGTGCTGCGCCTTGCGGCGCGCGGTACCGGAGGCGGGCATCAACGCGCGCTGCGGGCCGACCTGCTCGTCGAGCCAGTCGAGGATCATCGCCGACTCGACGAGCGTTTCGCCGTCGTCGAGCACGAGCGCGGGCACGCGGCCGAGCGGATTGAATTCGCGGATGCGATCGAAGTCCTTGCCGACCGACCAGCTGCGGTGCTCGAACGGAATGCCGAGCAAGTTCGCGCTGATCGCGACGCGACGCGTGAAGGGCGAGTCGAACATGCCGATCAAGATCATGCGTTCGCTCCCGCGGTGATCGCGACGCGACGCGTGAATGGCGGGCGTATTCCAAACATGCCGATCAGGATCATGCCGCACTCTCCATCTTCCGCAATCCCGGGAAGCCGAGCTTCTCGCGTTGTGCGAAGTACGCTTCGGCGCAGGCACGCGACAAGGTGCGCACGCGCAGGATATAGCGCTGGCGTTCGGTGACCGAAATCGCGCGGCGCGCATCGAGCAGGTTGAAGCAATGGCTGGCCTTGCAGACCTGTTCGTAGGCCGGCAATGGCAATCCGAGTTCGACGAGCTTCAACGCTTCTTTTTCGCAGGCGTCGAAGCGATGGAACAATTCCGCGACGTCGGCGTGTTCGAAGTTGTAGGCGCTCTGTTCAACTTCGTTCTGGTGGTACACGTCGCGGTAGTACACCGTGCCCTGTGGCCCGCGCGTCCACACGATGTCGAACACGCTATCGACATTCTGCAAATACATGCACAGGCGTTCGAGCCCGTAGGTGATCTCGCCAAGCACCGGCTTGCATTCGATGCCGCCAGCCTGCTGGAAATAGGTGAACTGGGTGACTTCCATGCCGTTGAGCCAGACTTCCCAGCCCAGACCCCACGCGCCGAGCGTCGGCGATTCCCAGTTGTCCTCGACCAACCGCAAATCGTGGATGAGTGGATCAATGCCGAGTTGTTTCAGCGATCCGAAATAGAGTTCGACGATGTCGTCGGGGCTCGGCTTCATTGCGACCTGGAACTGGTAATAGCGCTGCAGGCGATTCGGATTGTCGCCGTAGCGGCCGTCGGTCGGGCGCCGGCACGGCTGCACGTAAGCGGCGTTCCACGGCTCCGGGCCGAGCGCACGCAGGAATGTCGCGGGATGGAATGTTCCCGCACCGACTTCCAGATCGAGCGGCTGGATCAGCACGCAACCTTGCTCGGCCCAATACGCGGACAAGGTCTGGATCAGTTGCTGGAAAGTGATTGGTGCGGCTGCGGACGCGGTCATGCAGTGGGCTTGCAGGGGAAAGACGCTAGTATAGCCGCGGCCCCTCGACACACGATTCGTCGCCGACCTTGGAACAACTGCTGCCCGTCGATCCTGCCATTCCCGTCGCGCCGCGCGTGCAGCGCCTGCCTGCGGGACGGTTGCGGCTCGATCGCATCCTGCTCGCGCTGGTCGAGGATGGCCTCGTCACACCCGCCGATGCGGCGCGCACCGGAGTTGCGGCGCGCGACATCAGGCACATCGTCGACGTGCATCCGCTGGTGTTGCTCGCCAACCTCAAGATCCCCGGCACGCGGCCGCCCGGCGTCGAATTGAGCCTGGAACGGCTCACCGAATGGCTCGCGAACGAAGTCGGGATTCCTTACCTGCGCATCGACCCGACCAAGGTCGATGTCGCCGCGGTGACCGCCATCGCCTCGCAAGCGTATGCGCAGCGGCATCGTTTCCTGCCGCTCGACGTGAACCACGAGCGCGTGCTGATCGGAACCAGCGAACCAACGGACGTCGACTGGCTTGGCGATCTGACCAACCTGTTGCGGAAACAGATCGAACTCGTCGTCGTCAATCCGCTGGACCTCAGCCGCTACTCAATGGAATTCTTCGGCGTCACGCGTTCGGTGCGCGGCGCGCGCGACAGCCGCGACGATGCCAGCGGCATGCCGAGTTTCGAGCAGCTCGTCGAGCTCGGTCGCGCCGGTGAAGTCGGTGCCGACGATCGCCACATCGTGCACATCGTCGACTGGCTGTTGCAGTACGCCTACGAACAGCGCGCGTCCGACATCCACCTCGAGCCGCGCCGCGACATCAGCCGCATGCGCTTCCGCATCGACGGCCTGTTGCACAAGGTGTTCGAATTGCCGACGCCGGTGATGGTCGGCGTGGTCAGCCGGATCAAGGTGATGGGCCGCATGGATCTCGGCGAACGCCGACGCCCGCAGGACGGCCGCATCAAGACGCGTTCGCCCGGCGGCCGCGAATTCGAAATGCGCATCTCGACGATGCCGACCGCGTTCGGCGAGAAATGCGTGATGCGCATCTTCGATCCGGACACCGCGTTCAAGTCGCTCGAACAACTCGGCTTCGACGACAGCGAAGCGGCGATCTGGAACGAGCTCGTGCAGCGCCCGCACGGCATCGTGCTGGTCACCGGCCCGACCGGCTCGGGCAAGACCACGACCTTGTATTCGGCCTTGCGCAGGCTCGCGACCGGCGACGTGAACGTATGCACGGTCGAGGATCCGATCGAAATGATCGCGACCGAGTTCAACCAGATGCAGGTGCATCCGCAAATCGACCTGACCTTCGCGTCCGGCGTGCGCACGCTGCTGCGGCAGGATCCGGACATCATCATGATAGGCGAAATCCGCGACCTGGAAACCGCGCAGATGGCGGTACAGGCGGCGCTGACCGGGCACCTCGTTCTTTCGACGCTGCACACCAATGATGCGCCGTCGGCGATCACGCGACTGCTTGATCTGGGCGTGCCGCATTACCTCGTTGCATCCACGCTCAACGGCGTACTCGCGCAGCGACTGGTGCGCACGTTGTGCCCGCACTGCAAGCAGCCGGCGCCGGTCGTGGAAGCGAACTGGCATGCAATGCTCGATCGCCACCATCCGGCGCCGTTGCCGGAACACGGCTTCGGCCCGAAAGGTTGCCTCGAATGCCGTCGCACCGGCTATTTCGGGCGCGTCGGGCTTTACGAAATGCTGTCGATCACGCCTTTGCTGCGCAGCCTGATCCGTCCCGACATGGAACTCGCCGGCTTCACCCGCGCCGCGATCGGCGAAGGCATGCGGCCGTTGCGCGTCGCCGGCGCCGAGAAGGTCGCGCAGGGCCTGACCACCGTCGAGGAAATCCTCGCCACCTTGCCGTACCAGGAATGAGCGCGTCGATGAAATACCACGAAAAGAAAACGGATGCGCCGTTCCTGATCATCGAAACCGGAGAGCCTGCGCCGTCGTTGCGTCGCTACGGCGGCTTCGCGCACTGGATCCGGGTCGCGGCGGGATTGCGCCGCGACCAGGCGATCGCGTATCGCGTCATCGACGGGCACGAATTGCCGCGCCGCGATGGCTATGCGGGCGCGCTGATCACCGGCTCCGGCGCGATGGTCACCGACCGCCACGACTGGAGCGAGCGCAGCGCTGCATGGTTGCGCGAAGCCGCGCACGCGGGCATGCCGCTGTTCGGCATCTGCTACGGCCATCAATTGCTGGCGCATGCGCTCGGTGGCGAAGTCGGCTACAACCCGGTCGGGCGCGAGATGGGCACGGTGCGCATCGAACGCATGGAAGGCGCTGCCGGCGATCCGCTGTTCGGCCAGCATCCGCCGGCATTCGACGCGCACGCGACGCACCTGCAGTCGGTCACGCGCCTGCCCGAGGGTGCGATCGGCCTCGCGCGTTCCGACAAGGACGGATGCCACGCATTCCGCTGGGGAAGCTCGACCTGGGGCGTGCAGTTCCATCCCGAATTCAGCACCGCGATGATGCGTGGCTACATTTCTGCGCGGCATGAGAAATTGCTGCACGAAGGCATGGACCCGCTGGCGATCCATCGCGGCGTTCGCGCCGCGCCGCAAGCGCGCAATGTGTTGCGTGGTTTCGTGCGGCACGCTCGCTCGCTGGCAGCCAGTTGAAAAACAACCTGCAACAACTTGCAGATTCGCATTGAAGGAATGACGCATGGATTTTCGCTCCGCATCCGCTGGCCGCGGCCTGGCATGGTTCCAGGGCGCCGTTCGCATGCTCGACAAGAATCCGCGCGGATTGCTCGCGGTCACCTTGTTTTTTGTCCTGATCCAGCAGGTGCCGAACCTGCTTTCGACGGTGGCTCCGATGCTGTCGTATGCATTGCTCGGCGTGTTGCTGCTGCTCAGTCCGGCGCTGCTCGCCGGCCTGCTGCATGCGATCTCCGAAGCGGATGCGGGGCGTCCGGTGTCGCCGGGCCAGTTGTTCGAAGGGCTGCGTCGCCCAGGTGTTCGCGCGCAATTGTTGGTGCTTGGCGTATTGCAGGTGCTCGCCCTGCTGCTGGTCGTGCTGGCTGCGCAGCGCATCTTCGGCGCGGACAACCTCGCGATCCTGATGAAGGTCGCCGAACAGAAAATAGCGCCGGATAGCGCTGAAGTGCAGCAGATCGCCGCGCCGCTGCTGAAGACCATGATGGTCGCGGTGGTGATCCTGTTCGTGTTGCTATCGGGGATGTTCTTCGCGATCCCGCGCGTGTTGTTCGACGGCCGCAGCGCGCTCGGCGCCTTCGGCGAAAGCATCGTCGCCTGTGCCGCGAACGTGTTGGCGCTGACGGTATACGGGCTGGTGTTGGTAGGCGTGGTGCTGGTGGTGTGCGTGGCTTTGATGATCGTCGCGGCGATCTTCGCGCTGTTCGGCAAGGTCGGCGCGGTGTTGCTACTGGTGATCGTGATCGCGGTGTCGGTGGTCGGCGTGCTGGTGAACACCGCAGGC
>Ga0105240_10011946_pt1 | contig 12039 bp, 9 predicted proteins | sample KBSC54metaG_FD_80426 | JGI IMG/M metagenome (GOLD analysis project Ga0105240, IMG submission 80426) | Corn rhizosphere microbial communities from Kellogg Biological Station, Michigan, USA - KBS C5-4 metaG | ecosystem: Host-associated > Plants > Roots > Rhizosphere > Soil | place: Michigan, USA...
CGAAACCGTCGAGACGCTCGCTTCCGGCCACTCCCCGATCGAGAAGCTGACGCTCGGCATGGCTCCGGGTGGACGCGTCACCGTGCCCGTCATGCCGTACAACGCCTACGAGGGTCTGCTCCTGCACGGCTTCCACGGCGAGGTCTGGCTGAAGCCGGGAGTCAGCGCGACTCAGGCCCGCGGCGAGGCGGGGCTCGGCGAGCTGACTCCGACCCTGTCGGGCGGCGTCGGACTGGTACTGGGTGCGGGCAACATCACCTCGATCCCGCCGCTGGACGTGCTGTACGAGATCGTCGCCCACAACCGGTCGAGCCTGCTCAAGCTCAACCCGATCATGAGCGGCATGATGCCGGTGTACCAGGCGGCCCTGGCTCCCCTGGTGACCGCCGGGATGCTGCGGATCGTGCAGGGCGGCGCGGCCGAAGGGTCGTACCTGACGCAGCACGACGGCATTCAGCACGTCCACATCACGGGCAGCGCGGCGACGCACGACGCGATCGTGTGGGGTGTCGGGGCGCAGCGCGCCGCGAACAAGAAGGCCCTGACGCCGCTGCTGAAGAAGCCCATCACCAGCGAGCTGGGTGGCGTATCGCCGATCATCCTGGTTCCCGGGAAGTGGACCAAGCGCGACCTGCGCTACCAGGCCGAGCACGTGGCGACGCAGCGACTCCACAACGGCGGCTACAACTGCATCGCCGGCCAGATCGTGGTGCTGAGTTCGGACTGGCCGCAGAAGGCGGCGTTCCTCGACGAACTGCGAGCGGCCATCGAGCGCACCCCGCGTCGCCCGGCCTGGTATCCGGGCAGTGACGACCGGGTGGCGGATGTCGAGGCCCACTATCCGAAGGCTCAGCGGCTCGCCGACGGCACCCGCCTCCTGGTCGACATCCACTCCGATGACGACGCGTCGCGCCTGGAGACCACCGAGTCGTTCTCGCCGGTGCTCGGCGTGGTCGAGGTGGCCGGCACCGGTCAGGCATTCCTGGATGCCGCGGTGAAGACGGTCAACGCCGACTTCCTGGGGACGCTGGGCGCCAACGTGCTCATCGCGCCCGCCGACCGCAAGAGGCTCGGCGCCGGATTCGACGACGCGATCGCACAGCTGCGATACGGCTCGATCGCGATCAACAGCTGGACCGGCTTCGCCTTCCTCGCAGCCGGGGCGTCGTGGGGAGCGTTCCCCGGACACACCCTCGACAACGTGCAGTCGGGCATCGGCATCGTGCACAATGCGCTCCTGCTGGATCACGCGGAACGCACCGTCGTGACCGGGCCGTTCCGACCGTTCCCGCGGTCCATCGCCGGCGGCGAGTTCGCGCTCTTCCCGAAGCCGCCGTGGTTCGTGACGGCGCGGTCGGCCACCCGCACCGGGGAGCTGCTGACCCATTTCGCCCAGAAACCGAGCTGGTTGAAGATGCCCGGCATCTTCCTCTCGGCCTTCCGCGCCTAGCGCAGCGGGTCATCCGGAGGTTATCCACGTCATCCTGAAGTCTGAGGCGTGGTCGTGACAGAACTTCATACCCTGGTGGGATGACGAAGGCCTGGACCGACGACGTCGCCCGCTACCTCCTGAATGACGGGTTCTGCCCGCGGTGCGGCGCGGTTCTCTCGACACCCGAGTGGTGCGCTGCCTGCTCCGCAGACCTGAGCGGAGCCGACGCCGAGGGTGTCCGCGGTGCGGCGCGCGAAGCGGTCGACGCTCTCGAGCGGCGACAGCGGTTCATCGAGCAGATCCCTGACCTGGTGCGGACGCCGGCGGCGGTTCCTCCTCCCCCCGTCGGGCAGCCGGTCGGGGCTCCCCCCGCGGCGCGTGCCGCCTCGGGCAACTCGGTGAGCGTGCAGTCGGTGCTCGCCGTCGCCGGCGCCGGGCTGGTCGCGGTCGCCGCGATCGTGTTCACCTTCCTCAACCCGGACCTCACCGACTTCACCACCCGCAGCCTGATCGTCGCGGCCATCACGGTGGTATTCCTCGCCAGCGCCTGGCTGCTGGTGCGGGCGCAGCTGCAGTTCTCGGCCGAAGCGGTCGGGGCGCTCGGCATGGTGTTCGTCGTCCTCGACATCTGGGCCTTCTCGACGCTGGCGCCGCAGCTGAGCGGGTGGGTGTTCGCGGGCATCGGAACGGCTGTCGCATCGGGCCTGATGGTCCTGATCGCCTGGCTGGCGCGCGTGCGCACCTGGCTGTGGTCGGGTCTGCTCGGTCTCACCGTCGTGCCCGCGCTGTTCTCCTACGCGGCCGACAACCCGTGGATCACGATCGTCGGCCACCTGGCCGTCGGCTTCGCGGCACTCGCCGTTCACGACGTTGCACGGGCTCTCGGCCCACGGTTCGGCAGCGGATTGCGGGTCGAGCGCGTCACGGCCACCGTGGTCGAACTCGTCGTCGCGGTCGTGGTGGTCGTCTCGGCGATGCTGCTGCCTCAGGCGCGGGCCATTGATGGCCTCGGCGTCGCGGCGGTGATCCTCGGCCTCGCCGTGCTCGCCGCGGCGAGCTCCCGACACCAGCTCGTTCACCTGTGGAGCGGGCTGGCCGGCGCGTTCCTGGTGAGCGCCTTCGCGATCGTGCCCTCGTCGATCTGGACGCACACGACCTGGCTGCTCGCGCTCACCCCCGCCGCCGCGGCGATCGGAGTCGGCCTGCTGGCGGCTCTGCCGACCGTCGGCCCAATGCGGCGCCTGCTGCTGCTGATCGGCGGCTGGGGCGTGGCCCTCGCGGTGACGGCCCCGGCGTTTATCCAGGTCGTCGTCCGAGACCTGACTCCGCTCTGGTCCACCGACGGCAGCTACCTCCTCGGCGCCGATGCCCCGACGTCTCTGGCTGCTGTGCTGGGTGTGGCGGCCGGCGCCACAGCCTCGAGCCTGCTCTGGGCATTCTCCCGACGGCGCCCCGCGACGGCGGTCATGGCGCGCGGCGTGCTTGCCACCGGGCTCTGGCTGGCGATGCTGGCGCTCCTGGCCCTCGCGGACTGGACAGCCCTGCTTCCGGCCGTCCGCGTCGGGCTGGGGCTCGCCCTGGCGCTGGGGCTCGCCCTCGGCGTCGCGCGGATCCGACGGGCCTCGTCGGCACCGCTGCGGATCCGGCTCCCCCTGATCGTCGGTGCGCACCTGCTGGTGATGTCGGCCGCCGCCCTCGCCTGGACGGACTCGAACCTCGTCGTCGCGGGTGGAGCCGCGAGCGTCGCCGTCCTCGCGGTGCTCGCCCGCACGGTGCCCGCCGTCATCCGGCCCCTCTACGCCGGCGTCGCGTACGCGTACGCCCTGATCGTCTTCGCCGCCGGACTGAACCTCGTCCACGTCGAGACCATCGCCGTGCTCTGCCTGACCACGACGCTCGGCGCGTTGACGGCCCTCGTGGCGACCCTCCTCCGTCGTCTGCCCGCCGGATCCTGGTATGCGGTGCTGATCGTCACCGCCGTGCCCTTCCTGATCGGGGTGGGTTCGGTGCTCGCGGAGCGCAGCGGCTGGACCGCGCTCTCGACCGGCGTGACCTTCTTGCTGGCCGTGACCCTGCTGGTCACGACCCGCCCCGGGCTCAACCGGTTCGTGCGATCGCTGGCGGCCGCGCTCCTGGTGCCGAGCCTCGCGGTCGTGGTCGTCTGCCTCGGAGCCCAAGTGCTCGCGGTGAGCGCCTCCCCGGTCACCCTGCCGATCATCGCCGTGATCGTCGCCTGCACGCTGCCCAGCACGGGGCTGGTCCGTGCCGCTCTCGAGCGCCGCGGCATCCCCGGCGCTCATGCATCCTCGGCCCGGCTGTGGATCGAGGTCTCGACCCTGGTCACGGCCGCACTCGCGGTGGTACTCGCGCTCGTCCGCTCGGCCGCCGGCCTCGGCACGAGCTGCCTCGTGCTCCTGATCATCGGGCTGGGTGCCGCCGCCATGGCCCTGTTCGCGAAGCGCCGCTACGGCTGGGTGCTCGCCTTCGCCAGCTGGACCGGTGCCCTGTGGTGCGTGTGGGCGCTGGCCGGGGTCCGCGTCGCGGAGCCCTACATCCTTCCGCCGGCGCTTGTCGCCGCCACCATCGGAGCGGTCCTGGTGGCTCGCGGGCGGCCGGGGATCGGCCTGCCCGCCGTCGGCCTGTTCTCGACGGCACTGGCCGCGGCGGTCGTCCCCTCCCTGGCGATCTTCGCCGTAGTCGGCGACGGAGCGGATGACGCGCAGCTCTGGCGCGGGATCGCGCTGGTGGCCGCATCCCTCGTGCTGATCGTGCTGGGCGCTCTGGTGCGGCGCATCCCGGCGGACTCGCGCCTCGCGCTGCTCGCCCGCCTGCGCGGTCCCCTGCTGGTGATCGCGATCACCGCCGCCGCTGCCGGCCCGGTGCAGGCCGTGCGGTGGGGCATCGGCGCCGACCACTCCCCTGTTGCCGATGCGCTGCTGATGTGGCCGGTCCTCGCGGTCAGCATCGGGTCGGCGGCGCTGGCGGTGATTGCGGGGCGGCTGCTGCGCCCGCGAGTCGGAGCGCGATGGGTCTACGCGCCCGCCCTGGTGTTCCTGGCGATCGGTCCGATCGCGACGGTGAGCACCGGCGTCCTGCCCATCCTGGCGCTTTATGTGCTCGGCTTCGCGTTGCTCGCGCTCATGCTCATCACCGTGGTGCGCTCTCGCACCCGCGCCGTCACGCTTCCGCCGGTCTGGTTCACCTTCGTCGTGGCCTGGTGCGTGATGGTGGCGAGCTGGAGCACGCGGGAGCTGTTCCGCGTCGAGGCGTATTCGCTTCCGCTCGGCCTCGCGCTGCTGGCTTCCGGCGTGATCGCGATGCGTCAGGAGACGATTGCCGTCACAGCGGGCCCCAGCAGCTGGCCGGTGGGCTTCCGGGGATCGTGGCGGCTGCTCGCCCCGGGAATCACCGTGACCCTGCTGCCGTCGATCCTCGCGACGGGGACCGACCCGCAGACCTTGCGCGCGATCCTGGTGCTCGGTCTTGCGCTGATCTCCATCCTGATCGGCTCGCTGCGGCGGCTGGGGGCGCCCTTCATCATCGGACTGATCGTGCTCCCGATCGAGAACATCGTGGTGTTCGCCGTGCAGGTCGGCCGCTCCATCGGCGCGACGCCCTGGTGGATCACCCTGGCGACGGCCGGTGCCGTGCTGCTGGTGATCGCGGTGACGTCCGAGCGCCGCTCCACCGGTCAGAAGGGCGTGGCGGCGCGGTTGCGCGACCTGCGGTGAGGATCCGCGCCTCGATTGACACACTCGAACATATGTTCGAAAATAGAGGAATGGCTCCGTCATCCTCTTCCGTCGCCCTGCGGGTCGATGACGACCTTGACGCGCCCGAGTCGACTCTGGCCGGCACGACCGACGTCGTGCGCGAGTTGCAGGCGCGCATCCGGGGCATGCAGCGCACGACGCTCGACACCCGGGCACTGCCGACGCACCCCGCTCTCGGCGAACTGCTGCCCGGCGGAGCCCTCGCCGCCGGCGGCATCTACGCCGTCGACAACTCGACGACGCTCGCGCTCGGGCTGCTGCAGGGGCCGAGTGCTGCAGGATCCTGGTGCGCCATCGTCGGCGTGCCCGACCTGGGTGTCGAGGCGGCCGCCGGGCTGGGTCTCGACCTGGAGCGGCTGGTGCTCGTGCCGCATCCGGGCGAACAGTGGCTTTCCGTCGTCTCAGCTTTGATCGACGTGGTCTCGGTTGTACTGGTGAAGCCTCCGATGGCGGCGCAGGGGCGTGTCCGCCTGGGCGACGCGGCCGCCAGCAGGCTGGCATCCCGGCTGCGACAGCGCGAGGCGGTGCTGGTGAGCCTGGGCGAATGGCCCCGAACGGATGCTCGCCTCACCGTCACCGCAAGCACCTGGGCCGGCATCGGGGCCGGCTTCGGGCATCTCACCGCGCATCAGGTCACGGTCAGCTCGGCATCACGTGCCTGGGCGGGCCGCGCCAAGTCGCGCCGCCTGTGGCTGCCCGGCCCCGATCAGCGGCTCGAGGCGGTCGTGGCCCGAGACGACATCGGCCCGCGACTCGTCAGGCACGAGGTTGCCGGCTAGCCGTACCGTGGCATCCATGCCGCCTCGCTACACCTTCACCGCCCCGCTCAGGCAGTGGATGGCGCGCCGCGACGAGTGGTTCTTCGTCAGCGTGCCTGACGACGTGTCCGACGAGATCATGGCGCGCAGCGAAGGCTTGACCGGCGGATTCAACTCGGTGCCGGTGCAGGTGACCATCGGGCGTTCGACCTGGCGGACGTCGATCTTCCCGGGCGGAGACGGCCGGTACTCGCTGCCGCTCAAGAAGTCGGTACGGGTCGCGGAAGGGATCGAGCGCGATTCGATCGTGGATGTCACCATCGAGCTCAGACTGAGCACGCCGTAGCGGCCGGGGGCGGCTCGCCGACTCAGGAGATCACGAACTCCTTGCGCATGTGCACCAGCTCGACGCCTGACCCCAGCTGCTCGCGGTGCGTCTCGACGTAGCCGCGTCGAGCGTAGAGCCGCAGATTCGCTTCGCTCAGTTTGCCGGTGAACAGCACGGCGGCGTCAGCGGCCAGGGCCGAGGTCTCGTCGGTCGTCGACGCTTCACCCTCGGCGGCGTTCATCAGGATGCTGCCGAAGCCCAGACCCTGCATGTCCGGAGCCACCGTCAGACGACCGATGTGCAGCAGGCCGCTGACCACCCTGAGCCGGACCGCGCCGACCATTCGTCCGTTCTTGCGAAGCACGAAACCACCGCCCGTCTCGATCTCGTCGACGAGCTCGTCGAAGGTCTGGGTCAACGCGGGAAGAAAGGCGTCGTTGTAGAGTTGCGCCTCGCTGACGTACGCCGCGCGCTGCAGCGTGAGAACCTCTCCGGCGTCTGCGGTGGTCATGCGCAGCAGCTTGAGGTCCTGTCGGCTCATGGTCACATCGATCACGATCGACCTCCTGATCTGCAGACAGTCTCGTCGTCCCGACGAGCGCGGTCATCGCCCCAGATCAGGTGCCGGGCGCGACGCTCATTCCTCGCCGATGTCCTCGTTCCAGAGTTCTGGGTTTGCCTCGATGAACTCGGCCATGATCCGGATCAGCTCCGGATCGTTGACGGTCGTCACCGAGGTGCCGTTCTCGACCAGCCAGTCCTGACCGCCGAAGAAGTTCTGGTTCTCGCCCACGATCACTCGACCGATGTTGAACTGCCGCACCAGGCCGGAGCAGTACCAGCAGGGCGACAGGGTGGTCGCCATCGTCGTCTTGCGGTAACTCTTCTGCCGGCCGGCGTTGAGGAAGGCGGCCGTCTCGCCGTGCAGCGCCGGGTTGCCGCCCTGGACGCGCTGGTTGTGCCCGCTGCCGAGCAGGCGGCCCTCCTCATCGAAGAGGGCCGCCCCGATCGGGATCCCGCCCTCGGCTTGGCCTTTCAGGGCCTCGGCCGTGGCGACGGCGAGCTTCTCGGCGTCGGTGGCGTAGATCCGGTCGTCCATGAGGCGGCTACGCGTCCGAGTCCGCTGCGTCGACGCCGACGATCACGTCGGGCTCCTCGGCGAGCGGGCCACCGACCTTCGGCTTGAATGCCAGGAACAGGAGCCAGTAGATGAGCCCCGCGAGCACGAACCCGACCAGCGGGGTGATGTCGCCGACCACCGCGAGCGGCGCCTTCGGACGCACCAGGAAGCCCGTGAAGAGCACCTGGTTCGAGAACAACACGATCGAGATGACGCCGGCGACGAGGAGCGAGAGGATGCCCGCCGGGTTGCGGTACTTCGCCTTGTCGGGGATGAAGGACGAGATCGCAGTACCACGGCGGAGCAGTCGGTCGACCAGCACGATGCCGAGCCAGGGGGCGATCCAGTACGCGATCACGAGCAGGAAGTTCTCGTAGTTCGACGTGTAGTTGGCGAGGATCGAGATCAGCGCGATCACGAAGCCCAGGATGCCGAAGGCGATGGCGATGATGGCGCGACGCAGCGCGAACGGGATCTTGACTCCCGCCGCGAGGAACGACATCGCACCGGAATAGATGTTGAGCGCGTTCGCCGCGATCGCACCCACCGCGATGGCCACCAGGGTGAGGTCGCCGATCCAGGTCGGCATCCCGCTGACGAAGGCGTCGGTCGGGCTGGCACCCTTCGGGGCAACGATGAAGGCCGACGCGGCCCCGGCCGCCATGAGCACGGTGCACGAGACGAAGTTGCCGAGACCCGCGGCCCAAGCGACCTTGACCGGGCTGGCGGTTTTGGGCAGATAGCGGCTGTAGTCCGCCGCGTAGGGGTTCCAGCCGGCGGCGTATCCGAACGCAGCCGACGCCGTCAGCGTGAAGCCGGCCAGGCTGAAGCCGTTGTGGCTGGCGATCGCCGGGGCGACCTCCTTGTTGGCGAAGATCGCGATCGTGGCGAGGATGAAGATCACGCCGAGCACGATGCTCGCGTACCGCTCGAACACCTGCACCAGGTCGTGGCCGACGAAGGCGAGGACGACCTCGAGCACCACGATGATGATCAGGGCGACCCAGACCGGGATCTTGGTGAGGGTCGCGAGCGCGAAGGCGCCGCTCACCGAGTTGACCGCGAACCAGCCCAGACCCGCCATGATCGTGTTGATCGCCGCAGGCAGGATGTTGCCGCGCAGTCCGAAGGCGGTGCGACTGAGCACCAGCTGGGCGAGCCCTTCGCGCGGGCCCCACGTGGACAGGATGCCCTGGGTCGCCGCGCCCAGCGCGTTGCCCAAGACGATGGCGGCGATCGCCTGCCAGAACCCGAGGCCGAAGAACGCGACGCCGATGAATCCGACGAAGACGGTGGCGAACTCGAGGTTCGGCGCGGACCAGGTGGCGAACAGCTGCCAGGGTGACCCGTGGCGCTTGGAAGCCGGGATGGCTTCGATGCCCCCCGGTTCGACAGACGTAGGACGTGCGGGGGCGGTAGTGGTCATGGCGCCCAGCGTAGGGAGTCAGGCGCGCCGCACTCGCATCGAATCGCCAGTTTGTTACACAGGATTAACGCGAGATGAACGAACGGGCGGCCGTCACATCACGAAGACGTAGTCGGAGAGCCGGGTCCAACCTTCCGGTGCCGCCGTCGTGACCATCGGGAGGTACTTGGCCGTCGTACCGTCCGGGAGCTCGTCGGTCACCACGCCGTTGCCGTCGCCACAGGCCGCCGTCCACTTGTCGGCGTCGTGAAGAGTGGTCATCACAAGGCACACCGAGCCGGCCGACTTGACGGCGAGGAACACCTGACGGCCGTTCCAACTGCCCTGGTAGCGCGTGCTCCCGGGGTCGATGTGCATGCCGTCGGCGACGCCCTCCGGAAGCACGTCCGCATCGGTCTGCGGCGATGTCAGGAAGGCGGGCCGCGAGACGGTCGGTGTCGGCTCGGTACGCTGCGGTGACGGACTGTTCGAGGGCGCGCAGCCGCTCAGCAGCAGCACACAGCCCACTGCTGCCGCGACCGGACCGCGGAGTGACATGGGGTCAGGTTAGGTCGGCACTTCAGGGGACGGGCAGCGCTCGTTCGGGGGCCCCGGGTGCGAAATCCCCCCTGTTTACTGGCCAGTCGTTGTCCCCCTGCCACGTTCTGGGGGTAGCCCTAGCTGCTCGGCGAGCGGTCGATGAGTGCCGACATCAGCACCGCCCCCGCGGCGAAGACGGGCGCTGTGCCGGCACCGTCGGCGATCGTGTCGATGGCTCCTTCGGTGAAGTGGAGCCCCTCCGCGGTGAGCATGCTGATTCTCGCGTGCTCTGCGGTGAGCGCCGGACGCGCGCTCTCCCATGCGCCGACGGTCGCGAGCAGGGGTCGGGCCGTGTCGAGCAGTGCGTCGATGAGGGCATCCATGGCGGGATCGCGGACGTCCCAGACGATGACGCCGCCACCGTGATTGAGATAGCGGGCGGTGTGGTCGTCATAGGCGGCCAGGGTGTCCCAGCCCTGCTCGAGCGGGACGTCGAGCACGACTCCGAAGAGTCGTTCCGGCCGTCCGGTCAGCGCATCGCGGTCGAGTTGGCGCAGGCAGCTCCAGGCTTGCAGGTACTGGCGCGACTCGAGATCCGGGGTGTCGAGCACCGCGCGCAGGGCCGCTTCGGCGGCGGGAACGTCCGCCCGCGCCATCGCGTGCTCGGCATCCTGGAAATGGATCCACGGGGGCTCGGGCGACGAGCCCGCCCAGTCCTCGATCGGCACGTCGCCGAACAGCAGTTCGCGGAGCTCGGTCATATCGGCAACGCTACCGGCATTGACACATTCGAACATGTGTTCGAAAATAGGTCATGAGCATGGCGAGTGTCACAGGTGCCTCGGGGCAGCCGCGCCTGCTCGTGCTGTGGGCTCCCGACTGGCCCGTGCTCGCCCATGCCCGCGCCAACCGGATCCCGGATGACGCTCCCCTCGCGCTCGTCGAGAAGGGGATGGTGTTCGCCTGCTCGGCGCCGGCTCGGGCGGAGGGGGTGGCACGCGGGCAGCGGATCCGGGAGGCGCAGTCGCGCTGCCCCCGTCTCCACGTGCTGCGGTACGACCCGGCCCTCGACGCCCGGGCCTTCGAGCCTGTGCTGGCCGGGCTCGAGCAGGCACTGCCGGGGCTGCATCCGCTGCGTCCGGGAACGGTCGCGGTGCGCGCACGCGGCCCCGCCCGCTACTACGGCGGCGAAGAGGCGGCTGCGCTGACGACGCTGGGCATCGTCGCCGAGCACGGGGTCGAGCACGCGCGGGTGGGGATCGCGGCGGGGCTGTTCGCGGCGGAACGCGCGGCCAAGACCGCTCGATCGGCGCGGGTCACCATCGTCCCGAGCGACCAGACCGCCGACTTTCTCGCGCCCCTGCCGGTGAGCCTGCTCGAAGACGGCGAGCTGGCCGGCCTGCTCCCCCAGCTCGGCATCCGCACCCTGGGCGAGTTCGCCGCGCTCGGCGAGCAGGATGTGGTGGCGCGCTTCGGTCCCCTGGGGGCGCGACTGCATGCGCTCGCCGGCGGGCGCGACCCGCGACCGGCGACCCCGCGCATCCCGCCCCGCGACGTCGACGTGCAGGTGGACTTCGAGCCCCCGCTCGACCGGGTCGATCAGGTGGCGTTCGGGGTGCGGGTGGCGTCCGACGACTTCGTGAACGGGCTGCTCGCCCAGCGGCTGGTCTGCACCGCCCTGCGCGTGGAGCTGATCGGCGACCGCGGGGAGGCGAGCGAGCGGGTGTGGCTGCATCCGCGGTCCTTCTCGGCGGCCGAGGTGGTCGACCGGGTGCGGTGGCAATTGCAGGGCGCAGAGCTGCGCTCCCCCGTCACCCGGGTGCGCATCAGTCCCGAAGCGGTCGATCCGGTCGGCGCGCACGAACGGGGGCTGTGGGGCACGGGGCCCGACGAGAACGTGCACTCCGGTCTGTCGCGCGTGCAGGGCATGGTCGGGCACCGCGGCGTGCTCACCGCGACGCCGTCCGGCGGTCGCACCCCGGCCGAGCGCCAGACCCTCGTGCCCTGGGGCGACCGGCCGCTCGTTCCGCGGGATCCGCGCAAGCCGTGGCCGGGGACGCTGCCGCCGCCCGCTCCGGCGACCGTCTACGAACTGCCGCGGCAGATCGCGGTTCAGGATGCCCGTGGCCGTCCGGTCGCGGTCGACGAGCGCGGCACGCTCAGCGCCCCGCCCGCTGCCATGGTCTCGGCGACGGGAGCACGGCGCCCGCTCACGGCCTGGGCCGGCCCGTGGCCGCTGCAGGAGCGCTGGTGGGATGCCGAGGCCGCCCGCTCGACGAACCGCTTCCAGGCGGTCGACAGCGAGGGTGTCGCGTGGCTGCTGGTGCTCGACGACGACGGCTGGTGGGCGGAGGGCCGCTATGACTGAGCACGCCGTGACGAGGCCCTCAGAGCTCCTTGCGCATCACCCAGCGCACCCGTCCACCGCTGTGCGCTGTGGTCTCCGCCGCGCGCACGAAACCGGCGCGCTCGAACAGCCGGGTCGTGCCGACGTAGCCCGAGATGACATCCACCTTGCCCGCGGACTCGATGGGGTACCCCTCGACCACGCGTGCTCCATGGGCACGGGCGTGCTCCACCGCTCCCTCCAGCAGCACGTTCATCAGGCCCTGCCTGCGGAACTTCGGCCGGATCACGAAACACACCGCCACCCAGGCGTCGGCCGCCGCGACCGGGCCGTCGA
>Ga0105240_10011948_pt1 | contig 12038 bp, 9 predicted proteins | sample KBSC54metaG_FD_80426 | JGI IMG/M metagenome (GOLD analysis project Ga0105240, IMG submission 80426) | Corn rhizosphere microbial communities from Kellogg Biological Station, Michigan, USA - KBS C5-4 metaG | ecosystem: Host-associated > Plants > Roots > Rhizosphere > Soil | place: Michigan, USA...
AATGAGGGGATCGGACCCGCTCGCATCGAAACCTTCGAGCTGTGGTGGAGAGGAAAGCCCATCTCTTCGCCGGCCCAGTTGCTGAGCACCTGTTGCGTGACGAGCCCGGATCCTAAGAAAGGTCAGGCGTTGATTAGCGTTGGCCTCGCCTCCCCGCGGATACTTCGAGCCGGAGAGCACGTCAACTTCTTCGCTCTTGACTATTCGGACCCGTATCGCGACCTGTTCGAAACCTTCAACCGGGAACGCGATTACCTCAAGACCCGCATCTGTTATTGCTCGGTATTCGACGAGTGCTGGACCAGCCAGGGCGGCGGGGAGCTGTTCCAGCAAGATCAGAACAAGTTGATTCACCCGCAACGCGTGAACAGTTGCCCGAAGCCCCCGGTTCCCTACCAACTGGCTGGGACGCAGTAACGCCAAAGCCCTCTCCCTACTTGTTACGATAGAACTAATGACCCCCAATCAACCCGGCCAAATGCCCAAGCTGCCCATTCCTGGTGTGAAGAATCTGATTGCCGTCGGTTCCGGAAAGGGTGGCGTCGGAAAGACCACCGTATCGGTCAACCTCGCGGTCGGGCTCGCCTCTCTCGGCTACAAAGCCGGACTCATGGACGCCGACGTCTACGGCCCCAACGTGCCCCTCATGATGGGCATCAACCGCACTCCCATGGCCATGGGCGAGCGCATCCAGCCGATCGAGCAGTTCGGCGTGAAGCTGATGTCGATGGGCTTCCTGAATCCCGGCGACAAGCCGCTGGTGTGGCGCGGACCCATGCTGCACAGCGTCATTCAACAGTTTCTCCGCGGCGTCGATTGGGGCGAACTCGACTACCTCGTCATCGACCTGCCTCCGGGTACCGGCGACGTGCAACTCTCGCTCATCCAGACCGCGCCCATCACCGGCGCCATCGTGGTGACCACGCCCTCCGATGTATCGCTGGAGGACGCGCGTAAGGCCATCTTCATGTTCCACCAGGTCAAGGTGCCGATCCTCGGGATCGTCGAGAATATGAGCTTCCTCATGTGCCCGCACTGCAATGAGCGCATCGACGTTTTCAGCCACGGCGGAGGACGGCGGACCGCGAAGGACATGGGCGTGCATTTCCTCGCCGAGCTCCCGCTGGATCCGCAAGTGCGCATCGGCGGAGATACCGGGAAGCCGATCGTACTGCGGGAAGGCCAGGACGGGCCATTTCAGGCTCTCGCAAAAAGTGCCGTGGAACGCAGCGCCGAGGCTGCCAAACAGGAAGGCCCGACCTTCGAATTCAGCGAATAGATGAAGCGGCAGCAAAAGCCCCGCACCCTAGCCTCGCTCACATGATCCGAACTGTCGCGATCCAGGGTTATCGATCGTTGCGCGATTTATCGCTGCCGCTCGCACAGCTCAACGTCATCACCGGCGCGAATGGCAGCGGCAAATCCAGCGTATATCGATCGTTGCGTTTGCTTGCCGATGCCGCGCTGAACTCGGTGGTCGCATCGCTCGCCCGCGAGGGTGGCTTACCCTCGACTTTCTGGGCCGGCCCCGAGACGATCGGACGCGGCGTTCGCCAGGGCATCTATGCGGTGGAACCTCTCGCCAAGCGCAAGGTTGCCAGCCTCAAACTCGGCTTTGGCGGCGATACTTTCGGGTACAGCATCGACTTGGGCTACCCTCCACCGCCTCCGCCGGCGACGATGTTCGAACTCGACCCCCACGTGAAGCGCGAGTGCATCTGGCATGGGACCTTCTACCGGAAAGCTTCCGCCCTCGTCGATCGCAGAAACAACTTCGTCTGGCTCGCCACCACCCGCGATGAGGAGCCTGTCATGCTGACGCAGCATCTCGCGGACACAGATAGTATGCTCGCCAGTGTTGCCGACCCGCAGCGGGCTCCCGAGATGCTGGCCGTCCGAGAAGCGGTCCGTAGCTGGCGATTCTATGACCACTTCCGCATCGATTCCGACTCGCCCGCGCGCGCTGCCCAGATCGGCACCTTCACACCCGTGCTGCATCACGACGGCAGTAATCTGGCCGCCGCCCTGCAAACGATTCGCGAGATTCGGTCGGACGAAGCCCTCGCAACCGCTCTGGAGGACGCCTTCCCGGGCAGCCGCCTTTCGGTGGGAGCGCAGAACGGGCGCTTCGAATTGCAATTACAGCAGCACGGACTGCTTCGGCCGCTTTCCGCGGCGGAGCTGTCGGACGGAACGCTGCGCTACCTCTTATGGGCCGCCGCGCTGCTGACGCCGCGACCGCCGGAACTGATGGTGCTGAACGAGCCGGAAACCAGCTTGCATCCGGAGCTTCTTCCGGCGCTGGCAAGGCTGATCCTCGCCGCGTCGAAGAACACTCAGATCATCGTGGTCTCGCACGCGCCGCTACTCATCGATGAACTGACGGCCGCGCCGGTTTGCAGCCGTCTTCATCTGTTGAAGGACTTCGGAGAAACAAAACTGGAAGGCGCGACGCCGTTAAGCGCGCCGAAATGGAACTGGCCAGCCAGGTAGGGTCTACAGCTTGGGCTTCGGCGGCGGCAGTTCGCGAGCCGTCACCGTGTGGTTGAATCCCGTGCGATTATGGCTGCCATCGCAGAATGGCTTGTTCGCCGATTGTCCGCAGCGGCAGAGCGAAATCACCGTGCGTCCGGCGAGTCCGAACGCCGCGCCCGTGGGGTCGAGAATTTCAAAATCACCTTCGATTCGAATGGAGCCGTTATTCTGAACAGTTACTTTCGTTGGCATCCTTCGGATGGTAGCACGGCCTATTTTTTCTTGGCCGGCGGAGGCGTTGCGGTCGCGGGCTTCGTGCCATCTTCGATCACATCGCCGTATTTGATGGTGGACTTGCCTTCGTACTTCTTGTAATCCGTGTAGCGCACCGTCATGCGGATGCGCTGATCCATCGAGGGCGGCGGGAAATGCAGCACGTCGTCGGCATGCGTGTAGGTGGGGAACCAATACTTGCCGTCGATCTGCTCGCGATACGTTTCGAATCGCGGGAAGGCCTGATTCTTGCTTGCCCCCTTCTTCAACTCGCCGACGCCTTTTCCGTACGTCTTCACGATCTGCAGATCGCGATCGTCCACCCAGATCGTGCCTTCGAAATACCGTTTGCCGGGTACCACCTTCTTGGGTTTCACCGCGAAGGAATACGTGCCGATCTCGTCGATCTTTTCGCGGCCCAGGTAGTTGATGTTGTACTCGGGGATCTCCTTCGTGGTCAGCACGAACGGCTGCACGTCGCGCAAGTCGCGCTCATCTTCCTGCGTCAGCCCGATATTCTTCAGCGACACTACCGGAGCATAGACGACCTTCTCCATGCGTTTGCCTTCGGGAGTGAAGATGACATCCTCCACCAGTTCCCACTTACCGCCGGTGGGATTGCCGCCAGAATCCAGTTCCTCCAGTTTCACGCTCTGCCGGTAAACGTAGTTGTTGCGCGCCTCCTGGAACTCCGCTTCCTTGGCGGCGAACTTTTGTATGATTTCGTCTACGTTGACGTCCGGCTGTTTCGCCGGCGCTTGAGCCTGGTCGGCGGCCCAGCCCGGAACGCACAACGCCGCAAACACAGTCGAAAGAACGATTCCTCGCATTTTCCCCTCAAATTTGTGAGACGAGCTCACTTGCTTAACAGTTTCTTAGCAATGGTCACCAATTGTATGTTACTGGTGCCTTCATAGATACGCCCGATTTTGGCGTCGCGGTACAGCTTCTCCACCGGATAATCGCGCGTAATTCCAACACCACCATGGATTTCGATGGCCTTGGAGGCCACCTTTTCCGCCACTTCCGAGCTGAAATACTTGGCCATGGCCGCCTCCGCCAGGAACGGCAGGCCCGCGTCGCGCAGCCGCGCCGCGTTGTACACCAGCAGGCGCGCCGCCTCCACGTCCACCGCCATCTTGGCCAGGTCGAACTGCACGCCCTGGAATTCGCCGATCACCTTGCCGAACTGCTTCCGCTCCTTGGCGTACGCGACGGCATGATCCAGCGCCCCGCGCGCCAGCCCGATCATCTGCGCGCCGATCGCGATGCGCCCCTCGTTGAGCGTCTCGATCGCGATCTTGTAACCCTTGCCGACCTCGCCCATCACGTTCTCGCGCGGCACCCGGCAGTTGTCCAGAATCAATTCGCAGGTCGACGAGGCCCGCAGTCCGAGCTTGTCTTCCTTCTTGCCCACCTGGAATCCGGGAAACTCGCGCTCAATCAGGAAGGCCGTGACGCCGCGATACCCCGCCTCCGGATTGGCGTTCGCGAACAGCAGGAAGAAGCCCGCCTCCGCCGCGTTCGTGATCCACAACTTGCGGCCGGTCAGCAGGAAATGGTCGCCCTGGTCCACGGCGCGCGTCGCCATCGCAAACGCGTCCGATCCCGATCCCGCCTCGGACAGCGCGTACGACGCCACCATATTCTCCGCCAGCCGTGGCAGGTACTTGGCCTTCTGCTCCGCCGTCGCCCACCGCAGCAGCGCGTTGTTGCAGATGGTGTTCTGCACGTCCACGATCACGCCCGCCGAAGGATCCACCGCGGAGAGTTCTTCCACCGCCAGAATCGATTGGAAGAACGTGCCGCCCTGCCCGCCGTACTCCTCCGGGATTTCGATGCCCATCAGGCCCATCTCGAAGAACTGCCGGATGATGTCCTTGCGGAATACGCACGCCTCGTCCATTTCCCGCACATACGGCCGGATCTGCTCGCGCGCAAACTTGCGCACGCTGCTCTGGAACATCTTCTCTTCGTCCGTCAGCGCCGTGAGCGGCTGCGAAGGTGCCTCAATTGCGTCAGGCGTCGTGGCCATATACGTACAGTTTAGCCCCGCCGACATTTGTGGGGCAGACTCCTGGTCTGCGCGGGTCCCCCTGGACCCGCCTGCCTTCTGACCGCTCGGTTAAATGAGAGTCATGACCCTGCCGCCCAGCCAGATCATCATCAAGGATGTGGACATCCTGGGTGGGACGCCCGTGTTTCGGGGCACCCGCGTGCCATTTCAAGCGCTGCTCGACTATCTGGAAGGCGGTCAGACCATCGACCAATTCCTCGACGATTTCCCGGCGGTGACCAAAGACGCCGTGATCACGGCTTTTGAATACGCGCCCCGAGCGGTGTGAGAGTACAAGCCGCCCCGCTCCGCCATGCCCGGCGCTAGAATGAGCGCGTCGAGGTCGAAACATGGAACCATCCCGCAGGAATTTTCTGACATCCGCGATCGCTGGGGCCTCTGCCTTCCAGATCGTGAAACCCCAACTGGTGCGCGGCGCCGGTAACGAAAAGCTCAAAGCCGGACTCGTCGGCTGCGGCGCGCGCGGCACGCAGGCCGTGCAGAACATGCTCACGGGCACCGACAACATCGAGTTCGTCGCCATGGCAGACATTTTCGAGGACCGCCTCCAGGAGTCCATCAACACGCTGCGCAAACTTCCGCCGGCCCTCGCCGCCCGCGTGAAGGTCGAGCCCGACCACCAGTTCACGGGATTCGACGGTTATAAGAAACTGATCGCCTCCGATGTCGATATCGTCATGCTGGCCACCTACCCGGCATACCGTCCCATCCACTTCGAGGCCGCGGTGGAAGCCAAAAAGCATGTCTTCTGCGAGAAGCCCTTCGGCACCGACCCGGTGAACGTGCGCCGCTTCATGGCCGCCGCGAAGAAGTCCGAGGAACTCAAGCTCACCGTGAAATCCGGCGCGCAGCGGCGCTCGCAGGCCTGGTATCTCGACCAGTTCAAGCGCATGAAGAGCGGCGAGATCGGCGACATCGTGGCGCTCAACGCCAATTGGGTCGGCAGCCCCGTCCTCAACTTCACCAAGTTCCCCAACAAGAAGCGCGACCCCAAGTGGGCCGACATGGAATTTCAGAATCGCAACTGGTATTCCTTCGTGTGGGTCAGCGGCGATCAGATCGTCGAGCAGCACCTGCACAACATCGACGTCTGCAACTGGTTCATGGGCACGCATCCCATCGAAGCCGTGGCGTCCGGCGGCGCCGCATGGCGGCCGCGCGAAGAGGAATACGGCAACATCTACGACCACATTTTCGCCGACTTCATCTACGCCAACGGCGTCCACATGTCCAGCCACTGCCGCCAGTTCCAGGGGCAGGGAATCGCGCAGAACACGAGCGAACGCATCGTCGGCACCAAGGGTCTGATCGATAGCGCATCGCAGCGTGGCGCCCGCCCGGCCGTCGATCCCTACGTCCAGGAGCACACCGACATGGTGAACAGCATCCTCGGCAAGGGGCCTTACATCAACGAATCGATGGCCGTCGCCGAAAGCACCATGACTTGCATCATGGGCCGCGAAGCCGCATACTCCGGCGTCAAAGTCACCTGGGACATGATGATGAATTCGAAGCTCGACATTCTGCCGAAAAGCTTCGATTACAAGGACAGCGTTCCCGTCCCGCCGCTCCCTGTCCCGGGCACTTACAAATTCGTGTAGCGGCGTGGGGGCACGCGCTTCCGCCTGCTCGGTTTTCCGCTGATCCTACTTCGGCCAGTGCGCCGCGATCGCCAGCGTCTTCTTCGCCGCCGACTCCATGAACGTCCGCGACTGCTCCCAGTCGTCGTCGCTCATGTTCGACGGCTTGCGCTGCCGCGTGAAGTACTGCGGCAAGAACTCCGTGAGGCCGCGCGCTGCCTGCAACACCGCAAACGCCTCGACCTTCGCCGGATTGTGCAGCAACTGTCCGCTCACACTCGTCAGATACAGCACGTTCAGGATCTGCGTGGGCCCGTACGACGGGTCGGCGAAAATCTGCGCCAGCCCCTTCGCCAGCAGCTTTTCCCCGAGCCCCACCACCTTATCGGGATGATTTAACTTACTGTACACCTGCATGTACATCACGTCCCGATCGTCTTCGTAGTCCGACGCCCGATACCGCCGCGTCCACGTTTCGAGGTCGTTCAGTTCCTTGGCCGGATCGCCCGAGTCCTTCACCGCCTGATTGTAGATCTCGTACTCCCCGCTATCCCGCGGCTTCTTCGGACGCTGCACCGGCGGTGACGCCGATCCCGCCTTCACTCCCGTCCTCGCCCCAGTCGATGGCGCGGCTTTCGGTTGCTGCTGCGGCGGCGCCTGCCGTGTCACAGTGACTCCGCCCGGCCTCGCCATCGGGAACACACCCGCCAGCACAGGGTAAGGCGTCGCGTACGGCACCGCGATTTGCTCCGGCTCGGGCGCCGGCTGGTTGATCACGATGACGGCCGGCGGCGGCGCCGGCGTGATCACGATGGTCCGCTCCGGTTGCACCGTAGGAACTGCATCGCTCAGGTCGTCGAAGCTCACGCCTTTCAACGACGGCATGATGCGCGTGCTGCCCGCCTTCATCACCGGACGCACCGCATCCAGCCGTGACGCGTCGAACGCGGGGGACGGAAGCGCGCCCGCGAACACCGCCGCCACCAGCGCGTCCTTGGGACGATCCTTGAATCCCGCCGGGTCCATGGTCCGCGCCTCCGCCGTCCAAGACGCCCACGTCATATTCACGTTCAAGTATTCCTGCGGCTGCGTCTTCGGGTCCCACTTCTCGCCCGGCGCCAGCGGACCCCAGCCCACCATCTTCGGGCCGCGCATCCAGTACACGTCGCCGGGTTTGAACACCTGGCTGATCGACGGCGCCCACACCCAGCCCAAATCCTTTGACCGCGTCCAGCGCCCGTAATGGAACGGCAGCCAGCCCCAAGTTTCGCTGCTCACCCAGGTATAGCCGAGCGCGTCGTACCAGAGCCAGTGACCGTTCTGGAATGGCGCCCAACCCTCTACGGTCTTCGGCTGCCAGACGGTGCCGTATGTATCGGTGGCGATCCACTGTCCCGCCGCGTCCAGGTCGGCCACTCCGTAATGATCGACCAGGTGGCCCGCCGATGTGGGCGCCGCCAGCGCCTTATAGCGATCGCTGCTCCACCGGTCCAGTTCCAGCGCCGTGATGCCGCGGTCGAGTTTGAAGCGCGCCGGATTGTCCGGATCGACCTCGGTGTACTGCGCCTGCAGCAGGTCAATCTCCGCTGTCGGCGACGAGAATCGCACCGCGCCCTCGAGCACGCTGAGCCGCGTCGCCCCCGCGCCTGCTTCCAGCCGGATCCGCGCCGCGCGCACGAAGATCACCTGCATCCCCGGCGCCGCCAGCGTGAGCGCGTCTTTGCCCTGCGGCTTGCCCGTGAAGTACGCGATACCGTGATCGAGCGAAATCAGCGTCACCCGCTGCCCCGTCGATAGGCGCGAATAGTCGGAAATCTCGCCCTGCGATTCGGCGCCGAGCCGGCACACGCTGCCGTCATCGAGTTCGACCTCCACCCGGCCGTCCGCGCCCGTCCGCAGCCACGCCCCTTCCGGCAGCGGCAGATTCCGCTCCGCCGGCGCCCAGGCATCCGCGGCGTGCAGTTGCACTTCCACCGTGCCTTCGAACTCGCCCAAACGGGCATACCGCGCCTCACCCGCAAAAAGCGCCGCGGGAAGCAGCCACACCGCCAGCCGTTTCATCGCACCTTCCCGATCAATTGACGAACGACCCCCACCAGACGTTGACCTTTGTTCGTGGTCTCTCAACGCCTGCGGTGAAAACCCCTCCGACGCTTTAGAATCAAAGTGTGACGGACGCCGCCCTCCTCGACCACATTTCCAAACTGCCCCACGCCAAGGCGAACTTCAAACAACTCGTCCGCGAGCTCGGCATCAAAGGCCAGGACCGCACCACGCTCGAAGCCGGACTCGCCCGCCTCACCGCCCGCGGCGACCTCATCGAGCTACGCTCCGGCCATTTCACCGTCACCTCGCGCAGCCGCGAATTCGCCGTCGGACGCCTCAACATGCACCGCGACGGCTTCGGCTTCCTCATCTCCGAACACCCGGTCCCAGGCATCCAGGGCGACATTTTCATCCCGCCCGATTCCGCCGCCAAGGCCATGCACGGCGACAAGGTGATCGTCCGCATCGCGCGCATCGAATCCGACGGCCGCGCCGATGGTGAGATCGTCAAGATCCTGCGCCGCGCCCATCCCATGGTCGTCGGCATCTTTCATATCGGCCGCCGCGGCCAGTACGTCGTCCCCCACGACGAGCGCATCCAGCAGTGGATCGACATCCCCGAAGGACTCGAATTCCCGCCGGACGTCGCCCCTGTCGACCGCATCGGCGTCACGCCACCCAAGGTCGAAACGGTTGCCGAGCTCGACGGCATGGTGGTCAACGTCGAGCTCCTCGAATACCCCGAGAAGGGGAGCACCCCCGTCGGCCGTGTCATGGAGATCCTCGGCCATCCGGACGATTTCGGAGTCGACGTCGAGGTCGTCATCCGCAAGCATCACCTGCCCCACCAGTTTCCGCCCGAGGTCCTACAGCAGGCCCAATCCATCCCCGGCGTCATCAGCGCCGAGGAACTCGGACGCCGCGACTTCCGCGCCCTCGACATCGTCACCATCGACGGCGAAACCGCCCGCGACTTCGACGACGCCGTCTGGGTCGACCGCCTCCCCAACGGCAACTACGCTCTCCAGGTCCACATCGCCGACGTCAGCCACTACGTGCGCCCTGGCAGCCCCATTGACGCCGAGGCTCGCATGCGCGGCACCAGCGTCTACTTCCCCGACCGCGCCGTTCCCATGCTGCCGTTCGAGCTGTCCACCAACATCTGCTCGCTCGTCCCGCAGCAGGACCGGCTGGTGCTCTCCGCGCTGCTCGAAATCGATCGCCAGGGCGACGTCGTCGGCCAGGACTTTACGGCCGGCGTTATCCGCAGCGTCGAGCGCATGACGTACACCAACGTCCACCTGCTGCTCCAAGGCGACGCCGGATTGCGCGACCGCTACAAGCCCCTCGTGCCGCGCTTCGAGTTGATGCAGGAGCTCGCGCTCATCCTCAATCGCAAGCGCGTCCGCCGCGGCTCCATCGATTTCGACCTGCCCGAGCCGCTCATCGAGTTCGACGAATGGGGCGCCATGACCGGAGTCACGCGCGCCCCCCGCAACATCGCGCACCGCCTCATCGAGGAGTTCATGCTCGCGGCGAACGAGGCCGTCGCCGGACACCTGGAACACACCGGGATCGCGTCCATCTATCGCATTCACGAAATGCCCGACCCGCGGCGCGTCCTGGAATTCGAGGAAGTGGCCGCCCACTTCGGCTATTCGCTCGGCGTCGGCGCGATCCCCGTCAAGAAGTTCGGCTACACCGATAAGCGCCGCGAAGGCGCCAAGCAGCGCAAGGAAATCGTGCTGCCCACGCAGACGAATATCTCGTCTCGCCACTACCAGAAACTGGTGGCGAAGATCGAGGGCAAGCCCGAAGAGCGCATTCTTAGTTACCTCATGCTGCGCTCGCTACGGCAGGCTCGCTACCACGTCGAGAATGCCGGTCACTTCGCGCTCGCCGCCGATAGCTACACGCATTTCACATCGCCCATCCGCCGCTATCCCGACCTCGAGATTCACCGGCTGCTCCGCGGCGTGCTCGAAGGTCGCATCGAGTCGCTGCCGCAGGAGCCCGAACTCCGCGCCATCGCCGAAGAGTGCTCGCAATCCGAGCGCCACGCCGCCGATGCCGAGCGCGAACTCGTGGAATGGAAGAAGACCAAGTTCATGGCCGAACGCGTCGGACAGGATTTCGACGGCCTTATCATCAGCACCGCGAAATACGGCCTCTTCGTCGAACTGGCCGACCTGTTCATCGAAGGACTCGTCCCCATCGACACGCTGCCCGGCGATCAGTACACTTACATGGAGAACGTCCGCAAGATCGTCGGACGCCGCACCCGCCGCGAGTTTTCCATCGGCGATCGGGTGCGCGTCGTGCTCGATCGCGTGGACCCGGCCGAACGCAAACTGCAATTCTCGATTCTCGAAGATGAAACCCCTCGACCCAAGCGATCTGGTGGCAATCCCCGGCGGAACGTTTCTCATGGGCCAAAACGACGGTCGCGATGAAGAGCGCCCCGCCCACCTTGTCACCGTCGCGCCGTTCCGCCTCTGCCGCTATCAGGCGACCAATGCGGATTACGCCGCGTTCCGGCCGTTCGAGTTCACTCGCGCCGACCTGCCCGTCACCCGCGTGAACTGGTTCGATGCGGTCGAGTATTGCGAGTGGCTCGCGAAGCGCTGGGCCATGCCTGTCCGACTCCCCACCGAGGCCGAATGGGAATTCGCCGCCCGCGGCGGCCTCGAACAGAAGCTCTATCCCTGGGGCGACACGCCGGTCACCGATCGTCCCCATTACCCCGACCGCTGGCGCGAAGGCCCCGAACCCATCGCGCAATCCGATCCCAACGGCTACGGCCTATTCGACATGTGCGAGAACGTGCACGAGTGGTGCAGCGACTGGTATAACCCCACTTACTACGCGCAATCGCCGGCCGATAACCCGCAGGGTCCGCCCACCGGCACCCGCCGCGCCTCCCGCGGCGGCGCTTGGCGCCATCAAATCAAAATCGCCCGCTGCGCCGCCCGCAGCAGCATTCCCCCCGAATTCCGCTACGCCGACTACGGCTTCCGCATCGCGGCGGACGCTACTCGCCGAGCTACGCCGGCAGAGGATTGATCTTGAATACGTAAGCGTAATCGCACGGAGCGTTTTCCGGCAGGTTGACCGTTACTCCTTCCGCACTCCGCGTCCACACGAGGTTCGATTCCGACCCGACCAATCCGATCCTGGCGATTTCACCCTTGTAATGCGGCGAATCGGAAGCGAGCGACCTGATGACCAGCTTCCGGTCTTCGGGCCACGCCAGCGCGATCGCGTACAAAGAGTCGCCTTTGACGGTAAACCGGATATCGCCCGCGACGAAGCGCGGGAGTGCGCCGTAGGGCGTACTGCCGGCGCTCTGGGTCGGCCCCTCCCCGGCGATCTTCCAGGGCCGCGTAGAATAAATGGCCTCGCTGTTCAGCGCCATCCAGGCGCCGAATTTTTCGAGAAAAGACATTTCGTCATTGTCGGGCTGGCCGTGTCCAGGCAACGGAATGTTCAGCAGCAGGTTCCCGTTCTTGCTGACGACGTTGACCAGCAGTTGCACCATCGCCTGCGGCGTGCGGTACCGGTGGTTCTCGAAAATCGAGCGGTTGTAG
>Ga0105240_10011954_pt1 | contig 12033 bp, 9 predicted proteins | sample KBSC54metaG_FD_80426 | JGI IMG/M metagenome (GOLD analysis project Ga0105240, IMG submission 80426) | Corn rhizosphere microbial communities from Kellogg Biological Station, Michigan, USA - KBS C5-4 metaG | ecosystem: Host-associated > Plants > Roots > Rhizosphere > Soil | place: Michigan, USA...
CAGGCGCTTCTTCGACTTGCGCAGGTTGAAGAACAGCTTGCGCTGCGCCTTGGTCGTGGCGACCTTGACGATACGCCAGTTGCGCAGGATGAACTCGTGCATCTCGGCGCGGATCCAATGCACGGCGAACGAAACCAGGCGCACGCCCATGTCAGGGTCGAAGCGCTTGACCGCCTTCATCAGGCCGATGTTGCCTTCCTGGATCAGATCGCCGATCTGCAGACCGTAGCCGGAATAGCCACGGGCGACATGAACGACGAAGCGCAGGTGCGCCATGACGAGCTGCTTGGCGGCATCGAGATCGTCATTCGCGCGAAAATTCTTGGCGAGAGATTGTTCTTCCTCGACCGTCAGCACCGGAAAGCGGTGCACGGCGGTGATATAGGAATCCAGGCTGCCGAGCGCATTCGGGATCGGCAGGTTGTTTGCGACCAGAGCTGTAGCGGTGGACATGGGTTCTCCTCAGACGGTGCAGTCTAGCACTCGGGGTGTGAGAGTGCTAAAGCGCATTAAAAGTTCCGTGACCGAACAGTAACATCCTTTTGTTGGACCGCATAGTACACGAATAGGACCGGTTCAGCGTTAAAGATCGTTCATTTGGAATAAACAACGGTAGAACAATGCGTTGCGCAGGATGAACGACAGGGGGAAGGCTCCCAGCGCTGGTGGTGGGCTGGGGCGAATGAGTGTCCCGCTCTCCCGCTCTCCGGGCAGGTGTCGATCGACGCCTTCGCAGTCGCGGGCAAGCACGCCAGCCATCTGTTGAAACTCAAAGTACGTTTTTGCCCATCGACCACTGTTTTCAGATCGTTGGCCGGGTGGTCCTGGGTACCGCGCCGCGATCTACCGAAGACCGAGCACGCCGTCGCGCCGCCTTGGAATGCTCAGCGGATTAGCCTCCTGCAGTTCCGGCGGCAGCATCGGATCGGGCCAGCTCTGGAACGTGATCGGCGCGAGCCAACGGCGGATGGAGGTCGCACCGACGGACGTATGCAGCGGATTTGTCGTCGCCGGCCACGGGCCGCCGTGCTGCATGCCCCACGCGACCGCGACACCAGTGGGCCAGGCGTTGTAAACCAAACGGCCGGCGGTGTGACGCAGTGCGTTCGCCGCCCGCGCCGCAACCGCGGTATCGGAGGTGTTGGCGTGCACGCTCGCGGTCAGCGCGCCGGGCAGGCGGGGCAGCAGATCGATGACGTGTTGGGTATCGTCATACGCGACGATGAGCCCGGCCGGACCAAAGCATTCCTCTGCGTATTTATCTATGTCGCGTGCGAATGTCTCGAGATCGACGCGGAAGAGCTGTGGCGTTGCACCAAAAGCCGTTTCGGCTGAAGTACCTTCGGCGATGCGTTCCGCGGAAGCGGCGAGCGCTTGCGTGCCGGCAACGTAGGCGTCGCGCACGCGCTGCGTCAGCATTGGACCGCCGACAGAGGTGCGCACGGCCTCGGCCAGCGCCTCGACGAGGCTGGTCGGCGCGAAGACGAGCCCCGGATTCGTGCAGAACTGGCCGACGCCGAGCGTCAGCGAGCCGGCGTAGCCTTGGGCGAGCTCGGGCGCGCGTTCCGCCGCCGCGCCGGGCAGGATCAGCACCGGATTGACCGAACCGAGTTCGCCATAGAAAGGAATCGGCTCCGGTCGCGCATTCGCGAGATCGAACAGTGCGCGTCCGCCGCGCGTCGATCCGGTAAAGCCCGCAGCCTTGATCGCCGGGTGCTTGACCAACTGGACGCCGGCATCGAAACCATAGACGACAGTGAATACATCGCTGGGCGCATTGGCGTTGACCAGCGCCTGAGACACGATGCGGGCGGTAGCCTGCGAGGTCTGCGGGTGCGCTTCGTGCACCTTGACCACCACGCTGCATCCTGCCGCGAGCGCCGACGCGGTGTCGCCGCCGGCGATCGAAAATGCGAAAGGAAAATTGCTCGCTGCAAAAACGGCGACCGGACCGAGCGGCTGCAGCATGCGGCGCAGTTCGGGCCGCGGCGGAACGCTCGCCGCATCGGGTCCGTCGAGCGTTGCTTCGAGATAGCTGCCCTCGCGCAGGGCGCCCGCGAACAAGCGCAGCTGATTCGTCGTACGCTTGATCTCGCCGCTGAGTCGTGGCAGGCCGAGCGCGGTCTCGTGATTCGCCAGCAGCGCAAGTTCATCGGTATGCGCATCGAGCGCATCGGCAATTTGTTCGAGCACGGCCGCGCGCGCCATGCGCGGCGTGCGCGACCAGATTTTGAACGCGTTCGCGGCGCGCGTGCAGATCGCGTCGAGCTCGACGGAGCTCGTCTCGGCGATCGCCATGCCTACCGGTTCGCCAGTGCGCGGATCGAAACCCCAAACGCTCATTTCGCCGGTTCCTTGAGCTGCTCTTTCACCGCGGTGTTCCAACCCTCACTGCACCAGGCGCCGCCGACATAGCGCAGCAGCGGGCTGGCGGGGTCGGGCTCGCCCTGCTCTGCCAGCAGCTGGGCAGCGAATTGCTCGGAATCGTCCTGCGGCTCATAGCCGAGAGCGCGTGCCTCGCTCAGGGAGACCCAATGCCGGGTATTGTTCGATGCGCCCCAGATCACGCGGAAACCCGGCGCCGGCGCGGCGAGGCAGGCTTCGATCAAGCGTCCGCCGTCGTCGGGAGAAAGCCATTTGCGCAACAAGCTCGCATTCTTGGGCTTTTCGAAACAGGCACCGATGCGGATCGCGATGACCTCGAGGCCATAGCGATCGGCATAGAGACTGCCGAGCGCCTCCATCGCGACCTTGCTCACGCCGTAGTTGGAGTCCGGGCGCGGAAAAGTGGCCGCGGCAATTTCGCCGTGCTCGGTGCTGGCGTAGCCGATAGCGTGGTTGGAACTGGCCAGGATGACGCGCTTCACGCCGGCGCGGCGCGCAGCTTCAAGCGTGACATAGGTGCCGTGAATATTGACCTCGAGGATCGGCGCCCATTCGTGTTCCACGGATAGTCCGCCGAGGTGCAGCACCGCATCGACGCCGGTGCACGCCGCCTGCATCGCAGCCATGTCGGTGATCGAGGCGCTCACGATTTCCGCGTCGTCGCTGCCGGTGGGAACGTCGGCGATATCGAGCAGGCGCAGCAGGCGCCCCTGGCGCGCCAGGCGCGGACGCAGCAGAGTGGCCATGCCGCCGGCCGCGCCGGTGATGAGTAAACGTTGCATGGTCGGTGCGATTCTCAGAATTCGACTTTGTGATCCTGCGGCACGGCGACGCCGGCCCAGGCTTTCTTTGCGGTCCAATCGGCTGGCGGCGCGGCCCAGAAGGCGTGCGTCGTCGGCAGTCCGAGTGGCAGGAACGACAGCGTCGCCATGTAAAGGCTGCCGGTCGAGGTGTAGCTGTTCGCGATGTCGGGTTGGTGGTTGGCGAAGCCGAGTTGCAGCCAGCCGTTCGCGTCGAACACCCCGGTGCTTGAGTACATCTTGTTGTGCACCGCGCCGAGCGCGCAGCGCACTTGCGCAGGCGCGACGCCTTCAGGCAGATCGTCGGTCAACGCCAGTTGTGCCAGCGCCTGGAATGCGGCCGTACGGTAGGTGATCGAGCGGCCGATCGGCGGATACGTGCCTTCGGGCGAGATCATCCGCTCGAGGACGGCGCCGAAGCGGCGCATGCGCTTGCGCGCGAGTTCGTAACGCGCGCTCATGCTCTCGTCCTTACCCGCGCTGCTGTGCACACGCAGCAAGTCGACAAGCATCGGGTGGATCACGTACGAGTTGTAGTAGTCGAACGCGAACTCCGGCCCGTCCTTGTACCAACCGTCTCCAGCGTACCAGTCGTCGAGCTTGTGCAGAGCGTAGTCGACGCGCATCGGATCCCACGCCTCGCCGATCGAGCGCAGGAACGTCTCGCTCATCGCAGCGAACAGCAGCCAGTTGTTGTACGCCGTCTTGCGATCGCGCAGCGACTGGAACGCCGCGATCACGCCACGCCTGGTTTTTGCGTCGAGCGGTTCCCACAATGCCTTCGGCGCGCGCAGGAACGCGTGCGCGAGATAGGCCGCGTCGACGATGGGCTGTTGACGCGCGTTGAAGTTGAGGTGGTCCGGGCTGCGCGGATCGACCGCGCGCGTCAGCCCATGCAGCGCATCTTCGCGCAGGCTGCGCCGCATGCGGCCTTCGCTCGACGCGTCGTCGGGAAGGCCGAGCCACGGCGCGACACCGGCCAGCGTGCGGCCCATCGCTTCGACGTAAGTTGCCTCGGGGTGCAGGTCATAGCCTGGTCCGCGCTCGACCGGCATGTTCCTACGCAGCGTCCCATTGGCCAGGTTCGAAAGCACCGGGCTGGCGATGCGATGCAGCCACGCCGCCCAGTCAGCGCGCTCCCCCGCAGCATCCGCAAAAGTTACTTTTTGCGCGACGGCGTTGTTTGCCGGCAGCGCCAGAGCGCTGCCACCCGCGGACACGGCCAGAAGAAAATCTCGTCGTTGCATGGGTCAGCCTAGATTCGAGTGGTGCAGGGAATCGCTGATTGCGCGCGCGGCTTCGAAAAGACCCTGCACGACTTCCTTCTCGTGCTTCTTGTCGAGGCGCGCAAGCGGTACGGAACAGCTGATCGCATCCACCGCCGGCGTGCGATAGGGCAGGGCGACGGCGAAGCAGCAGAGGCCCGGCGTGTTTTCCTCGCGCTCGAAGGCGTAACCGAGCGCGCGGAATTCGTCGAGCTGTTTGTACAACGTGCGGCGTTCATGCACGGTGTTGGGTGTCAGCTGCGCGAGCTTCGCCGGCAGCAGCGCGTCGACGTCGGCATCCGTACGTACCGCGAGCAGTGACTTGCCGAGCGAGGTCGCGTGCGCCGGCACGCGCCGGCCGACGCGCGAAATCACGCGCAAATGGTGTTGCGATTCGCGGCTGGCGAGGTAGACGACATCGCTGCCGTCCAGACGTGCCAGATGTACCGTTTCGTTGATCTGGCCGCGCAGCTCGGTGATCACGGATGCGGCAGACTGTACGACGCGGTCGTGATCCAGATATGACGTACCCACCAGGAGTGCACGCACACCGATGCCGTACGTGCCCAGGCGCGTGTCGCTGTGCAGCCAGCCGCGTGCGACCAGCGTCTGCAAAAGCATGTACAGGCTGGATTTCGGCACGCCCATCGCCTGCTGCAACTCGGTCAGCGTCATGGCGTGCGGACTGCTTGACAAAACTTCGAGCAGCACGATCGTGCGATCCGCGGATTTCACCGCGCTCGGGGCGAGTTTAGTGGCGCTCTCTTTCGCGGAGCGGGCGCGGACTGGGGTACTGGGTTTGCTCTTCATGCGTAGGCCGTTTTCCAAAGCGGGTTCGCTGACTCCATGGGCCATCCGCTGCGCGTTCGCGAGATCGAGTGGCGTGCTTGTCGCTCTATTTCTTTTTCCACAGATAGGACTTTAATTCACATGTATGATCATCGCAACACTTGACAGAACAAATCTCTCTGGTGTTATATGTACGTGAAGTTAGTTCGCATACATGAACCACGGGAGGAAATCATCATGACGTTGTTTGTTACTACCGGCCGGGCTCCGTTGCGCCTGGCTTTGGTCGCCGCCGTAGTCGCCGCCCTTTACGGCACGCCGTCGGCGTTTGCCTCCACATCGGATTCCGTCGAGAACGCCACCGCCGCGCCGAGCGCGGCGGCAGACAGCCCGGCCGCGCAGCAACCGGCGAAGCTGGAAACGATGGTGGTCACCGCGAACAAGCGCATCGAGAAGCTCGAAAACGTGCCGATGTCGATTTCGGTGATGACCGACGCGCAACTGCAACGCAACAACGTGCGCGAGCTGACCGACGTGATCAACCTGGTCCCGTCGCTGACGATGTCCTACAGCACGACGCCGGACAACTTCGGCATCAATATGCGCGGTATCGGCACCGCATCGATTGGCATCGCCGTGGAATCCGACGTCGCGGTAATCATCGACGACATTCCCTACGGTGCGCAGTACCAGGCGTTCACCGACCTCGCCGACGTCAGCCGCATCGAAGTCCTGAAGGGCCCGCAGAGCACGCTGTTCGGCAAGAACGCCGTCGCTGGCGCGATCAACATCACGACCAAGCCGACCGGCGGCCCGGCCGGGGGCAGCGCCAGCCTGCTCTACACGAGCGATCGCGAATGGCGCGTACGCGCCTCGGTCGATGCGTCGTCGGACAAATTCGCCTTCCGCCTCGCGGCGAGCGATACGCGCTTCCCGGGCAACGTCGAGAATCTCACCAATGGCCAGCAGGTCAACGGCACCGGCGGCAAGACCCTACTCGGCAAGTTCACCTGGCACGCGCTCGACAATCTCGACCTCGAGCTCTCGCCGCACTACAACAAGGAAAACGACAGTTGCTGCGTCCCCGTGTTCACTGCCATGAGCCCGCAGCAGGGTGCATTGCTGAACAATACTCCGCAGCTTCCAGCTACGACGCTGCTCGATGGCATTCCGGTCGGTCCAAATAATCACAAGGTGCGCAACGATTTTCCGACTGGCTTGGAGTCCACCGACAAAGGCGGCGGTCTGCGCGGCATCTACACGTTTGCCAACGGTGCCACGTTGACCGGAATTTCCTCGTTCGACAAGTACTTCGCGCGCGATTACCGCGACCAGGATTTCGTCGCCGCACCGGTACTGCTCTATTACCCTCTTGCTAACGGTCAACCTGCAGGAGTCGACGAGGGTTACATTCAATACGGCATCCATCGCGTCGTGACGCATACCGATGAGTTGCGTCTGACCTCGCCGGATGACAGCACGGTCAAATACGTTACGGGCTTGTGGTACGGCAAGAACAGCATCGATCGCAACATCATCCGCGGCTATCCCGGCGTGGCGCTGAGCGCACCGGTGCAACTCCTCGCCTCGACCTATAACCAGAACTATGCGGTGTTCGGCCAGGCGAGCTGGGAATTCCAGCCGAGCTGGACCGTGCTCGGCGGCCTGCGCTTCAACCGTGAAGTCATCGGCTACAGCTATCTGCGTGGCCTTCCGCCCGCGTCCACCAGTCTGCCGGCACCGGGTGTGGATTTTCAGCCTACGATCGGCTTTTCCCGCGACGGCGATGCCGACAGTGTCGTCACCGGCCGCGTCAGCCTGCAGCATCAGTTTAACGACGACTTGATGGCCTACGCTACGTACTCCACCGGCTACAAAGGGCAGGCGTACGATTTGACCAGTGGTCTGTCCGCTGTGGTTGCAGCACAGTTTCCGGTCAAGGCGGAAACCTCCAAGTCGTACGAGTTCGGCCTCAAGGACAATTTCTTCGATGGCCGTGCAACATTGAACGTCGCACTGTTTTACTCGCGCTTCAGCAACTATCAGCAAAGTTCCGGTGTGGTCATTCCGGGCACGGCGACGTTCGTGACGACGCTGTTCAGCGTGCCGTACGTGCAGACCCGCGGCCTGGAAGCGGATCTGTCGGTCATTCCGGCTGAGCATCTGCTGCTGAATGCCGCGATTGCCTACACCGATGCGACCATCGGCCCGTTCCTCAACGGACCGTGCTATGGCGTGCCGAACAAGACCACGAATGCGGGGTTCAACGATTCTTGCGTGCTGAAAAATCCGGCATTTGGCGGCGCGAACACACAGGATCTTACCGGCGCTGCGATGCCGAATGCACCAAAGATTAGACTCAACATCGGTGGCCAGTACGATATCCCCCTGCCGGAGCATTCGTTCGATGCCTTTGTTACCGCCAACACACGGTATCAATCCGAGATGAATGTGGATCTGAGCCAGAATCCGATGATGAGGGTGCCGGCTTTCAGCATCACCAATTTCGGCGTCGGCATTCGCGACCATTCGGGCAAGCTCAAGCTGACGGCTTTTGTGGACAACGTCTTCAACAAGCATTACGCCCTGACGGGTTTCGGCACCGGTGGCAATTTCTCATCCAAGGCTCCGAACCCGGTCATCCCGGTTTACTCGTCGACCTGGAATCCGGCGCGCGATGCATTCCGTTACTACGGCGTGCGCCTGGACTGGGACTTTCACTGAGGAACCTTGCAGATCATGGAGTCGCCGTAGTTCGCGGGGCGCTTGAGAAATTGAGCGCCCCCGCGGTGACGATTCGATCAATCTTTTTCTCCGGCATCAGCAAATGAAAAGTAATCCCTCATTGAAACTCTCCGGCGTATTGTTCTTTCCGATCACCCCTTTTGCAGCCAATGGCGAGGTCAACGTCACTGCGCTGGCCGAACATGTTCAGCGCGGAGTCGCGAGCGGCCCGGGCGCGGTATTTGCCGCCTGCGGCACCGGTGAGTTCCATGCATTGGAGGTCGGCGAATTCGAAACCGTCGTGCGCGTGGCGGTGGAAGCCACCGCCGGTCGTGTGCCTGTGTTCGCCGGCTGCGGCGGTTCGCTGTCACAGGCGAAGCAGTTTGCGGCGGCCGCACAGCGCGCCGGCGCGCAAGGTTTGCTGCTGCTGCCGCCCTATCTGGTCAGCTGCCCGCCGGAAGGCGTCGCCAACTACGTCGAGCAGCTCGCCGCGGCGACATCGTTGCCGTTGATCGTCTACCAGCGCAACAACGCCATGTACACCGCGGAAACCGCGGCGCGGGTGGCGCGTCTGCCGAACGTGATCGGCTTCAAGGACGGACTCGGCAATCTCGATGCGATGCAGCGCATCGTCCTCGCCGTGCGCAGCGCGATCGGCAACAAACCGTTCCAGTTCTTCAACGGCATGCCTACCGCCGAAATGGTACAGCCCGCTTATCGTGCGATCGGCGTGCCGCTCTATTCCTCGGCCGTGTTTTGCTTCGCGCCCGAAATTGCGTTGGGCTTCTACCGCGCGTTGGAACACAACGAAACGGCGCGTGTGAACGCGCTGCTGCAGAATTTCTATGCGCCGCTCGTGGAGTTGCGCAACGAAGTGCCCGGCTATGCTGTTTCGCTGGTCAAAGCAGCGGTGAGGTTGAACGGCATCGCGGCCGGGCCGGTGCGCGCGCCGCTGCTCGAACCGACGCCGAAGCACCTCGAGCAGCTCGAGCGGATCATTGCCGCCGGGCGTGCGCTTGCCGATCCGACGTCGGCGGCGGCCTGAAGAGGTGGGTGGTAATTTGTCGGCTCGGCGAATGATGATGCTGCGTATCCCACCCGATCGTCCGCACAACTTGCGCCGTTAGCGAAACATGGCCCGACTTGCTCTCGCGCATATGTACGTGTGGGACTTGATCGGCGATCCCGAGGCCGCATCGCGCGTGCGCGATCTCGGCATCGGCGCGGTTGCGCTGGCGGCGGCGTACCACTCGGTGCGCGCAGCGACGCCGCTGCATCCACAGCACCGGGTCGTCGATGCGTCGCACGCGGCGTTGTACTTGCCGGTCAGGAAGGAGACCTGGCGCAATCGCGCGTTGCAACCGACACCGCCTACCTGGCTGTCGACGCGAAACTCTTTTGGCCTTGCTGCGCGAGAATTGCAAAACGTCGGATTGTCGGTTTACGCCTGGGCTGCGTTGACGCACTCCAGCCGGCTCGGCCACATGGCACCACATCTCACCGTGCGCAACGCGATGGGCGACCGCTATGCCTACGCGCTCTGTCCGGCGCATGCCGAGGTCATCGGCTATTGCGTAACCCTGGTGTGCGAGATCGTGCAGCTGGCGCAACCGCAGGGATTGGTCCTCGAAGCCGTGGGTCCATTCGGCTTTGAGCACGGCGGTCATCACGAGAAAACCGCAGGCGCCGACTACAACGACGCGCAAAAGCAACTGCTGTCGCTGTGCTTTTGCGTCGCCTGTGAGACGCGCTACGCCTGCGCCGGTATTGATTCCGAGAATCTGCGCTCGGCCGTGCGAGCGGGCTTCGACGCCGGAGCCGCCTCGATCGAAGCCGCACTCGGCGAGATGCTCTCCGACCAAGTGGCGAAGGTGCGTGGCGCGATTGCGCGCGAGTTGCGCCAACAGGTGATCGATGCGGCGCGTGCGCTGTCACCGTCCCTGGATGTCGTGCTGCATGCGAGCGCGGATCGCTGGTCGACCGGTGCTTTTGCTGCCGTGGCCGGCGGCGTTGATGCAGATGCCGGCACGCTAGTTGCGAACTGCTGGCCGGGATCGCACGCATCGTTGGCGAATATCGCTGGCTTGAACGAATGGCGCCAGGAGCGCAGGCTCGCCGCTTACGTGCTTGCGTTGCCGCCGAAGGCGTGCAACGCAGACGCGTTGCGTGCCGAACTCGACGCTTACGCCGCGGCCGGTGTCGATGAATTTCATTTTCATCATGTCGGGTTGGCGTCGCGCGCGCGGCTCGAAGCGATCGGCGCCGCGTTGCAGAGAGAGGGAGCGTAATGTCGTTGGCCTCGTCGCAAACCGCCATCGTTGCCGCGCGCGTCGGCCGCTATCGCTGGGTGATCTGTGCGCTGCTGCTCGTCGCCACCACCATCAACTACATGGACCGGCAGCTGATCGGCATCCTCAAGCCGCTGCTGCAGGGCGAGCTCGGTTGGAGCGAAACCGATTACGGATACATCGTGCTGGCGTTCCAGAGCGCCTACGCGATCGGCCTGCTGCTCGCCGGTGGCATCGTCGACCGGATCGGCACGCATCGTGGATTCTCGATCGCGATCGCGCTGTGGAGTCTGGCGGCGATGGCGCACGCGTTGACGCGCAGCCTTTCTGGATTCATCGCCGCGCGATTTGCGCTGGGTTTGGGTGAGTCGGCGCATTTTCCGGTAGCGATCAAGACCGTGGCTGAGTGGTTTCCGAAAAGCGAACGCGCGCTCGCCACGGGCATATTCAACGCCGGCGCGACGCTCGGCGCGTTGGTTACGCCGTTGCTCGTGCCGATCGTCGTCGCCGCGTTCGGTTGGCAGGCCGCGTTCGTTGTCGTCGGTGCGCTTGGCTTCGTCTGGCTGGCGTTCTGGCTCGGCTTGCATGCGCTGCCGCAGCAGAGTCGCCATGTCGCGCGCGCCGAACTCGACTACATCGCGAGCGAGCCCGAGGTCGATGGCGCGACCGCGCGCGTGCGCTGGCGCGACCTGCTGCCGTATCGCGAAACCTGGGCGTTCGCGATCGCCAAGTTCCTGACCGATCCGATCTGGTGGCTGTATCTGTTCTGGCTGCCGGATTTCTTTGCGCGCAGTTTCAAGATCGACTTGAAGGGCCTCAGCGCGCCGACCGCCGCGGTGTATCTGTGCGCTGGCGCGGGCAGCATCGTTGGCGGCGCGATTTCCTCCTGGCTGATCCGGCGCGGCATGCAGGCGAATCGTGCGCGCAAGCTCGCGATGCTGGCGTGTGCGCTGGCAGTGACGCCGGTCTGGTTTGCGCCGGGTGTCTCGAATATCTGGGTCGCGGTGGCGATGATCGGCCTGGCTGCCGCCGCGCATCAGGGCTGGTCGGCCAACCTATTCACCACCGTGTCCGACCGGTTCCCACAGCGCATGGTCAGTTCGGTCTGCGGTTTCGGCGGCATGTTCGGCGCGATCGGCGGCATGCTGATCGCCTGGATCACCGCGAATCTTTTGCAATTGAGCGGCAGCTACGTACCCGTGTTTGCGCTGGCCGGTGGCGCGTATCTCCTCGCGCTGGCGCTGTTCCATGTGCTTGCGCCGACGCGGGCAGGAACGGTGGGAGCGGCGAACTGAAATGGGCGACGGCGTTGGTTGCGGTCGGGTCCGTGCGAACGCCGAAGGAGCCAAGCGGGCCTCAACGGATTGATTTGCTGCATCCCAATACCGCGGGTTCGGCCGGCGCGACATCGCTCCGTGTCGTGCCGGTTACCGAATTTGTTGAGTCGAGGAACAACACTCGTGAAATTGATCACTACGATCTTGCTGCTTTCGTTCGCGTTGCTGCTGCCGTATCGCACAGCCGACGCGCGTCTGACCGCGAACGAGGTGCGCGCAGCGATGCAGCGTTCGGCCGATTGGCAGCTCGCCAATCCGCTGCCGATCGAAACCACGGACTGGCAGATTGCGCCGCTGTACGACGGCCTGCTGCGGCTCGGCTTTGCGACCGGCGACGCGCGCTACGTCGCTGCCGTACTGCGTTTCGGCGGCCAGTCTGGTTGGTCGCCGGGTTGGGACACCTATCACGCCGACGACTGGGCTGTCGGACATGCCTGGCTCGACC
>Ga0105240_10011956_pt1 | contig 12032 bp, 11 predicted proteins | sample KBSC54metaG_FD_80426 | JGI IMG/M metagenome (GOLD analysis project Ga0105240, IMG submission 80426) | Corn rhizosphere microbial communities from Kellogg Biological Station, Michigan, USA - KBS C5-4 metaG | ecosystem: Host-associated > Plants > Roots > Rhizosphere > Soil | place: Michigan, USA...
CTCTTCGAGCCGGTCGGCGAGCGCGAGCCCGAGGAAGAGCTGCTTCGCCTCGTCACCGGCTTCGACGTGCGCGGCCTCGGCCCGTACCTGGTCCGGCGTGAAGCGGCCCGCGCGCACCCACTGCCAGACCTGCGAGCGCGAGATCTCGGCCGTCGCGGCGTCCTCCATCAAGTTGTCGATCGCCGCCGCACCGACGCCGTGCAGCCACGCATCGAGGTAGCGGATGCCGACGGAGACGTTCGTGCGCAGCCCCTGCTCCGTGACCTCGCCCGGCGTGTCGGGGATTGAGAGGAGGTCCGCCTCGGTGACGTGCACGTCTTCGCGCATGACGTCGAGCTGGTTCGTCCGCGCGAAGCACTCGGCCGCAACCGGGACGAGATCCGGATGCGCAACCCACGTTCCGTCGAAGCCCTGACCCGCTTCGCGCTCCTTGTCCTCGCGCACCTTCGCGAGCGCAACCCTGTTCACCTCGGCGTCCTTGCGGGAGGGGATGAACGCTGCCATCCCTCCGATCGCGTGCGCGCCGTGCGCGTGGCACGTCGCGACGAGCAGGTCGGTGTACGCGCGCATGAACGGCACGGTCATCGTCACCTGCACGCGGTCGGGCAGCACCCAGTTGCGCGCGCGGAACTTCTTGATGACGCTGAAGATGTAGTCCCAGCGGCCCGCGTTGAGCGCGCAGCCGTAGTCGCGCAGCTCCCAGAGGATCTGCTCCATCTCGAACGCGGCGAGGATGGTCTCGATGAGGACGGTGCAGCGGATGTCGTCGCCGCCGGCTATCCGGAACGCCTCGGCCCACATCCGCGCCTCGAGGTGCGACTCGAGCTTCGGCAGGTAGAAGTAACGCGCGCCGTTCGCGTACGCGAGGCCGAAGTCGTAGAGCGACGCGGAAACGGGGTTGCCGTCGATCTCGACGTGCCGCTCGACGAGATGCCAGCCGCGCGGACGGATCACCATCGTCGCGATCTCGTCGTTCAGGCGGTAGCTCTTGTCGGCGGTGTCGAGCGAGAGCTCTCCGCGGATCGCGTCGTGGACGTTCTCGTGCCCCTGCACGACGTTTTTCCAGGTCGGCGAGTTCGCGTCCTCGAAGTCGGCCATGAAGACCTGCGCCCCGGAGTTGAACGCGTTGATCATCATCTTGCGGTCGACCGGCCCCGTGATCTCGCAGCGCCGGTCGACGAGATCGGCGGGCGCCGGCGCGACACGCCAGTCGCCCGGGTGGCGGACGAACGTCGGGTTGTCGCCGGCGTCGAGACGTGCTTGGCGCGCGCGGCGCTCGGCGAGCAGCTCGAGCCGCAACGGCCCGAGCTCGCGGTGCAGCTGCTCGACGAGCTCCAGCTGTCGGGCTACCCGTGGAATTGCGCTTCCTCCGTCGATCCCTCGAGCGCGAGCGTCGAGGCTTCCGGCGACACCGCCTGCGTCACGAGGTCGAAGTAGCCGGCGCCGACCTCGCGCTGGTGGCGCGTCGCGGTGTAGCCGAACTCCTCCATCGCGAACTCGTGCTCCTGCAGCCGCACGTAGGCGGGCATGCCTTCCTCGGCGTAGCCGCGCGCGAGCTCGAACATGGCCGCGTTCAGCGAGTGGAAGCCTGCGAGCGTGATGAACTGGAAGCGGTAGCCGCTGTCGGCGAGCTGCGACTGGAACGTCGCGATCGTCTCGTCGTCGAGATGCCTGCGCCAGTTGAATGACGGCGAGCAGTTGTACGCGAGCAGCTTGCCGGGGAACTTCTCGTGCACCGCGGCGGCGAACTCGCGCGCCTCGCCGAGATCCGGTGTCGACGTCTCGAACCAGACGAGGTCGGCGAACGGTGCGTACGCGAGGCCGCGCGAGATCGCGGCGTCGATGCCGTCGCGGACGCGGTAGAAGCCCTCGGCCGTCCGCTCGCCGGTGACGAAGTCGCGGTCGTACTCGTCGACGTCGCTCGTCAGCAGCGCAGCCGACAACGCATCGGTGCGCGCGACGAGGACGGTCGGAACGTCGAGCACGTCTGCCGCGAGCCGTGCGGCGTTCAGCGTGCGCACGAATTGCGAGGTCGGCACGAGGACCTTGCCGCCGAGATGGCCGCATTTCTTCTCCGACGCGAGCTGGTCCTCGTAGTGCACGCCCGCGGCGCCGGCTTCGATCATCGCCTTCATCAGCTCGTACGCGTTGAGCGGGCCGCCGAAGCCGGCTTCGGCGTCGGCGACGATCGGCGCGAACCAGTACGTCCCGTTCCGGCCTTCCGACCAGTGGATCTGGTCTGCGCGCTGCAGCGCCGCATTCAGCCGCCGCACGACCGTGGGCACGCTGTTCACGGGATAGAGGCTCTGGTCGGGATACGTCGAGCCGGCGCTGTTCGCGTCGGCGGCGACCTGCCACCCGGAGAGGTAGATCGCCTCGAGCCCGGCCTTGACCATCTGCACGGCCTGGCCGCCGGTCAGCGCGCCGAGGGCGCGCACCGGCTCCTCGCGCTGCAGGAGCTGCCAGAGCCGTTCGGCGCCGAGCCGGGCGAGCGTGTGCTCGGCAACGACCGAGCCGCGCAGCCGAACGACGTCGGCGGCCGCGTACGTGCGCTCGACGCCGGTCCACCGCGCATCGTCGCGCCAGCGGGCCGACAGCTGGTCCGCCTCTGCTTGGATCCGAGCTTCCGGGTTCATTCGTGTCTCCAGGGGTCGAGGATCGTTGTTTCGGATCCTAGATTACCTTTAAGGCGGAGTCAAAACCCTGTTTGCCGGTTTTCTGGATCCAGCCGGGCCGAGCGGCTGGATCCAAGATCGGTCAACGGGCCGGTTCGCGCTCGGCGTCGACGGCCGGATCGCGGCTCAGCGACCGGTCTGCGCCGTCCTCGAGCAGATCGTCGAAGAGCGCCCGGTAATGGACCATCGCCCGGCGCTGGTCCTCGGTATCGCCGGAGCCGGCGAGCCGGTGCCCGGCCCGGTAGTTCTCGACCACGCGCGGATGGTCGACCGAGACGTCGGCCGACCGCTGCTCGAAGTCGTCCATCGGGTAGCCGCGCTCGCGCATGACCGTCTGGATCAGCGCGTCGGCGTCCTGCACCGCTTCCCGCGGAGCGTCGACAAATCGCGCCTGGACGTGCTGCCAGTCCGCCGCGTACCGATCGCGCGCGGCGCCCGAGAGCGAACGGATGTCGAGCTCCTCACGGCGCTTGACGCGCGCGGCGAGGTCCGCCTCTCCCTCTCGCTTCCCGTCCGCCCGTTCGAGCGTCCGGTCGTACTCAGGGCCGAAACGGCCCTGCAAGGATCGCGTGCGTCGCGCCTTCGCACCCTGCCACACGAGCGAGGCGACGATGACCACGGCGACGGCGATGACCGCCCATACCCAGCCAGGCATGCGGTTCCTCCTTTGTCGATTGCACGCCGCCCGCGTCCAAGGGAGAAAACGCCGAACCGGCCGCAGGGGGTTCGGGACGCATCGGTGTCCGACTTGTAAAGCCGCTCCGGGACTGCGACAACGCTGGTGGGGTGAGGGCAGCCTTCTCTGCGGCGATCGTCGTGCTGCTCTGCGGCGGCTTGCCGCCTGCCGTCGAGGCGGCGCAGCCGCAGCCGCTGCAGACGCCGACGCAGGTCGAGAACGCGCGGGCCGGAACGACCGCCTGGCAGCGCACGCAGTACACCGGCGTCCAGCTCTACGCCGATCAGATCGGGGCGCTGCCCGGCGACGCCGTCGGCGTGCACGTGCAGTCCGACTACCGGTACCGCCTGCGCGTCTACCGCCTCGGCTGGTACGGCGGCGACGGCGCGCGGCTGATGGCGTGCGTGCCCTCGTGCGCCGGCGACGAAGCGCCCGTTGCCCAGCGCAACGACGCCGCGTCGGCAGGGTCGCCGCAGCGGGCCGGCTGGACGACGACCGACATCGTGCAGACGGCGGCGGACTGGCCGAGCGGCTACTACCTGATCGAGGCCGAGCTGACGAGCGGCAGCGTGGCCGGCCGCATCGCCACGACGTACGCGATCCTCCGCCAGCCCGTCGACCAGCCGCCGTCGCAGATCCTCGTGCAGGTGCCGGTGAACACGTGGGAGGCGTACAACGCCTGGGCCGGGCACAGCCTCTACAACTTCTCGCCGGCCGGGGCGTCGATCCGCGTGTCGTTCGACCGGCCGTTCGACTCCCAGGCGAGCTCGCCGCTCTGGTGGGAGATCCAGACCGTGCGCTTCCTCGAGCGTGAGGGGTACGACGTCTCGTACCAGACCGACGTCGACACCGACGCTGACCCGGGGAGCCTGCTGCGACACCGGCTCGTGATCGTCAACGGCCACGACGAGTACTGGACCGTCGCGATGCGCGACGGCTTCGACGCTGCCGTCGCCGGCGGGACGAACCTCGCGTTCATGGGGTCGAACGACGCGTACTGGAACGTCCGCTACGAGGACGACCGGCACACGATCCTGACCTACAAGTCGCTGTACGACCCGAACCCGGACACGACGCAGAAGACCGCGATGTTCCGGGAGATCGGCCGGCCGGAGTGCCTGCTCCTCGGCGTCGAGCACTACGGGATCATTCGCCAGACGGTCGCCGGGCTCGACTATGCGGTCACCGCCGCCGCCGCCGCCGACCCGTGGGTCGCGGGCACCGGCCTGACGGCGGGCGACACGATCGCCGGTGTCGTCGGACGCGAGCACGACACCGTCAGCGGGTATCCCGGCTGTCAGCACCCGGGCGAGGTCACGCTCTTCCACTACGACGGCAGCCGGGACGGCATCCCGGCAGACGCGACGCGGTACACGGCGCCGAGCGGCGCACGCGTCTTCGCCGCGGGTGCGCAGGAGTTCTCGCTGGCACTCGACGGCTACCGCGCCGACGACACGACCGCACCGGCGATCCCCGTCGGCACGGACAGGTCCGCGCCCGTCGACCCGCGCGTGCAGCAATTCATGCGCAACGGCCTCGACGACCTGACCCGGCCACAGGCGCCGCCGCAGGCGCTGCGGGTGAAGACGGCGAACGGCTGGCGCGTGCGCACGGGCTGGCCCGTCGACCAGCGGATCGTCGGCCGGATCGTCTACCGCGTGCGCAGCGACGGGGACCAGGTGCTCGTCTGCAGCGGGCACGCACCGTGCTACCCGCCGAGGGTGACGCAGCCGGGCACCTACCGGTACATGGCCGAGTACGTGGACGCGTGGGGACGCTCCTCCGCGCCCGCGTACTCGACCAGCTGGGCCCACCCGTAGATTTCGGAGCCGTGCGCCTCGAGTGGGAGATCGCCAAGCGCGGTTGGCGGCGCTACGCCGCGTATCCGCTCGCGACGGCGGCGGGGGTGTTCACGAACACGATCTTCGGCTTCCTGCAGGCGTACATCCTGCTCGCGGTCTACCGCCACCGCACGAACGTGGGCGGCTACGACTCGCACGACACGCTGACGTACGTCTGGCTCGTTCAGGCGCTGCTGATGACGGTCTACGCGTTCGGCTGGCAGGAGCTCGCGTTGCGCGTGCGCGACGGCTCGATCACGAGCGACCTCTCGCGTCCGCTCAACCCGCAGCGCTACTGGCTCGCGTTCGACCTCGGCCGTGCGCCCTACCACTTCATCTTCCGCGGCATCGTTCCGTTCGCGATCGGCGCGCTGATCTTCCGGCTGCACTATCCGAGCCCGCTGGACGCTGGCGTGTTCGCCGTCAGCGTGCTGCTCGCCGTCGTCGCAAGCCTCGGCTTTCGCTTCCTCTACAACCTGACGGCTTTCTGGGTGCTCGACGTGCGCGGCGTGATGATGGTATCGCTCACGATCAGCCTCTTCTTCTCGGGGATGATCATGCCGCTGACGTTCTTCCCGACCTGGCTGCGCGAGCTTGCACGGGCGCTGCCGTTCGCGTCGTTCCTGCAGACGCCGGTCGACGTCTGGCTCGGCCAGTACCACGCATGGGAGCTCGGCCTGCAGGTCCTGTGGGCGGCCGTGCTGCTCGCGGTCGGCCAGCTCGTGCTGCGCCGCGCGACGCAGCGGGTGGTGGTGCAGGGTGGGTGACGCCGTCCTCCTGTGGGGACGGCTCGTCGGTGCGCAGATCCGGTCACAGGCGCAGTACCGGGTCTCGCTCGTGCTCGAGATCCTCGGCGCGTTCCTGCTCTCGTTCATCGACTTCCTGGCGATCGTCGTCATCTTCCACAACACTCCGCGGCTCGCCGAGTGGAACGTGCAGGAAGTCGCGTTCCTCTATGCGCTCTCGTCGATCTCGTTCGCGCTCACCGACCTGCTGATCGGGCATCTCGACCAGTTCCCGCAGAAGATCCGCGACGGGAACTTCGACATCATGCTCGTCCGGCCGCGCGGAACGCTGTTCCAGGTGCTCGGCTCCGACTTCCAGATGCGGCGGCTCGGCAAGGCGTTCCAGGGCATTGCGGTGCTCGCCTACGCGTTGAGCGTGCTGCACGTGCACTGGACGATCGCACGCCTCGCCGTGCTGCTCGTCAGCGTGCCGGCGGGAGTCGTCATCTTCGCGTCGGTCTGGGTGGTGTTCGGCTGCATGGCGTTCTGGACGACGGACGGCGGCGAGTTCACGAACGCATTCACGTACGGCGGCAGCTTCCTCGCGCAATACCCGATCGACATCTACAGCGCGTGGCTGCGCCGGTTCCTCGCGTACGCCGTGCCGCTCGCGTTCGTCTGCTACTTCCCTGCGCTCTTCGTGCTCGGCAAGCACGACCCGCTCGGATTGCCGCGCGGGCTGCAGGTCGTCTCGCCGGCCGTCGCGGTCGTCGCGACCGTGGTCGCAGGCTGCGCCTGGCGGTTCGCCGTCCGGCACTACCGGAGCGCCGGCGGATGATCGAGGTAGAGCACCTGGCAAAGCGCTTCGTCGTGCGCCGCGGTCGTTTCCGGCGGCAGCGGCACGTGGTCGAAGCCGTCAAGGACATCTCGTTCCGTGTCGAGCGCGGCGAGCTGCTCGGCTACCTCGGGCCGAACGGCGCCGGCAAGTCGACGACGATCAAGATGCTCACCGGGATCCTCGTCCCGTCGGACGGGCGCGTGTCCGTCGCCGGCCTGACGCCCTCCCGCCAGCGGATCGAGCTCGCAAAGCGGATCGGCGCGATGTTCGGACAGCGCATCCAGCTCTGGTGGGACCTGCCGCTGCTCGACTCGTTCGAGCTGTTGCGGCACATCTACAAGGTGCCGGCCGATCGCTACCGGACGAACCTCGCGCGCTTTCGCGACGTCCTCGACCTCGATCCCTTCCTGCACACACCGGTGCGGCAGCTCTCGCTCGGCCAGCGCATCCGCGGCGAGCTGACGGCGTCGATGCTGCACGGGCCGGAGCTGCTGTTCCTCGACGAGCCGACGATCGGCCTCGACGTCGTCGCGAAGCAGCGCGTGCGGGACTTCCTGATCGAGATCAACCGTGAGGACGGGGTCACCGTGCTGCTGACGACGCACGATCTCGGCGACATCGAGCGCATGTGCGACCGCCTGCTCGTGATCGACCACGGCTCGCTGATCTGGGACGGCGGCATCGCCGAGTTGCGGGAGCGCTACGGCGCGGAACGGACGCTGATCGTCGACCTCGAGGAGCCGGCGCCGCCGCTCGAGATCCCGGGCGCCCGCGTCGAGCGCGTCGACGGTCCACGGCAGTGGCTGCGCTTTCGCGGCTCGGCTTCGGAACTGACGGCGCGCGTTGCGGCGAGCGCGCGGCTCGTCGACCTGCAGATCGCCGAGACGGACATCGAGGAGATCGTCCGGCGGATCTACTCCGAGGCGTAGTGGCGGAAGACGACCTCGGCGACGCAGACGGGCTTGTCGCCGCCTTCGCGCTCGATCGTCACCGTGTACGTCGACTGGCTGCCCCAGTCCGACTCCTCGACGCGCTCGACGCGGAACGTGCCCCGCACTTTCGAGCCGGACGGTACGGGCGCCGGAAAGCGCACCTTGTTCAGTCCGTAGTTGATCCCCATTCCGCCGTCACGGCGCGGCAGGACCTCGTACGACATCGCCGGGACGAGCGAGAGGGTCAGATAGCCGTGCCCGATCGTCTGACCGAACGGGCCCTGAGCTGCGCGTTCGGGATCGACGTGGATCCACTGGTGGTCTCCGGTCGCGTCGGCGAACGCACTGATGCGCTCCTGGTCGACGACGATCCAGGAGGACGGGCCGAACTCGTCGCCGACGTTCACGCGACGGTTCGCGCTAGGCGGTCTGCTCGACCGGCTCGTCGGGCTCTTCGAACGAGCCGCCGGAGGTGACGAGCGTCGGGCGGTTGCCCTGCGAGATCGTCTCCTTCGTGATCACGCACTTCGTCACGTCGCGGCGCGACGGCAGCTCGAACATCACGTCGAGCAGCGCCGCCTCGATGATCGAGCGCAGGCCGCGTGCACCGGTCTCGCGCTCGAGCGCCTTGTCAGCGATCTCCCACATGGCGTCGTCGGTGAAGACGAGCTCGATGTTGTCGTAGCCGAAGAAGCGCTGATACTGCTTCGCGAGCGCGTTCTTCGGCTCGGTCAGGATCTGCACGAGGTCCTCGCGGCGCAGCTGGTGCACTGCGGAGATGACCGGCAGCCGCCCGATGAACTCGGGGATCAGGCCGAAGTTCAGGAGATCTTCCGGCATCACCTCGGCCAGCATCTCCGCGCCTTCGGTCGAATGCTTCGAGTGCATCTCTGCACCGAAGCCGACGGCGTTCTTGCCGATGCGGCGCGCGATGATCTTGTCGAGACCGGCGAACGCGCCGCCGCAGATGAAGAGGATGTTCGTCGTGTCGATCGAGAGGAACTCCTGGTGCGGGTGCTTGCGCCCGCCCTGCGGCGGCACCGAAGCCACCGTCCCCTCGAGGATCTTCAGCAGCGCCTGCTGCACGCCCTCGCCCGACACGTCGCGCGTGATCGACGGGTTGTCCGCCTTGCGCGCGATCTTGTCGACCTCGTCGATGTAGATGATCCCCGTCTCCGCCTTCTTGATGTCGAAGTCGGCAGCCTGGATCAGCTTGAGAAGGATGTTCTCGACGTCCTCGCCGACATAGCCGGCTTCGGTCAGCGCCGTCGCGTCGGCGATCGCAAACGGGACGTTGAGGATCCGTGCGAGCGTCTGCGCGAGCAGCGTCTTGCCGCAGCCGGTCGGGCCGAGCAGCAGGATGTTCGACTTCTGCAGCTCGACGTCGCCTTCCTCGGTCCCCATCTGCACGCGCTTGTAGTGGTTGTAGACCGCAACCGCGAGCGTGCGCTTCGCTTCTTCCTGCGAGACGACGTAGTCGTTGAGGACGCTGTAGATGTCCCTCGGACGAGGGAGGTTGTCGAGATCGAGCTGCGTCGGAGTCGTGAGCTCTTCGTCGATGATCTCGTTGCAGAGATCGATGCACTCGTCGCAGATGTAGACGCCGGGGCCTGCGATCAGCTTCTTGACCTGCCGCTGGCTCTTCCCGCAGAAGCTGCAGAGAAGCTGCTCGTTGCCTTCGCTCGCCCTGGCCATCAGTCTCCTTTTACCCCGGTCCGGCTGATCCGTCTACCGCGACCGGACGACCATGTCGACGATCCCGTAGTCCTTGGCCTCGTCCGCGGTCATGTAGTAGTCGCGCTCCATGTCCTTCGAGACCTTCTCCATCGGCTGATTCGTGTGCTCGGCGATGATCTCCTCCAAGCGCCGCTTGAGGTTGATCGTCTCCCGGGCCTGGATCTCGATATCGGTGCCCTGGCCCTGGAAGCCGCCGGACACCTGGTGGATGAGGATCTTCGAGTTCGGCAGGGCGATGCGCTTTCCCTCCGTGCCGGCGGCGAGAAGGAGCGCCCCCATCGACATCGCGATGCCGATGCAGTACGTCGCGACGTCGGGCCGGATGAAGCGCATCGTGTCGTAGATCGCGAGGCCGGCATACACCGACCCGCCGGGCGAGTTGATGTAGAGGTTGATGTCCTTGTCGGGATCCTCGGACTCGAGATGGATCAGCTGCGCGACGATCAGGTTCGCGACCTGGTCGTCGATCGGCGTGCCGAGAAAGATGATCCGCTCGTTGAGGAGCCGCGAGTAGATGTCGAAGAAGCGCTCGCCGCGCGACGTCTGCTCGATGACGGATGGGATGACGAGGTTCGACGGGTTCATGTGGCTCCTCACGTTCCGGGGGTCCAGAGTTTCGTCTCGGCCTGCTGCTTTTCCTTTTCGGGCGTCCAGATCGCCTCGCGCGCGTCGGCCAGCTCGCGTGGGATCCGCTTCACCTCGGCGACGACGCGGTCGAGCGCGTTGCGCAGCCGCATGTCCTCGCGCAGCGTCTCGAACCGGCCGCTCTCGCGGAGGCGCTCCAGCGTCTCGTCGGCGTTTTCGTCGAGCAGGTCGGCCTGCTCGCGGACGAGCGCCTCGACCTCCTCGTCGCCGACCTGGATGCCGAGCTTGTCCGCCGCCGCCTCCAGCACGAGCTCGCGGCCGACGGAGCGGCGCGCCTCGTCCTCGAGCCGTGCGATCAGCTGCTCAGCCGACTGCCCGGTCATCGCGAGGTACGTCTCGAGCTGCAGGCCGCGCGACTCGACCTGCTGTGCGAGACCGCGCAGCAGCTCGCGCGTGCGCGCTTCGACGAGCGGACCGCCCGCGTTCACCTTCGAGGCGTCGACGAGCGCGTCGATCGCGTCGCTGCGGAACTGCGCCTCGACCTCCTCCGTGATCTGCTCGAGCAGTCGCGTCTCGATGTCGGTGCGCAGCTCCGCGAGCGTCTCGAACTCGCTCGCGGAGCGCGCGAGCTCGTCGTCGATCTCCGGGAGCTTCTTCTCCTTGATCTCCTTCACGGTCAGCGTCACGGCCTGCTGCTCGTCGCCCGCGAGCTCGAACGCGATCTCCTTCGTCTCGCCGGCGCTCATGCCGACGACGCCCGACTCGATCTCGTCGACGACGGCGCCGCGGCCGAGCTCGACGACGTAGTCGCGCCGCTCCTCGCCGCTCGGCGACACGAGATCGACGATGACCGTGTCCTCCGGGCCGACCGGGCGGCCTTCGACCGGGATCAGCTCCGCAATCGTCGCGCGGAGCGCGTCGAGCTCGCGCTGCACGAGCTCCTCCGGGACCTCCGGCTCGATCGCGCCGACCTCGAGGGTCGACCAGTCGGGAAGCTCCGGCTTCTCCTGCACGCGCACGGTCGCGGTGAACTGCCAGTCCGCCGCGTCGTTCTCCGGCAGCTCGAAGTCGAACTCGGGCTGCGCCACCGGGCGCAGGCGATTGCGCGTCGCCGCGTTCCAGAACCACCCGCCGATGTGGCTGTCGATCGCCTCTGCCATCAAGCGCTCCTTGCCGACCTTCTGCACCAGCAGCTGGCGCGGAACCTTGCCCTTGCGGAAGCCGGGGATCTTCGCGGTCTGCGCCAGGTCGGAGGCGGCGTGCTCGACCGCGTGGTGCACGTCGTGCGACGGCACCTGAACCGTCAGCTTGACGCGATTCTCGGGGAGCTCCTCGACCGAGTCTTTGACCGGGGCCTGCATCGGACCATTAGAGCAGAGCACTTGTACGCTCGGACGCAGTGCGCCTGTTCATTTTCAGCCGCCACGCCGAGTCGACGCTGAACCTCGACAACCGGGTGAACGGCGATCCCTCGGTCGAGGTGCCGCTGACCGAGAACGGCCGCAACGCGGCGGCCCGCCTCGGCTCGCAGGTGGCCGGCGTCCCGGTCGAGCTCGGCGTCCACACGCGCTTCGGGCGGACGCTCGAGACGCTGGCGATCGCGCTGCGCGGGCGGAGGGTCCCGCTTGCGGAGGAGCTGCTCCTCGACGACGTCGACGTCGGCGACCTCGAGGGATGCACCCTCGACGCGTACCGCGCCTGGAAGCGCGAGCACTCGCGCAGCGAGCCGTTCCCCGGCGGCGAGTCGCTCGACGACGCGGCGCGCCGCTACGCGCGCGCCTTCCGCGCACTGCTCGCGCGGCCGGAGCGCTGCGTGCTCGTCGTCTGCCACGAGATCCCGCTGCGCTACGCCCTCAACGCCGCCGCAGGCTCGGACGACCTCGACGGGCCGGCGCATCTCATCCTGAATGCGACGCCCTATCTCCTCGACGAGCAGTCCCTCGAACGAGCGGCTGCTCGTATCGAATCACTCGTTGGAGGAACGCAAGCTTTCGACGGCGAATGACGTCGTCCGTTACATGGA
>Ga0105240_10011957_pt1 | contig 12031 bp, 8 predicted proteins | sample KBSC54metaG_FD_80426 | JGI IMG/M metagenome (GOLD analysis project Ga0105240, IMG submission 80426) | Corn rhizosphere microbial communities from Kellogg Biological Station, Michigan, USA - KBS C5-4 metaG | ecosystem: Host-associated > Plants > Roots > Rhizosphere > Soil | place: Michigan, USA...
AGCCCGCCCAGCGGATCGTGCTGGGAGCGTGGTATGAACAGGGAAGCTATCTGTGGAACGAGAACGGCCGCTATGAGCTTCGAGAGCGCCCGCGGCGCTCGTGAAGATCACGCGAGCGCCGCGGGATAGTGAATGTCAGAAGGGCATTGCGCCCCCGCAGTACGCGGCAGGGATTGCGTCAGTCTTGAGTGCCGGGGCCCGAAGGAGGCGCGCTGCCCGGGGGCGGGCCGTGCCGATGGCGGCGGAAACGCGGTCCACCGAATCCCTGATGCAGGGCGTTGAACTTCTGCACCTGCAGCGCCGACAACACACCCGACAGCTGCGAGTCCGTGTCAGCCTTGATCTGAGTGCGCAACGCCTGCATCTGCTCGCGCGTCGGGCGCGTGCCGGATGACTTGAACTGGGCGAAGGCCGCCTGCGCCTTGGTGCGCTCCGTCTCCAGGATCATCTGCACTTCGGCCTTCTGGGCTGAGCTCAGGTCGAGCAGCAGGGCCAGGCGGTCCATTCTCCTGGCTTCCCAGGCCGCTTTCTGCTGAGGCGTCGGCGGGTTGGGGGGTTGAGCCGATGCGATGGCTGCAGCGCACAAAGCAACGGCGGCTAGCAAACTCGCTTTCATGGGGTTCTCCGGGTAAGTAACTCAGTTGACGACCTCCGCGTACGGCTGGGGCGTCTGCCATGGCCGCCCCGACCTTTCACGGACCTAACGGTACCGAGGGAGCCGGAATTGGGCCGTAATGAATCGTAAAATTGATAGGGCGGCCCGGAGGGCCCCGGCAGGTTTTTTACCGGCGAGTGCCGGGCGTGGCGGGCGTCACACCTGGGAGGTTCCACCACCCCCCGCCCAGGGCCTCGAACAGCGCCGCCGTATCGGCGAGTCGGCTCGCCCGGGCCTGGACCAGCGCCAGGGCGGCCTGCTGGTACGCCTGCTCGGCATTCAGAACGGCCAGGTAGCTCACCGAGCCCAGCTCGAGATTATGGCGAACGACCTCCAGCGAGCTCGCCGCGGCGCGCTCCGCCGTGTAGCTGGCGTTGACGGCGTCGGCATCCGAGCGCAGCGCCGTCAGGCAATCAGCAACGTTCTGCAGAGCGGCCAATACCGCGGCCCGGTACTGATCTGCGGCCATGTCGAGAGTCGCGTCCGCCGCCCGCTTGCGATGGACCAGGGCCCCGCCGGCAAACAAGGTCTGCGTCAGGCCCGCTCCGGCCGTCCAGAACGTGTTTCCCGAAGCCAACACATCGCCGAGCACGGTCGAAGTGCCGCCCTGGGAAGCCGTCAGGGTGATCTGCGGCAACAGGTTGGCGATTGCCACGCCGACATTCGCGCTCGCCGCATGCATCTGGGCCTCGGCCGCCAGCACGTCCGGGCGTTGCCGGACGAGCTGCGCCGGCAGGCTCACCGGCAGATCATGGGGTAGCGCGAGGGCGGACAGGTCGAACCGCGCCGCGGGCTCGTCATCAGGGAAGCGGCCTGCCAGCGCCGTCAACAAGTGCCGCTGTTGGGCGAGTTGTTTCTGCAGCGGCGGCAGGGTCGCCTGCGCGGCGGCCAGCGCAGCCTCCTGTGCCATGACGTCGGTCCCGGCGATCGAGCCCAGCTCGTACTGGTGGCGCAGTATCCCGGCGGCCTCGCGCTCGCTGCGAACGATGTCGTCGGTCGCGGCAATCTGGGCACGCAGCGCGGCCTCCTGGATTGCGGCGGTGACGACGTTCGAGGCCAATGTCAGGTAGGTGGCCTCGCGCTGGTAGCGCTGCCAGTCCGCCTGCGCCTGCAGCGACTCGACCTGGCGCCGGTTGGCGCCAAACACATCGAACACGTAGGACACGCTGACCTGCGCGGTGTGCAGGTTGAAGATCGAGGCGCCCGAGCTGAGCGTCGGCGCGAGCGTACCGACCGGATTGCGCTGGCGGCTGAAGGCGTAGCCGGCCTGCAGGCTGGGGAAATACGTCCCCCGTTGGGCAGCGGTCATTTCGTTCGCTGCGCGCAGCGCCGCCTGCGCGGCGGCGACCGTCGGGTTCTCGTGCAGCGCTTCCTGCACCAGCTCGCTCAGTGTCGTGGAATGAAACAGCGTCCACCATTGCCCCGGAATATCCATGCCAACGACGAGCTTCTGATCACTACCCACTTTCGAGGGCAGTGGTTCCTTCAGGTAGCCTGACACCGGCGGCGGCGCGGGCGGCTTGAAGCTGGGGCCGACGGCGCAACCGCCGAGCACCCCGGCGGCGATGGCCGCAACGAGCGATCGGCTCATGCGCCCATCTCCTGTGCCGTCCGCGCATCCGGAACCGGGCGGCGGCGCGAGAACATCAGGATCAGCAACGGCAGAACCAACAGCACCAGCAGCGGCGTGAGCAGCATCCCTCCCACGACCACGACCGCCAGAGGCCGCTGTACCTGAGAGCCGATGCCGCTCGAGAGCGCCGCCGGTACCAGTCCGACACACGCGACGATGCACGTCATGATGACGGGGCGCATCTGTACGCGGCAGGTTTCTAGAATCGAGCTCACCGGATCCAGGCCCTGCTCGATGTGCAGGTTGTAGTAGGACAGCACGATGATCCCATCCATGGTCGCGACACCGAACAGCGCCACGAAGCCGATGGCCGCCGAGACGCTGAAGGGCATTCCCGTCAGCGCCAACGCGAAAATGCCGCCGATCAGCGCCATGGGAATGACGCTCGCCGCCAGCAACACATCGGTGAGGGAGCCGAAGTTGATGAACAGCAGGATGCAGATGAGTGCCAGGCTGAGCGGAACCGCTACCGTGAGGCGCTGCAGGGCATCCTGGAGATTCCCGAACTCGCCCACCCACTCCAGGCGGTACCCCGCGGGGAGGCGGACTTGCTGCGCGACCTTGCGCTGCGCTTCCAGCACCGCGCTGCCCAGATCCCGGCCGCGAACGCTGAACTTGATGGGAATGTAACGCTCCTGGTGCTCGCGATAGATGAACGAGGGACCGGAGATCAAGCTCACATCAGCCACGTCCGCGAGCGGCACCTGCACCGAGCCTGCCGAACCGGAGGGGTCCGGGGCGGCGATGGTGATCCGCCGGATCGCCTGCGGGTCGGCGCGGTACTGCGGGGCCATCCGCACGATCATCGGAAAGTGCCGATCGCTGCCACTCTCGTACAGATCGCCCGCGGCCTGGCCGCCGATGGCCGCCTGCACGACCGCGTTGATATCCCCTGGAGCAAGTCCCAGACGCGCGGCCCGCGTCCGGTCGATATCGATGCGGATGGTCGGCTGCCCGAGCGCATCGAACACGGCCAGATCGGTGACACCCGGGACGGTCTGCACCACGTTGCGAATTCTCTGCGCGGTTTTCTCGAGGGTCTCCAGGTCGTTGCCGAACAGCTTGATCGAGTTCTCGCCCTTCACGCCCGAGGCGGCCTCCTCCACGTTGTCCTCGATGTACTGCGAGAAGTTGAACTCCACACCGGGGAAGCGCTCCTGCAGCGCCTCCGTGAGCTGCTGAGTCAGCTTGCCCTTGTCCAAGCCGCGCGGCCAGCTCTCGAACGGCTTCAAGGGCACGAAAAACTCCGCATTGAAGAAGCCGGTGGCATCCGTGCCGTCGTCAGTACGGCCGTGCTGGGAGATGACCGTCTCGACCTCCGGAAAGCTCTTGATGAGCCGGCGCATGTCGTTGACGTAGCTGTTGCCCTCCTCGAGGGAAATCGACTCGGGCAGCGTCGCGCGGATCCAGAAGTTGCCCTCTTCCAGTTTCGGCAGGAATTCCAGGCCCAGCGAGTGCACCGCGAAGCCGGCGACAACGATCAGAATGCCCAGACACCCGAGCGTCACCACACGGTTGGCGAGACAGAATTCCGCCACCGGCTCGTACAGCCGGCGCAGGACGCGCACCACGGCCGTCTCCGTCTCGGCAACGCTGTCGGGGAGCAGCAGCGCGCTCAGTGCCGGTGAGAGGGTGAAGGTGGCGATGAGGCCGCCGGCGATTGCATACCCGTAGGTCTTGGCCATGGGTCCGAAGATATGACCCTCGATGCCGCTCAGCGTGAACAGTGGCACGAACCCCGCGATGATGATCGCGGCCGCGAACAGAATCGCCTGGTTCACCTCGGCCGCCGCATTCGCGATCACCGCGAACTTGCCGCGAAAGAGGCTCGGAGCGCGCACCACGTGCATCAGCGTGCTCCCGGTGCGACGCGCTTCGGCGCTCTCGCTCAGATGCCTGAAGATGTTCTCCACCATGATCACCGAAGCGTCCACGATCAGGCCGAAATCGATCGCGCCGACGGACAGCAGGTTGGCCGACTCGCCCCGCAGGATCATGAGCGCGATCGCGAATGTCAGGGCGAATGGAATCGTGCAGGCGACGATGATGGCGCTGCGCAGATTGCCCAGGAATGCCCACTGCAGCAGGAAAATCAGCAGGATTCCGGCCAGCACGTTGTGCAGCACCGTGCGTGTGGTGACATGGATGAGGTCGGAGCGGTCGTAGATCCGCTCGATCTTCACTCCCAGCGGCAGAATCCCCGAGCGGTTGATCTCGGCGACCTCGGCCTTCACGCGCTCGATGGTCGGCAAGCTCTGCTCGCCACGGCGCATGAGCACGATGCCTTCGACGATGTCGTCGGAATCGACATCCTGGCCTGCAATGCCCAGACGCGGCTCGTGTCCGGCCTCCACCTTCGCCACATCCCCTACCAGGACCGGCACGCCACGCGGAGCGGCGATCATCGTCTTGCGGATGTCCTCGACCGAGTGAATCAGGCCCACGCCGCGCACGACGGCCGCCTGCGGTCCGATGTTGACGGTCTGGCCGCCGACGTTGACGTTGCTGTTGTTGAGCGCCTGCAGCACCTGCGCCAGCGACAGGCCGTGCTGCTGCAGGCGCTGCTGGTCGACGGTGACCTCGTACGTCCTGGTCTTACCTCCCCAGCCGGTGACGTCGATGACGCCCGCAACGGCCTTGAAGCGCCGTTCGAGCACCCAGTCCTGGAGCGTCTTCAGATCGGTCACCGAATACCCGGGCGGTCCCACGAGGCGATAGCGATAGATCTCTCCGGTGGGGCTGGTGGGTGAGATCTGTGGCAAGGCGCCGTTGGGGAGCGTGGGCAGTTGCGACAGGCGGTTGATGACCCATTGCTCCGCCTGCTCGTAGGTGAAGTCGTAGGTGAACTGCACCTTCACATCCGACAGGCCGAACAGCGAGAGGGTCCGTACCGTCGTGACGTGCGGAATTCCCGCCATCTGCACTTCGATCGGAATGGTGACGTACCGCTCCATCTCCTCCGCCGACTGGCCGCTGCTTTGCGTGACGATGTCCACCAGCGGGGGTACGGGGTCCGGATAAGCCTCGATGTTCAGGTGCCGGAAGCCGAAAAACCCGCCCAGCAGAATCAGTGGAAGCAGGATCGCAAGGAACACGCGCTGCTTGAGCGCGAATGCGATGATGGAATTCATGTGCGGCGGTGGAGGAGTCGTGCGTGACGGGGCCAGGAGTCGTGCGCGGCGGTGCGTTCGTGGCGAGGCTGGGCGTCGTGCGTGCAGGTGCGTTCGTGGCGATGCTCAGACTAGTGCGCCCTACCCCGGTTGCGCTTCGCGATCCATGAAGAGGCTGCCGCGAGTGACGATTCGCTCGCCCGGCTTCAGTCCCTGGAGGACCTCGACCATGCCCCCATGAGTGCGTCCAGTGCGAACAGGGCGCAGGATGAGCGCGTTGTCCTCTTCCACGACCCACACGTGCGCCTGGTCGCCCTCGCGCACCACCGCCTCCTCCGGTACCGCCGCCGCCTCTGAAGGCTTCCCGGTGATGATCTGGAAGCTCGCGTACATTTGCGGCTTCAGCTTTCCGCCGGGGTTGGCAATCGTCGCGCGCACGGGAATACGGTGCGTGACCGGATCGACCTGGGGTCCCACCACCGTCACCTTCGCCTCGAATACCTGGTCCGGAAAGGCGAGCACACGCACTTCTGCGCTCTGCCCCGGTGCAATGAACGGAGCGTCAGTCTCACGAACGGCCGCGATCAGCCACACCGTCGACAGATCTCCGATCGTGAACACGGGAGTCGAGCTTCCCGCCTGGATGTACTGGCCCGGACCCACCTGGCGATCGGTGATGACGCCGTCTATGGGAGCGAGCACGTCGGTGACAGGATCGGGATTCGCGGCACGCTCGATCGCATCGATCTGTGCGCCGGTCTTGCCGAAGATGCGTAACCGGTCGCGCGCCGCGGCGAAAGCGGTCTGGGCGGCGGCCAGCTCCGCCTGGGACTGCTGCCAGTCCTGCAGCGAGCCGCCCTTGCCTTCATAGGCCGCGTGCTTGCGCTCCTCGTTGGTGCGCGCGAGCTTCAGCGCCGCCACCGAGTTGAGTAGATCGCTCTGGGCCTGCAGGAATTCCGACGCATCGATCCGCAGCAAGGGAGATCCCTTCTTCACGGATTCTCCCGGCCCCGCCATCACACTCAGCACGCGTCCCGAGAAGGGTGAAAACACCTGGGTGGCCGTGTCGCCGTTGAGTGCGATCTGCCCCTCGGTGAGCTCCTCGCTGCGAAAGGTGCGCACGGTGACGGGCTGGATCTCGAGCGTCGAGAGTTGCGCGTTCGAAAGCCGAATCGATGCGGCAGAGCTCGCAGGTCGCAGCTGCGTCTCAGGACGGGCGCGCAGCGCGCCCGCTGCAAACAAGGCAGCGGCTAGCGCGACCACCGCGACAAGGAGCACGACACGTACTTGCCTGCGTACAGGCCACGCACGCCGCGAGACCGGGAATTGGGGCTGAGCCATGCGAGCACGTCATACCGGGGGAGGGAAATTCTACCCAGGCATGTCGTCAGTGCGCTTACGGCAATCCGTCAGGAACCTTTCATCGCGGTTGCCGCGGAAGCGTCAGAACGGCCTCCAGGCCCCGCTGCGGCAAGTTTCGCAGCACGAGTGAGCCGCCATGGGATTGCGCGATGTCCCGCGCAATACTCAATCCGAGCCCCGTTCCACCGCTATCGCGATTGCGCGAGGACTCCACTCGATAGAACGGCTCGAATACGCGCTCCAGCTCCTCGGCAGGAATGCCGGGCCCATCGTCATCGATTCGAATCACGACAGCGGCCCCGGCATCCTGCAGGTAGATCCGCGCGCCGCCGCCAAATTTGATTGCATTCTCGATGAGGTTCGTCAGACAGCGTTTCAGTCCCTGCGGCTTTCCGAAGAGCTCGCTCTGCGCGCTGCCCTGCACGCTCACCTTGCCACCCATCTGGGTGAATTCCGCCTGCAGCGTCCCCAGCAGGGCATCGATGTCCACCGGCGCGAGCGCCTCGTCGTCGTCGAGCCCTCGAAACAGCGCCAGCGCGCCCCTCACCATGCTTTCCATTTCGTCGAGTTGTTTTCCGATGCGCGCCTGGGCGTCAGGATCATCCTCCAGGGTTTCCACCTGCAGGCGCAGTCGTGTGAGCGGCGTCTTCAGATCGTGCGACATCGCAGCCAACACGCGCGTGCGGCTATCCAGATAGCGCTGCAGCCGGTCCTGCATCGTGTTGAAAGCACGCGCCGCGTCACGAATCTCACGTGCGCCCTTCTCCTGCAGCTTCGGCTGTCGAACGTCTCTTCCGACCCGATCCGCGGCGTTGGCCAACTGGAACAGGGGCTGCGTTATCGACCTCGCGGTGACGAACAACGCGATTCCCATGATGACCACGAGGAGAGACAGATTCACGAGCAGGTTGCGCGGGATCGGCGCGCCTTCCGCGGGACGCGCGATGCGGAAAAGCGTCGAGCCCCCGTCAGGATATTGGACGGTCACGTCATACAGCCCGCCCATTTCGCCGCGGCGCTCGAGCGCCTGCAGAGGCGACACCTGGATCGCGGAGGTGACCCCGGGCGAAGCGGCCGCAACGGAGATTCGATATCCCGAGCCGAGAATGTTCTGCAATGTCTGCACGAGCGGATGTTCGAAGTCCCCCGCCAGAGGCAGCGGAAGCAGGGTCTCCTGGACCCTTTGCCGAGGTGGCAACGAGACGCGTGGGATCGGTGAGCGCAGCCGCTTGACAGGGCCGCCAGGAGGCGGCGGAACCTCCCCGGGGCCGCCACCGCTGGAGGCCGTGGACAAGTCGGGGCTGTCGCGTGGCCCCACAGGTACCGGTGTGTCAGTGGTACCCGTAGGCCCCAGACGGGGCCAACCGCCTCCCGGAGCCGCTCCGGGGCCATCGTCGGACCGGGGGCCCGAACGGGGGGCTGCGCCGGGCAGCTCATCTGCGAGCGCCGCCGTCTGCAGCCGCCTGCGGGCCTCTCCGAGCAGGGCCCGACGTCCAAAGCGGGCGTACTGCTCGATCAGGCGGCTGGTCGTCTCCGCACGCTCGCTCGCATTCATCGGCTGCAAAGTCAGCGCGATTTCCGCAATACGCCGTGACCAATCGCGAACGCTCACCTCCAGGACGAACCGCTCGCGCTCATGGGCAATGAGGGCGAGCGCGCCCACCTGCGCCAACAATACCGCGATGGTGCAGGCGGCAACGAGCCGTCCGAACAGGGACTGAGGCCAGGCGCGCCCCAGAAATTTGACCCAGCTCAGCCGCTGTTCGCTCACTGAGTCTCGACGGGCACGCCGATGACGTAGCCTTCGCCGTACACCGTCTTGATGATCTGCGGCGCGCGGGCGTCATCGCCGAGAATCTGCCGCAGCCGGCTGACACGCACATCGATGCTTCGATCGAACGGATCCGCCTCCCGCCCTCGCAGCAACTCTGTGAGCTGTGCGCGCGTCAGCACGCGATTCGACGAGCCGAGCAACACGGCAAGCAACCGGTACTCCGCGCCGCTGAGAGCGACTTCCTTACCGGTGGAATCCGTCAGAGTGCGGCTGGTGGTATCGAGCCGCCACCCGTTGAAAAGGAAACAGCGTACGGTCTCGGGACTCGGATCGCGGGGCGCGTGCGCTGCCCGCCGCAGAACGGCACGGATACGCCCGAGGAGCTCGCGCGGATTGAACGGCTTGGGAACGTAGTCATCGGCACCCAGCTCCAGGCCGACGATCCGGTCGACATCCTCACCGCGCGCCGTCAGCATGATGACCGGCAGTTGCGATCGGCTGCGGATTTCACGGCACAACGACAGGCCGTCCTCACCTGGCAACATCAGATCGAGCACCACGAGGTCGACATGCGACCGCTCCATGATGCGGCGCATTTCCTTCCCGTCTCCAACCGCGGTGGTGCGGAAGTCGTGTTTGTCCAGATACTGGGAAAGCAGCGTGCGGATTTCCCGATCGTCGTCAACGATCAGCAGATGCGGGTGGTCGTTCATCGAGCCTCTCACAGGCGGGCGGGATGCCAGGGTCACTGTGTCGTTCATACGCGTTCGATCTCCTCAATGAGCGAATGGTGCCCTGCCTGCCCCCGTCGCCGTCAAGAATGAGCTAGTTGTAAGAAAGTGTACGCCCGTACCCCCATCCGCGCGCGCCCGCGACAGGGTGCGGTGGCGTTGGGATGCCAGGTCTCAAACGGCTCGTGCCACCCGCGCCAGCGACGACCAGCGCCGATGGGCCAGCTCCGATGGGGCAGGGCCGATCTGCCAGCGCCAATGCGCGTAGTGAGCAGAACGCGGTTCAGGTCGTCGCGTTTACAGTTGTGCTGCTGTCGCGGTAGTGGTCGTGGCCCCCATGCGCCCGGTGCGTCGCGCTTGTGGATGGCACGGTGCACACCGCGCAACACCACCACCGCCGCTGTGTACCTGGGCAGGTGAACTCGCATACGCTAGTGCAGTCGAAGCAACGCGTCCGAAAACGAGGCAAAGCCGTAATGTCGGCCATGATTCAACACATTGGCACAGGCCGCTCAATGCCCTCCTCGTCGCACTTGTGCGACGGCTCCGCGGCATCCAAGTTATTTCGCGCGCTGGGAGCAACCGCGGCAACCCTCGCCGCCTGCATGTGCCTTGCGGGGTGCGCCACCGACAGACTCGAGTCCACGCCGCCCAAAGGTGTCGATCTCAGTGGCGACTGGCAGTTTGATCCCAACCTCAGCGACGACCCGACGAAGCCGCCGATCAACGACGGCACCTCCCCGAGCCAGATGCGTCATCACAGCGGACGCGGACGCGGGGGTGGAAGCATCGGCCTACCACCGTTCGGCAACCCCGCGGGCGCGGGCGGTCCCACCGGGGGCACTCAGCCCGACGGCACGGAAGACCTCACCAGTAATTCGACCGCGCGCAATCCATACGTGCAGACCCTGTGGCAAAACCCGAGCGACGGCAGCACAGCACCTGCGCACCGCAGCGGCGGCCGCGCGCGCAACTGGCTAGACGCTCCCGTCCGCATGACCATCGTGCAGCAGGGCGACAAGCTGACCATTCAGAGCAAGTCCTCCGGCGGCGAGCTGCAGGCCGAGGAACTGATGTCGGGCCACAGCAGCGGCATTCCGATTGGCCAGAGTACGGCGGAGCGCGATGTCGGCTGGCGGGGAAACATTTTTGTCGTGGATACCAAGGTCAAGAGCGGGCCGACCAGGGAGGATGACTACGCGCTCGATGACGAGGGCCACTTGATCGTGTCGACGTTCGTGAGCGGCGGGCATGTGCGGAAGTCCCAGATCAAGCGCGTCTATGATCGGGTGAGCGACTCCCAAGGCGTACACCCATAGCGCAACCGGCGGTCACGCAGCAGTCAGACCCGCGGCGGCCCCGAATGGAACCGCAGGTCCTCGTCAGGTGAGGTTGCCAACTCGGCTTCCCTGGCGGCCAGCCACGCCAACCGCGGCCGCCATTCGTCCGGTTCCATCGCACGCGCGAAATTGAGATACAACTCGAAGTGACGTGCCTCCGAGTGGCTGAGCTGCCCGTACAGCGCGCCCAGAGGAGCATGAAGCCGCGGAGCAAGCAACCGAAACCGTTCGCAGGAGCGAGCCTCGATCAGCGCGCCGGTCAGCAGCAGGTCGAGCTTCCGCCCCTTCTCGGACGTCCGTACGTGCGCGCGCAGACGGGCGCCATACCGCCCAGGCCGCTGCCGTTGGAAAGGCACGTTGAGGGCAGTCATCGCCCTCTGCACCTGCTCGAAGTGTCGCAGCTCCTCCCGCGCGAGCCGTGAGAGCGCGACAACGAGCCGCACGTCCTCGGGATACGCAAAGATCAGTGCGACAGCGGTGGAGGCCGCCTTCTTCTCGCAGTTGGCGTGGTCGACCAGGACGTCCTGCCAATTCGAGACGGCCGCATCCACCCAGGCGCCGGGTGTAGCGACGGCGAGCACCTCGTCCATCTCGATCATGCCCGCGTGAGAAGGCTGAGCGTCAATAGCGCATCCTCCAGCGCATCCGCGGCTTCCCGCGCGGTCGGGAACCGATCCTCCGGCCGCTTCGCGAGCAGCCGCTCCATCAGCGGCTGCAACGGGCTCAGGCTCTCCGGCAGGCGCGGCACGGGCTCCTTGCGATGCTTGTAGATGATGGCCATCGGATTCTCGGCTCTGTAGGGCTTCTGCCGGGTGAGCAGCTCGTAGAGGATCACCCCGAGACTGTACAGATCGCTGCGGGCATCGATCGGCTCACCATGCCCCTGCTCCGGGCTCATGTAGTGAGGCGTGCCGAAGATCAAGCCCGTGTCGGTCACGTCCAGCTCGAGCGCTTCATCCTTGGACATCCCGAAATCGATCAGCGCGGGGCTGCCATCGTCACGAAACATGATGTTACCGGGCTTCAGATCCCGATGCAGGATCCCCGAGGCGTGAATAGCCTCCAGCGCGCGCGCCACCGCGACGAGCGTGCGCATTCCCGCGACCGGATCCATGCCGGCGCGCATGCGCCGGCGCAGATCCCCAGCGTGGAAATATTCCATGACGAGCCAGGCGTGCTCGTCGCTCACGCCCAGGTCGTAGAGCTGCACGATGTTCGGGTGCTGGATGCGCTTGACGATCTCGTATTCCTGCAGGAAGCGCCGAAAAGAGTCATCGAGCTCGGTGTCCTCCTCCTGCCGGTCGCGCGCGACCTTGAGCGCCACCAGCGCGCCCGCGTGCTCGCTCTCGGCGAGATACAGATCCGAGACGGGCCCCGCGGCCAGGCGCCGGATATTGCGATAGCCGCGGATAAAAGCGCCCCCGAA
>Ga0105240_10011962_pt1 | contig 12028 bp, 12 predicted proteins | sample KBSC54metaG_FD_80426 | JGI IMG/M metagenome (GOLD analysis project Ga0105240, IMG submission 80426) | Corn rhizosphere microbial communities from Kellogg Biological Station, Michigan, USA - KBS C5-4 metaG | ecosystem: Host-associated > Plants > Roots > Rhizosphere > Soil | place: Michigan, USA...
ATGATCAGCGTCTCCCAGAACGACTGCACGAACATATCGAACATCTCACTCAACATACGAAAGCTCCTCTACCACCACACCTTGCTCGCGCAGGAACGCGAGCGCCTGCCCGACCTTGCCCGGCTCGCCGCCCGCGAGCACCGCGAGCGAACCGAATGCCTGCCCCTGGATCTCGTCGATCTGGCCGTGCAGGATGTTGAAATCGAGTTCGTAACGGCGAATCGTCTCCGACAGGATCGGCTGGTCGACACCCGAGCCCGTGAACGCGAGCCGCAGCAGATGCCCGCTGCCCGCCTTCAGCCGCTCGGCCACGCGCACCTTCAGCGCGGGCGGCAGTTCCTGCGCGATCACGTCGCCGATCAGCGCGCGCGTCACTTCGTGATGCGGCTGCAGGAACACGTCGATCACGCGGCCTTCCTCGACCACCCGCCCCGCGTCGAGCACCGCGACGCGATCGCACACCTGCTTGATCACTTCCATCTGGTGCGTGATCAGCACGATCGTCAGGCCGAGCTCGCGGTTGATGCGCTTCAGCAGGTCGAGAATCGAACGCGTGGTCTCGGGATCGAGCGCGGACGTCGCTTCGTCCGACAACAGCACCTTCGGCTGGCTCGCGAGCGCGCGTGCGATGCCGACGCGCTGCTTCTGTCCGCCGCTGATCTGCGCCGGGTAACGATCCTTCTGTGCGGACAGCCCGACGAGGTCGAGCAGCGGCAGCACCGCGGCCTCGATGTCGGCACGGCTTGCACCGGCCAACTCCAGCGGCAGCGCGACGTTGTCGAACACCGTGCGCGACGACAGCAGGTTGAAGTGCTGGAAGATCATGCCGATCTCGCGGCGCGCCTCGCGCAGCGCGCCAGCCGGCAGCAGCGTGAGATCGCGCCCGCCGACGACGACATTGCCTTCGGTTGGCCTCGTGAGCAGGTTGATGGTGCGCACGAGCGTGCTCTTGCCGGCGCCGCTTCGGCCGATGATGCCGAACACCTCGCCCTGCGGAATCGTCAGGTTGACGTTGTGCAGCGCCTCGACCCAGCCGCTCGGCCCGGGGAAACGCTGCGAAAGATTGCGTAATTCGATCATGTAAACAAAACGGCGGCCGGCTGGCGAGCAGGCCCGCCAGTCGGCCACCGATGCATCTGGAATAGCCGACGATTTTACCGCAAACCCCTCATTCCCCTTAATAATCGATTTCGATCTTTTCATAACCTCACGAAATTAGAGGTGCACCGCTGGCCCGCCGCGGGAGTGTCGCGACTATGATCCGGAACACGCATGCCAACGAACAGGGGACCCGCCAGATGACCGCCACCACCACGCCGGCCGCCGCACCTGCCACCGCCGGATCGGCGCCTGCGTCGCCGCCGGCGCCGAAAATGGGCCGGCTGCGCACCGCGGACGGGCTCGAACTGGCGTCGTACCGCTGGCCGGCCGGCAGCGGCACCGCGCCGCCGCGCGCGACGATCGCGCTCGTGCACGGCCTCGCCGAACACGCGGGCCGTTATGCCGCGCTCGCCGGCCGGCTGAACGCGGCCGGCATCGACGTGCTCGCGATCGATCTGCGCGGGCACGGCCAGTCGCCCGGCAAGCGAGCCTGGGTCGAGCGTTTCGACGATTACCTTGACGATGCGGATGCATTGGTCGCCGAAGCAGCGCGCGGCAATGCGCCGCTGTTCCTGATGGGACACAGCATGGGCGGCGCGGTCGCCGCGCTGTACGCGATAGAACGCGCGCCGGCCAGCGGCCATGCGCTGACGGGCCTCGTGCTGTCGAGCCCGGCGCTCGCACCGGGGCGCGACGTGCCGCGCTGGATGCTCGCGGTGAGCCGCGTCATCAGCCGCGCGTGGCCGACCTTTCCCGCGATCCGGATCGACGCGGCGCTGCTGTCGCGCGATCCGGCCATCGTCGCGGCCAATCGCGCCGATCCGCTCGTGCATCACGGCGCGGTGCCCGCGCGCACCGGCGCGGAGATTCTCGACGCGATGGCGCGTATCGAACGCGGCCGCGGCGCGCTGCGCGTCCCGGTGCTCGTCTATCACGGCACCGAGGACAAGCTGACCGAACCCGACGGCAGCCGTGCGTTCGGCGCGCGAGTCGGCTCGCCCGATCGCACGCTGACGCTATACGAAGGTGGTTTCCACGAAACGATGAACGATCTCGAACGCGATCGCGTGATCGACGCGCTGATCGCGTGGATTCACGCGCGCGTGCCGGCGCGCTGATCAAGCGCACATGCCGGCGGCGGCCCGCCGGTCAGATGCCGGCCAGCACGCGCAGGTGCGCGACGACACTGCGCCCGAGCGCGGACAGGTTGTAGCCGCCCTCGAGACAGCTCACGATGCGGCCCTGCGCATGACGACGCGCCACGTCGACGATCTGCGCGGTCAGCCATTCGAAGTCGGCCTCGACGAGGCCGAGGTTGCCGATGTCGTCCTCGCGATGCGCATCGAAGCCCGCCGACACGAACAGCATCTGCGGCTTGAACGCGTCGAGACGCGGCAGCCAGAACATGTCGACGGCTTCGCGGATCGCCATCCCGTTGCTGCGCGCGGGCATCGGCAGGTTGACCATGTTCGGCGCCTGGTGATCGGCGCCCGAGAACGGGTACAGCGGATGCTGGAAGAAACTGCACATCAGCACGCGCTCGTCGTTTGCAAACGCAGCCTCGGTGCCGTTGCCGTGGTGCACGTCGAAATCGATGATCGCCACACGCTCGATGCCGTGTACGTCGAGCGCATGCCGCGCGGCGATCGCAACGTTGTTGAAGAAACAAAAACCCATCGCGCGCGCGGGCTCCGCATGGTGGCCGGGCGGCCGGACGCTGCAGAACGCATTCGCGTAGCGGCCTTCGATCACCGCATCGGTCGCCGCGATCGCGGCACCGGCTGCGCGCAGGGCCGCGCGCCACGTGTCGCGGTTCATCAGCGTATCGGGATCGATCTCGACGTAACCGTCGACCGGCGTCATGCTCCGGATGTAGTCGATGTGCGCCTGCGTATGCACACGGCCCAGCGCCACCTCGCTCGCGAACGGCGCGGTTTCGTGCACGATCAGGTCGTCGATGCGGCTCGCAATCAGTTGATCCTGGATCGCCGACAATCGGGCCGGGCATTCCGGATGCCATTCCCCCATCTCGTGCAGCATGCAGTCGGGGTGCGTATAGAAAGCGGTTGCCATAAGCTGTCTTCCGCAGCGCGCGGTGCGCCGCAGGTCTCCATCAATGATGTCCATCGTCTGCCGCGAATTCGCCGCTAACTTACCACAACGGGGCCCCGTTTCGCCCCGGCGCGCCGGATGCGTCGGGTATACTGCGCCGAACCCAATCGCCCCGTCCGCCCGCTTCGACATGAATTCCAGCAAGCCTGCCGCCCTTCTCTCCGCGTTGCTCCGTGTTCGCGCTCCGCTCGTCGTCGCCGCCGTCGCCACAGCCCTCGGCGCCGCGCCTGCCGGCGCGCAGACGCAGCCTGCGAAGCCTGCCGGTACGCGCGTCGCACAGGCCCAGCCCCAGCAGCCGGCGCCGCAAGGCCAGACCTTCGAAGAGGAAATCGTTCCCCAGCGTTACGCGAGCAACGCGAAGGTCGACGCGTTCATCGACGAGATGGTGAGCCGCAACGGCTTCGACTCCGCGAGCCTGCATGCGCTGTTCTCGCGCATCAGCTATTCGGCGACGGCGGTCAAGCTCGTGAAGCCCGCCGCGTCGCCGACGGTCAAGAACTGGCGTGTCTATCGCTCGCGCTTCATCGAGCCGATCCGCATCAATGCGGGCGTGAAGTTCTGGAAGGCCAACCAGGCGACGCTGCAGCGCGCATCCGAGGAATTCGGCGTGCCGCCCGAGGTGATCGTCGGCATCATCGGCGTCGAGACGATCTATGGCCGCTACATGGGTAATTTCCGCGTGCTCGACGCGTTGACGACGCTCACGTTCGACTATCCGGACACGCCGAATCGCGACAGCCGCCAGGCAACGTTCCGCAAGAACCTCGAGGATTTCCTGGTCTGGACCCGCGACAACCAGCTCGACCCGACCACCGTGCTCGGCTCGTATACAGGGGCAATCGGGATTCCGCAGTTTCTGCCGAGCAGCATCCGCGAATATGCGGTCGACTTCGACGGCACGGGCCACGTCGATCTGCGCAGCAGTCCTGTCGACGCGATCGGCAGCGTCGCGAACTACCTGAAGCAGCACGGCTGGGAAACCGACCGCCCGGTGGTCTGGCAGATCACGCCCGATACGGGCAGCCTGGGGATCGCACAGGCCGCCGCCGACGGCCAGCCCGAACCGCACTGGGCACTGTCGCAACTGATGCGCGCGGGCATGACGCTGAACGAACCGGCGGTCAATATCACCACCGAAGCCGCCACGCCGGTGACCGTGGTCGACCTGCCGTCGCCGGGGCGCGCGACCGAATACATGCTCGGGCTGAAGAATTTCTACGTGCTGACGCGCTACAACCGCAGCTTCTTCTACGCACTTACCGTGTACCAGCTCGGCGAGGCCGTGAAGGCGCAGATGGAAGCGAGCGGCGCGCTGAAGCCGGCCAACGCAGACGAGCAAGCGCAGTAGGCAACGCACCCGCCCAAACAAAAAACGCCGCAACTGCGGCGTTTTTTTATCGCGTGCGGGCCCGGCTCAGGCCGGGAACACGCCCGTGGACAGATAGCGGTCGCCGCGATCGCAAACGATGAACACGATCGTCGCGTTCTCGACCTGACGCGCGATGCGCATCGCGACTTCGCATGCGCCGCCCGACGAAATGCCCGCGAAGATGCCTTCGACAGCCGCCAGCCGGCGCGCCATCGTTTCGGAGGCGGCCTGGCTCACGCTCTCGACGCGGTCGACGCGGCTGCGATCGAAGATCGTCGGCAGATAGGCTTCCGGCCACTTGCGGATGCCTGGAATGCGCGAACCTTCTTCCGGCTGCGCACCGACGATCTCGATCGCGGGATTCCGTTCCTTCAGATACTGCGACACGCCCATGATCGTGCCGGTCGTGCCCATCGCCGACACGAAGTGCGTCACCCGCCCGTCGGTGTCGCGCCAGATCTCCGGACCGGTCGCTTCGTAGTGCGCGACCGGGTTGTCGGGGTTGGCGAACTGATCGAGGATCACGCCCTTGCCCTCGCGTTGCATCTGGTCCGCCAGGTCACGCGCCAGTTCCATCCCGCCCTTCACCGGCGTGAGGATGATCTCGGCTCCATAGGCCGCCATGCTCTGGCGGCGCTCGACTGACAGGTCCTCCGGCATGATCAGCACCATCTTGTAGCCGCGAATCGCCGCTGCCATCGCGAGCGCGATGCCCGTGTTGCCGCTCGTCGCCTCGATCAGCGTATCGCCCGGCTTGATGCGCCCGCGCGCCTCGGCCTTGCTGATCATCGACAGCGCCGGGCGATCCTTCACCGAACCGGCCGGATTGTTGCCTTCGAGCTTCGCGAGCACCACGTTGTTGCGCGCGCGAATCTCGTCGTCCGGCAAGCGGACCAGTTGCACGAGCGGCGTATTGCCGATCGTGTCTTCGATAGTTTTGTAAGCCATGGGTATACCGTGAGTACGAGGCCGATCAATCGATCGATTGTAAACCAGCACCGCCGCTCGCGCCGGCAACCCCTTTGCGACGATGGAATACGCATGCCGCGCGATTCGCGATCGCCGCGCACGCAGCGCGCACGCAAAAAACCCGCGGCATGCCGCGGGAAGCCGTCGCGATGACGGCGACTGAAGGAGCTCTTTGTCGGTCGCGCGCGACGCGTTACTTCTGCGCAGTGCGGGCAGGTGCCGCGGCGGGCTTTGCCGCTGCCGCCTTGCCCGCGACCGGCGCGGCTGCAGTGCCCGAGCCGGCCGCACCCGCGCCGGCCGCACCCGCGCCGGCCGCACCTATCGTCAGCCCTTCCTGCTGAAGTCGCTCGACGGTATGGCCGCCCATGCCTTTCACGCGTGACGCGAGATCGTCCGCACTCCTGAACGGACCGCGCGCGCCGCGTTCGTCCAGAATCGCCTTCGCCCGCGCCGGGCCGATGCCCTTGATGCCGACGAGCGCATCCTCGTTCGCGGTGTTGACGTCGACGGCCGCCCAGGCCGACGCGACTGCGCCGAGCATGACCGCTGCGGCAAACCATTTTCTGATCATGTGCTGGATCTCCGATGAAAACGGCCGGCGGCTGCCGACCGTGAGACCCAGTCTATCGATGCAACGCTTCCGTTTAAACCTGGCCGGACAGCCAACGAACGTAGCGGTCGACGCCTTCCTGCACGGTCAGGAACGGTGCGTCGTAGCCGGCCGCGCGCAGTTTCGTCTGGTCGGCCTGCGTGAAGCACTGGTACTTGCCGCGCAACGCATCGGGGAACGGCACGTATTCGATCAGCCCCTGCTCGACCTGCTGCGCGAGCGTCAGCGGCGGCAGGTTGTCAAGCGCACGCAGCGTATTCACGACCGTCGACGCGATATCGTTGAACGGCTGCGCACGGCCCGTGCCGAGGTTGAAGATGCCTGACTTCTCCGGGTGATCGAAGAAGAACAGGTTCACCTTCGCGACGTCCTCGACCGACACGAAATCGCGCGTCTGTTCGCCCGGTGCATAGCCGTTGTACTCGCCGAACAGCTTCACCTTGCCTTCCGCGCGGAACTGGTTGAAGTTGTGGAACGCAACCGACGCCATGCGGCCCTTGTGCGTTTCGCGCGCGCCGTACACGTTGAAATAGCGGAAGCCGGCGATCTGGCTCTTCGCGGTCGGCAGCACGCGACGGATCACCTGGTCGAACAGGAACTTCGAATAGCCGTACACGTTCAGCGGCGCCTCGACGTCGCGCTCCTCGACGAAACGCGTCGAGCCGCCGTAGATCGCGGCCGACGACGCGTACAGGAACTGCGCGCCCTGTGCGAGGCACGTGTCGAGCACTGCGCGACTGTAGCGGAAGTTGTTGTCCATCATGTAGCGGCCGTCGGTTTCCATCGTGTCCGAACAGGCGCCTTCGTGGAACACCGCGCGCACCTTGCCGAAATCGCCGCGCGCAAAGCGTTCGACGAATTCCGTCTTGTCGAGATAATCGTCGATCTCGCAATCGACGAGATTGCGGAACTTGTCCGCGCGCGTCAGGTTGTCGACCGCGATGATGCGCGTCTCGCCGCGCTCGTTGAGCGCCTTGACGATGTTCGCGCCGATAAAACCGGCTGCGCCGGTGACGATGAGGGTCATGATCGTCCTGCCTGAAAAGTGCGAGCTACTCGTGCGGCGTGCTCGTCGCGCCGCCGAATGCGCTCAGTGAAACAGTTCGTCGTAGTCCACCGTGGCCGTGCCGAGCTTGCCGACCACGATGCCTGCCGCGCGATTCGCGAGCACGACCGCGTCGACGAGCGGCACGCCTGCGCCGAGCATCGTCGCGACCGTCGCGATCACGGTATCGCCCGCGCCCGACACGTCGAACACCTCGCGCGCGAGCGCCGGTGCGTGCAGTTCACCGGTGGCGGAAAAGAGCGTCATGCCCTCTTCCGAACGCGTGAGCAGCAGCGCGTCGATGCCGAGTTCCGCACGCAGATTCGCGACACGCGCGCGCAGGTCGTCTTCCGATTTCCACTGCCCGACCACTTCGCGCAACTCCGCGCGATTCGGCGTGATCAGCGACGCGCCGCGGTAGCGCGCCCAGTCGTCGCCCTTCGGGTCGACGAGGACGGCCTTGCCGGCCGCACGCGCTTTCTCGATCATCGTCGTGACGTGTGTCAGGCCGCCCTTCGCGTAATCCGACATCAGCACGACGTCGTGCTGCGGCAGCAGCGCGTCGAAGCGCGCGAGCCCTGCGAGCAGCACCTCGTGCGTCGGCATCGCCTCGAAGTCGACGCGCAGCAGTTGCTGCTGGCGTGCGAGCACGCGCAGCTTGATCGTGGTCGGCAGCGTCGGGTCGCGCTCGAGATACGGCGTCACGCCGCTGCTGCCGAGCAGCTCGACGATCCGCTCGCCGGGTTCGTCGCAACCGACGACGCACAGCAATCCGGCCTGGCCGCCGAGCGTCACGGCATTGCGCGCGACGTTGGCCGCACCGCCGAGCCGCTCTTCCTGACGCTGCACGTGCACGACCGGCACGGGCGCTTCCGGCGAAATTCGATCGACGTTGCCGAACCAGTAACGGTCGAGCATCACGTCGCCGACGACAAGCACACGCGAGCGCGCAAGCTGCGCGCGCGGCACCGGAACGACTTCGCGGAGAGTATTCATCGTGTGATCAGCCACGGGAAAACGACTGGGGATCGACATACGGCCGGCCGATCGCATAGTAGTCGATGCCCAGTTCGGCCATCGCGTCCGGCTCGTACAGGTTGCGCCCGTCGAAAATCACCGGCGCCTTCAGTTCGGCTTTCAGGCGCGTGAAATCGGGGCTCCGGAATTCCTTCCATTCGGTCACGATCACGAGCGCGTCCGCACCCGTCACGGCGACGTCCTGCGTATCGACGAGCTGCAGCCGCGCGAGCGCGTCCGCATCGTCGCCGAAATCCAGCGCGAACACGCGCCGCGCCTCGTCGACCGCGACCGGATCGTACGCGCGCACGATCGCGCCGCGCTCGAGCAGCGCGGCGATCAGGCGGCGGCTCGGCGCCTCGCGCATGTCGTCGGTGTTCGGCTTGAACGCCAGGCCCCAGACCGCGAACTCGCGGCCGGTCAGGTCGGCGCCGAAGCGCTGCTCGATCTTGCCGATCAGCACGTCCTTCTGCGCATGGTTGGCCGCCTCGACGGCTTCCAGGATGCGCAGCGGCTGGCCGTTCTCGCCCGCAGTGCGAATCAGCGCCTGGACGTCCTTCGGGAAGCACGAGCCGCCGTAGCCGACGCCCGCGTACAGGAAGTGATAGCCGATACGCGGATCGGAGCCGATCCCGCGGCGCACGGCCTCGATGTCGGCGCCGACCTTGTCGGCAAGATTCGACATTTCGTTCATGAACGAGATACGCGTCGCAAGCATTGCATTCGCTGCATATTTCGCGAATTCGGCCGAACGAACGTCCATGTAGATCGTCCGCTCGTGGTTGCGGTTGAACGGTGCGTAAAGCTTTTTCATCTTCTCGCGCGCGATCGTGCCCGTCTCGTCGCCGTCGACACCGATGATGATCCGGTCAGGGCGCATGAAGTCCTCGACCGCGGCGCCTTCCTTCAGGAATTCCGGGTTCGACACGACCGAGAAGCGATGCGCGACGCTGCCCCCGAGCCCGCGCGCGGCAAGTGCCTCGTCGACCACGCCGCGCACGCGCTGCGCGGTGCCGACCGGCACCGTCGACTTGTCGACGATCACCTTGAAGCCCGTCATGTGGCGGCCGATGTTGCGCGCGGCTTCGAGCACGTATTGGAGGTCGGCCGAGCCGTCCTCGTCGGGCGGCGTACCGACCGCAATGAACTGGATCTCGCCGTGCGCGACGCTCGCCTCGAGGTCGGTCGAAAAGCGCAGGCGCCCCGCCGCACGGTTGCGCGCGATGATGTCCAGCAGCCCCGGTTCATGAATCGGCATCCCGCCGTTATTCAGGATGTCGATCTTGCGCGAATCGACGTCGAGACAGAAGACGTCGTGACCGATCTCCGCGAGGCATGCGCCCGTGACGAGGCCGACATAGCCGGTGCCGATGATGGTGATTTTCATAGATGTTCCGGTACTTCCCGGTAATTGACTAACTTGGCCGCCGGGACGAACCCGGCGACAACCGCTGCGCGTTGGCTCCGCGTGCCGGGATCAGCTCGACATCGCAGGTTCGACGCGGCGCGGCGCATAGGTTTCCCAGCCGCTGCATCCGGGGCACTGCCAGTAGAAGAGCCGCGCCCGGAAACCGCAATTCTGGCACGTATACCGTGGCAGATTTTTCGTGCGCTGCTTGATCAGCGCACGCATCATTTCAAGTTCCTTACGACGCGGTTCGTCGGCCGCCGCGATCTGCGCATCGAGCAGGTGCAGCATCCCCGACAGGTTCGGCGACTTCTCCATCTGCGCGCGCGCGAGCGTGTGCGCCGCGTCCTGGCCGCGCAACCCCGCGATATGCTGATAGGCGATGTCGAGCAGGTCGTTCGACGGATAGCGGTCGACATACCCCATCAGCAGCTCCGCGCCGTCGACGTTCTTGCCGAGCGCGACATAGGCCTTCATCAGCTTGTCGGCGACGAGCGGCAGATACGCCGGGTTCTGCGCTTCGACTCGCTTCCAGTGCTCGATCGCAGCCGCGTGATTGCCCTCCGCCTCCGCGGCATCGCCGGACAGGATCGTCGCGCGAACGTTCTGCGGGTTCACGGTCAGCGCGAGCCGCAGTTGCTCTGCTGCCGCGGCCGCGTTCTTGCGCTGCAGCGCGTCCTGCGCGAGTTCGCAGTGAAACTGCGCGATTTCGGTGCCGAGCGGTTTGTCGCTCATCGACTCGATGCGCTTCGCGGTATCGATCGACTTGTTCCAGTCCTTCTCGATCTCGTAGATCGTCAGCAGCGCCCGCTGTGCGCCAAGCGCGTAGTCGCCGTCGGCGAGCTTGTGGAACGCCTCCTCGGCGCGATCGAGCAGGCCGGCCTTGAGGAAATCCTGGCCGAGCTCGTACAGCGCGTGGTCGCGCTCGTTGACCGGCAGGTCCGTACGGCTCAGCAGGTTCTGGTGCACGCGGATTGCACGGTCGGTTTCGCCGCGACGGCGGAACAGGTTGCCGAGCGCGAAGTGCAGCTCAACCGTCTCGGGGTCGAGCTTGGCGACCTCGATGAACGCGTCGATCGCCTTGTCGGGTTGTTCGTTCAACAGAAAATTCAGGCCGCGAAAATACGATCGCGGCAGGTTGGCACTCTCCGACAGGAGATTCTTCAGGTCATAGCGTGACGCCGCCCAACCGAGCGCGAACGCAACCGGAATCGCGAGCAACCACCAAAAATCCAGATCCATGCGAAATATCGAAGCAGAGACGAAAACCGCGCGATTATCGCGCGGCGTCCGTGTTAAATGACGGGCGGCATCGGCGGCTGGTCGATGACGGCAGGCGTTTCGCGCGCCGCGCGCAGATCGCGCTTCAGGCGCCCGTTCTCGAGACGCAGACGGAAGATCGAAGGCAGCGCGGACAGCAGGCCGGCCAGCAGCCCCACGACGAAGAACGCGAGGCCGATCAGGATCAGCGGCGCTTGCCATGCATAGCCGGCAACAAAATTCAGCGTCGCGGTTTGCGTATTGGCCAGCGCGAGCACCAGCAGCAGCACGAACACCAATACCCGGATCAGCCAGACGATAAACTTCATGAAGCCCTCTCTTTGTTGAGGTTTGCCGCGGCGCGCGACTCCCCTTCGTCGCACCGAATCGACCCGTATTGTAAAGGAAGCGTTTCCGCGGCTGCGCAGATCCTGCGCGCCCCATTGCGCCACGATCGCCGGAAATGAAAAAAGCGCCCGCTAGGGGCGCTTTTTTCTTCAGCCTTCGCCGGTCAGGTTCCGGGCAAACCGAACGACGCTCAACGCTCGTCGTCCGGATCGTCAGCCTTCAGCGGCTCACCGGCGCGGCCGTCGACGCGTTCACGCAATTCCTTGCCAGGCTTGAAGTGCGGCACGAACTTCTCGGGCACCTGCACTTTCTCCCCCGACTTCGGGTTGCGTCCGACACGCGCCGGGCGACGGTTGAGGCCGAAGCTGCCGAAACCCCGAATTTCGATGCGATGCCCTTTCGCCAGGGCTTCAGACATTGCATCGAGCATCGTTTTCACCGCGAAATCCGCATCCTTGAGGACAAGTTGCGGAAATCGCGATGCCAGCTGCGCGACCAACTCGGATTTGGTCATACTTCAGCAGACCTCGTGAGGCTTACTGGTTCTGGCCGTCGAGCTTCGCCTTCAGCAGCGCGCCGAGGTTGGTCGTACCGGTCGCAGCAGCGCTGGAGTCCGATTGCAGGCCGCGGATCGCTTCCTGTTGTTCGGCCGAATCCTTCGCCTTGATCGACAGGTTGATGCCGCGCGACTTGCGATCGATGTTGATCACCATCGCGTTGACCTTGTCGCCTTCCTTCAGCACGTTGCGTGCGTCTTCGACGCGATCCTGCGAGATTTCCGATGCGCGC
>Ga0105240_10011963_pt1 | contig 12028 bp, 11 predicted proteins | sample KBSC54metaG_FD_80426 | JGI IMG/M metagenome (GOLD analysis project Ga0105240, IMG submission 80426) | Corn rhizosphere microbial communities from Kellogg Biological Station, Michigan, USA - KBS C5-4 metaG | ecosystem: Host-associated > Plants > Roots > Rhizosphere > Soil | place: Michigan, USA...
CCTCCTCGAGCCGGATCTCGGCACGGTGATCACCATCGTCGTCATGGTCGGCGCGGTGCTGCTGGTCTCCGGCACTCCGCTGCCGATGCTCGCGACCGCATACTCGATCGTCTTCGGTCTCGGTGCGATCGCCGCGTGGGCATCGCCGTACCGGCGTGCGCGGCTGTTCACGTTCCTCGACCCGTGGAAGGATCCGCTCGGCGCCGGCCTGCAGAACGTGCAGGCGCAGATCAGCCTCGGCTCCGGCGGGATCTTCGGCCGCGGGCTGGGTCAGGGGATCGAGAAGATCCACTTCCTGCCCGAGGCGCACACGGACATGATCTTCGCCGTCATCGGCGAGGAGCTCGGTCTCGTCGGCGCCGCGGTGCTCGTCGCCGGGTACTGCGCGTTCGCGTACGCGGGCCTCAGGCTCGCGCTCGCGTGCAAGGACCCGTTCGGGAAACGGCTCGCCGCCGGGATCACCGCCCTGATCACCGGGCAGGCCGCGATCAACCTCGCCGCGGTGCTCGGCCTCGCCCCGCTGACCGGAATTCCGCTGCCGTTCGTCTCGTACGGCGGCTCCAGCCTCGTGGTCGCGCTCCTGTCCGTCGGCGTGCTCCTTAACATCGCCCGTGGTGGCGGCGCAAAGACAGCTGCGGGCTCTGATCGCGGCCGGGGGGACGGTGGGGCACGTCGCCCCGTCGCTCGCGGTGGCGGAAGCGCTGCGCGCGCGCGGGGTGGAGGTGACCTTCGCCGGGTCGCCGGATCGCGTCGAGGCTCGGCTCGTTCCTGAGCGCGGGTACGCCTTCGACGCCTTCCGCGTCACCGGGCTGCCGCGCAGGCCCGGGCTCGGGCTGGCGCGCGCTCTCGGGCTTGCGGCGGCGGCGCCGGTCGTATGCGCGCGGATCCTCGCGCGACGCCGCCCCGACGTCGTGCTCGGCGGCGGCGGCTACGTCGCCGGCCCGATGGTGCTCGCGGCGTGGCTGCGCGGGATTCCCGCCGCGCTGACGGAGGCGGACGCGCACCTCGGTCTCGCCAATCGGCTCGCGCTCCCGTTCGCGAAGCGTCTTTTCCTCGCCTACGACATCCCCGGCGTGAACGGCAAGTCGCGGGTCGTCGGCCGGCCGATCCCCAGCACCTCGCGCGCGTCGCGCGGCGACTCGTTCGGCACGCTCCACGCGCCGGTCGTCCTGGTCTTCGGCGGTTCGCTCGGCGCGCGCCTCTTGAACGAGCTCGCGGTGGATGCGTGGGGCGGCTCCGGGCCGGCAGTGCTGCACCTGACGGGCGAGCGCGACTTTCCCACGCTGCACGACCGCGTCTCGCGCCCCGACTACGTGATGCTGCCGTTCGTCGAGAACATCGGCGACGCGTACGGCATCGCGGACCTGGCGGTCGCGCGCGCCGGCGGCTCGGTGTGGGAGCTCGCGGCCGCGGGTGTGCCGACGATCCTCGTCCCCGGCGACTTCGCGACCGCAGACCATCAGACGAAGAACGCGGAGTACTTCGCGAACGCCGGCGGCGCGATGATCGTGCGCGAGTCCGAAGTCGCGCACGTCCCGTCGCTCGTCACAGAATTGCTCGCCGACCAGGACCGGTTGCGCGCGATGGCGGACGCGATGCGCGCAGCGGCGAAGCCCGACGCGGCGGAAAGGATCGCGGATGAGCTCGTCGAGCTCGCAACCGCTCGCCGGTAGGCGCATCTGGATCGCCGGCATCGGCGGCGCAGGCATGAGCTCGTACGCGCTGCTCGCGGATGCCTGGGGAGCCGAGGTCGCGGGCTGGGATCGCGTCGAGACGCCGTATCTCCGTCACCTCGACGGTCTCGACATCGCGATCGGCCCGGAGCCGCCCCAACCGCCCGACGGTTGGGAGGTGTACGTGTCGACCGCGTTCGCCGGGCGCGTCGGCGGCCGGCCGCGCTCGGACTTGCTGGCCGAGCTCGTCTCGCTCCGCCGCTCGATCGTCGTCGCCGGCGCGCACGGGAAGACGACGACGAGCGCGATGATCGCGTTCTGCCTGCAGCGGCTGGGACAGGATCCGGCGTTCCTCATCGGAGGGGAGGTGCCGCAGCTCGGCGGCAACGCCGGCGCCGGCCGCGGGTGGCTCGTCGTCGAGGGCGACGAGTCCGACGGTACGGTCGCCCACCTTCGACCCGAGATCGCGGTCTTGTTGAACGTCGATCTCGACGTCCACCATCCCGACGTCGGCACACGCTCGTCGCTCGAGCGGCTGTTCGAGGAGTGGCTGTCGCACGCGCCGCAGGTCGTGCGCGCCGAGCAGCTCGATCCGGTCGACCTGGAGCTCGGCGTCCCGGGCGAGCACAACCGCCGGAATGCGGCTGCGGCGCTCGCCGCACTCGAGCTGGCAGGCGTCGCACGCAGGGATGCCGAGCGCGTGCTCGTCGAGTTCACCGGCGCCGGCCGCCGGCTCGAAGAGAAGGGAGAAGCGGGCGGCGTGCGCGTGCTCGACAGCTACGCGCATCATCCGGCCGAGATCGCGGCGGACATCTCCGCTCTCGGCGATCGTGTGATCGCGCTCTTCCAGCCGCACCTGTACTCGAGGACGCTGCACCTCGCGCACGGCTTCGCGACCGCGCTCGCGCGCGCACACGCGGCCTGCATCACCGACGTCTACCCCGCGCGCGAGCAGCCGATCGACGGTGTCGACGGCAGGCTGATCGTCGAGGAGCTCGCTGCCGTGCGGCCCGGCATGCGCATCGGCTGGACGCCGGAGCCGGAGGCGGCAGCCCGAATCGTCGCGTCCTGGGCGCGCCCGGGAGACGTCGTCGTCACCCTCGGCGCCGGAGACGTGGACCGCGTCGCGCCGCTCTTGCTGGAGCTCCTGGCGTGACGGTGGAGCTTGCGCGCTACACGACGCTCGGCACCGGAGGCCCGGCGCGCGAGTTCGCGCAGCCGACCTCGGTCGGCGAGCTCGAGGCTCTGCTGCGCCGCGGCGAGAACGTCGCGGTGGTCGGCCTCGGTTCCAATCTCCTCGTCTCCGACGACGGCGTCGACGCGCTCGTTCTCCACCTCGAGGGCGAGCTTGCCGCGGTCCGGACCTTGGAGCTCTCGCTGCGAGCCGGAGGCGGCGCCGCGAATGCCGTCGCGCTCCACAAGGCCCGCGCGTCCGGGCTCGGCGGCTTCGAGTTCGCGTGCGCGATTCCCGGGACGATCGGCGGCGGCGTCTGGATGAACGCCGGCGCGTACGGCAGCGACTTCTCCGCCGTCCTCCAGCGTGCGCTCGTTGCGACCGCGGACGGCACCGGCTGGCTCAACCGTCACGAGCTCGGGCTGTCGTACCGACGTTCCGACCTGCGGCACGGGCAGGTCGTCGTCGAGGCCGAGCTGCTCCTGCACGCTCGGCCGTCGGACGAGATCAAGGCGGACGTGCGCGACCTGAACGCGAAGCGGAAGGCGGCGCAGCCGACGAACCGTCGGACGTTCGGCAGCGTCTTCAAGAATCCAGAGCACGAGCTGACGGCGGGGCGGATGCTCGAGGCCTGCGGCCTCAAGGGCCACCGGATCGGCGGCGCCCAGATCTCGCCGAAGCATGCGAACTTCATCGAGAACGCCGGGGACGCGCGAACGGAGGACGCGCTCGCGCTCATGCGCGAGGCGATCCGCAGGGCGCGGGAGCAATTCGGCGTCGAGCTGCAGCACGAAGTCGAGCTCCTCGGTTTTCCGGACGGCTGGAGCCTGCTTTGAAGCAGGCTCCAGCCGTTCCTCGTCGAAATTCGTCGCGTGGCCCGTCCGCGTGCACGTGAAGCCGTCGCGCGCGCTCCGCGCGTCCGCAAGCGCGCGGCGGCGCCTCGCTTCCTTCCGTCGCGTCGCTCGCTCGCCGTCGGCTTCGGCTTGCTCGCGATCGCGGGCGGCGTCTATGGGGCGGCACGCGAGACCTCGGCCTTTGCGATCGGCCACGTGGAGGTCAGCGGGGGGTCGGCACGGGTGCGGGCAGAGGTGCGTCGCGCCGTCGCTCCGCTCCGCGGCACGAGCCTGCTCGCCCTCGACGGCTCCGCGCTCGTCCGGCGTGTCGGCGCCCTGCCCACCGTCCTGACGGCGAGCTACGACCGCGCGTTCCCGCACACCCTTCGGATCGAGATCGTCCCGGAGCGCCGGGTCGCGGTCGTCCGGCAGGGCGCAAAGGCCTGGCTCGTTTCGGCGCGGGGGAGGGTGATGACCGCGGTGCCGTCGCACGCCGCACGGTCCCTGCCGCGCATCTGGATCCCGCGCACGACGCCGGTGACGATCGGCGGCTTCCTGCCGGCCGACCACGCCGCCGCAATCGCACGGGCGCTCGCGCTCGCGTCGCGATTCCCGGCGCACATCGCGCTCGCGCAGCTCCGCCGCGACGGCCTGCGGTTCCGGTTGCGCGATGGGCTCGAGCTGCGGCTCGGCGAGCCGACCGACATCCGGCTCAAGCTCGCGATCGCACGGCTCGCGATTCACCGTCTGCCGAGCGGGACGGCCTATCTCGACGTCAGCGTGCCCGGGCGCCCCGTTGCCGGAAATAACCCTCAACTCTCAGGTAGAGATTGAGAGTGGAAACACTCCACCTTCGATTGACAGCGAGATTCGCCGCATCTACCCTGCTGCCGGACGTTCGCAATTTGCGACGCAATTCTCTACCGAAGGTTCAGGTATCGGCCCCATGAGCTTCCGCGAGCAATCCGGGAATTACCTCGCCGTCATCAAGGTCGTAGGCGTCGGCGGCGGCGGCACGAACGCCGTCAACCGCATGGTCGACGCCGGCGTCACCGGCGTCGAGTTCATCGCCGTCAACACGGACGCCCAGGCGCTGATGATGTGCGACGCCGACGTGAAGATCCACATCGGCTCGCAGGCGACGCGCGGGCTGGGGGCGGGCGCGGATCCGGCGGTCGGCCTCGCGGCGGCGCAGGAGAGCCGCGACGAGCTGAAAGAGGCGCTGAAGGGCGCCGACATGGTCTTCGTCACCGCCGGCGAGGGCGGCGGCACCGGCACCGGCGGCGCGCCGGTCGTCGCGGAGCTGTCGGGCGAGGTCGGCGCGCTCACGGTCGGCGTCGTCACCAAGCCGTTCGGCTTCGAGGGTCGCCGCCGCTCACAGCAGTCGGAGCAGGGGATCGAGAACCTGCGCAACCGCGTCGACACGCTGATCGTCATCGAGAACGACCGCCTGCTGCAGGTGGTCGAGAAGAAGACGTCGGTCGTCGAGGCGTTCCGGATGGCGGACGACATCCTTCGCCAGGGCGTCCAGGGGATCACCGACCTGATCACGGTGCCCGGGCTCGTCAACCTCGACTTCGCCGATGTCCGGACGATCATGCGCGAGGCAGGCTCTGCGCTGATGGGCATCGGCGCCGCGTCCGGTGAGAACCGCGCAGCCGAGGCGGCCCGCGCCGCCGTGTCGTCGCCGCTGCTCGAGACGGCGATCGATGGTGCGACCGGGATCCTGCTCAACATCACGGGCGGCCCCGACATCGGCCTGTTCGAGGTCAACGAGGCGGCCGAGGTCGTGACGAGCGCCGCCGACCAGAACGCGAACGTCATCTTCGGCGCTGTGATCGACGACGCCATGGGCGACGACATCCGCGTCACCGTGATCGCCACCGGCTTCGGCGCCAATGCGCGCCGCCGCGGGCGGCGGGCGGCCTACGACGCGCCGATGCCGGCGGGCACGGCCGCGGGCGGGACGGTGTTCGAGCCCTCGGACGAGGCGCTCGACGTCCCCTCGTTCCTGCGCGACGAATAACCGCGGCCGGCCGGCTCAGGGTTTCCCCATAGGGAGGTTTCGCTCTCCGCCGCCCGCGGTAATTGAGTGGTGCCCTCAACGGGTTGACCGCTACGAGTCAACCCCACGACCCGGTCCGCCGCCCCGGCCCATTTTCGGATGACGTCGGGGCGGCCCCGTTTCTGGGCTGGAAACGACGTCCCGGCCGGGAGACCGCAGCCCGCCTTCGGCGGTCTGCCTGGAGACCGATAACTAGGATCGTCGCGGATGTCGACGACGCTGCTGCGGACACCGCTGTACGGCCGGCACGTCGCGCTCGGTGCGCGTCTCGTCCCGTTCGCAGGGTGGGAGATGCCCGTCCAGTACGAGGGCGTCATCCAGGAGCACCGTGCCGTCCGAGCCGATGCCGGCGTCTTCGACGTCTCGCACATGGGCGAGATCGAGGTCGAAGGCCCGCGTGCGCTCGAGCTCCTGCAGTCGCTGCTTTCGAGCGACATGGCGAAGATCGAGCCGGGTCGCGCCCGCTACACGCTGCTCACGAACGAGCGCGGGGGCGTCGTCGACGACCTGATCGCCTACCGGCTCGACGAGTTCCGGTGGCTCCTGGTCGTCAACGCCTCGAACCGCGAGGCAGACGTCGCATGGATCAAGGAGCGGGAGATCTCGGGCTCCGACGTCCGCGACGTCTCCGACGAGTACGCGCTGCTCGCCGTCCAGGGGCCGCGTGCGATCGAAAAGCTCGGTTTGGCACCTGCCCCGTGGAACACCTTCCAGGAAGAGCTGCTCGACGGCGTGCAGACGATGGTCAATCGCACCGGCTACACCGGCGAGGACGGCTGCGAGATCCTCTGCATGGCAGAAGATGCGGCGCAGCTGTGGGACGCCGTGCTCGCGCGAGGCGTCACACCGTGCGGGCTCGGCGCTCGCGACACGCTGCGGCTCGAGGCATGCCTCGCGTTGCACGGCAACGACATCACGCCCGACACCGACGCGATCTCGGCCGGCCTCGGTTGGACGTGCGCGCTGGACAAGGAGTTCAACGGCGTCGAGGAGTTGCGACGGATCAAGTCCGAAGGCCCGGCGCGGAAGCTCGTCGCGTTCACGATGGAGGAGCGTGCGATTCCGCGCCAGGGCATGGGAATCGCCGGCGGCGGCGAGGTCACGTCGGGCACGCATTCGCCGACGCTCGACGTCGGCATCGGCATGGGCTACGTCCCGAGTGAACAGAGCGCCGTCGACACGGAGCTGGAGATCGACGTGCGCGGGAAGCCTCGACGCGCACGCATCGTCAAGAAACCGTTCTACAAGAGGGAGAGCTGAATGGCGGCTGCCGAGTCCTACCCGGACGACCTGAAGTACCACCGCGAACACGACTGGGCGCGGATCGAAGGCGACGAGGCGGTCCTCGGCGTCACGTGGTTCGCGCAGGACGCGCTCGGGGAGCTCGTGCACTTCGAGGCGCCGTCGACCGGCGCGAACCTCGCGAGCGGCCGGGCGTACGGCGAGGTCGAGTCCGTGAAGGCCGTCTCCGACGTCATCGCTCCGCTTTCCGGCGAAGTGCTCGAGGTGAACCAGGAGGTCGTCGACGCGCCCGAGACGGTGAACGAGGACCCATACGGCGCCGGCTGGCTCGTCCGCATCCGGATGTCCGATCCGGGCGAGGTCGATTCGCTGCTCGACGCCGACGCGTACAAGCAGGTTCTGGCCGAGCAGTGACGCAGCACCCGTACCTCGCTCTCACCGACGACGACCGGGAGGAGATGCTCCGAGCGATCGGCGTCTCGTCGGTCGACGAGCTCTTCCGGGACATCCCCAACGGTGTCCGCTTCGACGGCGCGCTCGATCTCGAGCCGGCGCTCTCGGAGCACGAGCTGTCCGCGCACCTGACGGAGCTCGCTGCGCGCAACGTCGACACGACGCGCGAGCTGTCGTTCCTCGGCGCGGGGATCTACGACCACTACGTGCCGGGCGTCGTCGACGCCGTCATGCAGCGCGGCGAGTTCCTGACCGCGTATACGCCGTACCAGCCGGAGATGAGCCAGGGCGTGCTCCAGGCGATCTTCGAGTACCAGACCGCGGTCTGCGAGCTCACGGGCATGGACGTCTCCAACGCATCCGGCTACGACGGGACGACGGTCACGGCCGACGCGTGCTTCATCGCGAAGCACGCGACGAACCGCGCCACGATCGTGGTCACGGAGGCGACGAACCCGCAGGTACGCCAGGTGGTGAAGACGTATGCACCCGGCTTCGGGCTCGAGGTCGTCGAGGTACCTCACCGTGGCGGCACGACCGACCCGGACGAGCTGCGCTCCGCGGCGGAGGACGCCGCCGCCGTGATCTTCCAGCAGCCGAACGTCTTCGGCTGCCTCGAGCCGGCGCCCGAGCTCGCCGCCGCCGCGAACGACGCGGGTGCGCTCTCGATCGCACACGTCGACCCGGTGTCACTCGGCGTGCTCGAAGCGCCGGGCCGCTACGGCTGCGCGATCGCGCTCGGCGAGGGTCAGGCCGCCGGCAACTTCCCGGCGTTCGGCGGGCCGCACTACGGCTTCCTCGCCGCCCGCTCGGACTACATCCGCCGGATGCCGGGCCGGATCGTCGGCGAGACGGTAGACGCCGCGGGCAAGCGCGGCTATGTCCTCACCCTGCAGACACGCGAGCAGCACATCAGGCGCGAGAAGGCGACGTCGAACATCACGACGAACCAGACGCTCCTGGCGCTCGGAGGCCTCGTCTACCTGACGTGGCTCGGGCCGCAGGGATTGCGCGAGGTGGGGGAGGCCTGCCTCTCGCTCTCGGCCTACGCGAAGCAACAGCTCGCAGAGCGCGGCTTCGAACAGCTGTTTGCAGATCGGACAACGTTCAAGGAGTTTGCAGTCCGCGTCGGACGGAACGCGCGCGACGTCGTCAAGTCTGCGCGCGAGCGGGGCGTCCATCCCGGCTACGCGCTCGGACGCGACTACGAGGGCATGGACGACGTCCTGCTCGTCGCCGTCACCGAGAAGCGAACGCCCGCGGAGATCGACCGGCTTGCCGAAGTCCTCGCCGAGGTGGCGGGATGAAGCTGATCTACGAAAAGTCGCAGGCGGGCCGGCGCGCATCCGTGATCCCGCAACACGAAGGGCTGCCGCATCCGGAGATCCCGGACGAGCTCCGGCGCCGCGAACCGCCGCGGCTGCCGGAGGTGCACGAGCTCGAGCTGATCCGTCACTTCACGGAGCTCTCGACGCGCAACTTCGGGATCGACAACGGCTTCTATCCGCTCGGCTCCTGCACGATGAAGTACAACCCGCGGATCAACGAGCGGCTCGTGGCGCTCCCCGGCTTCGCGAATCTCCATCCGCTGCAGGACGAGGAAGGCGCGCAGGGCGCGCTCGAGCTGATGTGGCGGCTGCAGGAGATCCTCGCCGAGGTGACGGGCCTGCATGCGGTGTCCCTGCAGCCGGCCGCCGGCAGCCAGGGCGAGTTGACCGGCCTGATGCTCGTCCGTGCGTACTTCGAGGACAAGGGTCAGTCCGAGCAGCGACGCAAGGTCGTGATCCCGGACACCGCGCACGGGACGAATCCCGCATCCGTGACGATGGCCGGCTACGAGGTGACGGCCGTCACGACCGATCCGCGCGGCAACATCGACGTCGAGGACTTGCGCGCGAAGGTCGACGAGCACACCGCCTGCCTGATGCTCACGAACCCGTCGACGCTCGGCCTCTTCGACGAGAACATCGAGGAGATCACGAGGATCTTCCACGGAGCGGGCGCGCTCATGTATTACGACGGCGCGAACCTCAACGCCGTGTGCGGCATCTCGCGGCCCGGCGACATGGGCTTCGACATCGTCCATATCAACCTGCACAAGACGTTCAGCCAGCCGCACGGCGGCGGTGGGCCAGGCGGCGGGCCGATCGCGGTGCGCGACGTCCTCGAGCCGTTCCTGCCCGTGCCGGCGGTGGTGCGCAAGGACGGCGACGTGTTTGGGCTCGACTTCGACCGGCCGAAGTCGATCGGCAAGGTGCGCGGCTTCACCGGTCCGTTCGGCGTCTTCGTGCGTTCGTATGCGTTCATCCGGATGTTCGGTCCGAGGCTGCGCGAGATGTCGGAGCTCGCCGTCTTGAACGCGAACTACATGCTCGCGCGGCTGAAGGACGCGTACGAGCTGCCGTTCGACCGGCTGTGCATGCACGAGTTCGTGCTCAGCGCGCGCACGCTGAAACGCGAACACGGTACGACCGCGCTCGACGTCGCGAAGCGGTTGATGGACTACGGCTTCCATCCGCCGACGGTGTATTTCCCGCTCGTCGTGCCCGAGGCGCTGATGATCGAGCCGACCGAGACCGAGTCGAAGGAGACGCTCGACGCGTTCTGCGACGCGATGCTCGAGATCGCGCGCGAGGCGGCGGAGCAGCCGGAGCTGTTGAAGGAGGCGCCGCATCACCGGCCGGTGCAGCGGCTCGACGAGGTGCGCGCCGCGAAGCGGCCGGTCGTCAAGTACGGGTTCGAAGACCATCCGCACCTGGAGGCCTCACGGGAACCGGTCGCAGCGGAAGCGCCGAAGGGCGTCTAGCCCTCGCGGTCGTCGCGGCCACGGTCGTCGACGACCTGCTGCAGCCGAGCGTGCTCTCGCACGAGCGCTCGCTCCCGCTCTACGCCGGCGGGCTCGTGGTCGGGATCGCGCTGCTCAGGCTGACACCGCGCGTCGGCTCCCGCCTGATCTCTGTCGGCAGTGGGCTCGCGACCGGCGGCGCGCTCGCGACCGTCGTCTGCGGTCTCGCGTGGCGCGGCGGCGTGCCGAACCCGCTCGTGCGCGGCGACCTTGCGTTCAACCTCGCCGACCTCGCGATCGGGCTCGGCGTCGCAGTGCTGATCGTCGGCTCGCTACTGCACGGATGGGCGAACCGAGGCCGTCTCCACGAGCCGGTCTGAGCGCCGCCGCACCTTCGGCGCGGCCGCGAGCTGCCCGCACGCCGCCTCGATGTCCCTGCCGCGCGTCAGCCGCACCGTGACGGGCACACGCCGGCGCTCGAGCTCAGAGCGGAACGCGGCGATGCGATCGCGCGACGAGCCGTCGTACATCCCGGTCGGGTTGTACGGAATGAGGTTCACCTTGAAGTCGTCGCGGCCGAGTAGCGCGGCGAGCGCGCGCGCGTGCTCGACCGAGTCGTTCACGTCGGCGAGCATCACGTACTCGACGAAGACCCGGCGGTTGACGCGCGCCGCGTGCCTGCGGCACTCCGCCAAGACAGCCTCGAGGGGATAGCGCTCGTTGACGGGCATGATCGCAGACCGCAGCTCGTCCGTCGGTGCGTGCAGGGAGAGCGCGAGACGGATCGGCTCGTCGACCTCGTCGACGAACTTCTTCAGCCCCGGCAGCCAGCCGACGGTGGAGATCGTCGTCCGCCGGAACGTGATGCCGACGTCGGGGAGGCGCCGCGCCGCGCGCAACACCTCGTCCAGATTGAGCATCGGCTCGCCCATCCCCATGAAGACCGCATGGTTGACGTCGCCCAGGCGCCGGAAGTGCAGCGCCTGATCGAGGATCTCGAACGCGGTCAGGTTGCGGCCGAACACCATCTGTCCGGTCGCGCAGAACGTGCACGTGAGCGGGCAGCCCGACTGCGACGACAGGCACAACGAGCGGCGGCCGTCGCGGTACGTCATCAGCACCGCCTCGACCGGATGACCGTCGTGCGTCCGGAACAAGACCTTGATCGTGCCGTCGCTCGACTCGCGCTGCGTCTCGACCGTCAGGGTCGAAAACGGCACGGCAGCGTCCAATGACTCGCGCAGCGCGCGCGGCAGGTTCGTCATCGCGTCGTAGCCCGTGACGCCGCGCGCAGCCCACTCCCACACCTGCGACGCGCGATAGCCGGGCTCGCCGCGCTCCTTCAACCACGAATCGAGCAGCAGCAGATCCACACGGCTACGGTAGCGTCGAATGGCCGTTCACGAGGGCTTCCGCACGACCGCCGGCGGGCTGCGCGACTGCTTCCCGCTGCGGCTCTACCAGAAGGCGAAGCGCCTCGGCGTCTGGGATCCGGCGACGTTCGACTTCACGCAGGACCGCAGCGACTGGGAGAGCCTCGACGATCTGCAGCGTGCCACGATCCTCTCGCTGACCTCGCTCTTCGTCGCCGGCGAGGAGGCGGTGACGCTCGACCTGCTGCCGCTCGTGCTCGCGATCGCCCGCGAAGGGCGAATCGAGGAGGAGCCCTACCTGACGACCTTCTTGTTCGAGGAGGGCAAGCCCACGGACCTCTCCTCGCGGTTCCTGCACGAGGTCGCAGGCTCGTCGACCGAACTAGCGCGCTTGCACGTTCCCTCGTACAAGACGATCTTCTACGAGGAG
>Ga0105240_10011964_pt1 | contig 12027 bp, 9 predicted proteins | sample KBSC54metaG_FD_80426 | JGI IMG/M metagenome (GOLD analysis project Ga0105240, IMG submission 80426) | Corn rhizosphere microbial communities from Kellogg Biological Station, Michigan, USA - KBS C5-4 metaG | ecosystem: Host-associated > Plants > Roots > Rhizosphere > Soil | place: Michigan, USA...
ACCGCAATTGCTGTGGAGCCCGGCGGGAAAGTCATTAAGCCCAAGGATTACTGGACCGAAACCGGCATCTTCCATCCCTTCCTCCGCATGCCGAAGTACATCCTGCACGACCAGGCGGCCATCTGGACGAGCCCGCTGCACACGAAGAAGCAGGACATCAAGTACTGGGCGATTTTCGGCGGAGCGACGGCCGCATTCATCGCCACCGATCGGCATCTCGTCCACGAGCTCCCGAATACGTCGAGCCAACTTTCGGTCAGCAACTGGGGGTCGCGCCTCGGTTCCGCGTACTCGCTGATCCCGGTGAGCGCCGGCTTCTATTTCATCGGCACCGGGGCGCACGACGATCGTTTCCGGGAAACAGGGTTGCTATGCTTCGAGACGCTGATCGATAGCAACATCACAGTCGCGGCACTGAAGTTGATTGCCGATCGCGAACGTCCGCTGGAGGGCAGCGGCAACGGTCATTTTGACGCCAGCCCCAGCGGCCGCTGGAATTCCAGCTTCCCCTCGGGCCACGCGATCAATACGTGGGCGATGGCGTCGATCATCGCGCATCAGTATCCCAAGCACAAGATCGTTCCGATCGTCGTGTATTGCCTCGCGACAACCGTCGTAGCCGCCCGCGTCGGCGCCCGCAAGCACTTCCCGGGCGACGTGGTCGCGGGCTCCGCGCTCGGCTGGTTCATCGGCGACTACGTTTACGGCAAGCGGCACAATCCCGATCTTGACGGCAAACACACCGCCGCGCAGAAAATTCTGGATCACGTCCACCTCGGCTTCTCGATGTGAGTGGGCAGGCGCTTTCGCCTGCTCAGCCCTTTACCGCCGCGCCGGATACGGCGTGCCGTACCCCTTCGCTTCCCACCAAAGAATCCGATTCAGCGTCTCCGGCGGCGCATCGTCGATATCTTTGAAGTTCATCTTCATCGATTCGCGCGCCGCCCACAGCCGCTGACCCGACAGCGCCTTCAACGGCGGATTCATTTCGTCCGGTGCGATCGCCGGCGTCAGATGCTCATACGGCTTCACGTCCGCCTCCGCCGTAAACACGCTCGTCATCGCGCGAGCCGCCGCCAGATATCGCGTCTTCTGCGGAATGCGGAAGATCTCCTGGATCGTCCGGATCATGCTCGTGTGGTTGTAATTGTTGGAGTCGACCGCGTCCCGCCGCACGTGCGGACCGATCGCCATCGCCACCGTGCGATGCCCGTCCACGTGATCGACGCCGTTCTGCGCGTCGTCCTCCACCACCAGGATCAGGCTCTTCGACCAGAAGCGGCTCTTCGAAATCCCCTCCACGATCCGGCCCAGCGCAAGGTCGTTGTCGGCGACCATCGCGGCCGGCTTCGGCACTGTGGGACGTGTGCCGTTCGTATGGTCCTGGTTCAGCGTGAGGATGCTCAGGTTGGCCAACTTGCCGCTGGCCTCGTGCTCGGCGAGTTCGCGCAAAAACTCCTCCGCACGAATCTGGTCGGGAATCGCGAGCGTGCTGTACGGGTAGCGCTCGCTGCAATACTTCTGCAGCGCCGGTACACCGCTGCGCGCGCCCACCGCACTCTGCCACTTGCCTTCTTTGTACAGCCTCCAGTACTCGCTCCAACTCAGGTCGTCCTTCTCGTCCATGTCCTGCGCGATGCGCTTCTCGGGATCCCACTTCGCGGCGATCTGGAATTCGCCATAGATGCGGACATCCAGCGGACGCGTCGCGGCCTGCCAGAAGAAGCCCGTCGGCGCTACCACCAGCGCGTCCGCCATATTCCACGCGTAGCCGCGCGGCGACGACGCGAAGGCGCGCTCGGTGTAATCGCTGACGAAGCCCTGCTCCAGCCATTGATGGCCGTCGAAGCTGATCGCGCCGCCCGCGTAGAAATTGTCCAGCACCACGTACCGCTCGGCCAACGCATGATGATTCGGCGTGACGTCGCGGCCGTACATCACCAGCTTCGGGTCGCCGTTCGCCTTGGCGATATCGCCGAACACCTGGTCGTACGTGCGATTCTCTTTCACGATCAGGAACACGTGTTCGATGCCCAGCGACGCGAGATTCTTCACGCCACCAGCGGCCTCGAACTGCGGCATGTTGGCGGCGCGCACCTCGCGCGTTCCCGACGTGATCTGCAGCGGCGTCAGTGCCGGAATGGTCTCCAGCGCGCCCTTGTACTGCGTCGAGTTAAATGTGCCCCGGTTGTTCGCCGTGTCGCCGACCCCCTTGATGCTCAGCACGCGCAGTGCGCCCGCGCCATCGATCGCGATTGCCGACGGGAACCATGCCGTAGGCACCGCGCCCGCCACTGACCAGTTCTTGCCCGCCGTTTTCAACACCGCGATGGCGTTATTTCCACCGCACGCCACGTAGAGCGACTTGCCGTCCGGCGCGAACACCGCCGAACTCGGCTGGCTTCCCAGCGCCGCATCGGGGAACGTCGGGATCTTCACGTCCTTGCGCTCCAGCGTCGCCGCATCCACCAGCGAGATCGTGTCGGAGTGGCTGTTCGACACCGCGAGTAGTTTCTGATCGGGACTCAGAATCACGTCGGACGGCGCCAATCCCACCGGCACCTCCTTCGCTTGCAGGCTCTCCGCGTCGATCACGCTCAGCGTGCCCGAACTGGACGATCCCGTCACCGGATCGGTCACGATCTCGGAACCCGCCGACGGCGCCACGGTGTCGCCCGGCTTCGGTCTGCGGCCCCCGCGATTCGTCACGTAGATGCGCCCGTGTTCTTTGGAAACGGCCACGCCGAACGGCGCCATCCCGACTTCCACTTCCTTCTTGATCTCATGCGTCGTCGCATCGATCACCGCCAGCGTGTTGCTGCGGCTGAAGGCGACGTAGGCCATCTTGCCGTCTTCGGAAAATGCGATTCCTACTGGCACCCGATGGCCCTTGAGGTCGATCCGGCTGGTCGCGCCGGGCATGCCCACTTCCGACATTTGCACGATGAAGATGCTGTCAGGTCCGCTACGCGTCGCCTCGCTCGCCCACAGTTCGCGATTGCCCGGCCGGAAGGCGATCCCGGCGTACGAAGTCGCTTTGGATGCCACCTCCGCCACTTTGCTTCCCGTCGACCCGTCGAGCAGAAGAATGCTGCGCGTGTTCAGCACCGCCAGAATTCGCTTCTGCGAATCGAAGGCCATATCCACCGGCCGCCCCGGGATAACCGTCTGCTCGCCCCACGGGCGCAGCATCTGATTCGTCGGTAACAGGAAATACCCGCCCGCCTGTTTGCCCAGGGGAACTGTACTTTTCAAAACAGAAAAGACGCCGGTCTGCTGCGCCAGCAATGCCGCAGCGGCGACAACGATTCCGCACACGATGGAAGTACGCATGGAAATCAATAGAATAGCCCCCAGCGCGGTACAATAGAGCGAATAATGAAATTTATTTGTGGCCTGATTGTGCTCTGTTGCGCGAGCTCTGTTTACGCTCAACCGGCCGAGGATCCTGAGGTCGCCCACGCCCGTCTGGAAGTAACGCGCATCGAAGGATTAGTCCAAACCGGAGCCCTCGCCCCGGTGCAACTCGACAAAGCTAAAGATGCTCTCGCCGATGCCCAAGATACCGCGCTGCTCCACAAGGGAATCTATCAACAGGACCTGACCGAAGAGCAGGCCGACCAGATGGTCGCCGCCGCACAGCGCCGGTTCGACCGCCGCAAAAAGGTTTACGACGATGCCGAACAACTCGTGAAGAACGGAATCGCCGCGCAGCTTTCGCTGAATACGTTTCTGCAGAATCTGGATTTCGCGCGCAAAGATTGCGAACTCGCCGAAACGCGCGCCCGCCTTGCCCGTGAGCTCAATGCGATCGTCGCCTCCGAAGAGGCGTTTGCATCGCGACTGCAGACCGCTCCCTCGGAAGCGCATCGGATTGCCGAACGCTTCGACGGCAATGGCTTATTCAATCCGCAGGTTTTCCAGCGCGTCGAAACAGCATTCGCCGGCCGCTTCGGCCACGCCCTTCCCGTAAGCGCGAACGGCGAGACAGCGGTGCATCGCGCGCTCGGCTTCGATCACACTGGCCGGGTCGACGTCGCGATTCGGCCCGACCAGCCCGAAGGCATTTGGCTGCGCCAGTATCTGACGGCGAACCGCATCCCGTTCTTCGCCTTCAACCAGGCCGTCCCCGGCAAGGCTACCGGCGCCCACATCCACCTCGGTCCCATGAGCACCCGCCTCCACACCGCCTCCGCCGAGTAGCTCCTGCTACTCCGCCGTCCGCCCCGCCAGGTACCGCTCTCTGCACGTCCGCACGCACTCCCGGGCTTCGCGCGGACCTTTCCACCCCTTCATCTCCGTGTGCTTGCCTTCCAGTTCTTTGTAAATCGCGAAGAAGTGTTCGATCTCGCGGAGTTTGTGCGGGAAGACCTGATCGATCGTATGAATCTGGTCGAACCGCGGATTGCGATTGGGGACCGCGAGAATCTTCTGGTCGGGGGCCTCCTGGTCCAGCATCTCGAGCATCCCGACCGGACGTACGGAAATCATCACGCCCGTAAAACTCGGCTCGTCCACCATCACCAGCACGTCCAGCGGATCGTCGTCTTCCGCGAGCGTACCGGGGATGAAGCCGTAATCTCCGGGGTAATGCAGAGGCGAATACAGCGCCCGGTCCAGACGGAACACGCCTAGCGCTCCGTCATATTCGTACTTGTTGCTGGAATTCTTCGGAATTTCCACAATCATCCGCACGAGCTCGGGCGCGTCCGGACCAGGATCAATATCGTACAGTCGCTTTTCCACTCCTGCTATCGTAGCAATGCCTGCAGCAGCAGCACGAGCGCCAGCCCCACAAACATCGACACGACCTTCATCGCCGTCCACGTCTTCAGCGTCTGCGATACCGACATGTTGAAGTACTGATTGACCAGCCAGAAGCCCGAGTCGCTGACGTGCGAAAATCCCGACCCGCCGCAGCACAGCGCCAGCACCAGAATATCGGGACTGTATCCCGGGATGCCTTTTACGATCGGCGCGACAATGCCCGCCGCCGTAATGATCGCGACCGTCGCCGACCCCTGCGCCAGCCGCATCGCCATCGCGATCACGAATGCCACCAGCAGCGGCGAAATCGACGAGGTCAGCAGCATCTTCCCGGCGTACGTGCCGACACCCGAATCTACGATGATCTGCTTGAACGCCCCACCCGCGCCCATGATGCAGAGCAGTGCGCCCATCGGCGCCAGCGAGTCGGCCGCCATCTTCGCCGCCTGCGCGCGCGTGACGCCGCGCCGCAGTCCGAAGAAATAAATCGCGACGAGCGCCGTGACGGCCAGCGCCGTGAACGGGTGTCCAAAAAAAACGGCCGCCCCGCGGAACGGCACCTTATAAAGATTCGCCACTGTCGCGCCAAAGATCAGCAGCACGGGCATCAGCAGCAGCAGGATGACCATCGCAATCGACGGCGGCGTTTTGCCGTGGCTGGCCTTTTCCGGCGCCACCGCGAAATCCGGCGGTTCGATGTAGATGCGGTTGGCGATCCACCGGCCATAGATCATCCCGCCGATCACGCCGGCGGGGATCGACACCGCGATGCCGTAGAGGATCGTGTGGCCGAGGTCGGCGCCGAACAGTTGCGATGCGGCGGCCGGAGCGGGATGCGGCGGCACCAGCGAATGCACGATCGTCAGCGCGGAGAGAGCCGGCAGCGCGTAGTAGAGCAGGGAACGCCGCGTTTCGCGCGTCACGCTCCAGACTAGCGGCGCCATGATCACCACGCCCACTTCGAAGAACAGTGGCAGCCCGACCAGGAAGCCGGCGACCAGCAGCGCCCATGCCGCGCGATCTTTTCCGAACTTCGCAAGCAGCCAGTCGGCCAGCGCGCGGCCTCCGCCCGATTGCTCCAGGAAGCGTCCGATCATCGCGCCGAGTCCCACCACCACCGCGATGAAGCCGAGCGCGTCTCCGAAGCCCACCTGAATCGACTTGAGAACTTTCTCGGGCGCCATCCCGGCCGCGATACCCAGCGCCATGCTGCTCAACAGCATCGCCAGAAAGGCGTGCAGCTTCACCGCCAGAATCAGAACGAGCAGCAACGCGATTGCGGCCACCGTGATGACGATAAGGTAGTTGCCGTTCGAGGGCATGAATCGGACATTCTATCGCGTTCGCCGAGCCACGACGCTGCGCTTCTTCTTCTGCGGCCAGAATTCGCGCGCGACGTTCACGCCCACATCCGCGCCCAGTCCGATGCCGCCGCTGGCCAGTCCTGCTCCGACGCCCGCGGCGCTGGCCGGCTGCCATGCTCGCGAAATCAACCCCGCGCCAAGGTTACCCGAGACGCGCCCAAGCGCCACCGTTTTCTTACCCGGCTTGTTCGTCTTCGGCACGATAAACGTGCTTTTCACGGCATATTTCACCCGCGGCCATTTGCCCTGCAGGTTCGACCGCTGATAGTGCAGATTCTCGTGGAGCGCCGCCGCCACACCCATCTCGATCGTTCCCTTCACCACATGCTGACCGAGCGACGATCCGAATCGTTTCACCGCCCCGGTCGCTCCCTGTCCCCACTCGTGCGGCGAGTTGCGAGCCTGATTGATCGCCGCGTGCGCCCCCGCCCGCTCCAAGGCGTTGCGCCCCACCATCTTCCGCCGATAATCCTGGGCGCGCGTGGCTCCAGTCGAAGTGGCGGCAATGAGTATTACGACACACAAGGTTTTCAGCATGGCCGCCCTCTCCGAGTAAGGAGCACGCCGTCGGCCATCGGGCCTTCGGTGGAATTTGGACATTTCGTAACCGCTCGGTTCGAAGCGCGTGTGGCAGGCGTTTCCGCTTGCCAACCTCGTCCGCCTAAACGACTCCTTGTCCGAGCGCGCCGTTTCACCGGGTGGCAAACGGCCTTTTCTGCGCCGTGATGTCCTTCAAGTTGGAATTCTAAGTGAGCGTTTATGCGAAAAGAACGTCGTGAAAGCCATGATGTACAGTTTTTGATTTTTCAAAAACCCCATTGACAAATATTTTCAGTTTTCTTTCGTTCACAACAAACCACTTACACCTCCGAATCCCCGAAACCCACCGAAGCCCCTGCTATCGTAAAACCGGGTGAACGCTATGGCAACTGAACGGCAGATCGCGGCCAACCGCCGCAACGCACGAAACTCCACGGGACCCACGTCGCTCGACGGCAAATCCCGCTCCTCGGCCAACGCCCTGAAAAACTGCATGCACTCTGAGGCCGCCCTCATCCCCGGCGAATCCCCCGAGGAATTCGCCCAACTCGTCGACGAATACTACGCCCTCCACCAGCCCCGGACCGTCGCCGAACGCTATCAGGTCGACCGCATGGCCCGGCACGATTGGCTCCAGAACCGCTTCTTCCGCGTCGAATCCCAGCTCTGGGCTCACCACGCCGCCCAGTCCGACCCGCAGTCGCCCGTCCCCCTCGGTGAAGCCGCCGACCGCGCCAACGCCCAGTTCCAGCGTCTCCACCGCCGCGTCGCCCACTCCGAAAAGTCCTATCAGGACGCCGCCCGCCAACTCGACCGACTCCAGTCCGCCCCTGCCCCCGACCCGCGTCCGCAACGCGTAGATCCCAAACCGCAAACCGGCAAATTGGCTTCGTTCCGCACTTTCGCCCGGCCCACCCTCCGCGACCTCGGAATGGAGGACGCCGAGAACCGCGCCAACTTCCCCTTATGACCCGCGACGATTTGTTTTTTCAAATGCGCCCGAAACGCTCATTTGACAACACTTCCCCGCAATCCGTATGATGAAATTTCAAGCTAAGGATTACCGTTTCGACGCTCTTCCAGCGTCTGTTCGCGCCCAAATGGCAACAATTACGTCTGCTCCAATCTGGGACATCACAATATGATCAAAGTTGAAGGTCTAACCAAGCGATACGCCCGCACGGTCGCGGTAGACAATATCTCCTTCGAGGTCGAGAAGGGCCAAATCGTGGGTTTCCTTGGGCCAAACGGCGCCGGAAAAACCACCACGATGCGCATTCTCACCTGCTTCCTCCCCCCGTCGGAAGGCACCGCCAACGTCGCCGGGTACGACGTCATGGCGAATCCGCTGGAGGTCAAAAAACGCATCGGCTACCTGCCTGAAACGCCCCCGGTCTATCCTGAAATGGAGGTCTCGGAGTATCTCAACTTCGTCGGCCGCCTCAAGGGCATCGGGTCCGGCGCCATCCATTCCAAGGTCGACGACGTGGTCGGCAAGTGCGCCCTCGGCGACGTCCGCAACAAGCTGATCGGCCAGCTTTCCAAAGGCTACCGCCAGCGCGTCGGCATCGCCCAAGCCATCATCCACAACCCCGCCGTCCTCGTCCTCGACGAACCCACCAGCGGACTCGATCCCAAACAGATCATCGAAATCCGCGAACTCCTGCGCAACCTCGCCGGCGAGCACACCATCATCCTCAGCACCCACATCCTCTCCGAGGTCGAGCACTCCTGCGAGCGCGTCATCATCATCAGTCGCGGCAAACTGGTCGCCATCGATTCGGTCGCCAACCTGACCAACCGGCTGCGCGGATCCGAAGCCGTCGCCGTCGAAGTGCAGGCAGTGGACGGACGCCCGAATCCCACCGAGGTCCAGCAGCGGCTCGAGCAGATTTCCGGCGTCAGCCGCGTCATGATGAAGGAATCCAAGGACAGCCGCCTGGTCTTCGAAGTCGAGAGCCTGCAAGGCCGCCACATCCGCGCCGACCTCGCCCGCACCGTCGTCAACTCCGGCTGGAACCTGAATGAAATGCGCTCCGTCGGCCTCAGCCTGGAAGATATCTTCCTGCAACTTACCTCCGCCGAGAAGCCCGCGGAAGCCGCGCAAGAGAATCAAGAGGGAGGCACAAAATGAGCAGCATCCTGCTTATTTGTAAGAAGGAATTCAAGAGCTACTTCACCGGGCCCATTGCCTACCTGCTCATGGCGTTTTTCGGCCTGATCTTCGGCTTTGGCTTCTACACCGCCACCCGCGACATCGTCCGCTTCAGCCTGCAGGCGCAGATGATGGGCCAGCAGCAGCCCATGAATCTGAACGATCAGATCATCCGCCCGCTGCTCGGTTTCGCGAGCACCATCTCGCTTTTCCTCATCCCCATGATCACCATGCGGTTGATCGCCGAAGAGAAGAAGAGCGGCACCATCGAACTGCTGCTCACCTCGCCCGTCAACGATATCTCCATCATCATCGGTAAGTGGGGCGGCGCGATGCTGCTGTATCTCTGCATCCTCGGCATGAGTCTGCTGAACCTGGCCATGCTGTTCGCCTGGGGCAAGCCCGATTGGCACCCCGTCGCCATCGCCTACCTCGGCCTGATTCTGCAAGGCGGATGTCTGCTGGCCATCGGCACGTTCATCTCGACGACGACCAAGAATCAGATTATCGCCGGCGGCGTGACCTTCTTTGTATGCCTCCTGTTATGGCTGCTCAGTTGGTTCACGGCCTTCGATACCGGCGGCTTCGGACAGGTCATCTCGTACCTGTCGATCATTACTCACTTCGATAACTTCGCTAAAGGTCTGTTATCCATGAAAGATGTGATCTTCTATCTTTCCATGATATTCTTCGCGCTATTCCTGTCCTTGCGCTCCATGGAATCGCTAAGGTGGAGGAGCTAACATGGCAACCTGGTATAACAATCGTCAAACTAAGTACACCGCTTACGCCGGCGTCTACATCGTCGTAATCCTGGCTGTCCTGTTCGCCGTGAACTTCCTGGCCAACCGCTACGACAAGACTTTCGATTCCACCAAGAACAAGCAGTACAGCCTCTCCGACCAGACCATGAAGGTCGTGAAGGGTCTCAAGCAGGACGTCAACCTGACCTACTTCGGCGAGACCACCAGCTTCACCACCGCCAAGGACCTGCTGGATCGCTACTCCGCCCTCTCTCCCAACCTCCACGTCAAGTATGTCGACCCCGTGAAGAAGCCCACCGTCGCCAAAGCGGCCGGATTCCGCAGCGATTCTCCCGTCGTCGTCCAGGCGGGCGCCCGCAGTGAAGGCGCCAAAAGCCTCACCGAAGAGGAAGTCACCGGCGCTGTGATCCGCGCCCTCAAAACCGGCGAGCGCAACGTCTGCTTCCTGACCGGCTTCGGCGAAAAGTCCATCGACGAGGAGAGCGGCGGCAGCAGCTTCGGCTACCTCAAGCAGCTTCTCGAACGCGATAACTATAAGGTCCGCTCGCAGGCGCTCAAGCCCGCCGCCGCACCCGAAGCATCGAAGTCCGTCGCCATCGGTCAGGTTGCGCCGGCCGGCAATGTCGACGTTCCCAAGGATTGCTCAGTGCTCGTCGCCGGCGGCCCGCAGACCGGCTATCCCGCGCCGGTCGCGAGCGCTATTAAGGCGTACGTCGAAGGCGGCGGACGCTTCCTTGTCATGCTCGATAACGTCCTCAAAATCGGCCGCTCCGAACCCGCGAGCGAACAGCCCGAGCTTTCCGCCGTGCTCTCCGGCTGGGGCGTCACCGTAAACAAGGACCTCGTGCTCGACCTCTCCGGCGTCGGCCAGATTTTCGGCTTCGGCCCCGAGGTTCCGCTCATTCTGCAGTACGAATCGCACCCCATCACATCGCCCCTGAGCCGCGTCCCCACCGCCTTCCCGCTCGTCCGTTCGATGGACATCAAGAACGGCGACAAGACCAGCGTCACCAAGTTGCTGGCCACCACCGAAGACAGCGTCGCCGTCACCGAGGTTCCCGCGGGCGGCGCGGTCGATCCCAAGAAGGGCAAAAAGGGACCGCTCACCATCGCCGCCGTCGGCACTTACTCCGGCACGCCGCAGGGCCGCTTCGCCGTGTTCGGCAGTTCGCTCTGGGCCGCCAACAGCCTGGTCGGCTCGCGGCAACTCGGTAATCGCGACCTCTTCGTCAACACCGTCAACTGGCTGAGCTCCGACGAAGACCTGATTTCCATCCGTCCCAAAGCGCCCGAAGATCAGCAGCTCAACATCACTCCGCAGAAGCTGAATTCGCTCTTCTGGATCAGCATCGTGATCTTCCCGCTCGGCGTGGTCGGCTTCGGCCTGGCCACCTGGTGGAAGAGGAGATAGCCCATGAAGCCGAAGGGACTCTTAATCGCCGTCGTTCTTTTGGCTGTGTTGGGAGCAGCGGTCTGGTGGTCGAATCGCAAGGAAGCGGCCGCTGCCAAGAACCCCACCGATAAAACCGCCAAGGTCCTCACCCTTCCCGAGGACCAGATGGCCGATATCAAAATCAAGCACGCGGGCGGCGATACCGTCGCCCTGCATCGCGGCGATAACAACAAGTGGCAGCTTACCGAGCCCAAGCCGCTGCCCGCCGATTCCGACGCCGCCTCCTCGCTGACCTCGGCCCTGGCCTCCGTCACCGCCGATAAGACCATCGAGGATAATGCCACCGACCTCGACGCCTACGGACTGACCAACCCGCAGATCGACGTAGTCATCACGAAGAAGGACGGCAAGACCGACGAGCTACAACTCGGCGACGACACCCCGACTAACTCGGGCACTTACATTCGTCACGTCGGCGATCCGCACATATACACCGTCGGCAGCTTCGTCAAGACCGCCGTCAACAAGACGGAAAACGACCTCCGCGACAAGCGCCTCCTCACCTTCGATCAGGACAAGCTCACCCGCGTCGATCTTGCCGCCAAAGGTCCGGCCATCGAGTTCGGCAAGAACGCGCAGAACGAGTGGACCATCCTTAAACCGCGCACCCTGCGGGCCGATGGAGCCCAGGTCGATAGCCTGATCGGCAAGCTGAAGGACGCCAAGATGGACGTGGCCAATCCCGATCCCGACGCCGCCAAGAAGTTCGCAGGCGCCACCAGAATCGCGACCGCCACTGCCACCGACCCGGCGGGCACCCAGACCTTGGAAGTCCGCCAGGACAAGGACCACACCTACTTCGCCAAGAGTTCCGCCGTTGAAGGCGTATACAAAATCACCGGCGACGTCGGTGACGCCCTGAACAAATCCCTGGACGATTTCCGCAATAAGAAGGTCTTCGATTTCGGCTTCAGCGATCCCAGCAAGATCGAACTCAAAAACGGCGTCACCTACACCAAGACCGGCGACAAATGGATGTCCGGC
>Ga0105240_10011965_pt1 | contig 12027 bp, 4 predicted proteins | sample KBSC54metaG_FD_80426 | JGI IMG/M metagenome (GOLD analysis project Ga0105240, IMG submission 80426) | Corn rhizosphere microbial communities from Kellogg Biological Station, Michigan, USA - KBS C5-4 metaG | ecosystem: Host-associated > Plants > Roots > Rhizosphere > Soil | place: Michigan, USA...
ATCCCGCTGGCGCGGTGCTCCTCGATTAGCCTCCGCCGTTCCGCAACGCTTCTTCGTTGGCCCATACCGCTTATCATGCGGCAACTCTGCCGGACGTTCAAGACGGGTTGGTCTGACGCTTACGGTCGAGTGTGAAGAAGTGAGAGCTCAGGCGTAGACTAACGGGGAGGCTAGGCTGCTGAAAAACTTGATTTGAGAGTTACGGGATGCGACAGGGAAACGCGCTTTTCTATCTGTGCGATCCTTTTTTCTTGCCGTAATAGCCATCATACTGGGAATAGAGTTCGTTGAGCCCTTCAACGCCGTTAAAAAGAATGCCCAGAACTTTCTTCGGCCCAAGGAGCTCGAGAGATTTCTCGATCGCTTCACGGGGAGTTCGATCCGCCCGTATCACTAGCAAGCAGGCGTCCGCGTGCTGCGAGATTATTATCGGATCGGTTATTGGGGCTACAGGAGGAGTGTCGATGAGAATCCAGTCAAAATAGGGAGAGAGCTTTTGAAGTAAGTCACGAAATGAATCCAACTGAAACAAGTCTGTCGGATTCCCTTTCGCTTCGCCGGCTGGCAGCAAGTAACAACGCAGTGGTTCGACGTGACGGAGCGCCGATAATGGGTCCAAACCGCTTTCCAGGCATTCCGCCAGCCCCGCCTTTGCCTTAAGATTGACTCTCTGCAATAAAGTGGCATTATGAAGATCAGCTTCCAGCAGGAGAACAGACCGCCTGCCTCCCTCGGCCAGCGCCGCCGCAAGATTCAAGGCAACTGTAGATTTCCCGTCCTGAGGCAGGGCGCTTGTGATTAAAATACTCTTCAGCTTTGAGGTTGATTTGAGTACTTCAAGCCGCATTCGCAGAAACCGGAATCGGTCGGCACCGGGGCTGTGAGGTTCGGAAAGGACAATAACGCGACTCTCAGGTGCAAGTTGCACCTCTTCAACTGGCACTTTGCTAAGTTCAAAAGCTTTCTCGACATCTTCCGAAGCCGGTCTGGCAGGCGTGAATGACGGCTCGTCAGTCCGGCGCGGCTTTCCGCCGGGAAGTTCAGAGAAATTAAACATGAATTCTTTAAGCGAGATGGGCACGTACTCTCCGTGCGCTAACCCATCCAGCAGCGAACTTCTCGCCCCTGGTGATTATGATAGCGCATCCAGTTATGGGGAAATTTGTGGCCTCGAACGCGTCGAAAGCACCGTGCGACGCCGCAATCGCGCCCGGTAATTTCGAATTGCTCCTTTTTTAGCCCCGCCGATAGACATAAAACTCGACTGCGCCTATGGTCAGAGCGATCGCGCATCCGGCCGTCCACTCAAGGGTTCTCTTCCATTTACGCCCACGCTCCTCAGAGGGGGTTAGCAGCAATGGAAGACTCAGCACAAGTGGCATGGCGTAGAGTTGAGTCAACGCTTTTTCAGAATGAAACGATTGATCGCGGCTATCTTTCAAGAACGCGAGAACTAGCCCGATCACAATACCGGCAAGGACTCCGCCGAGATTCATTACAAGGCGTTTCGGGCTGGACGGAGCAGTCGGAAGAGTGGGGGGGTCGACCAAACGGAATTTCTGACCTTCCTGCTGCTCCTCCACGCTCGTCGCTTGCTGCGCCTGCAACAGCCTGCTTTGCAGTTCCCTCACATTCTGAGCATAGAGATCATAGTCTCGAAGGATTTCGGCCAACTGCTGCTCTCTCACGGGCGTAAGATTCAGCCTGTTTTGATATTGACCGATTTCCGCCCGGAGGCGTTTCTCCTCCTTGAGAAGGTCGTCGGCTTCCTGTTGATTCGCTTCCGCCTGACTTTCCATGGCACTCATAGAAGGGTCTATTGCGATAGTTCTATCGCCGTGCCTTTGAGTTTTTAGTCTCTCAAGGATGGCCGTGGCCTCGGCAATTTCCTGGTCTTTTTTGACAACGTCAAAATACTTCGGTGTGTATCGGATCAACAATTTTTCTCTTTCCGACTGCAGGCGAGCCAGTCTCTCCCCAACCGATGATTGAAGCGTTATTCGTTGCTGCTGAGTCCGGCTCAGGTTAGCGTTTACGGTTTGAAGTTGCGACCGCAGTTCCGTGAGCATTTCGAAGTTCGATCCTTGCCGCTCAGGTAATTCTCCGAGATACTGCGTTTTAAAACCTCGGCGGCGCTCGTCTGTTTCTTTGAGCTTTTGTTTTACCGCCTCCAATTGTTCCTTTAAGAAGTTTGTCGTAGTAGCTGCCTGATTACCTCGAATCTTGGACTGCTCCTCAATAAAGAACGTGGCTAGCCTGCCGGTTACGGCCTGGGCAACTTGAGCGGTATCTGCCGTAAAAGAAATTTTGAAAGCGCTAAAGTTTCCACGCGTTTCGTCCAGCGGCTCGACGACAACGTCTTTGCGCATGAGAGCGACCGTTTGCTCCGGCGCCAGGCTGTTCCTGGAATTCCCGTAGAGACCCAACTCATTGATAATTACCATCAATCGGGCGCGCGACAAGACCTGCCGTGTCATCGCTTGCACCGCGTCGGGTACCGTCATATTGGTAGACGGCTCCACATAACGTTGTGACACCTGTTGCTGGATAACTACCAGCGTCGCTTCCGAGGTGTAATGATCCGGCAGCTGCATCACAATCGCTACCGCGATGAGAGCCACAACGCTTGAAACGATCAACAACAGCCACCGTTGTCTGGTAATCAGGCCAGTAATCCGGCCGATCATTTGATTTAAATCAACTTGATCTTCGACCAAGAGCTTTTCCTCCTAAGTAAGAACAACAACAACTTCTCTCCTTCGGCCGGGCGAATCTTCCAGCAGTCCTCGTCATTGCAGTTGAATAAATGTTGCAACCGAGGGAACGCCGCTCTGATTTACAAGAAACAACATGTAATAGCCGGGAGGAGCAAGGTTTGAATTCGCCGGTGCTTGTACCGTAATTCCGCCGGCTGTCTGCTGAAACGTTAGATTGATAAACTTCTGATCCTGATTAAAAGAATGTGTTGCGGCGCCAGGGCGCATTAGCGCCACCGATGCTATGGTGGTCGCGTTGGGCGTTAAGACCGTAAATCCAGCTCCATAAGTGGTAGAACTCGGAGCGGAGCTAATTGCCGGCCGCGAACCCTTAAATAGATACGGAGGTGAATAGATTTCGGCACTCAACTCGTTTGGCGCAGACTGGTCACGACCTCCCCCGGCGACCAACACACGACCATCGGGCAACAACACAGCCGACGAGTGATAGAGCCGCGGAGTCACCATCGCGGACATGGTCGTCCACGAGGTCGTCGCCGGAGACCACAACTCGGCCTCATATACGGGCTGAGAGATGTCGCATCCGTTCTTAATCTTTCCCCCGCCAGTCGCCAGCACCGAACCGTCGGGGAGAATCGTTAAGTTGTGATGAGTCCGCGGGTCAGCCATGGAGGCAGTTTGCTGCCACGCCGGGGACGGTAGATTGAAATCAATGACGAAGGTGCTGGAACCCGACGCGCCGCCATCAAAGCAACCATCGTTGGAAGTACCCGTCTTCATTATTTTCCCGGGTGCGTACATCACGGAATCCCCATCGATACTGCTCGGAACAACGGTTGTCCATGTACCTGTAGATAAATCCAATGTGCGAGTGTCTCGCGATCCGGTCAGGGGCCCTGGATAGGAATCACCTTCTACGTTGCCCGTATAGGCTACTTTTCCATTCGGTAGCACAAACATATTTGGATACAACGGCAACGTCAAGTTGCCGGTTGTAACCTTCGTCCAGGAGTTCGTGCTCGGGTTATATATCTCCGGCGTAGCCACATAAGACGTCGCACTTGTATCATTCCCGGACAATGCCAAAATTCTTCCATCCGGCAGCGTCGTCGACGTAGCGTACCATCGGCGGTAAGTCATCCGAGCGGCCTGCGTCCATTGCAATGTAGACGGATTAAAGATGTTCGCGTCGGCTGAACCAATGTCGGTATTGTAGTCTGTGCCATGCCCACCGATTACGAGAATCCGCCCATCGGCCAACGCAGAGTGCCCTGAACAGAATAGATCCGTAAGATTGTTGGGAACGGCTGTAAAGTTCCCCGTGCCAGGGTCCCACACCTGTGCCGACACGCCCGAATCCTCGTACACCAGAACTTGACCCGTTCGCATGAGGACGGAATTCAATGCGACTACCGGCCAAGTTGCCGGAGCGCTCCAGCTACCCACAGTTGACAGAGAGGAGCCCGCATTCACAGTAATTGCCACGGTGACAATATTGGAGTCTTTGAAACCGTCATTTGCTTTGTAGGTAAAGGTGTCCGTTCCAACAAATGTCGCGTTTGGGATATAGATGAACGAACCATTCGCATTTAGGGTCAACGTTCCATTCGATGGATTCGTAACTTTCACGGCTGTTAGAGCGTAGCCGTTGGGGTCGCTGTCGTTTGCAAGTACACCGGGAGACGCCACGGAGAGCGTTTGCCCTTGACTGGCGACGTAACTGTCACTGACCGCGACGGGCGGATTGGTGGTGATACTCGTGTTGAATACCACGTCCACCCAGTAGTTGCTAGATCCAAAGGATGAAGTCGGGAATCCAGTATGCGCAGAATAGAGATATACGCCGTTGACTCCGTCTTCCCCATTCGCCAGCGCGCGCAGAGGTCCTCTGGTCACACCAGTCGTGAAATAACCGGAGTCGACTGCGTACCGACCCGCCGGGGCGAAGTAGGATGCCACGTAAGTTGTATTCGCAACAATAAATACAGGCGAAGAGAAATCAGCCTGCTGCCACCCCGATGTACCTTCATTCGCAAAGGTGACGGTGGCCAAAAGAGATCCGGTGCTGGACCACAAATTTCCAATATGTGTACTAGTGTTTGATGTGCCTTTGTAGAATCTTATGCCGGTGATGTATCCCGCCTGGCTTGACCGGATCTTCACTCCAACCTCGACAGACGAGCCGTCGTTAGCTGACGGAGTTCCGGGAATCGTCGAAGCTGTCCAAATGGTACATGGACAGGAAGAAGATGAATTCACCGTAATTGTCACCGTGGCGGTATTGGTGGAGCCTCCGCTGTAATTTGCCTTATATGTGAAGGTATCTGTCCCGCTAAAAGCAGCATTGGGTGTGTACGTGAATGAACCGTTGCCATTCAGAACGAGGGTGCCGTTAGAGGGATTTGTAACAACCACGGCCGTGAGAGCCACAGAGTTCGGATTCGTATCATTTGCCAGGACTCCCGGAGCCGCGACGCTCAACACCTGGCCTTGATTCGTCGCATACGCATCGTTCACCGCGACCGGCGTCCCACTGATCGTTATTGTGACTGTGGCGGCGTTGGAGTCGGACGATCCGTTATTGGCCTTGTACGTGAAACTATCGGAACCGCTGAAACTGGGGTTCGGGGTGTAGACGAAGCTGCCGTTCGCATTAAGCGTGACGGTGCCGTTGGCCGGGTTGGTTAATTTGATCGCCGTGAGTGGGAGTCCACCTGGGCTAGTGTCGTTGGCCAACACGCCGGGGGCTGCAACTGTTAAGGTTTGGCCTTGGGCGGTCGAGTAAGAATCGTTTGCCGCTGTCGGTATTGGTACCGAACTCACTGCAATCGAAACAGTGGCTACGTTGGAATCAGCTACTCCGTCGTTCGCCTTGTAGGTGAATGTATCGGTTCCGCTGAATCCGGCATTCGGAATGTAGACAAAACCTCCGTTGGAATTGAGAGTAACAGTGCCGTTAGCGGGATTGCTCACTATCACCGCGTTGAGCAGGTCACCATTAGCATCGGTATCATTTGCCAACACCCCAGGCGCGGCGATTGTTAGTGTTTGGCCCTGATTGGTTGTATAAGAGTCGCTGGCGGCGACCGGGGCTGTGTTGGTGCCTCCGTTCACAAATACGGCGTCGACCCAGTAGTTGCTTGAGTTGAACGTGTTAACGGGGAAGCCACCGTTAGCGCTGTAGAGGTAAAGGCCGTTTCCGCCATCTTCCCCATCAGCCAAGGCGCGCAACGGTGGGTTGCTCGCGGCGGCGGTAAAGTAGCCGGAGTTGATAGCGTAGTGTCCGTTCGGCGCGAAGTAGGAGACCACATAAGTCGTGTTGGCCGCGATCTTAACAGGCCCGGCGAAGTTGACTTGTTGCCAACCAGTTGCTGTTTCGTTACTAAATGTACCGGAAGCCAGTAACACGCCGGCCTTCGACCAAAGCTTGCCGACGTGAGTACCTGTGTTCCCTGAGCCCTTAAAGAATCGGACTCCTGTAATGGAGCCTCCTTGTGTCGCCTGGAACTTAAGCCCGAGTTCGACGGCATTCGAGTCGCCGGCCGCAGACGTTGCCGGCAGCGAGCTGGAATTCCAGATTGAGCAAGGACAGATGATAACAGTTGCTACGTTCGAGTCGGCAGATCCATTGTTTGCCTTATAGGTGAAGCTGTCGGTTCCGATAAATCCGGCATTAGGAGTATACGTGAAACTTCCGTTGGCGTTTAGAGTAACCGTACCATTTGCCGGATTGGTTACTTTGATTGCCGTCAGTGCAAGTCCGCCCGGGCTCGTATCGTTGCTCAACACGCCGGGTGCTGAGACTGTCAGGGCCTGCCCTTGTGTACCCGCGTAGATGTCGTTCACTGCCGCCGGAACCGACGCCGCGGTTACCGTAATCGAGACGGTAGCGATGTTGGAATCAGCTAAACCATCGTTGGCCTTGTACGTAAAGCTGTCGCTTCCACTGAAGCCGGTATTTGGGGTATAGACAAAACTGCCATTCGCGTTAAGAGTTACGGTACCGCTGGCTGGGTTAGTCAGCTTAGTGGCTGTCAACGGATTGCCGTCGGCGTCTGTATCGTTACCCAGGACTCCTGGTGCTGCTACCGTGAGCGCCTGCCCCTGGTTGGTGGTATAGGAATCATTTGCCGCCACCGGCGGATGGTTTTGCGAAATGGTGACGGTGGCAACATTGGAGTCAACAGAACCATTGTTTGCCTTATAGGTGAAACTGTCGGTCCCGCTAAATCCTGCTCTCGGAGTATAAGTGAAACTTCCATTCGCATTCAGGGTGAGGGTACCATTGGCCGGATTGGTTACCTTAACTGCCGTAAGGGCCAATCCGCCGGGGCTGGTATCGTTGCTCAATACACCCGGAGCCGCAACAGTAAGAGTTTGACCCAAGTTAGTGACGTACGTGTCGTTCACAGCCACGGGAGTAGCGCTGACGGTGATGGTAACAGTGGCGATATTCGAATCGGCAGATCCGTTGTTAGCTTTGTAGGTGAATGTATCGGTGCCGGTGAACGCAGCGTTTGGAGTGTACGTAAAGCTGCCGTTGGCGTTAAGCGTAGCAGTTCCGTTGGCCGGATTGGTCACCTTGACAGCCGTCAGCGAGAGTCCTCCGGGGCTTGTGTCGTTGCCCAATACACCGGGCGCGGCAACGTTTAGAGTTTGACCCTGGCTGGTCGAGTACGAGTCATTCGCCGCCACCGGAATTGGGGCTGCGCTCACTGTGATGGAAACAGTGGCAACATTGGAATCCGCTGCGCCGTCGTTTGCTTTGTAAGTAAAGGTGTCGGTGCCGGTGAACGCAGCATTTGGAGTATAGGTAAAACTGCCGTTGGAATTGAGCGTGACAGTTCCGTTGGCCGGACTGGTAACTTTCACCGCGATCAGCGGATTACCATCCGCGTCGGTATCGTTGGCCAATACGCCTGGCGCGGCGAGCGTCAAGGTTTGCCCCTGGTTGGTCGTATACGAGTCATTGACAGCTACCGGTGGATTGTTTCCGCTTGTGGTAGCGAATACGACGTCCACCCAGTAATTGCTTGCATTCGACGTGTTAGCCGGGAAGCCTCCGGTGGCGCTATACAGATAAAGCCCATTTCCACCGTCTTCGCCATTGGCCAAGGCTCGCAAGGGCGGGTTACTCACCGCAGTGGTGAAATAGCCCGTATTCACAGCGTAGTGGCCGCTAGGAGCAAAGTAGGAAGCCACGTAGCTGGTGTTGGCGGCGACGGCAACGGGCGCGGCGAAATTGACCTGTTGCCAGCCGGTGGATGTCTCATTCGTGAATGTAGCCGAGGCGACTAGGGTGCCGGTACTCGACCATAATTTGCCGACGTGAGTACCACTGTTCCCCGAACCTTTGTAGAACCGTATTCCGGTGATAGAACCGGATTGGGTGGCCCGGAATTTGACCCCAAGTTCGACCGCGTTAGTATCCGAGGAAGCAGGGATCGACGGCGTCGTGCTCGCGCTCCAAATCGCGCACGGGCATATGATCACCGTAGCGATATTGGAGTCGGCGGACCCGTTGTTTGCTTTGTAGGTGAACGTATCGGTGCCGGTGAATCCGGGGTTGGGTGTATAGACAAAACTTCCGTTCGCGTTAAGGGTAACGGTTCCGTTGGCGGGATCAGTCAGCTTGAGTGCCGTCAGTGACAGTCCGCCAGGGCTGCTATCGTTGCTCAGGACACCCGGCGCGGCTACGGTCAGCGTTTGACCCTGACTGGTCGAATAAATGTCGTTCGCTGCCACGGGCACTACTACCGCATTTACAGTGATGGAAACAGACGCGACATTGGAATCCGCCGCGCCATCATTTGCTTTGTAAGTGAATCCGTCGGTACCGGTGAACGTAGCATTGGGAGTGTACGTAAAGCTACCATTCGAATTGAATGTGAGTGTTCCGTTGGCCGGGCTGGTCACCTTCACCGCGTTGAGCAGGTTACCATCTGCGTCAGTATCATTCGACAACACTCCAGACGCGGAGACCGTCAAGGTTTGCCCCTTGTTGGTCGTGTACGAGTCGCTGACAGCCACCGGCGGGTTGTTCGCGGTTGTGGTGGTGGCGAAGACGACATCCACCCAGTAGTTGCTCGCATTAAACGTGCTTGCCGGAAACCCTCCCGTGGCAGTATAGAGATAAAGCCCGTTTCCACCATCTTCGCCATTGGCTAATGCTCGCAAAGGCGGGTTGATCACCGCTGTGGTGAAGTAGCCGGTATTGACGGCATAGTGGCCATTCGGGGCAAAGTACGAGGCTACATAAGTGGTGTTGGCGGCGACGGCAACGGGAGCCGAGAAATTAACCTGCTGCCAGCCTGTGGCTGTCTCATTCGTGAATGTAGCCGAGGCGAGAAGTGCGCCAGTACTCGACCACAATTTGCCGACGTGGGTGCCGCTGTTGCCAGAGCCTTTGTAGAATCGCACGCCGGTAATAGAACCGGTTTGAGTCGCCCGGATCTTGACTCCGAGTTCGACGGCGCTGGAGTCAGAACCGGCAGGGGTCGAAGGTGTTGTGCTCGAACTCCAGACCGTACACGGGCAGACCACTTGAGCTTGTATGAGGGCGGGACTAATAATGACGAGACCGAGCGGCACAAGGGAGAACAATTTTCTCGAGAGTATTTTGGTGAACAAATCTTGACCCATAGGGAATTCAGGCATACAAATAGTTGTCGTCCCGCGAACACAAGGGTTCCGCGCGACAACTTTCAAAGGCACTCCGACTGCCAGTCTTTTTCTGGGGTGCCGCTGCCGGCCGAGAGGAGTGGTTCAGGGGAAGTATCTTAAGGATAATCGCGATAAGACGTTACAAACCAAACGGTTGGATAGCTTAGTACTTTCTTGATTAGAATCCTTCCCCTAAGTCTCGCAACTAATAAGAGATTGGGAGAGCCGTCCGAGAAATTGGGAAAAAGAGCGGGGGATTTGGAAGGCGTGAAGCCGGGAGCTGCTGTGATGAACCCGTTCTATTGGACCCGCCGCGGCCGGGCGGAGCCTTTTGCCTCAACATACTCGAGAAATACAGCAAGCATCTCGTCCTGAGGTCCATTGCCCCAGAGGACCTCGTGCAAGGGTTCGCGCGGATCGAGATTCATGTTCTGATTTGAGTTGTCGTAAGAAGCCTCCACCCTCACGGTCGTTCCCTTCCGGATGAGGATTGGCTCCTTAAACATGTACGCTGTCTGCCAGCGGAAATTGTATCGATTTACCCAAAGGAGATCACGCGGTGGTTCGCCCGGCGCGGATGCGCTGACTCTGACCGCCGTGCCCTGCCGGTGCATGTGCGGCGTCACTCCGAGCGCCAGGATATTTTTTGTGCTGGTCCATTCGGCAACTGCCTGATAGTCCGCTTTACCCGGCGGAATCCGCAGGTCTCGATGGATGATTGTCACAGTTCGTACATCGTGCCGCACCGGCTGGTGCTGAAAGTAGAAGGCAACCTTCGTTTGATCGGAAGCTGGCCGGAAGGTCCGATGATAGTGGATCTCCAAGACGATGTCTGCACCCTTTGGAAGGGATCGGCCTAAGCCGTCCGGCAAAGGGGCGAAAGTGTTACCCACTTCCCATTCGCCCAACAGTTTTTGGGTCAACACCGATTCCATGTTCTGCGAACAGTCAAATCCCGACTCGGAGTCTTGAGCCTCCAGGCGCCGCGCCGAACCCGTAGTATCCGCGAATGCGCGAACATGGTAGACAACGCCTGGATCCCCCGGGCGTACATCGATAGCACGGATAGCTTTAGATCCGGAAAAACTGTATGGCGTTACAAAACAGCGAACGTCCTCACCACCGGAGCGGGCTACCTGATAAGGTTTCTTGGGAGTAAGAATTACATCGGGTTGACCATACGCCCAGCCGGCGTCGCGCACAGAGGGAGGAGGCAAATCCTTTGTATCGCCCAGGGGGGTACCGGAGTCAGACCAATCCCCTAGTGTCTTGATCTCTTCAACTGTAAGCTGGCGCTGATTCTGAAACTCGCCGTGCCCCGGCACCGCGAACCAGGGCGGCATCTTGCGCGATTGAGTAGCCCGGCGGATTTCGGTTGCGAACGCACTGACCTCGTCGTAGTTCGTCAGTGAAAACGGGGCCACACCGCCGCTGTGGTGGCAGGCCGTACAGTGCGTTTCAACGATGCGCGATACCTGCTTCGCGTAAGTTGGCGGGGTTGCGGGTGCGCCGAACAAGGAGATAGTGGACGGCAACACCAGCGCAGCAAACATCGCGGACCAGCCCGTTATTCTCCGCATTCCCACTGCTTATTGTGTCAGCACAGCCGGTGGCTTCTAAGGTGTGTGGAAAACCAGATCCACCCAATAATTGGCTGCATTAGCGGAGGAACTTGGAAAGGCGCTAGCGGACCCGTACGTGTACAGCCCGTTAGGACCATCGATGCCCGTTGCGAGCGCGTGCAAGGGCGGGTTGTCGACGCCGGCAGCAAAATAGTTGGCGTTGTAGGAGTAGTGCCCACTGGGCGCAAAGTAGGACACAACATAAGTAGTGTTGGCGGCAATGGAAATAGGCGTAGAGAAGTTCGCCTGCTGCCAGCCCGATCCGGTCTCGTTTGTGAAAGTCACCGTGCCGAGCAAAGTCCCCGTACTGCTCCACAGATGGCCAATGTGCGTACCGATGTTGGCCGCGGCTTTGTAGAACCGTACCCCTGTCACGCTACCCGCCGCGTCGGAGCGGAACTTCATGCCCACTTCCAACGAACCAGGGTCGCCCCCATCCACGACGGCTGGCGTCACAGATGGAGCCCACACGCTGAGAGCATTTTCAATAAAGTTCGCCGTAGCCGGGGCAACCGGTGAACTCACCGAATTATTGAGAGAATCAACCGAGGTTACCCGATAGTAGTAAGTCGTTCCTTGGGTGAGACCCGACAGGCTCAAGCTGTGCGCGCTGACCATCGTCGGATCCGATACATTCAGCGTGAGCGAACCCGCCGACGTCCCGTAGTCGACGCGCGAATTCGCCAGCTTGTTGGTTGTCCATGTAATTGTCGCCGTGCCACCGGCGCCCGGAATGGCCGTTACCGCGGAGATGACCGGCGGATTCGGATCGGCCGTGGTGAAATTGGCTGGTGAACCGGACGTTGGTGGCGAAGTGGCGCTGTTACCCGAGCTATCCACCGAGGTAACCCGGTAATAATACGTAGTTATACCGGTCAGCCCGCTCAAGTTGATGCTATGGCTGGTCACCAGCGTTGCCGATGACACGTTGAGCGTCAGCGAACTCGGTGACGTGCCATAGTCCACTCGCGAGTTCGAACTCTTGTCTGTTGTCCAGGTAATCGTCGCCGTGGTCGTTCCCGGTG
>Ga0105240_10011969_pt1 | contig 12024 bp, 26 predicted proteins | sample KBSC54metaG_FD_80426 | JGI IMG/M metagenome (GOLD analysis project Ga0105240, IMG submission 80426) | Corn rhizosphere microbial communities from Kellogg Biological Station, Michigan, USA - KBS C5-4 metaG | ecosystem: Host-associated > Plants > Roots > Rhizosphere > Soil | place: Michigan, USA...
AATGTCGTCACCCTTGAACTCGTCGAGGTATTGGATGTTGTTTTTCCCGGCCAAAGAAATAATGCGCGGCGTTTGAGCGTAGTTTTTCAGGATGTCGAGAAGGCCGGTCCCGCACGATTCCAAAAGTTTCGTGTAGGCTTGTTGGAAGTCTGACAAGAACTGAATTGATTGTGAAGCCACGAGCGCAAGCGCCGCGCCGGATTCGAGAGACGCTTCCGGCTGTCCGCGAACGACGGAGTTCACGCCGGAAATCGTTTCCATTTGTTGAATGAGATGGTTTAGGTGATTGAAAATTTCGGTGGGCGTCGCGGTAAGCTGTAAGGCCGACGGCTTGGATTCAATACCGGGCTGCGCGTTATACTCCACGATTTTCAGCCCGCCTTGCAACGCCGAGTATTCGATCCCCGAGCCCTTGGGAACCAAGAGCGATTGAACGCCGAACATGGATTGATTCGACGCGATGATCGAATAGAGCATGTTCAAATTTTCTTGGATCGGTAAAAGGTCGTAGGCCTTCGTGTACCCGAAGGTCGTCCCGTGTTGATCTTGCGGCGCGATGCGGTGTAAAACTTTCTTGTGCGGCAACGGTCCATCGAGTAAAATCACGTTCTCGTTTTCGATGAATTGCACGTAACGACCATCGGGAATCACTTTTGTTTTGTCGTGGTCGAGCGCATACAGCGCAATTTGATCGTTCTCCGCCTCGAAAACAGGATGGCCGATGCGCACCTTGCGCATATTGGACATGGTCGACACCGACGATAAAATTTCCTCTTCGTATTGCGGGAACTTCGCGGCCAAATTCCAACGATTAACCCACTTGCGCGTAATCCGCCAAGGGCAATCCTCATATGCGCCCATCGTGAAATCGCGAATTACGTCGAGGGGCGAATAGAAATAAAACGATACGTCGCCTTCGTTGATGACGTTTTGGTTTTCATCGACGGCGATTTCTTTCCCGGTCGTCGCATCCCAAAGCTCCTCGACGAATCCCTCGCCGAAAATTAGGGATAGCTCGGCGGCGGTTTTCATGTAATCCTCAAGGTCCTTTTCGTCGAGGTAGTATTCGAGGACTTGGTTTCCGATTTTGGTTTGGGCGAGGCTTTCAAAATCGTCATTAGTGGCACGGGCTTTTAAATTTGGGCGTTGGTTCGTCACATTGTTGAGCATGTGCGAAAGGATATTTGCGAAATGATTTACTTGCGCGAGAACGAATTGATTCTTGTCGCCGCCTGTTTTCAGGCGGGCATTCTCGATCCCTCCGAGATAGAAATTCTTATACGACCGCTTCCACGTCGAGAGCCGACCCGTCGACTCGATGTACCGATGGTAGTCGTCGATCCTCTTAAAGCACTCCGCGATTAAGTCCGAGCCCGTTTGCAGCGCGAAATAATCCGAGAGCTTGGAGGACTTGCGGTCCTGCGTCGTCGCTGTAGCGATAGCACCGGCCACTATGCGGCCTCCTTGATGAACGGGTTATCGGTGACGAAGACTTTTTCGAGGTTATGGTTTGCGCGAGCCGCTTGATCGGTGGGATTCCAATACTGCGTCGCCGGATCAAAGCCAAAGGTTGCGGGAATTGGGTTTTGATGAACGTCAACGTTCCGAGCGAGGTACACAAGCGACGCGATGGCGTCCATGTGGCCGAGCGCGGTCGTGCGGGCGAATTCATCTTTCTTGGCATTCCAAATTCCCTCGCGCAGCGATTGAATCGTAAGCTTGCATCGCGGGTGAACTTTGACGCGCCCCTGATTCACCATCATGCGAAGGTAGCCGACCATCGCGTTTAAATTGTCTTTGCCGGTTGCTTGGATCGCGAGATTGTGGAGACGGGTTAGGTCGGAGAGGAGGATTTGGTTGTTTGTGTCGCCGACTCGCTTTGAGACTTTGGCCCCTTGGCCCCATCGGAGTTCTTCGGTCGCTTTGATTTGAGCCGCCAAGTCGTCCGTAGTCCATTCCCGACCTTCACGGATAATTTCATCGACGACAAACAAAGTCGCTTTAGGGAAGTCATAAAAGGCAAGATGTCCGACCGTCTTATCGACCGAGCCAATGTCGAGGCTGAAATACTTATTGTGATATTTGAAGGCCGCGTCTTGGGTGTAGTCGGTTTCATAGGTTTCTCTCCACTCGGGGATTATTAGGCGATTCGTGTCGACAACCCACTCGCATAAATACTCGCGTCGCCATGCAAGAGGGTCCTTGCATCGCTCCTTTGCCTCGGCGATTTTCTCCGGTGGAATATCCGACTGATAGATGTCAAAGCTCGCGGTGCATCCCTTGAGCTTGGCCGCATCGAAATAAATCTTAAAGGGATGGCTCGGTGTATCCGGCGGGGTTGACATCATGAGCGTTCGGGCTTTCACCTTCGAACGCAAGAACATCGGATTTAGAATATGCTCGACAACGTAATCGAGCGGGTACGATTCTTCCTCATCTCCAAAAAATCCGACCTCGTCCAACATCACGAGCCCGATATTGTGGATACCACGGAGGTTGACGACATGGCCTTTTTCGGCGGCTCCAAGGTAGACGCACGATCCATTTTGGAATCTGTAGACGGAATCCTGCGAGTTATACGACGGTCGTAAATCGGGGGGACAGTCTGCGAGCAACGTTTCGAAAGCGGGTTTAACAATAATGCGTAGCTTCTTTAGTGTCGACGACAAAATCAGAATGTTGACGTGGGGATTCTTGAGGGCGGTTTCAATCGCGAAGGTTGCACCGATGAACGTCTTTCCGAATCCTCGGGAACACACGATGCAAAAGATTTGCTCTTCCGGGGACGACTTGATCGTGTCGTACACGCCCTTTTGCTTGGACTGCAATTTATATTTTAGCCGCCCGGAATTCCAAGCGAGCCGAATCGCTTCCTCGGCCCTAGGGCTGAGTGTTGAGCTTTCCATTTTCCAATTCCTCTAGGAGCTTCATCGCTTCGTCGGCGTTGCGGACAGATTCTTCCGGCGTGTTCGGCTTAATTTCGAGTTCTTTGATGCGCGGCTGCGCAAATAGAAATTGCGCGAAGAGCATGTACATTTTCAGCCGACGCCCATCGAGTTCTTTAAAGGCTTGCGCGATGTCAACGCGCCAATCAAAACCGCCGTCATCCAATATCTCCGCGAGGAGAAATTGGAGCTTCTTTCGCGCCGGTCGACCGGGGCCTCCGGGGTTTCCTTTTTGAAATTTCGCCATAAAAAAAAAGGGCATCCGTGATGTCGTGGCACCACGAATGCCCTTTTCCCTTACGTCTATTTAAACGGCTTAGTCGACGCTCGTTAGCTGTTCAATCCCGACGAGCATCTTCACTTTTGCAATCTCTACCCGCGCTTGCGGGACGAATTGCTCAAGTGCTGCAATCCGCTTTTCAAGCCCGCCCATGCGTTGCTCGACTTCCGACGCGGTAAGCTGATCGGGAAATTTCCGATCAAGCCATCCAACGATGGCGCTTAACATGCGCCGAATAAATCTCATGCACGTAACGCGTCTTCGAGCTTCAACATTATTTTCGACATCGTAATGTCGAGGTTGTCGCGCTCTGTAATCATCTTGCGCTCAACAACAACGTCGTCCTCGACGCGAATTTGCTCGATGGCATAAAGATTGATGTATCCGCCGAGGCGCTTCGGGCGATAGAAAAGCTCCACCTTGGGCGGAGCCTTCGGCAACGTCTCCGTCGGGACGACGGTCTCTTTAAGCGCCGGTACTATCTTTGATGGCTTTGAATCTTTCAAGGATGTTCTCCATTTCGTTTATCGCCTCGATCACGAATTCGATAAACGTATCTTGGCCGACCTCGGGGTCGACGCCTCGGTCTAAATTCTCTCGGCAACGTAGCGCCAAGTCCTGCAAATGCGGCGTCATTTAATCCTCATCCCTTCGCCCATCGTCGAGCGGATGGCTTGATGGAAAAAACTTCCTTTGCTCGGCGAGAGTCTAAAATCCATGACGGTTTGGGGGTAGACGGGACGGAACTGTCGTACTCCGCCATATCTGAAATTGACGGTGAGAACCAACCCGGAGGGGTCGTACTGAATGCCGGACACGTAACTTGAATCGGTAAAAATATCGGTTTCAATTGTTGGCGCTTGAGCGGGTGCGGGCGTTCCCGTCATTGCGAAAGTACCGGCTCGCCTTTAGCGACTTCGACGGCGGGGGAAACGGTGACGGATTCGGCGGGCGGGGGTTTCGGTAGCTGCGCTTCGAGTTCTTTGATACGAGCTTCGGTTCCGGTTTTCATTCCCTGCAAGAAAAATAATCCTTGGGCGACCTCTTGAACCTTTGAGCCCGACACCGATGTAATGTTCACGATGTCGAGCAACGTATTGATGGCTTTTAAATTGTTGGTCATCCCAATTATTTCTTGGATGACATCGGCGGTTGGATTCGGTTGCGGCTCGCTCACTTGTACCCTCCGTTGATTGCCACGATTCAACATTGCGAATACGCGGCGCTTGTCGCGCAATTTCATACCTACGCGTAAGGATAACGTGAATCAAAGCGGAGGGATAGCGAAAAAGTTAGCCAAATTTAGCCAAAAGAGTTAGATTTCACGACGATTTGTCGACGGAAGGTCCTTTCAGCACTTGCTCAACACTTCGATAGAGCTTGTACTTTTTGACAAAGAATTTGTGTCCGCGCTGCGCTTCTTCGAGCGTCGAATACCGCGCCATTTCGCCAAACTCTTCTTGCTTGAAAATGTGAGTGCGCCCGGCGAAAGTAAATTCCTTGTGGCACGGAACGAAGATCATCGTTTCGAAAATGAGCGGACGACCCGGCGTATAGCGGTGATCGAGCCCAAGCCAAACGGTCGAAACTTCTAGACCATTGTCGAGAACGTCGAGTCCGACACGCTTATACTCCGGGTCGCGCAGGTGTCGCTCAACCTCGTGCATCATGGCTACCCATCCGGGCCCGAGGTCCGGGCCTTCGTAGGTGAACGGCGTTCCGTCGCGCTTATACCAGAGCGATTTACGCGGCGGCATTAGCGAAGCGTTGGCGCTCTCGTTTCATAATCAAATCTTTCGCCTTCGCCAAAACCTTGTCGGTCAAATTCTGTTTCGGCATCCAAAGAATTTTCGACTCTTTGAGCATGACGAATTTGGCTTGGTTGTAATGGACCTTCGCGAGATTCGAGAGCTTGTTGTTCTCGCGGTTCCCGTCGATATGGAAAATCCTATCGCCGGGACCAAGGTCTCCGTACTCCAATTCCCAAACCCGGCGAGATTCCGCCATCAATTTACCCTCTTCGGTTTTCACGAAGATATAACCGTTCCGGTGCTGCACCTTTGTTCCTGTAGGATAACTGCGTCCCCTCCACGTTGATGACATTATTGTTTTCCTCCTCGTAATTTAGGCAATTCTGAATAGCACAAATATTCGGCGGTGTTGTTTCTTATCCCAAGCTGCGTCGCTATTTTTGCGGGCGACAAACCTTGCTTCTCTCTTAATTCGAATACTTTTTTCTTGAGTTGCTCCGGTATGGGTTGGAATTTTGATTCTGGTTCCTTGGCGGGCGAATCGTGTTTCGTGGATTTTTCGTAAGTGCGCGGCGTTGACCTCGGTACGCAAATGAAAAGCTTTCGCGTCCCCGAATAGGTTACGCGCCATCCAATCTTTGCTTTCTTGAGCGTCATGTTTATGGACATGCAAATCCCTCGGCGCTGATCCTCGGGGACTTCGCGTCCATTCGGTAAACCAAACGCAAAGGCTTTCTGGGATTCTAGTTTCGGAAGAACATCGAGCAATTTTGATTTTATCTCTGCGTAATGCCCGTCACCCGCGATAACCGCATTGACGGCCTCTTCGAGGGGAATTTCTTGGAAGTGAAAACCTACAATCTCTTTCTCATTTTTCATCTCGCATCTCCTTTTCCATCTCTAGTTTGCAAATCTGAATTGCGGCTTCCGGCGCTCTGACCCACAAAAGCGCAGCGCCTTATAAACAATGTGAATCGTTATCGCGGGATCAATCTCGCGCATTTGCGAAACGATTCGCTTCGGCTCCACGCCTTGCCGATGGAGCTTGACGATGCGACGGGTGCGGATCGCCGTATAAATTCTCAGTCTGCGCCCTCCGCCGGTATGTCAACCGTAAGCGGCGAGGTTCGATGGAGCATAGACACTTCCTCGAAAAGCGCCTCGAAATCTTTAACGGTGTAGCTGCGTTCTTGCCCTTCCTCGGTGACGACCCATCCGCGAATTTCTCCGTTCTGCGTGTACGGCTCGGCCTCGACAACATAGTGTTTGCGACGGAATTTCCGTTTCATGAGTTCCTCCAATCATTCATGGGAACCTCACGAATTCCTCGCTCGTGGCGTTCAAGCTGTCCGCGCAACATCTCTCGCATCTCGTAATGTTTGATGAGTTCGCCCCGCGCTTCGTTCAAGCGCCGGAGCCATACTGTCCCGTTGAAAGCCGAATAGAGCCCAACGTTTAAACCGAAAATGAAATAGTCCCAAGAGCTTAAGCGATGCGTCCACGCCGAAACGTTGAGTGTGGCAAGAGGCAGGAGAATCGTCGCGCATTGAACACGCTCCGAAATATTCTTAGGCCAAAGCTTCATGCGGGGAAAGAAATTCCAAAGTGCGCGATGCACCATAGGAAAAAGCCGAAGATTGCAAGAGCGACGAGTCCGCCGACTCGCTCTCTCCATGTCGCTCGATAAATCATCTCGCCGACGACGTAGAGGACCATCGACCAAAACACGATGAGGACGAACGTTTCCATCTACCAAAATAATTGCGGGCGCAAGAATCGAACTTGCTTAACGCGGATTATGAGACCGCTACGATACCTCACCGTCCGCCCGCAATAATTAATCGCCACTTACGGCTTTGACTTTCGAGCGAACTTTTTCTGTCAAACTCGGCTTCGGTTCGTCTTTCTTCGCGCCGCAAAGCGTATCGTAGTCGCCGGTCTCCTTGAAAATCTTCAAGCATTCCGGGTCGAGGACGATAACGTCTTTCGGTTCGCGTTGATGCGCGTCTAACGTCTCCGCGCATGTCTGACAGTAGTCGCCTTTCAGGTTGTTGGCTTTTGGCATACGCTTACCCCTCGTTTGGTTTTAGGATGTCGTCGATGCTTACGTCGTTATCCCATTGAGCAATGAAGAAACGATCCGGGCACCCTTTGATTCGTCCAAAGAGTAGCGGGTCCTCCACTTGCTTGATATAGGCGACTTCGTAAGAATCGAAGCACTTACGGCCTTGCGCGACTTCCATCTCCGCCAACACGTCCGGCGTCGGCACGTTCTCGTAAGACTCCACGGGAACGAAGTCGAGCTTGTGATAGCCTTGGCGTCCGTCCCAATTCGCGGTTTTCTTGCGGAGCTTGCTTTGGAAGTCCGCGACTTTTTCTTCCGTCACGACGCGGTAGAATTCATAGGCGATAGCGAGCTTCCGCTTTTTCTCCGACAAAGTTTTTAACTTCGTCGACGCCGTTTTGAACCCCAAGCGTTCGAGTGTGTCGATGACTTTTACTTCGGGTTGCTTCTCCACGATTTCCATTTTGCCCCTCCTCCTATCGACTCCAAGGCCCTTGAAACGGGCTCGGGTCGTATGCGACTTGATACCCTTGGCGCGGCTGTATCGTTCTAGTCGACGCGTATTGCACGTAACCGGCTTGCGCTTGTTGATTCATCAAGCCTTGAAGGTCTCCAAGGCTCGACGCCAATCCGCCGCCCACAAGCTGATTTGCGTTTTGCAACGCGTTAACCGCTTGCATCATGGAGCCAAGCGTCGGCGCTTCAACCGTTCCCGCTTCGTCGATGAACATATACGGCGAAGCGTAGGAATGCCCTTCCGGTCGCTTCACCATTTCCATCACGCGCTCTTTGCCGAACTTTTGCAGCCCGTCTAATAAGTCTTTAGGTTTCATCGTGCCCCTCCGCCTGAACCATTTCATTTTTCGGGTCGCATTAATATTTTCCCGTCACGTATAATGTAATTCCCTGACGGAGAAAGCCCGTGCTTCTCGTAGATGTAATTCCAGAATTCCGATTTCTGCAAGCTCGCCTTGGCGTTGATGACATCCGCTTTTTTCTTGAGCATGTGGACTTGATGCTCGGCGGCGTCCATTTGCCTTTGAAAGTTTTTGTGCTTAAGACGATCATCGCCTTTAAGCTCAATAACTTGCGGCCACTTGGTCGGGTCTTCGCAGACGTGCCCCGTGATATGCTGAATAAATTCCTCAAAGTTCATGGTCGCCTCAATTCAGCCAGTATTTCTGTCGCGCTAACTTTGCTTTTACGTCGACGATCTGCGAATCCTTAATGATAAACTCGACGATGACTTCCGCTTTGAGCCTGCCTTCATCGACGACCTCTTCCCATTTCTCATTTGGTTTCTCCATTTCGCATCTCCTTTCGCCATCTCATTTTGGATCGGTGCAGAATTCGCAATTGCCGGTCGCGTTATCGCCCAAGCAATTTAGGACGACGGAACCGTCTTGCATCGCCGGAGGGTTGTAGGTTTTCCGATGCTCGTCGCATAAGACGAACGGAGACCCCGGCTTGCCATCTTTGATGTTGAAGTATTGATAGACGCGTTTCATTTCGACTCACGCTCGGCGGCAAAGATTCGATCTTTAACACGGCGCAAGGCGGACATCGTGTCGATGACCGGAGCTTCAAGCTCGCCAAGTTCATATTTCGAAATCACTTTGTCTGCTTTATCCTTTGGGTAGTACCCCGTGAAACGGGGCCCGACACGCTCCGTCTTGCGGGGATACACCTTTGCAAGCTCAAGCGCGGCCATATGGTTTAAATCGCAAACCGGCCTTAGCTCATTCGCCATTTCATCTCCTCTCTCATCTCTCTGGTCTGACCAGACCATACCGCTTTTTTCCATAAAAATCAACCTCGCTTAATTGGGTAATGTGATCCCGAAATTGTGAAATTCTCTGACTACGTCGTCCCATCCTTGCGCGAAAAATGCGATGCAACCGTCGGCCTTTGCTCTCGTGATGAACTCGATTTGCGCCGGGCGCTTCTTGTGACGGCCCGGCGCTTTTACTTCGATATAAACCGGGACCGGCGCAAAACTCGGACCACGCTTAAACCATCCGTGTAAATCAGGATGGCCCGCTTCCAGTCGATCCGATCCGGTCACGCTTCCGAATCGCGGAATGATCTCTCGAAAGATCGCGATTCCATTCACACGTAAGCCTTGAACGATTTGCTTAACGACATCCTCTTCGTTCGGCTTAAGCCGCATGTTTCTCCGCTTGCCATCGCTTGTACGATTCCTCCATCTTGCGAACGTACGCCGCTTGGTCTGCATGGCGCGACTGCAAGAGTTTGATTCGCCTCTCGGTGCGAAGCATCTCTTTACGTTCGCGCTCGATGTCCTTGCGGTAGTCTCGTGCGGCTGTCATGGAAGGGGCAAGAATAAGAGCGCGAGAGATGCGCCGCCGATAATCCACCACGGCGTCACGGCAAAGTGCGCGACGAATACCACGCCAAGCGTTACGCCGATGAGTCGTGCAATAGTTACGGGTGTGAAGGTCATTTCGTTTCTCCTTTTGGAGCGAACCAAAGTCGCTCGGCTATTTGCCTGAATTCGCATTGCTCGCCTTGCTTCAAGCCCTTCTCTTCGAGCCATTGCACCGTCTCACTCGCAAGCGCCACGAGTTCGACGAATCGCTCGCGTGTGATTTGCGGAACCGGCGCGGTCTGCAAGCCAAGCTGTCCGGCGTACAATTGATTCACGGCTCGCGGCGCTTCCATTTGCGGTCTGTCGTAATCGGTCGGCATATTTACCCCTTTGTTATTTTTAGTTTCTCGACGGCCTCTTCGATTGTGAACACGAAACCCGACGCTTTAAATTGCGGCTTATTCTCCGAGCGCATTCGGTCCATTAACGCTTGCGTCAATTCACCGAGTCGCGCTTGCTCGTCCGCGACTTTTTGCTTTTGTTCGAGAACGTCATAGGCTCTCTGTCCAAGTTCCGTTCGTTCGGTCCCCGGAATTTCTGTTTGTTGCTCCATTCTCTTTTCTCCTTTTCGCGGAGTGCTTCGCACAATCCCGCGTTGTGAATTCCTAGAAATTCAATCCATTCGCAATCGCACAATTGATCGCGGTTCATTCGATTCTCAAATGCTCTGCGATATGTGCCCGCGTTAATTCCATGATCGACGCTTCAACCGCCGCTCGCAGCACCGGAATAATCTCACGCTGCACGAGTTCGGCATCGCCAATTATTCTCCGCACGTGTAATGTCTCGGAGCGCCCGCCATGTCGACGCGTATCGAGCGAGACGCGCATCTCGTAAGCCATCATGTCCGGGCGCTGAAAATATTCGATGCGATAGGGCCAACATCGAATCGTCGGGAATCGTGGTCCGGTGAGATTTGGCATCTATCCCCACGTCAACCGGCGCTTGTATTTCTCTTTCATGAAAAGCTTTCCGTTCGTTTCCAATTGATCCTTAAGCGCGTCGAGTTCGGCGTCGGAATATTTGAGCCGGTCGACCAAGTCGCGGATGTTTCCCATGTGGCGGAATTGATCGAGCCATTTCAGGAATTCGCCTCTAGTCATTGGGTTTATCGGAATATTCGTTGAGCGCTTCCTTGAGACGGACGCCCAAACCTTCCGCCGGAATTAAGTTCGCATTGAACGTCGCCGTTAAGACAACGGCGAGACGATCCGCCGCCGCGATTTTGTCTTGCATCCGGTGGAATTGATCGACGGTTATTGTCGTAAACGGCCCGCTCATAATTTATTCACCGGCTTGCTTTCCATGATGACGCGATTTTCGAGCGCTTCGTTTAAATCCCAATCCGCTAGATGCGCTCGCTTCATGTGCGCCCGCAATTTCTCAAGCTCTTGAAAGCCCGTCATGGCATGAATTACTTTCTTGCAGCCGGGGACCGTGCAATTTAATCCGCTCATAAGAGCCCACACTTTTGCGCCGCGAATTGAATCGCGATGATGACAACGAGAACCGGCGCGAGTACCAAAAGCAAAAGCCAGTCGCTAACTTTCCGTCGATGTTCCACGTGAAACCTCCTCACAATCACACTTCGATTTTTCTATCGCATCGTGCAAAGTCCGAAGCTCGCGCATGAGGTACGCTTCGGTAACGTACTTCGGCTCAAACCAAAGGCCGTCGTCGTTTGCTTGCCGGTCTGTCATGCGTTTAAGCCTTCGCAACGCGCTACACACGGAAACGTTTTCCTCCGTTTCTTTGCCCGTTTAAATCGGCGTTCAAAATTGGTCGTCCTCGGGGACGTAGGCCGGTGCCGTCGTCCTAAGAGCGCCGTTGCCGTTACGCTCGCGATAAAGCTTCTCGCGCATCTTGGATTGAACGCGCTCGACGTTCGTCATGCTTTGCTCTAAGTGCGACCAATCAAAATCGGTTCTAGGCGGGTCCGTATCTCGGTGCCCAAGGGCTAGGAAATCGTCATGGCTTTTTTCGGGTCGTTCATCATTCACAAGGGTAGCGGAGGGGCGCGGAGCCGGAGCATCCGGCGGAGCGGAGCGCCCCGTCCGTTTGGGGGAAGAGGATAAAGGAGAAGGAGACTTCGTCTCCTCTCCTCTCTTCTCCTCTTGGAGCGTTTCATTTGGACGTTTTTTCTTGCGGAACTCGCGAACTCGCTCGGTGCTGAAATCGCCCTGATATTTCAACCAATTGTGATAAGTGATTTTTAATGTAACGGATGCAATCGTTTCAGGTGAAACAATGGATTTCACCTCCTCAACGGTGCAATGGGGGAAGCGTCTTAGGATGGCTATTGCGGCTCCAAAAGTGGGGACATTAAAGAGCTTGGTTAGGGCGGTTCCCGGTGAAACGAACGTAACCGTTCCATCGCAGCCGTGGGCCTTCATGTAGGTTCCGAGCGACACCCAACATCGCCACTCTTTATCAGGCAGGTTTTCTAAATCCGCGTCATGAAGAGCGGTGTACCAAAGTTTGAACCATTTTCCTTGATCGGCCACGACCTGTAGCTCCTTGAAAGTGAGTTTTTAAACATCGCTCCATCTCTCATCTCAAGGACAGCCAAAACAGATAGCCGAGGCCCGCAAATA
>Ga0105240_10011970_pt1 | contig 12023 bp, 10 predicted proteins | sample KBSC54metaG_FD_80426 | JGI IMG/M metagenome (GOLD analysis project Ga0105240, IMG submission 80426) | Corn rhizosphere microbial communities from Kellogg Biological Station, Michigan, USA - KBS C5-4 metaG | ecosystem: Host-associated > Plants > Roots > Rhizosphere > Soil | place: Michigan, USA...
CATTACCCGCTTTATCGAAGCGCAGGGTTCTTTCGCCGGTATCCAGCTGGCGCACGCCGGCCGCAAAGCCAGCGCCTGGCGTCCATGGGCCGGCAAGGTCGGTACCGTACCTGCTGCAGAAGGCGGCTGGGATACCGTAGGCCCCTCGGCAATTCCTTTCGACGCCACCTTCAAAGCGCCTGTGGAGCTGAGCGTGGAAGCCATCGCGCAACGCGTGCAAGCCTTTGCCGATGCCGCACAACGTGCCTTCAAGGCCGGCTTCAAGGTCGTTGAAGTCCATGCGGCACACGGTTACCTGCTGCATGAATTCCTCTCGCCGCTGAGCAATCAGCGTACTGACCAATACGGTGGTTCACTGGAAAACCGTGCGCGCTTTTTGCTGGAAGCTGTCACTGCCGTACGCAAAGTCTGGCCGGCAGAACTGCCGCTGTTCGTCCGTTTGTCGGCAACCGACTGGACCGAGGGTGGCTGGAATCCCGACGAGACGGTTGCGGTTTCAAGCATGCTGCGCGATCTCGGTGTCGATCTGGTCGACGTCTCCAGCGGCGGTAACATTGCCACGGCGACGATTCCTACCGGCCCCGGCTATCAGACTGCTTTTGCCGCACGGGTAAAGAGTGAAGCCAGGATTGCCACCGGCACCGTCGGCATGATCACCGATGCCATTCAGGCAGAACATGTGCTGCGCACCGAACAAGCCGATCTCGTGCTGCTGGCGCGCGAACTGCTGCGCGATCCTTACTGGCCGTTGCACGCCGCCGATACGCTCAAGGAAAACGTCGCCTGGCCGCCGCAATACGTGCGCGCAGCATCGAGCAAGACGCCCTTGCGTGAGAACGTCGACTACAGCGACCTCGACTGATCCGACAGCGACATTCCGGGACGATAGGGACGATATTCAGACTACATGTCAAAGGTATATCGTCCCGAATGGCGTCAATAGCTTCGTTTTTTGCGTTGGCCTGACGCAACTTTCCCAGCCGTGGTATAACTGAGCCACGGCATACGCCAGTCACTTCTGCAAGCCATTCCGCCGGATGTGATTTCAAAATTCTGCTTCACGTTCTTTCATCCATCAGATTCGCAAAGAGATACTCATCATGTACAAAGACGTTCAACTCTTCATCAACGGCCGCTGGACTGCCAGTGTCTCGGACCGCACAATTCCTGTCGTCAATCCTGCCACCGAAGAAGTCATCGGCCACATCGCCCACGCCAACAAGCAAGACCTCGATGCCGCACTGGCTTCCGCGCAAAAAGGTTTCGATACCTGGCGCAATATCTCCGCATTCGAGCGCTCCAAGATCATGCGCAAGGCTGCCAACATCCTGCGTGAACGCGCCGACGAAGTCGCGCAACTGATGACGCTGGAACAAGGCAAGCCACTGGCGGAAGCCAAGGCGGAAACCCTGGGTGCCGCCGACACCATCGACTGGTTCGCAGAAGAAGCCCGCCGCACCTACGGCCGCCTCGTTCCGGCGCGCGTGCCGAATGCTTATCAGATGGTGATCAAGGAACCGGTCGGCCCTGTCGCCGCGTTCACACCATGGAATTTTCCGCTCAATCAAGTCGTGCGCAAGCTGTCCGCTGCACTGGCTGCAGGCTGCTCCATCATCGTCAAGGCACCGGAAGAAACACCGGCCTCGCCTGCCGAACTGATTCGCGCATTTGCCGATGCCGGCATTCCTGAAGGCGTGGTCAATCTGGTCTACGGCGTGCCATCGGAAATCTCCGAATACCTGATCCCGCATCCGATCATCAAGAAAATCTCCTTCACCGGTTCGACCCCGGTCGGCAAGCAACTGGCCGCACTGGCCGGCACGCACATGAAACGCGCGACGATGGAACTGGGCGGCCACGCGCCGGCCATCGTGTTCGACGATGCCGACATCGACACCGCCGCCAAGCAACTGGCGATGGCCAAGTTCCGCAACGCCGGTCAGGTCTGCGTCTCGCCGACCCGCTTCCTGGTGCAAAAGAAAGTGTTCGACGCCTTCGTCGACAAGTTCATCACCGCTGCCAGCCAGCTGAAGGTCGGCGACGGCATGACTGCAGGCACAACCATGGGCCCTGTCGCCAACAAGCGCCGCATCCCTGCACTGGAAGCACTGATCAGCGACGCTGTGGAACAAGGTGCGCAACTGCGCTTTGGCGGCAAGCGCGTCGGTGACAAGGGCTACTTCTTCGAACCGACCGTGCTGACCAACGTACCGCTGTCGGCACGCGCCATGAACGAAGAACCGTTCGGCCCGCTGGCATTGATCAACTCGTTCGAAACACTGGACGAAGTGATCGCCGAAGCCAACCGCCTGCCTTTCGGCCTGGCTGCCTACGCTTACGCCAAGTCGGCGCAAACCAAGCATGCCCTGTCGACACGCGTTGAAAGCGGCATGATCACCATCAACCATCTGGGCCTGGCCTTGCCGGAAGTACCGTTCGGCGGCATCAAGGACAGCGGCTACGGTTCTGAAGGCGGCACCGAAGCGATCGAAGCTTACGTCAATACCAAGTTCGTTTCGCAGCTGGACGTGTAAGCACTTCGCACAGCGACAAAAAAGCCCGCGCTCTTGATTGAACGCGGGCTTTTTTCATTGCGTGCCGATACGGCGGTATTACTTGGGAAGCTTGTGTTTGCGACCGTGGCAATGGCAGCCAACGACGTGATCATCAATGACACCGATACCTTGCAGGTAGGCGTAAACAATGGTCGAGCCGACAAACTTGAAGCCGCGCTTGAGGAGGTCTTTTGACACCTGATCCGACAGCGCCGTCTTGGCCGGCGCATCGCTCAGATTTTTCCATTTGTTGCGAATCGGCTTGCCGTCAACGTACGCCCACAGAAAAGGATCGAGGCCACCGACTTCATCGCGCAGGCGCAGATAGCTTTGCGCATTGGTGATAGTCGCCGCCACCTTCAACCGATTGCGGACAATGCCCGGGTCGGCCAGCAGCTTGGCCACCTTGGCGTCGGTGTAGCGCGCGATCTTTTCCGGATTCCATTGATCGAAGGCGGCGCGATAAGTCTCGCGCTTGTTGAGTACAGTCTCCCAGCTCAGGCCGGCTTGCGCGCCTTCGAGATTGAGCATTTCAAACAGGCGCGTCTCGTCGTGGCAAGGTACGCCCCATTCTTCGTCGTGGTAAGTCACGTAGCGCGGATTATCCAGATTGACCCAGGCGCAGCGTTGTACGCTCATTGCTTCCTCACTCATTGTCCAAAGTTTATAGCGGCCATAAAGGCGGTTCATCCATCAGCGCGATCTGCTCGCGCAATTCCAAAATTCTATCCTGCCAGTAGCGCTGCGTATTGAACCACGGGAAAGCCTGTGGAAACGCCGGATCTTCCCAACGCCGTGCCAGCCATGCGGAGTAATGAATCAGGCGTAAGGTGCGCAAGGCTTCGATCAGATACAACTCGCGCTGCTCGAATTCGCAAAAGCTCTCATAACCGGCCAGCAGATCGGACAGCTGGCGCACCATGTCGCCGCGCTCACCCGACAACAGCATCCACAAATCCTGAATCGCAGGTCCGCTACGGCTATCGTCAAAGTCGACGAAATGCGGCCCGGCGTCGGTCCACAAAACATTGCCGACGTGGCAGTCGCCATGCAGACGCAATTGCCTGATGTCGCCGGCACGATCAAAGCAGCGGCGTACACCGTCCAGGGCATGATCGACCGTCGTCTTGTATGACGTCAGCACGTCCATGGGAATAAAATCATTGGCCAGCAGATAATCGCGCGGCTCTTCGCCGAAGGTGGCGATGTTCAGCGCAGGGCGATGTTCAAACGGACGTTGCATGCCGACCGCATGAATACGACCGATGAAGCGCCCCAGCCATTCCAGCGTGTCAGGGTTGTCGAGTTCGGGTGCACGGCCGCCATGCCGGGTGAAGGCGGCGAAACGGAACCCCTGAAACTCCTGCAGACTGCGGCCATTGGCCAGTTGCATGGCGGGAACGACAGGGATTTCCTGCTCGACCAGCTCGTTGACGAAAGCATGCTCTTCGAGGATCGCGGCGTCGCTCCAGCGTTGCGGGCGATAGAACTTCGCCACCAGCGGCGGCCCCTCTTCCATGCCGACCTGATAGACCCGATTCTCGTAGCTGTTGAGCGCCAGCAGGCGGCCATCGCCGTACAGGCCGACACTGTCGAGTGCATCGAGCACGGTATCCGGCGACAGCCCGGCGAAGTTGAATACGGTGGTGGAATCGGTCATGGCTGCCATTGTACGTGCCCGGGACAGACAACGGGAAAGAGGAACCTGAAACCGGCAGTAATCCTCGCCTCCGCAGCCGAATGGAATTAAACTGCGGTTTTATTCGCAACACGGACGCACACCATGCAACTTGACCAGCCCCTCTCCGACGAAGAGTTCGACGAACTCGACGATTTCCTGTTATCCGACCGTTGTGCCGACGACGCCATGACCATGGATACGTTGCACGGCTTCCTCACCGCACTGGTGATCGGCCCGCAGGAAGTCCTCATGGCCGAATGGCTACCGCGCGTCTGGGGCAGCCAGCCGGAAGACACCCCAAAGTTCAAATCGCCGAAAGAAGCCGAACGCATCACCGGCCTGATCGCGCGCTCGATGAACGAAATCGCCATCACGCTGGAAGTCGCCCCCAAGGAATACGAACCACTGTTCTGCGAGCGTGAGCACGAAGGCAAGAGCCTGCTCGACGGCGAAGCCTGGGCCGGCGGCTTCTGGGAAGGCATCCAATTGCGCGCCAAGGAATGGGACCCGATTTTCCACTCCAACCTGGCCGAGCTGATGCGCCCGATCTATCTGCTGGGTTCGGATGAACTGGAAGAAGAAGAAATCCCGTTGATCGAAGATCCGGTCAAGGCGCACAAGCTGGCGGTGGAAGTGGAGTCCGCGATTCCGCACATCTACAAATACTGGCTGCCGCATCGCAAGTCGGCGGTGGAAACCGTGCGCCGCGACGGCCCCAAGGCCGGCCGCAACGACGACTGCCCCTGCGGCAGCGGCAAGAAGTACAAGAAGTGCTGCGGTGCTGACAAGGCATAACCAGTTTGAACCTGTATGCGATCTGTAGCGAGAGGCCATCAGCCGGTGGCGGCCGGAGCGGAGGAACCGGAATGTACTTGCGTACATGAGGATTCCGAGCACCGCCCAAGGGTTTCCAATTCACGGATCATCGCCTCGCAGTAAGATCGCGGACAGGTTCTAGGCTCCGGCGGCATCCCACAGCAGCTTGCAACCGGCAACAAACAGAGCCGCAACGGTAATCTGATAGAACCGCGCCTGGTTCACCTTCATCAGCATCTTCAAACCCAGCCAGTAACCGACCGGCGCCAGTGGCAGCAAAGCCAGCGACGTGGTCAGGTTGCGCGCGTCGAACAAGCCAAGTGCGACAAAGGGCACCACCTTCACCGCATTGATCACTGAAAAGAAAATCACCGAGGTTCCGACAAACATCAATTTGTCGAGTTGCTGAGGCGCAAGATAAATCACGAACGGCGGCCCGCCGGCGTTGGCAATGAAGCTGGTGAAGCCTGACAGGGCGCCCCACACCGAACCTTTGGCGATACTGGGCTGCGTCGGGACAGCCGCGCTACCCAAGCCCATGGCTCGCTGCACGACGAAGGCGATCGATAAAGCACCAATCAAGCCGCGCAGCATAGCGTCGGACGTAAAACGGAAGGTCAATGCGCCGACCGAGATGCCGATCAATGCCGCGGGGATCAGAATACGCAGATTGCGCATGTCGCCTTTGCCGCGGAAAGTGATCAGTCCCATGATGTCCATGGCGATCAGCAACGGCAGCATGATGGCGGCGCCGACTGCGGGCGACGTCACCAGAGACAGGATGGGAATGGAAAGAATACCGAGCGAGCCACCGCCCATACCGGATTTGGAAATGCCGACGATCAGCACTGCGGGGATCGCCGCTGCGTAGAACAGCGGATCCTGGATCAAGGCAGAGTCCTCGACCGCAATCGCGTCGTCGGCGTGGTCATCAGAGGATTACTCCTTGATGAAATGCTCGCGGTAGTACTTCAGTTCTTCGATGGATTCGATGATGTCGGCCAGCGCGGTGTGCTTCTGATGCTTCTTGAAACCGCTTGCCAGTTCAGGCTTCCAGCGACGGCACAATTCCTTGAGGGTGGACACATCGAGGTTGCGATAGTGGAAGAAGGCTTCCAGCTTCGGCATGCCGCGCGCCATGAAGCGGCGATCCTGGCAAATCGAATTGCCGCACATCGGTGACTTGCCGACCGGTACGAATGGTTTGAGGAACGCGATCAACGCCGCCGAGGCTTCTTCTTCGGTCACGGTCGATGCCTTGACGCGTTCGATCAGACCCGAGCGACCGTGAGTGCCTTTGTTCCATGCATCCATGCCGTCGAGGATTTCGTCGGACTGATGGATCGCGAACACCGGGCCTTCAGCCAGGATATTGAGCTCAGGATCTGTTACCACCACGGCAACTTCGATGATGCGATCGTTGTCCGGATCGAGGCCGGTCATTTCCATGTCCACCCAAATCAGGTTGAACTCGTTCGGACGGGCCGGGATCGTATAAGTAGGCGCGCCAGCATTGGCAACGTTGGCATCGGTGGCTTGTGACATAATTGTTCTTTCTACAGGTTCTGCTTAATTCGCGGCTTAATGTGAGGCTGAGTTGGGGCTTGAGTCGGCCGCTCACCCTATTCGATTCGCCATTTTGATCGAATTTTTTGAACGGTTTTGCTGACCGCCATTTTCGCACAGGGAAAGAATGTATTCACTCACGTTTTCGGTTTTGTTTGTTGGTTTTCTGCTGTTGACCTTGCTCGTGAGGTTCTGGCTCAGCTCCCGCCATATCCGCCACGTATTGGCCCACCGCAGCGCGGTTCCGGCCGAGTTTGCCGAAAAAATCCCGCTGGCGGCACATCAGAAGGCAGCCGACTACACCGTCGCCCGCACCAAATTCGGCCTGCTGACACTGGTCGTCAATTCGGCCGTCCTCGTCGGATTTACGCTGCTGGGCGGCTTGCAATTGCTGTCGAGCTTGCTGCTGGGATGGTTTGGCGGGCCGGGAATGCTGTATCAATTGGGATTGATTGTGGCGTTTGCGCTGATTTCCGGCCTGATTGATCTGCCCTTTGATTACTACCGCCAGTTCGTGCTGGAAGAGTATTACGGCTTCAACAAAATGACGCGCGGCCTGTTCTTCGCCGACACCGTCAAGAATTCGCTGATTGGCGCAGTCATTGGCTTGCCGCTGCTGTGGGTCATCCTGACGCTGATGGATAAGTCGGGCTCGCTGTGGTGGTTCTACGCATGGCTGGTGTGGAGCGGCTTCCAGCTGCTGATGCTGGTGCTTTACCCGACCGTGATTGCGCCGCTGTTCAATAAATTCACGCCGCTCGACGACGACAGCCTGCGCGCGCGCATCGAAGGACTGATGCAGCGTGTCGGCTTTGCCTCCAAAGGTTTGTTCGTGATGGACGGTTCCAAGCGCAGCGCGCACGGCAATGCCTACTTCTCCGGCTTTGGCGCAGGCAAGCGCATCGTCTTCTTCGACACCCTGCTGGCACGTCTGGCGCCGCATGAAATCGAAGCCGTGCTGGCGCATGAGCTGGGCCATTTCAAACTTAAGCACATCGTCAAGCGCATCACCGTCATGTTTGCGATCTCGCTGGTGTTCCTGGCATTGCTGGGTTATCTCAAGGGTCAGGCCTGGTTCTACACCGGACTGGGCGTTGATCCGATGCTGTTCGGCAGCAACGATGCGATGGCGCTGATCCTGTTCATGCTGGCTTTGCCGATCTTCACCTTCTTGCTGTCGCCTTTGTCGTCGTTATCGTCGCGCAAGCATGAATTTGAAGCGGATGCATTCGCCGCGCAACACACCAATGCACAAGACCTCGTGTCGGCGCTGGTCAAGCTGTATGAAGACAATGCGTCGACGCTGACGCCTGATCCGCTGCATTCCGCCTTCTACGATTCGCACCCGCCGGCGTCACTGCGCATCGGCAAACTGCACGCCACGCTGAACGCGGCACACTAAGGTAAAAGGAACACATCATGACACTGACCGCACAATCGCTGCTCACGCAAAAGAGCCAGCATCAAGTCACCGCTCTGAGCGATGCCGACGTGCAGCAAACCCTGCCGCTGGTGCCGGGCTGGGCACTGGAACAAGGTAAGCTGGCCAAGACGTTTTCATTCGAGGATTACCACGAGACACTAGCTTTCGTGAACGCCATTGCGTATGTGATCCACGCCGAAGATCATCATCCCGAACTGGTCGTGACCTACAATCGCTGCATCGTCAAGTTTGATACGCACAGTGTCAACGAAGGACGCGGCGGTTTGTCGATCAATGACTTCATCTGCGCCGCCAAGGTGGATGCCGTGTTCCACCAGACGTTTTCTTAAGCATGACCGTGACTGCACAAAAAAATACTACGGAAGTCGGCACCATCATCGCCGCACACGGGCGCCATTATCTGGCGCAAGTCGGCGAAGAGAAACTGCAATGCGTCACCCGCGGCAAGAAGAGCGACGTCGCCGTCGGCGATCGGGTCAACCTCAAACGCACTTCGGCCAATCAGGCTGTCATCGAGTCCATCGCCGAGCGCAAGACCCTGCTGTATCGTTCGGACCAATACAAATCCAAACTGCTGGCCGCCAACGTCACGCAACTATTCATCGTGGTGGCGACGGAACCGGGTTTCACCGATGACCTGATTTCGCGCGCACTGGTGGCGGCGGAATCGGCCGGCGTCGATGCGCATATCATTCTCAACAAGACCGACATCGAAGCCGCGTTGCCACGCACGCGCCAACGCCTTGAGGTGTACCGCAAACTCGGCTATCCGGTGCATGAAGTCTCGGCGCAGGCGCACCCCGATGCGACCCGTGACACTTTCATGCCATTGCTGCAAGGACAGACCACAATCCTGATCGGCCAGTCCGGCATGGGCAAGTCGTCCATCATCAACCTGATCGTGCCGGACGCCGACATCGCCGTACGTGAAATCTCGGCCGCTCTCGACACCGGCAAGCACACCACCACGTTCACGCGCCTGTATGTCATGGCCGACGACACGGCGATTATTGACTCGCCCGGCTTTCAGGAGTTTGGTCTGTATCAGTTGAGCGAAGGCATGCTGGAACGCGCCTTCCGCGAGTTCGCGCCGTATCTCGGCAAATGCAGGTTCTACAATTGCCACCATCTGACCGAGCCCGATTGTGCTGTGCTGGCCGCCGTCAAAACCGGCGAAATAGCGGCGATGCGGCATCAGTTGTATGTGCAGTTGCTGCATGAGTCGTCGCAGAAATTGTATTGATTGCCCGGACTCTCTTTGCAAAAAGCCGCTCTTGAGAGCGGCTTTTTTTGTCTGCAGCAACTACTCAAAACTTGTAAGTCGCCGACAAGAACCCGCTTCGCGGCGAACCGGGCATAATTTGCGTTAACGACGTGGAAGTATCGTAGTAGCGGCGATTGGTCAGGTTGGTGACCGCGAACGTCAACTCCACCTTAGGCAGACGATAACCGACCTTGCCATCCCAACGGGTATAGGCGGGCAAGTCGAGCTGATTGGCAACGTCGGCATAACGAGAGCCTTCGTACACCAAACCCACTTCGGAGAAAAATCCCTGGGTCGGCGCATAGCTGAGGAACAGGCTGCCATTGGCACTAGAGACTCCCGTCGAACGCTTTCCCTGCAGTACCGGAGTTGCGCAAGTAGTGCAGCGAGGAGCTTCAATGACACGAGCACGCTGAACTGTAAAGCCGCTGCGAATGAACCAATTGGTCGTTACCTGACCATTGATTGCCAGTTCGATTCCACGATTGCGCTCCAGACCACTGACAATAAACAGACTAGGGTCTCTTGAAATCTGGGTCCGCCGGTTATACAAATCCAGCTGGAACACCGACAAGGTCGAGCTAATTTTCTTGTCCAGCCAATCGCTTTTCACACCGACTTCAAACTGACGGCTGAATTGCGGTGACAAACTATTATTGGAGACGGTACTCGCGCCTGTGTCCAGACTCACAGTATCGGTGCCGCCAGAGGGAATAAAGCTTTTGCTATACGAAGCATAGATACTATGATCGACCAGCGGCGACCAGACAACGCCAACCCGAGGACTCAACGCAGACGTCGTACGATCAACGCGAGCACCACTGATCCGACTGGTAGAGTCGGCGGCAAACCGGTCCCAGCGCAGCCCCAATAGCATCTTCCACTGTGGCGAGAATGTCAGTTGATCCTGTGCATACACCGCGATGCCGTCGGCACGGTGCAAGCTGTTGCTAAACAAACTCGGTGCAGGCAAAGAATCCGTCGCATTGGAAGGACTAAACAACGATACATTAGTAGCGGCACCTGAATGCAGCGTAGGCTGACGACGTTCTACGCTGTATTCAACCCCAGCAAGCATCTCATGCTTGATGGGTCCCGTGCCGAACTTGCCATCCAGCTCTAGGTTGTTCTGCCAGTTACGTTGATGCAGGTTCTGCCGCCAGTGCGCACGCGTGACGCTTCTGTTGTCCGGCGTCCACCAGGTGACATAGGTATTATCGAAGATGCTGTTCAGACTCAACATGCCAAGAACGTAGCGAAGCTTCCAGTCCTGATCGAACTTGTGTTCGAGCGTTGAGCGCAAGTAAAGATTGCTGTCTTTGATGTAATCACGGCTAGGCACGCCATACGTCGTGCCGATGGCCGCTGGCGGGAGGTAGTAACTGTAGGTGGCAGCGCTATTGCCACGACGTCCAGCTGCCATGCCGCGATCCGGCGTGCGGTCATACTCAGAAAATTCAGTCTGCAACAGCCAGCTGGTGCGGCCGTCGTCCCACTTCAGCGACGGCGCAAGGTACTGACGCGAGCTATTGATGCCGTCACGGAAACTGTTGGCATGTTCGCGCCCGGCATTGATGCGCATGGCCCATTCTTCGGACAACACTTGATTTATATCGGCCACCATACCGATGCGGCTGTAGCTCCCGACCGAGAGACTGACGCTGTTTTGCACATCGTGTCCGGGCTGCTTGCTAATGCGATTGATGACTCCACCACCGCTACCGCGCCCATACAACACCGCGGCCGGTCCTTTTAATATTTCAACGCTCTCGATATTGCCAAGGCTGCGCACGTACTGCGCGTCGTCACGCACGCCATCCAGAAACATGTCGCCAGCGCTCGAGAAACCGCGAATGCGGAACGAATCAAAGCGCGTATCCGAAGCATTCGAGACCCCCGGTACACCGCGCAACGCATCGGCTAGCGTCCGTCCACCGTATGGAGCAACATCCTCGACTTTTATGCTGTTGATTGTTTGCGGCACATCCCGCAAATCGCTGTCTGTTTTGGTCGCAGTGCTGACAGCAGCAGGACGCGGATCGTAGTGGCTGCGCTTGCTGCGGATCTCGACTGTGGGCAATGCAGCCTCGCTCCCGGCTTCTTCAGCCGCATAAGCGTAGTCGAAAGAAGACGCGATAGAGCAGATGGCAATGGCCAGCGGCCGCAGCCGTGCAGTGCAAAGGAAGCTTCCGTAAGCATGACGACGGAAAGAAAAAAATGACATATTGATCACTCGACTGGTCTTTGGAAGGAAGCGCAGTCTAATGATTTACATTGAGAACAATTCTCAATTAATTAAAAATCTCAGAAAAATCGTTGAATGCCGATCAGCTCCCCGAGATGGTGAAAACGCTGACCAAAATTGATTTGAATAAATAGCAAAGTGACAATATTATTGCCTTACTCTGCCCTTTCTGTTTTGTGGTCTGTTCCAAGCGTCAGATCCTCTCTATCGGGCCACTGTTTGTCCTGGATAAAGGCAACAATGACAATAACAGCACGACGGCGAGCGACGCATTGCGAGGTTCACATGCTGTTCACCCGCTTATGCCTGCTTTTGGGTATCTTTTTGGGCCGAATCCCTTATAATTGAAGCAGTTACAACAATCGGCGGCAGGCGCCCACTGGCCGCCGTTTTTATTTATGGCAATCAAACACTACCTGCAGTTTTCCGACTTTACGCTTGATGAGTATGAG
>Ga0105240_10011975_pt1 | contig 12020 bp, 8 predicted proteins | sample KBSC54metaG_FD_80426 | JGI IMG/M metagenome (GOLD analysis project Ga0105240, IMG submission 80426) | Corn rhizosphere microbial communities from Kellogg Biological Station, Michigan, USA - KBS C5-4 metaG | ecosystem: Host-associated > Plants > Roots > Rhizosphere > Soil | place: Michigan, USA...
AGTTCCGGCAGCCAACGCCTCCCGCGCCACATCCTGTGGCGACTTGCTGGTAAGGCTCATGCGTTATTGTAGGATGGAAATGGCGGAAAGGGAGTTTTAGACCGGGTTTTCTACAGAGCCGGTTAGCCCTATTACGTGTTCAGGTACTTTGTGCTGGCCGCGTTGAATAATGTTCAGAACTTGAATACCTCCATCGGGCTCTGCGTTTTCTCCTTCTCTTAGCGGAATGTTCATGTCCAAAATCAGTAATTTGAATGATTCGCCGGCCATCATTTGAAGGGCTTCGGACTGGCTCTGAGCGGTCTGAACTTTAATGCTCTCGCCTAATGCAAGAGAATCTAACGTCTGAACAATTTCTCGCCGTTTGGACGGGTTATCGTCCACCACCAGAATAGAATTGTGTGCCATCTCAGTTTACTTCCCCTGCGAATTTCGGATTTGTATCAGAATAGTCAAGAGTTCGTTCTTCCAACCCGTTTGGGCAGGATGGTAGAACACTGTTCCGGCATAGTTGCGCACGTAGTTGGCAGCAAGCCTCTGTTTCAACTGGTCTAACGTAACCAGGTTGTCCTTTGTTCCGAAGGTGTCGTACTGGGTAACGATTACCACTTTGCTCGTTAATTCTTTCCGATCAATCTCACGGAGTATATCTTCACCACCAAAGGGCAAACTGGGCTCACCGCTCTCCGTAGGCGTGATGTCGTAAGTCGGCATACTCATGTCGAGAACTATCAGGTCGGGCAACCAGTCCTCTGCCTCTGCAAGACCGCTCTGATACGAGCGCCGTGCGCGGAGATCTGCGTCAGGCAACTCAGAGGCCAGTAGGTTCGTCAGATGGCGCTCTTTGTTCCTGTCGTCCTCGATAATTAGCAGTTTCATACGATCACTCCGCTCGGGTCCATGGAAATCTCAAGGGTGAAATGCCGGTCCTCGATAACATAGCCCATGTGTCCAGGATTGCGCTGGAGATCAACCGCAAGGATTTTGGCTATCTTAAAGACTCCACTCCCACCCTCTTTGCGAACCATTGCGCGGGCATCAGGCGAACTCAACTTATCCCGTCACTCCTCCAGCTTTTCTTCCTGCTCGCGTATATCGACCATAGCTCCGAGTTCGTTTTCTGGTTGAATAACGAGTTGCCCGTCCACAAGCCTGGCTCGAATCATCGCGCTCGGCTTGGTCAGCCCTGACCTCTTAGTCACGTTGTCCAGTAACATCAAAAAGATGTAAACGAAATGAATGAACGTTTCCCCACGGCAATTTAGGTTGCCATTGATGGAAATCGTGACTTCCACAGGCGGCCCGCTGGTCGACTTCCGGCAAAGCTCCGCTGCCGTCTCAACTGCCGCAGATAGCTCAAAATCTGGTGACTCCGTCTTCCCTGCAACACTGAACCATTCCGCAATCATGTCGAGTTCATTTTGAACGGCGGTCCTACAGTCCGCGACAGCTTTTGAAAATTGCCAGTCGCAAACCCCTGGGCGAATTCCATTGATATCCTTTTCGAGCTGATTCAAGCGTGACATGATTTCGTCTCTTAGGTCTTCGCGGATCTTCTTGCGCACCTTCTGAAGTATTACTTCTGTACGCTGCCACAATGCGTCAAATACCGTGGAAAGAAAATCCTCGCACGTTTCGACCAATGAGCAGTCGTGATACCAAGCGAGCATTTCCAGGTTCGAAAACTCATAATTGAAAAACCCCTCCCCAGAATTTGGTTTCGAGCTAATTCTGATCCACTGGTCATTGACTGCTGCTACGAGCGCATCAATCGCCTTGGAAAATTTTTCTAACACTTTACCTGATGCGTCCTTAAAATCATCGCCGTAGCGTTCGAACTCGTCGCGCCAAAATTGATTTGTTTCATACTTCCCGTCTGTTGTCCTTGTAACCAAGTGGTGGCTCTCAAATACACGGCGAAGTTGGCCAGAGAGTACCCCATGTCGAATCCGAGTACTGAGATAGCCGTCTAGTCCAAATTCCGTATTTTCCGTGAAATAAGTCTTCAATTCATTGAAAAGTTCTCGGAACGCAACGAAAGCAACATCGTTGAAGGTGATAACAACGACATGGGATTCCGTACCGTGACGTATTTCGAGTGTTACTTTCTTGGAATCCTCATCGGCGAGCATCGCATTCTGGTGGAATCGATTAAATTTCTCGTGCAAAACCCGTTCGTACTTGCGAGCTATCCCACGGGTGTCTGCGTAGACCTTCTTTTCACCGACCTGCTGCAACCCTTGTCGCACCCGCGATCTGGCCGCAATCTCCACAATCTCGTCCCGGTGCAATGAACTAGTCGGATCTTCTCGCAAAATCCACTGACAGAGAGCTAGTCTCTCCGCCTCGAATTCGGTCGCGTTCTTGTAAGCGGTCGATCTTCGCATGACTTCTCTAGTGCAGACGTTCTTCAGGAACGACAGTAGTTTCTGTCGGTCGAAGCGCTCTACCATTGACTCCAACTGACTGGGGCGTCTTATCTCATGGGCACGCAGAAAGTCATCGTAAGCGGCATACAATTCGTGTGTCGTTTTACTGAAGCCGCGCTCCGAGAAATGGATGTAGTAGAGCAAAGGCCAGCTTATGTTGTCTTTGTGATTACTCTTCTTCCGAAGAGCAGCGAGCTCGCCGAGTTTAAGAGGAACTAGTAACGAAGGTTTGCGCAAGTATGTCTCGGTGACATGATCAACGCATTCCTCCATCCGCTTGAGCGTAAAGAAGCACCGAAACATGCCGCAGACTGCGTCCTCGTCGAAGGTTGATTTGTCCCGGGCAGTTTCTAGCAACCGTCTGTATCCAGCGAGCGCAGATTCGCAATCGCCGCGTTCTTCTTCGCGTATACAGGTGTACTTTAGTCTTCGGTCTTGAGGAATGGCACCACCGCTGGTGGAACCTGCTGATGTGGTTACATCGAAGAAAAGCGATACCGTGGGAGATTCCGGATATTGGGAGGCGAAGGTCGATCCGAGCGTCGCCACCGAGGGAAACATTTTGGCGACATCGCGAATGACCAATGGCGTGATTGCGGCATGGTTCATGGCATAGACGAGGGAATTGGGAAGTGGAGGAGTGTCTCCAAGCTGGGAAGCGCAGAACTCTGTGATGTTTATACTCAACGGAAGACCGTGATAAACCTGGGCGAAACGAAGCAAACGCTGAAGGGACTCAGAAGTCTTGCTGTTCTTCGAGACCACGTTTAAGATTTCGGCGTAAACATTTGCTGCCGCAGAATCGGTGGGGAGGTCATCAGATAGATGTCCCCCGGCATTTACATTGCATTTGGCTTTTAGCAGGTAGTATTCCAAAAACTGCGGAAACCGAAGCAGCCCCTCGGTCGCTGCCCCATGACCGGCCACATAATCCCCACGAGTATAAAGGTCCAGGACACGAAGCAAGTCAGCGGATCTATCGGTCCCTTGACCAAGTTGAGGGCCGGTTTGGAGTAGGAGCGCGAGATTTAAGGTGACAGGGTCGCGGATGCTGGCGGTCAGACGACTAACGGACTCTGGAAGCCATGACCGCTCTACCGTGTCGTTTGCAAATGCCGTAAGAGTCCCGAGGACTCGAAGTAACAGTTGATAACGATCGACTAGCGGCCAGCGGTTGTCAGTCCATATTGTGTATGCAAGGTCTCGCAGTTGATCCGCCCGCGCGAAGTTCAGTCGAAACATAAGGGCATTTGCGATCCTCCTCCAATAATCAGTGTCCTGAAGGAAGCTGAGGAAGTAGTCGAGATTTGCGTCGTAGGTGGAATTCGAAAGATTTCGTCCGACTCTTTGCCCCAATTGCGACGCAATCGCCCTTGTATATGCACTTGGACTACGATCCTGGAGATCAGAAACAACTGATTTTAACTCTTCCACGCCTCCATGATGTTCCGCGAGGAGCAGTTCCGCTTCCATCGTCCAGAGCGACTCGCCGAGGCGCGATTTAGCGTCGGCGAGCGTGGATCGCGCTCCATCAAGGTTCCCTGTCAACAATTGGCGCTCGAAAGAATCCCGCCGGGTTACGAACTGCGATAAGTCGAGAGAGAATAACACCATGAAATCGATCGCGCTCCTCACTTCAGCATGAATGTTGTGGCTGAAGGATGCGGTGTTTCCATCCCAGAAATTCGCTATCGTTTCTGGGAAATAATATTTTCGAAGATTCGCTTCCTTCTCCAGTCGTAGTTCCAACGCGACCGAAGTGGGCTGTTTACTCGGAGAAATGGGATTGGAAGATGTGACTTCGTCAGCGAGCGGAAACGAACCGCGCACCACGGAGTTCAATATGGAAGGAACGGATGAACGAGGACGTTTGGCGGGCATTCAGTTTGACCTCTGGGCACCGAGATAATTTGTGTAAACATGCTGGTACACCGCGTCGCATTTCGCTTCGTACAGCGGCTTGGCGTATACGCGAGGCAGTTGGTCGAGCATCGTCTCAATGCAGAGGCGGACTTCCGCCTGCGCCTGTTGCTTCAGTCGCCAATCCAGAACCAGCTTCTCCTTCTTGAGTTTGGCGAGCAAATCCTTGGCGACCGCTTTGACCTCGGCTTCTTCTTTCTTGGTCAGTTCAACTCGCGGCTTCGTCAGCAGGTCGAAAATCGCTAGTTCCTCTTCGGAAAGCTGCTCCTTCACATGCCGCTGTTCTTCTGCATTAAGAGCTTTGGCGAAGTCGAGTAGTTGCTGGTAAATCTGTTCGACATTGGCGGAGCCGGCGTTGTATTCCTCAATCAGCTTTTCGAACTTGTCCTGAAAATCCACGCGAGTGCGGTTTTGTGAGATCAACAGCGCTAGCTTGGATTCAATTGCGGTCCGCAGCCGTTCGATTTCCGCCCTCTTCCGGCTCTTCGAAAAATGCTTTCGCAGCGCCTCGAAGTCGATCTTGCTCAGATCCAGATACGCGGGCTTTTCGCCCTCCTTCGCAGCGCGGATGACATACCCTTCGGTTGCGATGGAACTGTCGAGCAACTGCTCAACGTCCTTCATGAACTCCGAAATGTCCGCGATGGGAGAAAGGGACCGGATCTTCTCAACGATGACGGCAAAGAGCGTCACGACAGCGACGAACTCACTGGCGCGGTTGTCGGGCAAAATCGCCGTGTAAACGCGCGTCACATACGACGCCAACGACATGAACCGCCGCTTCGATTCATCATTCACCAGGATGGCGTCTACCGCATCGTCCAGCAATTTCACCCGTTCAAAACCTGTCGCCGCCAGGAGCTCGGCAGGGTCAAAGCCGCGTTCGTGGCAGTACGTCGTCGCGTCGCAAATTGCCTCGCGCAGCAACTCCACCAGTTCGTCCTTGTCTTGAACCGGCCCTTCGCCGCCACCGCCCCCGCCGGTTTCATCGCCGCCGCCATAAATTGCCAGCGCCTTCTCCAAATCGCGAAGGACGCCCACATAATCGACGATCAATCCGTTTACTTTGTCGCGAAACACGCGGTTCGCACGGGCAATCGTCTGCATGAGGGTATGGTTCCGCATCGGTTTGTCGAGGTAGATGGTCGAACAACTCGGAACGTCAAACCCCGTAATCCACATCGCGCAGACGAAAACCAGGCGGAACGGATCATCAGGGTCTTTGAACTTGGTTTCTAAGTCTTCCTTGATCATCCGTAGGCGATGCGGCGTGATATCCAGCCCTTTGTCCTTGAAATCCTGAACCTCGTTCTGGGCCTGCGACACCACCACCGCCATGTCGGTGGTCTCCATGAACGCGATCTGGTTGAGGAGCCAGCCTCTTTCATCTTCCTTGGCGACGGCAAGCCCCTTCTTCAACTCCCCGATGCGCTTCGCCCATGCCGCCGACACCTTGTTGTACATCTTGATGGCAGTCACCTTGTCGATGGCAATGAACATCGCCTTGCCTCGATAGCCCCGTCCCACAAAATGTTTCACCACGTCCTCGGCAACCCTGTCGAGTCGGTCCTCGCGCGTGATCAAGTGGTATTCGCGGGCAAACTCGCGTTCGAGTTTCTTCTCCTGAGCCTCATCGAGTTCCGCATCCTCAAGCAGCCGCTCCATATCGCCATTCAGGTCGCGGTTGGTCAGTTGCAGTTCGGGGATGCGGTTCTCGTAGTACAGTGGCACGGTCGCCTTGTCTTCCGCCGACTGCTTGAAGTTGTAGACGCTCACATAGTCGCCAAACACCTCGCGCGTCCGTTCTTCTTCGCCCTTGATCAGCGGCGTCCCGGTGAAACCGATGAAAGCCGCCTTGGGCAGCGCCGACCGCATGTTCAGGGCAAGCGTGTCGTATTGGCTGCGGTGCGCCTCGTCCGTCATGACGATGACATCCGACCGATCCGACAACTTTGGATATGCCGTGACCCCGGCCGCCTTCTCCTCGGTCGTCAGGTTGAACTTGTGAATTAACGTAAAGACATACCGATGATCCTGTTGCAGCAAGGTTCGGAGATGCTGGCCGCTTTGGGCGCGAACCCGTTCCTCGGCTTCCGTCACCGCGCCGGTGCCGGCAAAGTTCTTATAAATCTGCCCGTCAAGTTCCTCGCGGTCGGTGATGACGACGAAGGTCCAATTTCCCGGCAACTTCCGGAGTACCTTCTGCCCGAAGAACACCATTGAGAAGCTTTTGCCGCTCCCTTGCGTATGCCAGAAGACCCCCAGCTTCCCCTGATTGTGTTTGATTTGTTGCACAGCGCCGATGGCGTTATTGACGCCCAGGTACTGGTGATTCTTCGCCAACAACTTGACGATGCCGCCCTTGGTTTCATGGAAGAGCGTGAAGTTCTCGACCAGATCTAGCAGCCGTGAAGGTTCACAGGTGCCACGAAGCATCGTCTCCAACGAGACGATCCCCTTCTCCCCCTCGCTGTTGATCTTCTTCCATTCGGAAAAGTATTCCCAGTTCGCAGTCATTGACCCGATGCGACTGTCGCTGCCATTCGAGAGGATAATGCAGGCGTTGTACCAGAACAGTTGGGGGACGGTCTCCTTGTAGTCGCGAAGGTTGCCCTTATAAGCATTTTCCAGACGCTTGTGGGAAGCTTTGAGTTCAATGAAGAGCAACGGCAAGCCGTTGACAAATCCCACGAGGTCGGTCCGTCGTCGATAAACCTCTCCCTGAATCCATAACTGCGAGGCAAGGAAGTAGTCATTGTTCGCGGGGTTTTCCCAATCAATGACCCGCACCCGTTCCTTCACCTGTCCCTGCTGGTGGGGATCGTGGTATTCGACTTCAATGCCGTTTTTGAGCAGGCCGTAGACTTCGCGGTTGGCTGCTACCGGCGACAGGGTTCGACGATCGCTCGCAATTTCTGCCACGGCAAGATCAATCGCAACGGCAGGCAGTTTGGGGTTGAGCTTCTTGAGGGCGGCGAGAAGGCGGCGGGTGAGAACGACCTCGGAATCATTTGCTCGACCGAGGCTTCCGCCGGGTCCGAAGGTTTCCGTGAAACACTTTGCGGGTTTCCAGCCCAAACCGCGCATCAGGCCGATGGCCGGTTGTTCCACAAGAGAATCTTCGGAGAAGTCGGTCATGCGGTGGAAACTCCAACATCAATGTCGAGTTTGGATATGTCCACTTCGCCCGAAATCAGTTTGGGCAGGAGAAGATCGCGGGTGGAACGCAATAAGCGGTTCTTCTTTGCCAAGGAGTAGATCATCTGAAACATCGGCTTCACGATTTGCCGGAAAGCGGATACTACAGATTGAGGAGGTTCTGCAACCTGAAGTTGCCCAAAACAAGCCTCTTGTACGCGCTGCCTGCCCGTTGCACCGCTCATGCTCTTAATCGCGTGGTTTCGGAATTCATCAGTCCGTGCGAGAAGGTAGACGAATTCGGGACAAACATTTCTGGAACGTAAAACGATAAACTCGGTTGAACCAATCGCCACTTCGGAGTCGCTGGGAATAAATTGAACGAACCCCGTCTTGCCATTCTCCAGGCATGGAGTAATGCGGGCAAAAAGGGTATCACCGTTTTGGAATTTCGAGCCACCCGCCGCAACGCGATCTTCCATGAGGGCTTCGTCGATCAACATGGAATTGGTCGAAAGACACGCCATCGGGACAAATTTGCGTTCCCCCCTTTCGAACTGGCATTTCGGGTTGATTTCAAGGAAATCAGACACCTTTTTGATTCCCCAGCCATGCGGAACTCTCCCCAGCGACGAGTTTACCATGCGGACGTTCTGATGGCCGGGGAAGCGGAAATCGGTGAACCATTCGCGGTAGATCGTCTGTGCCATCTCCTCCAGAATCCGAATGCGGCGGGTGTTGTTTTCGACCAAATCATCGTACGCGAAGAGGATGTCAGGAATCTTGTCTTGAATAGAACGGGGCGGAAGTAGTAGTTCCTCAGAAGTTGAAAACGTCGTGTACTGAAACCTGGCGACTCCTGTATGTTGGATGTGATAGGCGAGCATGTGTCCCGACGAATGAAGGTTTTGCAGCATCCAGAAAACATATCCTGGATTAGCAAGTCGCGGATCTATGCGAATAAACCGGCTGAAGCTCGCGCAGGTTGCCGGCACTCCAAATTTGCCCAATGTGGAAGGTCCGATGAAGAACGTTCGTCCAGTAGGTTTCCCTTTTGATCCTCCCGCCGTCTCGATCACGATGTCGTTTACGCGAAGAGTCTTTCTGGCTGCAATATGAACAGGAATGAAGCGGCGAGGCACATCAGAAGTCACCCCGATGCGAACGTCCTCAAAATCTGTACCTCGGATGACCGCCATCTCCACCGATTCTTCAAACGCCTCTCCTTTTCCCCATTCCCCATCCTTAGTTTCCAAGATCAAAGGTTTGAGGGTCGTTCTTATGCCTTGCATCATCGCTCTCCCTCAAGGATGGCGACAACATTTTCGCCAATTCGCTCTTCCAACGCTCTCGCTTCGATATTCAGCGCTTCAAGTTCTTCGTTTAATTCTTCCAACTTCTCTGCAAACACAAACTCATCTGCGGCTCGCTCCGTCACGCCAACGTAGCGACCTGGATTTAAGCTCGCGCCCTGTTCCTGAATCTCTTTTCGGCTGGCGAGTTTGCAGAGGCCCGCGATGTCCGTGTACTTGCCCTTGGAAAACATCTCTTTGAGCATTACTTCGCTGTGGTGGTTGAATTCGGGCTTCTCACCGCGATAAAGCCGCACAATATTAGCGATGAATTCAACTTGGTCGGGCGAGAAGTCACGGTGGGCGCGGTCAAGCTGACGGAAGATGTGCCGAGCGTCAATGAATAATACCTTATCCTTTGATGCCGCCGGTTTAGATTTATCAAAGAACCACAGAGTACAGGGGAGAGCGACGGTGTAGAAGAAATTGGGACCAATGGAGATCATCACGTCCACTGCACCGGCTTCGATGATCTGTTTTCGGATTTCCAGTTCCGTCCCTCGTGCATCGGCGGCGGAATTCGCCATAACAAAGCCCGCCCGGCCTTTGGCACTCAGCGACGAGTAGAACATCTGAATCCAAAGGTAGTTGGCGTTGTCAGTATTAGGCATGCCCAAGGGAAAGCGCTTGTCGTCTTTGAGACGTTCCTTGTCTACGCCGCTGACGTTGAACGGGGGATTTGCCATGACGAAATCGAACCTGCCCCGAGCGTTGTGGATGTCCTCGTAGTAGGTGTTGCCCTCGCGGATGGTGCCTTCCAAGCCGTGGACGGCGAGGTTCATGCGGCATAGGCGAATGGTTTCCTGAACGCGTTCTTGACCGTAGATGGAGATTTCAGCGATGGGATTCTTCTTGTGATTGGTAACAAACTTGGCGGACTGGACAAACATGCCGCCAGAGCCGCAGGCAGGATCGAAGATAGTGCCTTGGTACGGTTCGATGACCTCGACCATGAGTTTGACGAGGCTGGTAGGGGTGAAAAACTCGCCACCCTTCTGGCCTTCTTTCTTGGCGAACTCGCCGAGGAAATATTCGTAGATTTTCCCGAACGCATCGCCCTCGATGTCCATCGGGATGGAGTTCATAATCTTGAGCATCTCGGTGAGCGCGGGATTCGGAATCCGCTGATAGCTTTTGGGCAATGCGCCGGTGAGGTTGGGGTTTTCAGCTTCGATGCGCTTCATGGCGTTATTGACGGCTTCGCCGATGTCAGCGCTCTCGGGCAAGTTGAGAATGGTGGAGAAGCGGGCATCCTTGGGGAGGTAAATGATGCCGCGCGAATGGTAATCCGTCTTACCGATGGCGCGGCGACCCGAGTTGTTACTACCGAGTTCTTTCTCCGCCAGTCCGAATTTGAAGTCTGCGAACCGGAGAAAAATCAGGCCCAGGACGGGGGAGGAGTACTCGGAGGGTTTGAGGGGAGAATTCGCCCACAATTGATCAGCCGCCGCCCAGAGTTGCTTTTCGAGGACACCGCTACCGTTGCCTGCCATGCAAAAAATCCCTTCTCGCCTAGGAACAAAACGGATAAATCTGATGGGGGTATTGTCGCCAATTAAGATTCGGTATCAACCCGCCGCGCCGGAATAAGCCTGGGCGAGGGAGGCCCGCTGACGACTGCATGTCAGTATCGTTTCGGATGGAGCTGGTTTGGGACCTATTGACGCTGCATATTGACCCTTTAACGTCCGTGGGGGCAGGCCCCCGTCCCGACGGTGTACCTTTCTGCTGATATGCCTGAAAAAACAACCCCCGGAGGGGGGGCAGGCTATTCCGAAATGGCAGACCCCCCTCCCCTCCCCTATCTGAATGCGCCCGCTCGGCGCAGGAGATATTGGGAAGACTCCCGATGGAGACTTCCCCCCGGTGGGGGGGGCCCGCCGAGGCTGGCGTTCTCCTTTCTCGTATTCGCCTCGACGCGCCCGCCGGAGTTTTAAGCGGAAAGACGGGCATCGGCGGAGGGTAACTCGGCGACATCAACAGCCGCGCGGATGATGAACAATATTCCGCCCATCTTGATGCTGACAACGTTGGCGAGGGAGTAGTCTCGCAGGATGACTTCCCCCTCAACCCCCTGCCGCCCCGGTTTGCGCTGCGGGAGATAGGATTCGACCATGGCGGGGTCGAGCGCTCGACCGTCGAAAGTTTCGTAGCAATGGGAAAGCGAACGCTGGACCTTCATTTCCAGATACAGATTGCCTTCGTGTTCAACGAGCGGTGAACCGGATATCCTCCGCCCCCATTTGCGCGGGAGGGGCTGGAAGTCAGGGGTGAGGTATTCGCGGGCGCGTTGATTATTGACGCTGTTGACATAGGTCCAGTTAATCATGCCGTTGACGTGGCTGATTTTCACGATGTTGTCCTTAAAGGGATTGGGCTCGCTGGTCGCGGGATGCTTCGCGAGTAAGCGAGGTTCAGTCTTCGTCTCGATTGTCACGATGGTCGCGCCGCGAATGTTCGACAGCAACTCGACGAAGTCATCGTGCGTGACGAAACGCGCGAGCGGCTTGTCGGCGACTGTAGGGGCGGAACGGTTCAGAACCGTGGGATAGGCAACGGCAGTCGTCATGGTCGTCTCCTTTGTAAAAGCGACTCCATGATTGAGGGGGCGACCTTTCTGCCGGAGTTGACGGATACCCTGGGGCGACAGTTCATCTACGGGGATACAAAAGGTACGGGCGCGCAACTCCTCGGTGGAGGACGCTTGCCGCCTTCTGATCATCAAACTCCGGCGGAACAGATATGCCGCCGAATGGCTCCGACGCAATTCTGCGAAAGGAGCCACATCATGCTGGAGAGCAAAATCAATCCTCGGAATTTGGGCGTAGAGATCGAGGCGGTCGTAGGCTACCTCGGGCTGGGAGGAAATTCAGAGATTCAACAATCTCTGTCCGAGTTGTTCCGCCACAACGGTCTGACCTCGAATAGCCGTGGGTACTCCCATGCGGCGGTCACGACCGATGTATGTGTGGAAACGGATTCGTCGCTAAATTTTGAGAATTGCCCGTTTCAGGGCGTTCGGAGCGCATCGCTTGAAGTCAAGACGCGCATTCTCAATGACGCGGCGGATGCCGAGCGCGTCCTGACAAAAGCGCTCGATATCATGCGATTCGTCGGCTGCCGAGTGAACACGACACCCGGCATGCATTGTCACGCGTCGATTCCCGAAGCACTCAGCGAC
>Ga0105240_10011977_pt1 | contig 12020 bp, 5 predicted proteins | sample KBSC54metaG_FD_80426 | JGI IMG/M metagenome (GOLD analysis project Ga0105240, IMG submission 80426) | Corn rhizosphere microbial communities from Kellogg Biological Station, Michigan, USA - KBS C5-4 metaG | ecosystem: Host-associated > Plants > Roots > Rhizosphere > Soil | place: Michigan, USA...
ATGAGCGTCATTGAGACGCAGGCAACAGTAAGCGCCAGAGGGTCGAGCACGGATACCCCGAACAAGAGGCTCTTCATGAATCTGGTGAGTGCGAAGGCTCCGGCCAGTCCGATGGCAAGCCCGACAACGACCATCGAAAGCGCATTTCGCAAAATGTGCGAGAGCACGTCGGCGGAGCGCGCGCCGAGGGCCATACGGATTCCGATTTCGCGGCGCTGTTGCGTCACCGCGTGAGCGAGAACTCCGTACAGGCCTAGCGCGGCGAGGAGTGCGGCAACGGCGGCGAAAGCGCCAATGACCCAGGTGGGTTGCTTGGCCCAGGTCAGGTTGCGCTGCTTGATCTCTTCCATGGTCCTGACGTCGGCGAGCGGCAGATTGGGATCGATCTGCCGTACCGCTTCACGAATGGCGGACACGGCGGCGGAGGGATCTCCGAGGGTGCGCGCGACGATCTTAATATCCTGGCGCGGGATCTGCGCCAAGGGTATGTAGGATACGAGTTCCACCGGCGCTTGTAAATCACCGGTGTGTTCGTTGTGGATTATGCCAACGATCTGCACGGTTTGCATCGATCCTTCGTTCTTGCCGTAACCGGGAAGGGTCATGCGGACCTCTTGCCCAACCGGATTGGCGATGTGGAAATATTTTGACAAATGCCGGGCCAACTCGTGATTGATCACGATCACTCGAGGGGCGCCCGCGCGGTCGCGATCGCCGATTCCGCGGCCGGATTCCAAACCAATGTCCAGAGTCCTGAAATACTGGGGATCGACGCGTTTGAAGCGGACGACGAGAGGTTCGGTGAATCCACGTACGAACATCAATTCCCCTCCCCGAACTCCTTGTAGGGGCAGGTCCTGCGACACTGCCGCGCGTTCGATTCCCGGCACGGTCTGGATTCGCTCCACCGCAGCTTGATAGAACTGCGCCGCACTATCGGGCGTGGGATATTTGGCCAACGGAAGGTCGGCCGACATTGTGATCACGTTTTCTATTCGGACGCCGGCATCCACTTGCTGGAGGTTGACCAGGCTCTTGAAGAGGAGGCCCGCGCCGCAGATGAGTACGAGAGAAACGGCGACTTCGCCGGCCACGATGATTCGGCGTAGAACCGCGGTTGAACCGGACGATCCACGGCCCGACTGATTCAAAGTCTGCGTCAGCTTGCCGAGCGAAATCTGAAGCGACGGAAGGAGTCCAACGAGTACGGATACCGTCATGGCAGCGACCGCGGCGAAGGCAAGCACCCGCACATCGAGCGTGACATCGGCGGTGGCCGGCAGCGATGCCGACAACAGCGGGACTGCCGCGCGAATGAACAAGTAAGCGACGGCAATGCCTGCCGCACCTCCGAAGACACACAGAACGAGACTCTCAGTGAGCAACTGCGCGACCAAACGCGCGCGCGTAGCCCCCAAAGCGGCTCTCAAGGCCATCTCTTTCCGGCGGCCCGCGCCTTTTGCGAGAAGCAGATTTGCGACATTGGAGCAGGCGATGAGCAGCACCATGAGAACGGCTCCGAACGCGAGATAAATGGACTGACGCAGTCTGTTCCCGACAAGCAGTTGGCCGTAGGGTTCGACGCCGAAAGTCCAATCCTTTTTCCAGGGCGCCATGAGCTTCGCGAGACTTGCTCGCAACGCGTTCATCTGCGCTTGGGCTTGCTGCATGCTCACGCCGGACCGCAGGCGTCCGACGGTAGTGATCCAGTGGCTTCCACGCGTCATCTGCTCGGGCGCAAAGATCAGAGGTTTCCAGAAAGATGCCACGTCGCGATCGAAACTGCCGGGAGGCAATACGCCGATTACCCGATTCGGTTCCCCGTCGAGAACTAAGTCTCGATTCAGGATACCGGGATCGCCTCCGAAGCGCGTTTGCCAGGCGGCGTGGCTGAGGACAATCACCGGAGGCGCGCCGGGTTGGTCGTCCCCCGGTGAGAACGCGCGTCCGATTTGCGGCTGCACGCCAAAGACTTTGAAGTAATCGGCGGAGACGAGGTTGCCGGCAAGACGTGTGGGCTCGCCCCCCGTGGTCAGCGCAACTTTGGTGGCCTGCTCAACCGACAGCGCTTCGAAAATTGTGTTCTGCCGCTTCCAGTCGAGGAAGGTGAGGGTTGAAGTTCCGTTGTGTAATCCAGGTTTGGGGACTTCCCAGACTCTCACAATGCGCTCGGGCTCCGGGAACGGGAGTGGTTTCCACAGGACGGCGTCGACCGAACTAAACATGGCTGTGTTAGCGCCGATGCCGAGAGCTAATACACCTATGGTGACGATGGCGAAACCGGGGTCGCGGGCGAGTCCACCCAAACCATAGCGAAGGTCTTTCAGCAATACTTCGATCCATGGGAAACTACGATGATCGCGATGATCTTCCTTCATTTGTTCGATTCCTCCAAAGTTGCGGCGGGCTGCCTGACGGGCTTCCGCGAGTGATGTGCCGGCCGCGATCAGGTCCTTTTCGGCCAGTTCCAGATGAGCTAGGACTTCGTTGTTCAACTCGCGCTCGAGACGGCGTTTTCGAACGAGGGCGAGCAAACGATGGAGCGCCAGGCGAAGGTTCATGACTCCGCCTCGAGAAACCTGGCGACGAGTGCCGTTGTATTTTCCCAGTTCGCAATTTCGACGCGGAGTTGCTTCAATCCGGCCTTGGTGAGGGAGTAGAATTTCACCTTTCGCTTGGTTTCCGAGACGCCCCATTCAGTGCGAATCCAACCTTGTTGCTCGAGCCGCATAAGAGCGGGATAGATGGAGCCTTGGTTGAGACGCAGAAGATTTTCGGCCACCTGCTCGATTCTTCTGGCGATGCGGTAGCCGTGCATCGGTCCCATGGTTTCGAGAGATTTGAGGATGAGAAGATCGAGGGTTCCGTAAGGGATTTCGGTTTTGGATTCAGACATGTTGGCTATCGACATCTATAGTGTTGCTCGCTTACCGGTAGGCTGTCAACTGCTAGTATCGGCAGGGCCGCGACGGGTGAGGATCGGGCAGAGATGACGCTCCAGAAGATGCAACAACCGGGTGCGATCACGAGAACATAAATGCGACCGGGAAATGGAGGAATTCGGTGGAGGCGCCGGCAAAAGAGCTCTCCCAAAAGGGTCACGGTGTCATGCACTATGATAAATCCCGGACGGTTTTCATTTATGAAGCTCACGATGATCGCGCTATTCGTTTTCGCAACTATTTCCGCCCAGGAGCCTGCGCAGGATCCATTTCTAAATTGGATGGATCGAATTGCGCAGCGTCATCTGGATCAGCGCGACCGTGAGATTGCCGCAATCCACAGCACGGCTGATTTGAATCGCCGCAAAGAGTTAGTCCGGGGGAAGATTTCGGAGATGATCGGTGGCCTGCCCAAGTACGACGGGCCTCTGAACGCTCGAGTGACGGGGCGTTTGCAGAACGAATCCTACACGATCGAGAAGGTGATTTTCGATAGTTTGCCGGGCTTTTACGTCACTGCCAATTTGTACAGGCCTAATCAGCCCGGCCGCTATCCCGCGGTTCTCATGCCGGCGGGCCATACGCAGCAGGGGAAGCCGGAACCACAGGTAACGGCTGCTAATTTGGCGATGAAGGGATTTGTCGCGCTGACTTACGACCCCATCGGGCAGGGTGAAAGAGAACAGACCTATCTGCGCGAACTGGGGCGGGACTTGGCGGGCGGTTCAGTGAATGAACACGTGCAGGCGGGCGCGCAGAGCATTCTGATTGGCGAGAGCGTGGCTCGTTATTTTATCTGGGACGCGAAACGTGCAGTGGATTATTTGATCAGCCGCCCGGAAGTGGACGCGGCGCGGATCGGATGCGCCGGTTGCTCGGGCGGCGGCGCGTTGACGACATATGTGGGGGCTCTCGACCCGCGTGTAAAAGTGGCCGCTCCGGCCTGCTACATCAATTCGTACCGGCTGCTTTTTCGGGGTCCGAACCCGGACTCGGAAATGAGTCTTCCGGCTTATCTGTCGAACGGCCTCGACATCGCCGATCTGGTGGAACTGCCGGCGCCGATGCCATGGCTCATTTTGGCGACCGCCGGCGATTACTTCACCCCGGCCGGAGCCGAACTCGTGTACACCGAAGCGCGCCGGCTGTACGGACTTTACGGAGCGGAGGACAGCGTCCGGTTCTTTGTCGGGTCGGGAGGACACGGCACGCCTCTCGAGACCCGGGAGGAGATTTACAAGTGGATGATCCGCTGGCTGAAGGGCGGACAGGGGGATTTTCACGAGCAGCCAGTGAAGCTTTATACCAGCCACGAACTTCTGGTTACGAAGAGCGGCCATGTGAACGATGAGCCGGGAAACAGGAAGCTCTATCAAATTATTTTCGAGGAATTCCAGGCCAAGAAGCAGCAGCGAACGATACCCGAACTGGTGGCGGAACTTCGACGCCTCGGTGTTCCGTCGGATGGCTCGGCTCCGGCAGTGAAGGTAGTGGATGAGTCGACGGGTCCGGGTTATCGTCTGCAGCATGTTCGTTTTGAAGGAGAACCTGGCGTTGAGATTTCGGGGAACTTGTATCTTCCTTTATCGGCGGAGCGGAAACCGGCTATGCTGCTGGTGGAAGATAAACCGATGGCTGTGGCGCTTCACGTGAGCAAGAGTCCGGCTACTGCTCCGTTGGCGCTAGAGATGGCGCAACGGGGACGAGTGGTTCTGGAACTGGCGCCGCGGGATTCTCCATCGTCATTTGAGGGCCGTCCCTGGTCTGGAAATTGGCTGGCGAACGCACGAGCGAACCTGATTGGGCGCAATCTACCGGCAATGCGGGCTCACGACCTTTTGCGTGGCGTGGATTTGTTGGCTGCTCGCGGCGATGTTGATGCGGCTTCGATTCGGGGATGCGCGTGGGGCGTGAAGGGAATCTGGCTTCTGATGGCGGCCGCGGTGGATACGCGAATCGCCAAGGTGTGGGTGGACCGCACGCCGTACAGTCTTCGGGCGGCGCTGGAGAGTGTGCTGGGCACACACCTGTTCGATGCGGTGATTCCCGGATTCGCGCTTCATTGGGATCTGGAGGATCTTGTCAGCGCGATGGGGAGCCGGCCGGTGATGTGGACTGATCCGGCGAACTGGATGGGCGAAGCTGTATTTCCCGGCCCTCCTTTCAAATACCGATACATCGAAGGACAGAAAGAGGACACGTTCAAAGAGGACTTTCTGAATTAACGCATGGACTTCGCAACGTGTTCGACGCTGGCCATCAAGCGGAGGGTGTTCTCTCCGTAAATCTTGCGAACTTCGGCAGCCGTGTACCCTTGTTCGAGAAGGGCGCGAGTGAGGACGGGCCATTTGTCCACGCCATTCAGTTCATCCGGAACGCATTGGACGCCGTCGAAGTCGCTTCCGATACCCACTGCGTCGACTCCGGCGATCTCGACTACGTGATTGATGTGTTTCACGACATCAGCCAGTGTCGAACGGATGGCTGGATCGGCGGGAACCGAAGTGCGCATTTCACGGAACATCTTCCGCATGCCATCGGGATCGTTTGCATATTTCTTACGCATGTCCTCCAACATCGGGCGGAGCTTCTGCATGCGCGCGGTTTCGGCTGTTGCGGCTTCAGGATTCAGGTAGCCGCAATCGAAGTTGATCTGGACCACGCCGCCTTTTTTCGCCATGACCACGATCATCTCGTCGGTCATATTACGTGGGACAGGCGAGATGGCGCGGCAGGAGGAATGGGAAGCGAAGATCGGCGCTTTGCTGGTTTCAAGAGTGTCCCAAAATGTTTTATCTGCGACGTGCGAAATGTCCACGATCATTCCGAGGCGGTTCATCTCCAGAACAACTTCCTTGCCGAACGGGGTTAGCCCGTTGTTGGGTTTGTTCGCATCGCCCGAAGAGTCCGCCCAGTGGTTGCTGTTGCTGTGAGTGAGCGTCATATAACGAACGCCTTCCTCGTAAAACCGCCTAAGCAGGCGGAGGCTGTCTTCGATGGCGTGACCTCCCTCAATCCCCATCAGCGCGGCGATCTTGCCTTCCGTGTGCGCTTTCCTGACATCGTCAGCCGTTGTCGCGAAGAGGAAATCGTTCGGATATTTCTCGACGATATCGTGCTTCACGGTATCGATCATTTGCAGCGTGCGATTGGCGGAGTGGTTTCCCTCCACGTAATTAGCTGCCACGAACACCGCGAAGAACTCGCCTCCCATACCGCCCTGTTTCATGCGCGGGAGATCGGTGTGAGTCTCGGTTGAGCTCTTGCCAATGTCCATTCCGGCGACAGTACGGCTGGTGATGTCGTTGTGCGTGTCGATGAGGATGGCGGATTTGTGAACGCGCATCACCTCTTCGTCTGTAACGGTGCGCTTCTGGCGGCCTGGCGCCTGGCCGAATAACGCTGAAGCGCAAACGGCCGAGCATAGGAAATAGCGGACGAAATTTACCATAAGAATTTGAGCGCCAATTGCGCGTTGCGGGGCTCTCCAAAACCCAATCCGGGTGCGCCGCTGCCGTTCCGCGTGTTGCTGATCAATCCGAAGCTGCCAGAGTTGAACGTTGTGGTCGGGTTGGCGTAGTTGGCCCAGTTGAGTACGTTGAAGACCTCGACGCGGAATTGCGCTTTCACACGTTCCTTGATTTGAAATTCCTTGAACAGCGAAGGATCGATGCTGAAGAAGCCGGGACCGTAGATGGCGTTGCGTCCGAGATTGCCGGTGGTGCCCGGAGCGGCGGCTTTAAACGCGGCCTTGTTGATCCAGACGCGGCTAGTGGGGTTGGTGGTGGCGGGAACATTCGCGAACGGATCGCCGACGAGGTCGATGCGGTCGAAGGTATCGCCGTCACTATTGACGTCGGTGCCGGCGCGGAAATTGATAGGCAGTCCGCAGTGAGCGGTGGCCAGCGTATTGATCTGCCAACCTTGCGTAAGAACTTTCCAATGCGAGGTGAACGACGGGAGAGAGTAGGATACGAATGCACTGAAGACCTGGCGGTTATCGAAATCGGACGGTCCGCGGTCGAGCGCCAGATTGTAGCTGCTTACGGGGACAACATTGCGCGCTTCCGACGCGGTGTCGATCGCCTTTCCGTACGTGTAGGCGAACGAAGCGGTAGCGCCCTTCAGCAGGCGCTGCGTGAATTGGGCCTGCAGCGAGTGGTAATCCGAAATGGCTCCGGATTCGATTTGATTGATGGCGCCCAATGTGGGGTAGGCTGCGGCATAAGGCCGGCGCGATTGAACCGAGCCGGAACCAGGCAGCGCAGCGTTGATATCGCGCGTGTAGATGAGCTTTCGTCCGAGGCTTCCTACATATCCAACCTGCAGAACACCGCCGGACCATAGCCCTTGCTGCACGTTGAAGTTGAGATTCTGTATGTAGGGCGTGGCCAGGTTCTGATTCACGGAGAGAACGCCGAGGATGGGAACAGTTGCGCTGGCCCATGGGTCGACTCCGGGTTGCAGAATGAGTCCAGGAGGCGCGCTGAGCGAATAAATGGGCAGCGGACCGCCCGGGTTTGCATTTACACCCGCAGCGCCGCCGTTTCCTCCGCCCGTATTCGAGCCGAAGAACGCGACGGCGGGCACATCATAGAAGATTCCATATCCACCGCGAATTACCGTCTGGCCACTTTTGAACGGCTGCCAAGCGAAGCCGAGGCGCGGAGCGAAGTTATTCAGGTCGCGGTGATAGAGCGTATCGAGACCGTGCCCCGGACCTACGATCCCCTTGTCGGGCACGAACGTGGTGATTTCGTTCTTCTCGTCGCCCAGCGGACCGAGGTACGTGTAGCGCACTCCGAAGTTTACGCTGAGCCGCGGCGTGATCTGCCAGTTATCGTGAACAAACCAGTCAAAGGAATTCTGTGTGTAGTTGCGCTGGAGAAAACTGCCAACGACCTGGACTCCGGGCGCCGGCCGGGTGATGGTTGCGCCGCTGGAATTGGTTGGATAGCCGGCTAGGAAATCGGCCAGTGCGCGCTGTTGGGCGGAGTAGGCCGAGTTGGTGGCCCATGGTCCGCGAGTGCCATCAAAGCTGAATGTGCCCCGCGCGCCCTGGTCGTAAAAGATGTCGAGCAGAGCGCGCCGATATTCGCCTCCAACTTTCAGTTGATGGCGTCCGAGGTTCCAGGAAAGTGTATCGGTGAGGTGACCTGTGGTGTCGGCGCGGCCGAGTGGTTGCGTCACGCCGGCGCTGGCGAAGCCCGAGATCTTGACGGTTGGCGACCCCTGCAGACTCGCTGCCGTAACGCCGGTATTCAATCCCGCCGCGATGGGATTGGGGCTGGTATCGAAATCGTTGAACAGTTGAAGGAAGTAGTTTGCGCCGAGCACCAGATTGTTGACCATGTGCGCCGAGATGACGCTATTGAGCGCGACCGCGACATTGTGCATGTGGCTCGGAGCAACCTGGAAGTACTCGCGGAAAGGCGCAGTGGTATCGACCACCGCGGCTTGCGTGCCGGTGCCGCCGTAGTATCGAACGTTGAGGGAATTGGACGAATTGAACTGATGGTCGATCTTGATAATTCCGTTGTAGCTGTTGTAGGTATTCGGATCGGTGGAGAAATAGTTGTTGATGACAGCCGGACCAGTGCGGATTCGCAAGGGCCAAAAGCTGATGAGATTCGTCGTGACGGGGTTCTGCGGAATGTTGAATGCCTTGAGAACGGTGAGGCCCTGAGCTATCCAATCCGGAGAAAGGGTAGTGATGGAAGTGGCATTGGAAGAGTCGGCCTTCTGGTATTCGCCGGTGAGGAAGAAGAACGTGCGGTTCTTTATTATCGGACCGCCCAACGAGAACCCGCCCTGCTGATTGCGAATCCGGCGCACCTTCGAACCGGGGGCGGCGAGGGGTGTGTTGGCGGCGAAGAATTCATTTCGATTGAAGTAGAATGCGCTGCCGCGCAGTCCGTTGGTACCCGATTTGATCACCATATTGACAAGGCCGCCACCGTTACGCCCCATCTCGGCGCTGCCGTTGGTGGCGACGGAAAACTGATCGATGGCTTCGACCGGGAGGAGAGTGCCGGCGATGCCCGCGACGCCGCCCTGGTTAACGGCGGACGCATTTTGAAAACCGTCGTTGTTGTCGGCACCGTCGATTTGAAAGTTGTTACCGCGGGCGCGATTGCCATTGATGGACGTGGTGGCGGGCGATACGCCGGCGCTGAGTTTCAACATCTGGCGGAAATCGCGGCCGTTCATTGGGAGGTCGGAGACCTCTTTCGTATTGACGACTCCGGTCAGCGTAGTGGACGAGGTCTCGATGGCGGTCACGGCCGCTTCGACATTCACGGTGGACGCCTGCGAGGCAAGCGTCAGATGGAAATCGACGGTCGCTACTCGAGAGACGACAACTTCCACTTCACTTTTCTGTTCCTGAAAGCCGGGCTTCTCCGCGGTCACGGAATAGATGCCGGGTGGCAGGTCCGGAAGGGAGAATTCTCCGGCGGAACCGGTGGCTACCGATCGCGCGAAACCAGTGGCCGTGTTGGCCGCTTTGACAATCGCCTCACCCAGCGTTGCCCCTGATGGATCGACGACCGATCCTTTTATTTCACCTCGGAATGTTTGTGCCGCCATCGGCACGATGAAAGCGAAGAAGAATGCGAAACGCAAACTGATCCCCATAGTGTGTGATCTCCTGATGTGATCTTGGATAGAGCGAACCGATCAACAAGGAACTTTGCGAATCGAGGCAGGCGAGGCCAAACGGGGCCGAGAAAAGACGTTTGATTTAGTGTAACAGGAGTGTCACTAATTTCATCGATCAGTTCTTGGCTGCGATTTTCACCAGTGTCTTGTAGATCATTTCGGTGCCGGTTCGGAGGGACTCCACGCTGACACGCTCGTCGTTGCCGTGCATGCGCGAGAGGTCCTCGGCGTCGATCGGGTATGGATAGATTCCGTAAACCGGAATGCCTTTCACGCGCCAGGCGAACGAGTCGGTGCCGGCCTGGAAGAGATAGGGAGTGACGGGCGCGGAGTAGATGCTCTTTGCCTCGGCCGAGAGGACGGAGTATAACTCAGTGTCCTGCGGCGATGGCTTCATGTTTCTGAGTTTGTCCGTTAGCGCGGCCGTGTCTCCGCCGATGGCTCGGGTGGTTATGGTTATCTCAACACGCGGATCGCCAATTACATTCTTGACCTCTTTGATCAATTCATTTACGTCAGTGCCGGGGATAATTCGAAAATTGATGGTGGCTTCGGCCGAGCTGGGAATCACGTTGCCGCGAAAGCCGCCGTTCAGCAGGACGGGCGCGATGGTGTTGCGCATGATCGCGTGCAGCAGCGGATCTTTACTGATTTCGTGATCCGCCTGCTTCACTAATTCCGGATCGTTGCTGTGGGCGAGATTTTGGAAGTAGGTGGACATGGGCGGCGTGCTGGTTTTGCCGAGCGTATCGAAGAACTCGCGGGTGCTGGGAATCAACATCGGCCTGGTGTCGTAGTCGCCAAGTTTGGCCAAGGCGCGCCCGAGGGTGAAGATGGCGTTGTCAGGTAGCGGCATTGAGGAGTGAGTGGATTTTCCTCGTGCAGTGAGGAGCAGCGAAACGCCGGATTTATCGGCGGTCGAGATGCTTATGTAGCGCACCTTGCCGTCGGCGCCCTTGATAATCCAGCCTCCTTCGTTCAGAGAAAATTCGCAGTCGATTTTGTCCCAGGCCTTTTCGGCTAGCCACATGGTGTTGTACTTTCCGCCTTCTTCATCTGCTTCGGAGAGGAAGATGACGTCACGCGCGAGGGGGACTTTGTTCTTGGCCAGCATGATGACGGCTTCGAGGAAGACGGCCAGGCCGCCTTTGAAATCGATGGCGCCACGGCCCATGACATAGCCGTCCTTGATTGTGCCGGCGAAGGGATCGACGGTCCACTTTTCGCGCTCGACTCCGACGACGTCGGCGTGCGCGGCGAGGAGAATCGGCTTCTTGCTGCCGTCTCCGCGCAGGCGGGCGATGAAGTGCGATTTCCCTGCATCGGGCGTTTGGATGATGTCGATTTCGAAGCCGAGCGGCTTGAGTTTGGACTCTAGCAGCGCGTCCAGTTTGCCTTCGTTGCCGGGCGGATTGCTCGTATCGACACGGATGAGTTCCGTGAGAAGACGGGCGGTGTCGTTGACTTCGACTCCAGCGACCGCCTGGAGGGTAAGAAAGAAAGCTACGAGTCCACGTTTCATAATTTATTTGATACCTCGCTACTGCGGTAACCTCGCAAGCGCCCGCCGTTCGACCTGCGCCCCGCTGGCTGGTGACTTCGCGATGGAGTCTCGCAGGCAGCGTACGGCTTCGTCCAGTTTTCCTCGCAGCATCCACTGATGTCCTACAAACTCCATGTGCGCGGCGGGCGTGAGATTGGCGTTAGACGACACTGTTGCTGCTGGAGGGCCGGGTTGCGGCCGTTTCACCGGGAGGTCGATGCTTCGTGCTTCGCCGCCGGCGTTCGCTTCGAGTTTATAGACTCCGGGCTCCAATGTGTCCAATGGTAATTCAATGATGGCGAGGTTTTCGGCGGGACAGTTTTCTTCCAGACGGCTTGCGGTCCGCGGCGAATGATCCACTCGACGGACATAGGCTTTGCCAATGCCAGGGCGGCCAGCTTTCGTTCAAATGATGGATCGAGTTGGGTTCGTGCTTGTAAGTCTGATGGTTCGGCCTGGGGCGGTTTGGGTTCGCTGTCGTAAATCCGATGCTTCAGGCTGACCGGTTTGGGTTCGCTGTCGCAGATCCGATGCTTCGGGCTGCCCGGTTTGGGGTTCGCTGTCGTAAATCCGATGGTTGAGGCTGCCCGGTTTGGGTTCGCTGTCGCAGATCCGATGCTTCGGGCTGCCCGGTTTGGGTTCGCTGTCGTAAATCCGATGGTTGAGGCTGCCCGGTTTGGGTTCGCTGTCGCAAATCCGATGATTCCGGCTGACCGGTTTGGGTTCGCTGTCGTAAATCCGATGGTTGAGGCTGCCCGGTTTGGGTTCGCTGTCGCAAATTCGATGCTTCGGGCTGCCCGGTTTGGGTTCGCTGTCGCAAAATCCGATGCTTGGGGCTGCCCGGTTTGGGTTCGCTGTCGCAAATCCGATGCTTC
>Ga0105240_10011981_pt1 | contig 12019 bp, 11 predicted proteins | sample KBSC54metaG_FD_80426 | JGI IMG/M metagenome (GOLD analysis project Ga0105240, IMG submission 80426) | Corn rhizosphere microbial communities from Kellogg Biological Station, Michigan, USA - KBS C5-4 metaG | ecosystem: Host-associated > Plants > Roots > Rhizosphere > Soil | place: Michigan, USA...
CGCGATCAACGAGGCTTTGCGAGACTGGGTGACGAATGTCGAGACGACATATTACCTGCTTGGTTCGGCGCTTGGGCCGCACCCATATCCGATGATGGTTCGCGATTTTCAGTCGGTGATCGGCCGCGAGGCTCGAGAGCAGATCGTCGAGAAAGAAGGCCGTTTGCCAGACGTGCTCATCGCCTGCGTCGGCGGCGGCTCGAACGCGATCGGATTGTTTCATCCCTTCTTAAACGATAAGTCGGTCCGGATGATCGGCGTCGAAGCCGGCGGACGCGGCTCGGCCCTCGGCGAACACGCTGCGAGATTTATGAATGATGGCCGGGTCGGGGTTTTGCAGGGAACAAAAAGCTATCTACTTCAGGACACGTTTGGACAGATCGCTATGACGCACTCGATATCCGCCGGACTGGATTATGCTTCGGTCGGGCCTGAACATGCATTTTTGCACGACGCAAACCGGGTCGAGTATACATCGGTTACTGACGATGAGGCGCTGAATGCATTCAGAATGCTTTCGGAAACCGAAGGGATCATACCCGCACTTGAGTCATCGCACGCAGTTGCGTATGCGGCACAAATCGCTTCCCAGATGGACCCGAATGAGGTGATGATAGTCAATCTTTCCGGACGCGGCGATAAAGATGTGAATACGGTCGCAGACCTATTAGGGAACTTATGAGCCGAATCGGAAAGAAATTCGCAGAACTTCGGCGAGCCGAACGAAAAGGGTTCGTGCCGTTCGTGACGGCGGGCGATCCGGATCTTAAGACTTCCCTATCGATCGTCGAAGTGTTGGCTGAAGCGGGTGCCGATGTTATCGAACTCGGCTTACCGTTTAGCGACCCGATGGCGGACGGCCCGACGCTACAGGCCTCGTCGCAGCGAGCCTTGACGAATGGTGTTTCCCTACCCGATGTCCTCGCCGTTGTGAGCGAGTTTCGTAGTCGTTTTGAGACCCCGATCGTACTCTTCGGCTATCTAAATCCGCTAATGCAATATGGTCTCGCTCGTTTTCGCGACGATGCCGCCGCAGCCGGTGTCGATGGCGTGTTGGTGACCGACGTAGTCGATGACGAAGCACAAGCGATCAGCGACCAACTTGCGGAAAGCGATATTGATCTGATCTCGCTTGTCGCTCCGACGACGACCGATGAACGACTAGAAAAGATCGCCGAGCGTGCTCGCGGATTTATCTATGCAGTTTCACGAGCGGGCGTGACGGGCGCAAGAGCAGAAATGAGCTCAGCCGCCGAAAAGCTCGTGGACCGAGTTAGACAATACACTGATCTCCCCATCGCAGTTGGATTTGGAATATCGACACCGAGGCAGGTCGAGGACGTCTGGCGTTATGCGGACGCGGCAGTCGTCGGTTCCGCGATCGTTAATCAGATCGGGCAGGCGGTCACTGGCGAGGATGCGATCAAACGCGTTCGGGACTTCATCCGGGGCCTGGTCCCAGAGGTTGCAAAAACACCATCGGGTATCTAAAGTTTAGGTTTTGCTCATCTGAGCGGGTTATATAGTTATGTTGATCGTAATGAAATCCGACGCTACCGAGTCGGAGATTGAGAGAGTAATCAGAGTCATTGAAAAGCTCGGATTTCGCGGCCACGCGATGCCGGGCGAGACCCGGACCGCCATTGGCGTTACCGGTAATAAAGGCGCCGTCGACCCAGCCCATTTTGAGAATTTGCCGGGCGTGGCTGATGCCATTCGCGTCACTCAGCCGTACAAGCTGATCTCACGCGACCTCCGGCCGGAGAAATCGGTGATCAAGGTCGGCAGCGGCTTCGTTGGCGGACGGGAAATGGCGATGATCGCAGGTCCGTGCGCGCTTGAGAGCCGCGAGCAGGTCTTTGAGGCGGCTCGTGTGGTCGCCGACAGCGGCGCACACTTTTTCCGCGGCGGCGCATTCAAGCCGAGAACATCGCCATACGCTTTTCAGGGCCTCGGCCTCGATGGTCTAAAAATTCTAGCCGATGTTCGAGATGAATTTGGCCTAAATATCGTGACCGAGGCTATGGACGAAGCCGGCGTCGACGCGGTCGAAGAATATGGTGACTGCATTCAAATCGGCGCGCGCAATATGCAGAACTTTTCGCTTCTGAAATATGTCGGCCGAGCGGAGAAACCGGTGCTTTTAAAACGCGGTATGTCGGCGACACTTGATGAATTTCTCCTCGCGGCCGAATACATCATGGCCGAGGGAAACTATAATGTCATCCTATGCGAACGTGGTATTCGAACGTTTGCCACGCATGCGCGAAACACGCTTGACCTGTCAATAGTGCCTGCCGTTCGTCGGCTCTCGCATTTGCCGGTGATCATCGACCCATCGCACGCTAGCGGCCACTCATACATGGTCGGTCCGCTCGCGCGAGCCGGAGTTGCGGTCGGGGCAGACGGGCTGATCATCGAGGTTCATCCACGGCCCGAGGAGGCCTTGTGCGACGGCGCTCAGGCCTTGGCTCCGGAACAATATCGCGAACTCTTTGACCAGGTCCGAGGTATTTTCGAGGTGGTCTACCAGACAGAAATGGAACTGAGTGAAGCAACAAACCTTGCGGCGTAATTTTCGTTCGCGCTGTGTTGAGCTACTCAGCAGACATCGAATAGAGATGTTCGCGAAACCAGGTCGCGAGTTGTTCTTCTGAGATCAGACCTTTCGCTAAGCCGAGGAATTGAGTGTATGTTTCCGAAGGGGAGGCGTCAAAGCGGTAACCGTTCAAATTCAAAAATGTGACCGAAACTACGAGCGCCGTGCGTTTGTTCCCATCGAGAAACGGATGGTTTTTGGCAAGGCCAAAAGCATAGCTCGCCGCGAGCGAAGCCATATCTACATCCTCGCCATAGGCGAACAAGTTTTGAGGGCGAGCCAGCGCCGATTCCAATAAGCCAGCATCGCGAACACCGTCCGTGCCGCCATGTTCGGCAATCTGCTCGCTATGCATCGCGGGAGCGACGCCGCTTCGGATCCATATCGGGTCCATTTGGTTATTCCGCGAGCTTCTTCAGCACATCTCGGTGCTTACGCATCACGCGATGGGCAGCCTCCATCTGCTCGGCAAATTCAGGATCGAATGGTACGAGCTCAATACCCTCGCGGGTCTCCGTGACGTACAGACGATCGCCCTTTGAGACCCTGAGCTTTGCCAAAATGTCCTTCGGAAGCACGACTCCGAAAGAATTTCCTACGGTCGTCACCTTGAGTACGGTAGTCATGATAGATAGGTTATAACGAGGAATTCGTTAAAATAATAATCCGCTGCCGTTCCCGTACGGCAGCGGATCTGTAAGGTCGCGCCTGGTGCCTTTTGCCTATTTCACCAAACGGAGCCTCATTAAACCATAAAATTGAATAAAACAGCTAGTCATTGCGGCGAGGATCAGAAGTGTCAGCGGTAGAAATCGGAAGCTTTCGGGCATCAGTGTACCGTATAACGGAGCGAGGACGGCTCCGATCGCGATCGCGAAAATTCCTACCAAACTCCTGCCCATCAACCATTTAGAGAATGACGGACGCTCGATCCACGGGAGCAGATAATATGGGAGCACCGCAACCATCGCCATGGTCACGAAGATCAGTACAGTGTCGACGCTGAGGTCCGACAAAGTCCGGCCAGACTCGAGGCCAAGAAAGAAAAGAACAAAAGTCGTATCAACAGAAAGACTACGAGAAGAGACAACACTATTCCTAAGAGCGTCCAGATGCATGATCCAACTGCGCCTCCGATTAGATTCTTGATGAAAAAGCCTGATTAAGGCCTATTTTCCAGTTTTGCTAAATTGCTGGTATGCCACGCGAAACAGCTCTGAAAGGGCCTTGGCCGTTTCGGGCGATAGCTTTTTGTCTGCACGCAGGTGCGCCTCGACGATCTCGGGCGTCGCTTCGTGCGGGTAATAGACGACCGGTTCCACGGCCGATCGCTGATTGCTCATCACACGGTCGACCGGCATATCCAGCCAGCCCGTGATCCGGGCGATATTGTCCGCGTCAGGCTTGCCTGTCCCGTTCTCAATGCGCGAAAGCGTTGAGGCCGACACGCCGATCTCATCCGCAACATCGCGGAGGCTCATTTTCAGCTCTTCGCGATGACGCTTGATCGCCCTCCCGAGCTCCGCCGTGTTGATCAAGTTCTCATTTTTGAATGCCATGTTTACCGTCCTTCCTCCGTGGATTTGGTAGTGTCACTGATGCACAAACCATTTCACGCATAAAACATAACATACAAATATTTTAAATGCAACACCCTGTTTCAGGCTTGCAACAAATAAATTCTTTCTATATAATGTTTCATAGATGGCACATGAAACATCGTCAGCTAGAAAGTAACAAAACGGGTTTGAGGTAAATGTGAGCATCGAAATTCAGCAAAAACGTGAAAAAAAGGCGAAGGCGATCCAGGCGATGGGCCTCGTGAATCGCGATGGCGATCATTTTAGAGTATTTACGCCGAGCATTAAAGGCCGGGAGAAATGGTTCGAAGTTTGGCGGAATGAATCGGGAGCCGTTGTCTGCAACTGTCCCGAATTTACAAGCGAGGGCGGAACGAACGGGTTTCGCTGCGAGCATATCCTGGCCGTGAAATATGCCCTACTGGCGCAGCAGGAAGCGGCGGCCGGGTCTTCGAAGGTTAATGACCGATCTGAGTCACGCACGTCCGAGCGTGGCGAACAGGAGTCGAAGTCGCTGAATGCCGACGCCTTATCCGAAGGACGGGATGAGGATGAAAAGGCCAAGCCGGTTCGACTCGAGGCAACACAAGGAGATATTGAAATGAAACAGAACGACCTTAAAGAAGTAGCAACAAAAGATATTGAGTCAAATGACGACCGGGCGCGATCGAACAACGTGCTGGATTTCTCGGCTACACTGCAGGAGCTCCGGCGAAACGTCGATCCAAAGCTGGTGAAGCAGCGTGAAGGCTGGCGTGACCGCAACGGCAATGTGCAGACCGTCGATTACGTCGAATGGCACACTGTCGCCGACATTCTCGACGATGTTGCCCCGCACTGGACACACACCGTTAAGAATATAGAACAGATCGGCGACATCATGACCGTAACGGTTGCGATCACAATCGACGGTGTTACCCGCGAAGGCATCGGAACCGGAAATGCTCACAATGAAATGGGTATTAAGAAAGCCGAGCACGACGCGTTGAAGAGAGCGGCGGTGAAATTTGGTATCGCCCGCGACCTTTATAAGAAAGAGTCCGACGTAATCGAACGAGACGGCTCCCTTGCGTCACATGATGACGATGGTTTCCCGACTCAGCCGGTGGCACGAAATCTTGGTGAACTCGTCACGGCGAAGCAGTTGGGCATGATACGCGCTCTTGCACGCGAGCTAAGGATCGATGCTGACGAGGAATGCAACTCGGTGATGAGCTGCAGGACCGATGAGCTAAGTAAGAGTGCTGCATCGAGCTTTATCAAGCATCTGCAGGATATGCAGCGGCCGGGCGAAGTCGAAAGATTGCCACTTCGTCGAGCAAGCTAAAACTTATGTTTTGAGCTATTACGGACCCGGCCTGCGTCTTCTCCATGGTCGCAGGAGATACCTCGCTCAATAGCTCAAAACTCCACATCGAGATCCGCTCTGGCGCCGAATAAAAGCGTTCAGAGCGGATTTACTGTTTAGCATAACAATGGTAATCTCTTGAAACTCCGACCTAAGCAAAAACCAATTCTCGATTGGAGGAAAGTATGTCGCAACCCGAACATGATCACCCTCCGATGGAATTTACGCCGTTGAAACACGGTCAATTCTGTTGGACCGAGATCGCAACTAACGATGCCGAAAAATGCATGGATTTCTATTCCAATGTCTTTGGCTGGGAGTTCAAAAAAGGCGACGGGGCCGCAGGCATGGCCTATAACGAGTTTTCAACTCCCGGCACCGAATATCCGGCCGGCGGCCTATATCAGATCGATCCGGCATGGTTTGGCGGTAATCCGCCGCCGGCGCACTTTATGAGCTACGTCGCGGTGGACGATGTCGATGCTTCTACCGACAAAGCAAAGGAGCTCGGCGCAACCGTAACTCGCGGGCCAATGGACGTTCCGGGCGTGGGCCGGATGAGCATCATTGCCGATCCGACAGGTGCACATATTGCACTGTTTAAGTGGAAGAGTTAATTGATCCAACATCCCGAAGGTGACAAGGATCATCGCGGGCGGGTCAGTAGACCCCACGCATAAAAGGAGCACAGATGGCAGAATTCAAAATACCTACACCAGGCGAGATCTGCTGGCGAGAGCTGGCCACAAAGGATCTGGCAAAATCGATGGATTTTTATTCCAATCTGTTCGGCTGGAGCCTGCCCCAAACAAAGATGTCGCCGATGGACTATAAAGAGATCGTCATCGACAACATCGCCTACGGCGGAATGATGGAGATCAACGAAACCTGGGGTGAAAACCCACCTCCGTCACATTGGAAAACTTACGTCGCGGTCGAAAACGCGGACGAAACGGTCGAGAAGATCAAGGCGAACGGCGGCGCCATTGACGTGCCTCCATTCGATGCGCCGGGTGTCGGCCGGATGTCGATCGTTAGCGATCCGTCAGGGGCAATATTTGCGATCATTCAATTCGCGGCGGCTTCATGATCGGGTAACACGGTCGAGTTTCCTTCCGTGTCGAAGATCTCGATAACTTCCGCGAATTGCTTCGCTTGCGGGATGATCTCTTTTGCATCTCCCACGATCACCATCGCCATTTCATCGGGTCGCACATAGAGACCTGCAACGCGACGAACGTCATCCGAAGTTATCGCGTTGATGTTCTTTCGATAAGTCTGCAAATAGTCGTTCGGCAGATCGAACAAAAGCTGGTTTACGATGAGGTTGGTCAGACCCTCCTGCGTTTCCGCCCTGATCGGGAATACGCCGGTCAGGAAATTCTTTGCGTCGTCGAGTTCCCCGCCTGGGACGTCCTCATTTCGAATACGCTCAAGCTCGTAGAAAAACTCTTTCAGCGAATCGCCCGTTACGGCGGTCCGAACCTCAGCCGTCGCTTCAAAATCGCCGCCAAGCCGCTTCGTGTCGAGTCGAGTGTAGGCCCCGTACGTATACCCTTTCTCCTCGCGGAGATTCATAAATACCCGTGACGAGGCTCCCGCGCCGAGCACCTGATTCATGACGATCGTTGGAAAATATTCGGGATTCTTGCGATCGATCGCGCGATTCGCGAGAACGATATTCGACTGCGCCGATCCCGGCCGGTCAACAACCGTGAGCGTTCGCTCCTTCCGTTCGGGAAAATCGGCGAATTTCGGGACGATATACTCACCAGGCCGCCATCCGCTAAAGAGATCGTCGATCTCGCGTACGATCTCCTCTTTATCAACATCGCCAACAACGACGAACGTCGCATTATTGGGGATCATCGCGGCCGAATGGATCCTCTGCAGCTCATCGCGTGTCAGTTTTTCAATATCATCGGCTGACGGCGACACGCGTGAATACGGATGGCCGCCGAAGAGAAGGCGTGCCGCTTGTTCATTTGCGAGAAATCCCGGCTGCGACCGCTGAAACTTCAGATGCTCGATAGTGTTGCGACGGTAAAGGTCCAGCTCTTCCTCCGGAAATGTCGGACGCAAAGCCATCTCCGCTGCAAGCCGCAAGATCGCGGAGCCGTAAAGCGAGAGCGACGACGCCGAAAGGATCGTAAAGTCGTCAGACGCGTGGACCGAAATGCTTGCTCCGAGACGTTCGATCTGGTCCGCTAGCTGGCGACTTGAATACTCGAAGGTTCCTTCGTTCAGCATCGCGGCTACTGCCGACGAAATACCATTCAGGCCCTCAGGATCGTTGACATCGCCCCAATTAAAAGCGAGCCGATAGCTAACGAGCGGCAAGCGTGAGTCCGGTATGACAACGATCTTCAGCCCGTTATCCAGCGTCGTCCTAGAAAAATTGGGGATGTTAAATTGAACCGGCGGCAACGGCTGCGGAACTGTTTTGCGAAAGTCTGGTATCGTCGTCATTCGTGATCATCCCTTCCCGGCGGGAACGATATCGAGCAAAGCCCTGTTCTCTGTGTTTAGATATTTATTTACCGCCTCGCGGATCTGATCTGGCGTCACGGCCAGCAACTCTTCGAGCTCGCTATTGATCAAACTCGGATCGCCATCATAAAGGGCAAACTCAGCGATCTGCTGGGCTCGGCTCATTGACGACTGGCGCGTCCGAACGGCGTCGTTTACGAGTTGATTATTCACTTTTTGCATCTCGTTCGGGTCGGGACCATTTTTTGCAATGTCGGCAACCTCGTGCATGATCACATCGCGGATCTTGCTGAGATCTTTGTCCGGCTTCGGGATCGCTCCAACAAATATACTCGATGGTCCGCGGCGTTCGTCAGTGAAGCCAAAGAGCTGGATCACCGATTCGTCGCCTTTGACCAATTTCTGGTAAAGTCGCGAGCTGTCACCGTCGTACAGCATCTTGCCGGCTAGATATAAGGCGTTATATTCGGGAGTGCGACGTGCCGGCACCTTCCAGCCGATCAAAAACGCCGGAAACGGTGCGAGTTTGTCCTCCCACTCACGATAGGTTTCGGCTACTTCAGTTGGCTCGCTAACGTCAAGCTCGGCCGGCAACGGCTGCTTTGAAATATCGCCGAAGTATTTCTCGATCAGTTCTTTAACGGTCTGCGTGTCAAACGACCCTGAGATCGTGATGACGGCATTGTTCGGCGCGTAATAGACCCTGAAAAATTCCCGCACATCCTCGACCGACGCCGCATCGAGATGCTCCATCGAGCCGATCGTCGAATGGGAATTGGCGAAATTTTTATAGATCATCTCGGCGATCAAGTCGAAGATCTGTCCGTACGGCTGATTGTCATACCTGAGACGCTTTTCCTCTTTAACTGCCTCGCGCTGGTTATCCAAATTTTCCTGTGTGACCGCGAGCGACCGCATGCGGTCGGATTCGAGCCAAAGCGCGAGCGGAAGCTGATTCGCAGGCAAGGTCTCAAAATAGTTGGTCCGCTCGCTCGATGTCGTGCCGTTCATCGTGCCGCCGGCTTTCATGATGTACTGAAAATGTCCGGCTTTCGGAACGTTCTCAGATCCCTGAAACATCATGTGCTCAAATAAATGTGCGAAGCCGGTTCGGCCCGGTCGCTCGTTCCGCGATCCGACGTTGTAATATACGGCCACTGACACTACCGGAACGGCTTCGTCTTTGTTCAGAACGACACGGAGGCCATTCTCTAAACTGTATTCTTCTATATCGAGGGGCTGGAGTTTGAAGGCTTCAGTCATAGGCGTCCCTTACATGACCCGGCACCGTTTCCCCTTGCGGGCCGGATGGGGGCGGCTGAGAAGGCATAACAATAAGTAAACTAATCAAAGCATTTTAGACCCGAAATTGCAATTTCAGGTCCCGGTCGGCGTCAATGTTGGAAGCACGGAAAAACTGACAGCTCTCGGAACGGGCTGTCGCTCACCGCATAGCCCCTTTCATCAAAGAACGATCGGCCTAGATTTCGCTCATTCTTCGTCCTCATCGTCGTCTTCAAACATTTCCGGATTGCAATCACGACATGCCGGAACAACGTCGTGGATATCCTCGCTCGCATCCTTGACCAGCTTGCCGCAGATCGGGCAAATGGCATTTCGATGAAAGCACTTTAGATCGTACGCTGTGGTTCCTTTCCGATCGGTTGTAAATTGGACGGTTGTTTGCTTTCCGCAAATTCCGCATGTCGCAGCGCTGCCTTCTTTTAATGTTTCCATGATTTCGAAATGATAGCACGCAACGCGTCGGGTTTCAGTCCGCCTCACGCGAAACCCGCCATTCGGTCACAGTGACAACTTGGGTGCTATTTCGAGGGATTGACGTGAAAGGTACAAAAGTCTTTTGGCTCGGTCCCTCGCCGGAAGCTTCGACGCTCGGCATTCGGGCAGTTCGAGGTCGCGCGCATTCCCGTCAGCGGACAGATCAGAACGCTGACCATTCCCTTTCGTGCTCCGTTCGAGTTTGTCTCGTCGTCGGTTTCGCCCGGCGGTTCGACATTATCCTGCCAGGTACCATTGACCGGTGTCGGTTTTGGTGTCGGCGTCTCTTTAATGATGGGTTCGCCGGTTTCCGGGTCGAACTCGATCTGCTCCTCGGACGGCAGCTTCCTGGTCGGCACCGTTCCGGAGACAAATAGTTCAACACGTCGAAATTCCGCCGGGACGTTCGCAACGATATCGTCGGGTGACGGGGCGGTCTGATCGTCCAACTGACCTGAAGGGTCAGCGTCGGGTTTTCGATCTCCCTTGTTTTCGTCGGCGCGCGTATTGAGGGCCTCGGCCTGATCGAGTTCGCGGATCAGGCTGCCGTCACGCGTGTCGATCTCGGCCTTTCTGACCGTATTCGGCATCTCCCAATCACCGTTCCATTCCGGATGCATTTTAAGCGCCGCCTGCATAAAGTCCGCCCATATAGGCATCGCCGAATCGGCGCCGGTCATGTTGAGATTGTCGCCGTCGTCAAACCCCACATATACGACGCAAACGATCTCAGGCGTAAACCCGGCGAACCAGCCGTCACGCGATGTGCCCGTTTTTCCCGCAAAAGCCGTTTTGCCCGGCGTGTTTTTGAAGCCCCACGCGGACGCCTGTGCCGCGGTGCCGCGGTTGATGACGTCCTTCATAATGTCGTCCATGATATAGGCGACATCGGGGCGGACGACTTCTTTTCGATCCGGCTGAGGCGTTGCGACGATGCGACCATCGCCCTGCGTGATCTCGGTAATGGGCGTCGGAAGCACGCGATCTCCCAGATTCGCGAACATTGTGTAGGCGGTCGCGACCTGAAGCGGCGTTGATTCGGCCGTTCCGAGTGCCATCGATGGATATGCTTTGTCGGGTTTTGACATCCCTGCCTTGGCGGCTAGGTTCATCACTCTGCCAATGTTAAGTTGCAGTCCCAGATCGACCGTGATCACGTTTTTGCTGTGAACAAGGGCGTCGCGCAGGCTCATTTCCTTATTCGAAAATGTATCGCCGAAATTGTTGGGTGAGTACGATTGGTTGCCAAACGTAAACACCTTTTTCTCGTCTTTTAAGATGCTTGCCGCCGTGAAGACCCGCGACATTGAATCGTAAGCAGAGTTGATCGCGGTTGTGTAAACAAAAGGCTTGAATACGGAACCAGGCTGTCGCTGAGCATCGGTCGCGCGGTTAAACTGGTTCTGCAAATAATCGCGACCGCCGACCATTGCGACGATCTCGCCAGTCTTTGGGCGAATGGCGACCAACGCCGCGTTAAGGTTGCCGGCCTTCTGCTTTGGAAAATGTTTGTCGAGCTTGTCGAGACGATTAGCGACGGTCTCGTAGGCAAGGCGCTGCAGGTCAGGGTCGATCGAGGTGTAGACACGAAGATGCTGCACCGCCTCAGGGTCGCTGACCATTTTTGGCAGTTCCTCGATGACGTACTGAGAGAAATAAGGCATTCCCTGCAGGTCCTTTCGATTCGATATCTGTTTCAGCTCGACGGTCGTTGATTTAGCAGCGATCTCGGTTTGCTCATCTATCTCACCGGCTTCGAACATCGACTCCAGCACCTGGTTGCGCCGGTCGCGGGTCTTGTCCGGGTTCTTGTAAGGATTGTACCGATTTGGACTGCGGATTATGCCAGCAATGAAAGCTGCTTCGGGCAGCGTTAGCTGAGAAACGTCCTTTCCAAAATAAGTATTCGCCGCTTCGCCGACGCCATAGATCGAAACGCCCGACTGCTGGCCGAGATATATTTGGTTGGCGTAGAGAGTGAAGATCTCCTGCTTCGAAAGCCGCGTTTCAAGAATGATCGACATGTACGCTTCGGTCAGTTTTCGCTCGAGCGTCGGGTCGTTGTTTAACAGCAGATTCTTAACAAGCTGCTGCGTTATCGACGAGCCGCCCTGCTTGTTGACCGCCGAGTCGTCTTCAGGTTCATACCGTCGCCAGAGCGCGCGGGCGATGCCGCGAAAATTTACGCCGTAGTGCTCAAAAAACGCACGGTCCTCGGTGACC
>Ga0105240_10011983_pt1 | contig 12016 bp, 4 predicted proteins | sample KBSC54metaG_FD_80426 | JGI IMG/M metagenome (GOLD analysis project Ga0105240, IMG submission 80426) | Corn rhizosphere microbial communities from Kellogg Biological Station, Michigan, USA - KBS C5-4 metaG | ecosystem: Host-associated > Plants > Roots > Rhizosphere > Soil | place: Michigan, USA...
ACGCATGGTTCGGCGAGCGAGCGCGTGCATGGCCCAAAGCGCTCTCCGCGACGACCACCCACGACACGAAACGCAGCGAGGACGCGCGCGCACGGCTGCACGTACTTTCAGAGCTTCCGCGTGAGTGGCGCCGTGAGGTGCGGGCCTGGGCACGGCTGAACGCGCGTTTTGCGACCGCCGCTGATGGAGGGAGGGCCCCGGACCCCAACCTTGAGTACTACTACTGTCAGACACTCCTGGCGTCGTGGGACGGGCTGCCCACGAGCACCTTCCGGCAACGCATGGCGGCACATATGACCAAGGCGATGCGCGAGGCGAAGGAACGCACCGCCTGGACTCGCGTCAACGAATCGTTTGAGGAGGGCGTACAGGCGTTCGTACGGGCAACGCTCGACGGCCGCAGATCACGGCGGTTCATCGAGCGGGTGCAGCGCTTCTCCGATCGGATAGCACCTACGGCCGCGGCGAACAGCCTGGGGATGCTCACGCTCAAGGCGACTGCGCCCGGCATCCCAGATTTCTACCAGGGCAGCGAACGCGTGCTGACCACACTGACGGACCCGGACAACCGTGCAGCCGCGGACTTCGGAAACACCGAGTTGCTTTCAGCGGATGATGGATTCAACCCAGCCTCAACATTGGCAGCTCAGAAGTTCGCGCTGACCCGCGCGCTGCTGGCCGTGCGCTCTCGCCGGCCCGCTCTGTTCGCCGAGGGGGCGTACGTGCCGATTGAGGTGGCCGGCAGACTGCATGAACACGTCTTCGCATTCCTGCGACGGCACAGCTCGAACCGCTTGATGGTCATTGTCCCGCGGCTGGTGGCAGAGATTGTGCACGAGCGCACCGGCGTTCCGCGCGAGGCATGGGGGGACACCACCGTCAATCCCGAGCGCGGCGTTACCAGCTGGCGGCATGTCCTGACGGGGCAAGAGTTTGACGGACGCGGCCCGCTCCCGGTGGGAGACTTGCTGGCGGGCGCGCCCGTCGGCGTGTTCGAGGGGAGGAGCGCGCGATGACCGGCGAGGCAGACGATTGGCGGCCAACCCTGGGCGCGGTCGTCGAGGGCGATGTGGTCAGGTTCACGATCTGGGCGCCGCGCCCACGCGAGCTGCGACTACTCGTGCAAGGTGAGGACGGCGAGCGGACGCTACCGATGCGACGAGAAGATGACATGTGGAGCTGCGAAGTCAGCGGGCTGGCACCGGGGACGCGCTATGCGTACCTGGCGGATGGCCAGGGGCCGTTCCCCGACCCGTGTACGCGCTGGCAACCCGACGGGGTCCACGGATGGAGTGCCGTGGTGGATCCGCGGCGATTTGCGTGGGCAGACGGCGCGTGGTCGCCTCCGCCGTTCGACGAGGTGGCCATTTACGAAACGCACATCGGGACATTGACCCCGGAGGGCACATTCGACGCTGCCCTCGGCCAGTTGCCACGTCTGCGCCAACTCGGGATTACGGCGATCGAGGTCATGCCTGTTGCGGCGTTCCCGGGCCGGTGGAACTGGGGATACGACGGGGTGGCGCTGTTCGCGCCGTGTCAGGCGTACGGCGGACCGGACGCATTCCGGCGCTTCATTGATGCTGCTCACCGTTCCGGCCTGGCCATCATCCTCGACGTCGTCTACAACCACTTCGGCCCGGACGGGAATTACACGGGCGTCTACTCGAACGAGTACGTGACGGAGGCGCACCAGACACCATGGGGTGCCGCCATCAATTTCGACGGGCCGGGTTCGCGACAGGTGCGTGAATTCTACTTCGAGAACCTGACGCACTGGGTCACGGAGTACCACGTTGACGGGTTCCGCTTCGATGCGACGCACGCGATCATCGATGGTTCGGACGAACACATCCTCGCCGAGCTGAGCCGCAGAATCGAAGAGGTAACGCAGGGCAGGCCGCGCCCGTACCTCATCGCCGAGTCGCACGAGAACGATGTCCGTTACTTGCTACCGCGCGACAAGGGCGGCTTCGGATTCGATGCGGTCTGGGCAGACGACTTTCACCACGCGGTCCGTACGATGCTGACGGGTGAGTCGGAGGGCTATCTCCGAGGCTTTGAGGGCGACCCGGCAACGGTTGCGACCGCGGTCACACAGGGCTTCGTCTACGAGGGTCAGTTCGACGCGGGTTTTGGCGGGACGCGCGGGACGCGAGCGCGGGAGCAGCCCTGGAGCCAGTTCGTGTACTGCATCCAGAATCATGACCAGGTGGGCAACAGGGCCTACGGCCAGCGGCTCCACCACACTATCGGACATGACACCGTTTTCGCTGCGACGTTGATTCTGCTGTTGGTGCCGCAGACGCCGTTGCTGTTCCAGGGCCAGGAGTTTCTCGCGCATTCGCCCTTCATGTACTTCACCGACCATGAGCCGGAGCTGGGCAGGCTGGTGACGGAGGGGCGCCGGCGTGAGTTCAGCGGCTTCGGTGCCTTCCAGGATGAATCGATCCGGAGGCACATTCCCGACCCACAGGACCCGGCGACGTTCGTGCGATCGAAGTTGGACCTCGATACCGGGGCGTACGGCATGGGCGAGTTGGCGGCGGAATTCCACCGCGTTTTGCTTGAACTGCGCCGCGCGGATGGCGTGCTGGCAGCGTTTCGGCGAGAGAGGTTGCCAATCGAATCTGAGACATTCGGAAACGTCATGTCGTTGCGGCTGAGATCTGTCGCGGGCAGTCGCACGATCGTGGCGAATTTCGGTGACGAGGCCGAAGTGCCAATTCAGCAGTCCGGCAGGCTGGTCTTGCATTCGAGCGAGGCACGGTTTGGCGGGACAGGACGTGCACCCGAGCTTTCGGGCGGACGAATCTTGCTGCCCCCACGAACCGCGGCGTTCATCGCGCACGACGCTGACGGTCAGTCGCTCGCAACGAACACCGCGAGTGATCGAGCTTCAAGCGGATAAGTCCGCTGGGCGAGCGAACGGCCGTCGTCGATCGCCGGGTCGTTCGTGTCGAAGGCGACTGACCAACGCCTGCGGCCGGGCAGCCGTGGCAGCGTGAACGTGACCGCGTCCGGGCTGCTGTTCATGACCACGCCAATCGTGCGGTCGTGCATGACGCTCCCCCGCTCGTCGACAAGGTCCGCTGCATCGCCGGAGAGGACAAAGCCGAGTGCCCGTGTCTCGCCGTTGCCCCACTCGTCGGCGTTCATCTCCGCGCCATCGGGGCGGTACCAAATGATGTCACGGGTATCGCTCCCGCGTGTCGCACGCCCCTGGAAGAACCGTCGGCGGCGAAGGACAGGATGATTGCGGCGAAAGGCACACATGCGCTCGACCCAGTCAAGCATGGCCTTTGAGCGGTCATCAACGTCCCAGGACATCCAGCTGATTTCGTTGTCCTGGCAGTAAGCGTTGTTGTTCCCCGCCTGGGTACGACGGACTTCGTCGCCGTGGAGAAACATCGGCACTCCCTGCGAGAGTGCCAGGCTCGAGAGGAAGTTGCGGGACTGGCGGTCGCGCAGCTCGAGAATGGTGGCGTCGTCGGTATCGCCCTCGGCGCCGCAGTTCCAGCTGGTATTGTCGGTGGTGCCATCGCGGCTTTCTTCGCCGTTCGCCTCATTGTGTTTCTCGTTGTAGCTCACCAGGTCGTGAAGCGTGAAGCCGTCGTGGCAGGTCACGAAATTGATGCTGGCGTAGGGACGGCGGCCCGAGTGCTCGTAAAGGTCGCTGCTGCCCGTGAGGCGGAAGCCAATCTCCCCGACCTGGCCGGGATCGCCGCGCCAGTAGCGCCGGAGGGTGTCGCGGTACTTGCCATTCCACTCGGTCCAGAGCACGGGGAAATTGCCCACCTGGTAGCCGCCATCGCCGAGGTCCCAGGGCTCGGCGATCAGCTTGACCTGGGAAATCACAGGGTCCTGGTGGATCATGTCGAAGAAGGCGCTGAGGCGGTCGACTTCGTGGAGTTCGCGGGCCAGTGTGGAGGCCAGGTCGAAACGGAAGCCATCGACATGCATTTCGGTCACCCAATAGCGGAGGCTATCCATGATGAGCTGGAGCGTCATGGGGCTCCGCATGTTCAGCGAATTACCGGTGCCCGTGAAATCCATGTAGTGGCGCTCGTCGCCCGCCATCAAACGGTAGTAGGTCGGGTTGTCGATGCCCCGGAAGGAAAGCGTGGGGCCGAGGTGGTTGCCTTCGGCGGTGTGGTTATAAACCACATCGAGAATCACTTCGAATCCATGGGAGTGGAGCGTGCGGACCATCGTCTTGAACTCGTTGACCGTGCGGCCGGAGCTCGATGTCTCGCCATAATCGGGATGGAGCGCGAAGTAGCTCAGTGAGTTATAGCCCCAGTAGTTGCGCAGCCCCATGTCGACGAGCCGCTTGTCGTGGATGAAGTGATGGACCGGCATGAGCTCGATCGCGGTCACGCCAAGCTTCGAAAGGTAGCGGAGGACAGAGTCCTGCGCGACACCTGCGTAGGTGCCGCGCAGGTCGGGAGGGATATCGGGATGGAGTTGCGTGAGGCCCTTCACGTGTGCTTCGTAGATGACGGTGTCACGCCAGGGGATGCGCAGCGGAGTATCGTCTCCCCACGAGAAGCCGGGTTCGATGACTATCGCCTTCGGCATGCCGGGCGCGCTGTCCTGTTCGTTGATCTTGAGGTCGGCATCTTCGTCGTCGCCCGGGACGTAGCCGAACATCGCCTCGGACCATTGGACGCGGCCGCTTATGCCCTTCGCGTAAGGGTCGAGCAGGAGCTTGTGGGGATTAAAGCGCAGCCCGTTGGGAGGGTCGTAAGGCCCATAAACGCGATAGCCGTACAGCAACCCTGGGCGCGCTTCCGGCAGGTACGCATGCCAGACGTTGGCTGTCTGTTCCGTGAGCTGAATGCGTGAGACTTCGGGGGCGCCGGATGGCTGATCGAAGAGGCAGAGCTCAACCTTCTCGGCACTTTCGCTGAAGAGCGCGAAGTTGACGCCCTTGCCATCCCACGTGGCGCCCAACGGATAGGGCGTGCCCGGGTAGACGATCGTGGGGACTTTCATCGATGGCACCTCGTTGACATCGTGGCCGGCGGTCAGGCTGGATTCCCTTTGAGAAACACCACCGCAAGGGGCGGCAGCGTCATGACAACCGAGTGCATGCGACCGTGTCCGGGCACAGGGCTGGCGTGAATGCCACCGAGGTTCCCCATCCCGCTGCCGCCGTAGCTAGACGCATCGGTGTTGAGGATTTCTTCCCAGAACCCACCGGCGGGGACGCCGACACGATGGTTATGCCGCGGTGCCGGCGTGAAGTTGCAGGCCACGAGGACGACTTGCTCGTCTGGGCCGCCCTTTCGAAGAAACGTTAGCGTGCTCTGGTCGGCGTCGCTGGCATCGATCCACTCGAACCCGCTGGGGTCGCAATCGTGCGAGTGCATTGCCGGGACCCCGCGGACGACCGCGTTGAGGTCACGGATCAGTTGGTGGATGCCCTGGTGGGGGCTGTACTGCAGCAGGTCCCACTGAAGCTGGCTGTCGTGATTCCATTCGGCTCGTTGTGCGAACTCGCCGCCCATGAAGAGCAGCTTTTTGCCGGGTTGGGCCCACTGGTAGGCAAAGAGCATCCGGAGATTGGCGAACTTTTGCCAGTCGTCGCCAGGCATCTTCTCGAGCAGCGAGCGCTTGCCGTGGACCACCTCGTCGTGCGAGAGCGGTAGCACGAAGTTTTCGGTGAAGGCGTAGATGCCCCGGAAGGTCAGTTCACCGTGGTGGTATTTCCGATAGATGGAATCGCGGGCCATGTACTCAAGCGTGTCGTGCATCCAGCCCATGTCCCACTTGAGTCCAAACCCGAGGCCGCCGACGTACGTAGGCCGCGAAACCATCGGCCAGGCGGTGGACTCTTCGGCGAAGGTCTGAATCCCGGGAGCGAACCCGAAGAGGGCCGCGTTGAGCTTACGCAAGAATGCAATGGCATCGAGATCTTCACGTCCACCGTGCTCGTTGGGGATCCACTCACCTTCCTTCCGCGAATAGTCGCGATAGAGCATCGAGGCGACGGCATCCACGCGGATGCCATCGGCATGGAAGACATCCGCGAGAAAAATGGCGCTGCTAAGGAGGAAACTCTGCACTTCGTTGCGGCTGTAGTTGAAGATGAAGCTGTCCCAGTCAGCGTGCACCCCACGGCGCGGGTCGGCGTGTTCGTACAGGTGGGTACCGTCAAAGTACCCGAGGCCGTGTTCATCGCGTGGGAAGTGCGACGGGACCCAATCGAAGATCACGCCGATGCCCTGCTGATGGAGGTAGTCGACAAGGTACATGAGGTCCTGGGGAGTGCCGTAGCGCGATGTCGGGGCGAAGTAGCCACTGACCTGGTAGCCCCACGAGCCGTAGAAGGGGTGCTCGGCGAGCGGCAGGAACTCCACGTGGGTGAATCCCATGTCGAGCATGTAGCTGGCCAGGCGAGGGGCCATTTCGCGGTAGCTCAGCGAGCGATGTTCGCCTTCTGCATGTACCCAGGAGCCGAAGTGCATCTCGTAGATGGCGATCGGGGCGTCGAGGCCGTTTCGACGAGCGCGGCCGGCCATCCACTCGGCGTCCGTCCACTCGTAATCGAGATCCCACACAATCGACGCGGATTGAGGCGGCATCTCCGCCCGGAATGCGAAAGGATCGGCTTTCTGGACCCGGTAGGCGTTGTAGCGAGAGTTGACCTGGTACTTGTAGCGGTCACCAGCCTTTAGTCCCGGGATGAAACCCTCCCAAATGCCGGAATTGGACCGTGGAGACAATCGATCCTTGCCGGGCTGCCAGTTGTTGAAGTCGCCCACCACGGAGACCTCTTCGGCATCGGGCGCCCACACGCCGAACGAAACACCTTCGACGCCGGCGTATGCGCGAGGATGCGCACCGAGACACCGATAAAGATGCAGGTGCGTGCCTTCATTGAAGAGATGCAGGTCATCGCTGCTGAGTAGGGTCGCGGATGATCCAGGGAGCGGCTGTGCCATCGCGGTTCCTTTCGTGGCGGCTGCCTATTCGAATGGGGCAGCTGCCATGGTTTCGATGATGCCCTCGAGTGGGATACTTACCCAATCGGGACGGTTGTCGAGCTCGTATTCGAGTTCGTAGAGCGCCTTTTCAAGCACGTAGAGGTCCAACACAAAACTGAAGTCCTCTTCGCGGGGCAGCGTGCCGGTGTCCTGTGTACCTTCGATGTAGGCCGCGACGAAGACCGCCGACATCCACCGGTACCACGCGCGTGCCCAGAGCGAAGCTGCTGCCGCGTCGTCGGAGCCGGCATCCACGTGGGGCATCGTGGTGCGCTGGGCGGCGACGGCGGCGTAGTGGAACGATCGGACCATGCCCGCGACATCGCGCAGCGGGGAACGCTTGATCCGGCGTTCACCGAGCGGTCGGGCGGGCTCGCCTTCGAAGTCGATGATGACAAAGTCCTTGCCCGTGAAGAGCACCTGGCCGAGGTGGAAATCGCCATGGGTACGTGTCCTCCGGCCGCCGACTGGCCGGTGGCCGATGGACTCCATGCGTGCTGTTATGTCGGATTCGAGGCCAAGCACTTCCTGGGCGCGCGGCTGAAGCTCCTCCGCCAGTTGCCCAAGGTGCTGACGCAGTGCGCGAAGCGACGACCGGCTTCGGCTACGCAGCCCTTGCGCCAGGCCGCGGCGATAGAACGGAGTGAACGGCTCGGGCGCAAAGTCGCTGCTATCCGTTGGCGCCGCGAGGGCACGATGCATTTCGGCAGTGCGTTGGCCCAGCAAGTGTGCGAGGTTCAGGGCGGTACCGGCTCGCTCCGTGAGCGCGGCTGGCGGGGTGAGCGCCGCAAGTTCGCGCCACCCGAGGCGCGGCGTCTCGGGAGGCGCCGCGTCCGGGTCGATGCCATCGAGGAACTGTTTGAGTTCATCGAGCATGAGCGTCCAGCCATCGCATTCGTTGGTCGCGAAGGTTTCGAGCACGCCGGCGACCATGGATTGCCGGCCTTCGGAGTAGGTCAGGACGCCGCTCAGGTCCACGGTGCTGACGGGGCTCGGCGAGGCGGCGAAATAGCGGTGCATCTCAACTTCGGGATGGACACCGTCTTCGAGGCGGCGCAGCAGCTTCAAGATGTAACGTCCGCCGAAGTTGATCGACGTGTTCGATTGCTCGGCTTTGAGCAAGGCGACCTGGGGCGTTGCGGCATCCGGCCGCCACGATCGGAATTCGCGCGAGGTCACGGCCGTGAGCGCGCCGCCAACGCCGATGGCTGCCCGGTTCCCGCGTAGCACCCCGGCAATCGCGTGCAGGAACCCTTCGGTGACTGTCGCGTCGACGAGGAGGCTATCCGCGGTCGAGGCGCCGGTGCGAACGCGCGCGACGATGGCCCCTGGCGAGTGAGTTTCTACGGCGAACGCCTCATCGCCAGTGAGCGCAGCGAATGGTAACGCGTAGCGTTCCGGTTCGCCCTCAGCGAAGTCCACGCGGAGGACGGCGTAGGCGTAGTCATGACGGCCACGCCGGCCAAGCCAAACCCAGGATGCGATGGTGGCCGAACGAATGCGGCGGCCCTTGCCACCGAACCAGCGGCAGTGCGGCAGGTACTCGACGAGTGCCGACTCCAGTTCGTGACGCGCGGGCTGCGCAAAGACGCGGTCCCACGCGTGTTGCACCACGATGACCGCGGGCTCCTGTTGGACGGGCGCGAGAACGGCAGGCGGCGACTCCTCTTCGAGGACGAACCAGAAGAAGGTGTGCGGGCCGAGCGTAAGGAAGTACGGCGATTCGCCAAGCGCCGGGAGACGCGCTCCGCCGAACAGTTCGGCGGGGATGGCGCCCGCAAATTCCGGCATATTCAGATGCACGCCCTGGACGAAACGCGAGAGATTGGCGACGACCAGCAGTGTCCCTTCTTCGTGACGGCGGATGAACGCGAGGACCTTGCGGTTGTCGGTATCGATGAGCTCCATGGAACCGCGGCTGAACGCCTTGTAGCGCTTGCGAAGCGCAATCAGGCGTCGCATGCACGCCAGCAACGATGTGGGGCTGGCTTCCTGGGCCTCCACGTTTGTCGTCTCGTAGTGATACGTGGGGTCGATGATGACAGGGAGGTAGAGCTGCTGTGGGTTCGCGCGGGAGAACCCGGCATTGCGATCGCCGCTCCACTGCATGGGCGTCCGCACCGAATCGCGGTCACCGAGGTAGATGTTGTCGCCCATGCCGATCTCATCTCCGCCATAGATGACCGGAGTGCCAGGCATGGAAAACAGCAGGGCGTTCATGAGTTCGATCAGCCGCCGGTTGTTGCCCAGGAGCGGGGCAAGCCGCCGCCGGATGCCGAGGTTGATGCGAGCGCGCGAGTCCCGGGCGTAGACACGATTCATGTAGTCGCGCTCTTCATCGGTGACCATTTCGAGCGTGAGCTCGTCGTGGTTGCGCAGGAAGAGCGCCCACTGGCTGTTGTCGGGGATTGATGGAGTCTGTTCGAGGATCTCCGCGATTGGAAAGCGGTCCTCCTGGCGGATGGCCATGAAGAGCCGCGGCATGAGAGGGAAATGATAGGCCATGTGGCACTCGTCGCCATCACCAAAATAGGCGGCGGCGTCGTCGGGCCATTGGTTCGCTTCGGCGAGGAACATGCGATTTGGCCAATGCGCATCCAGGTGAGCGCGCAATTCGCGGAGGAACCGATGAGTGCGGGGAAGGTTTTCGCAGCTGGTGCCCTCTTCTTCGTAGAGGTATGGGACGGCATCCAGCCGGAATCCATCGACGCCCATGCGGGCCCAAAAATCCACGATGGAGAAGAGCGCGCGCTTGACCTGCGGACTCTCGAAGTTCAGGTCAGGTTGGTGAGAATAGAAGCGGTGCCAGTAGTAGGCGTCGGCGACCGGATCCCAGGCCCAATTCGAGCGCTCGAAATCTTTGAAGATAATGCGTGCGTCGGCGTACTTGTCCGGCGTGTCGCTCCAGACATAGTAGGAGCGCGATGGGCTGCCCTTCGGCGAGCGGCGGGCGTGCCGAAACCATGGGTGCTGGTCCGAAGTGTGATTAATCACGAGCTCGGTAATCACGCGGATGCCACGCTCGTGAGCATCATCCAGGAACGCCTGGAAGTCGCGGAGCGTGCCATAGGAGGGGTGCACCGAGCGGTAGTCAGCGATGTCGTAGCCATCGTCACGCAGGGGCGAGACGTAAAACGGCAGCAGCCAGATGGCGGACACGCCGAGCGATTGCAAGTAATCGAGACGGGAACGTAGCCCTTCGAAGTCGCCGATGCCATCTCCATTGGCGTCCTGAAAGGCGCGGACATGCACTTCGTAGATGACTGCGTCCTTATACCAGAGCGGGTCATCGTCGAGGTTCAGCTTGCGTCGTTGTGCATTCATCGGCGACTCATCAAAGAAAGTAGTCGAAGTCCTGTTCGGTGCGGACGTGGGTCCGCGGCGCCAGGACATGCGCGGCTCCCGGATCAAGCTCAACATAGTTGCGTGACCCAAACCAGAGGTAGCGGCCATCGCCGAGGAGGTCGTGCACCTGGTAGGGGTGGTCCGGGTCGATGCCAAGCATCTGAAGGTCAAGTTCGACGTTTCCGTACTGTCGGTTGCGCGAGTCGACGTTGACGACGGTGATGATGACGTCGGTCGCATCGGGCGACACCTTGGAGTAGCAGATGAGGTGATCATTGTCCGTCGGGTGAAACCGGAGGCTGTGGTCGAATTGCAGAGCGGGATGGGCATGGCGGATCTGGTTCACGCGTGCGATGAGGTCGCGCAAGCTCCAGGGCGCATCCAGGTCCCATGTCCGCAGCTGATACTTCTCTGAATCGAGATACTCCTCGGAGCCGGCGGCGACCGGAGTGGCTTCGCAGAGTTCGAACGGAGGTCCGTAAATGCCGTAGCTGGCGCCCAGGGTCGCGGCGAGAATAAAGCGGGCCATAAACGCCGAGCGACCGCCGGTCTGCAGGAAGTCGTGCAGGATATCGGGCGTGTTGGGCCAGAGGTTCGGGCGGAGGAATTCGCGGACGGGCGTCTGCGTGAGTTCCGTAAAGTATTGCTCTAGTTCGTAGCGCGTGTTGCGCCAGGCGAAGTAGGTGTATGACTGGCTAAAGCCGCGGCGCGCCAGGCCTTCGAGTACCGCGGGGCGGGTAAACGCTTCAGCAAGAAACACCACGTCGGGGAATCGCGACTTCACCTCGTTGATGCACCACTCCCAGAATGGCAGCGGCTTTGTGTGCGGGTTGTCCACCCGGAGGATGCGGATGCCGCGCTCCACCCAGAAGAGGATGTCCTGAAGCAGTTCGCCCCAGAGGCCCTGCCAGTCGTCGCACGAGAAATCGAACGGGACGATGTCCTCGTAGCGCTTTGGGGGGTTCTCGGCGTAGCGGATGGAGCCATCAGGCCGATGGCGAAACCATTCGGGATGCTCGGACACGAGTGGGTGATCGGGCGAACACTGGAACGCGATGTCCATCGCCACTCGGAGTCCGAGTTCGTTTGCGCGAGCGACGAATTTGTCGAAATCCGCCAGCCTGCCAAGAGCTGGGTGCACGGCTGTGTGGCCCCCGGCCGCTGCGCCGATTGCCCACGGACTACCAACGTCGCCCGGCTTCGAGGTACGCGTGTTGTTCTTGCCCTTGCGATGCGTCTCGCCGATGGGATGAATCGGGGGGAGGTAGACGACATCGAACCCGAGCCCGGCAGCGTATTCAAGCATTCGGTACGCATCGCGGAACGTCGCATGGCGTTCGTCGGGCCGCGCGGAGCGGGGGAAGAACTCGTACCAGGCGCCACAGCGCGCAATGGGCGCCTCGGCGACCAAAGGAAGCGTGTGGGCGAACCGGGCAACGAGTGCGGGATCGATCCCTCGGCGCGCGAGCGCAGCGGGTGGGTCGGAGAGCGCGAGCACTATCCGCTCGGCGAGTGGTTGGGTACCGGTCAGCCGTGCCGCGTAGTCGCGAGCGCGTGTTGAATCCTCATTGGAGAGCCGTCTGGCCGCGTCGAGCAACAGATCCGCTCCAGCGTGGAGTTCCAGTTCGAGGACCTCATCCGGGTCAGACCGCCTAGCGAGGTCATTCTGCCAGCTAGTG
>Ga0105240_10011985_pt1 | contig 12015 bp, 10 predicted proteins | sample KBSC54metaG_FD_80426 | JGI IMG/M metagenome (GOLD analysis project Ga0105240, IMG submission 80426) | Corn rhizosphere microbial communities from Kellogg Biological Station, Michigan, USA - KBS C5-4 metaG | ecosystem: Host-associated > Plants > Roots > Rhizosphere > Soil | place: Michigan, USA...
CCGACCAAACCGGCGGACCGCCGAATGCCATCGCCACCCATCTGGTGCATGCGTCGGCCTATGGCAGCGACGTGACGCTCACGGATATATGCGCCGTCAATAAAGTGGTGCCCGCCAGCACCGGCGCCACAGGCGGCAATACATGCGGGATTTATTGTTAAACTGACGGAAGCGGCGGTTTCTCCAGACGCGTTGGCCACATGCACGGCCTCGGCCTTGTAGGCGAGGCTGCCGACGAGCGATACCCACCAGCGCCGTGGCATAGCGCCGCAAGCCCGGAAGCTGGCGGTCAAAGCGACCGTAAATGCGTCCCCGCGGCCGGCCATTCCCTGGAACTCGCCGTGACCGGAAACATGCGGTCGACGCCGGCGGGGCAATCCCAGCCGACGATGGCAGACCAATCGTCAGGCGGTCTTCCGCCGCCGTCGAAGGCGCTCCACAACCGTTGAAAGCAGCGGCACCAGGTCTATTCCCCGGCTTGTGCCGGAGAACGATCTTTTCTGTGATCGATGCGGGGCTTTTCGCCGCAGGCGGAACAATCCCTTCCCGTCCAACGTATCTGGGATGGCACGGCGTTTCGCCGCGAACATGCCTCACCGGAGGGGATTTCAAATGTTCAATAAATTTAGTCGTAAGACGCTTGCTATGGTGTCAGCGCTAGCCCTCGTTGCCGGTCTGGCCTCAAGCGCGACATGGCCCGCGAGCAAAAATGGGAAAGCAGACCCTCACGGATTTATCGCCAGCGCACAGGCGCAGGAACGGGCGCAGTCCATCAACGCCACCACCGGCAATTATGCGGTGATCGCGCCCATATACACCGGTTTGAACAATGGGCCGTTTTCTTTCCTCCGGCTCATCAACGGCTCCGGCACCACCGGTGACAAAGGCACGTATACGATCACTATGGTGGGCGCGCAGACCGGCCAGGTCTATGGCCATTCCTTCGCGGTCCAAGTGCCCCATATGGGCGGAGCACAGTTCAGCATGGATCAACTGGCAGCGCTCGCCGGCACCTCTCTCAACAGCTTCAGCGGCGGTGACACGGGGTATGCCCTCTATATCCAGAACCCCGACTTGGAAGCCGGCTACCAGCATGTGACGTTCAATCCGAACTCACAGCTGTTCGAGAATTTGAGTAGCTGCGACTCGCTGCTTAACGAGCAGATGACGTCCCAGCGCAGCGAATTGGTGCGGGCGTATATCCATACCAGCAAAGGCACGATCAAGCCGGGCACCACCTACCCCAGCGCTATCCAGATCCATAATTACTACAACGTTCCGCTCACCTACACGATCACGGTGTTTAATGCGGGCGAACAGACCAACGGCGTATCCTCATCCACCAGCGGCAACGTATCCTGTCAGATTCGCAATAAGACCATACCGGCGAATACGACCCTGACCCTGTCGGAAGCAACGGACATCGAGGGTAATTCCCAATGCACATTCTATAGCGACGAGGATTACATCAACATCACCATCGCCGAACGAACCGGTGGTCCGCCCAATGCCGTGCCCATGCATCTGGTGCACGCATCGGCTTATGGCAGCGACGTGAACATCACCGACATTTGCGCCGTCAATAAGATCACGCCAGCCAGTACCGGCACGACCGGCATCGGCGGCGGCGGCTCGCCGTACCTTTAAGTCTAGGAGGCCGGCGCGTCCTTTGGGCGGGCCGGCCACATGCGCCGAAGGACTCCGTCGTGGACGACGAAATGGTGATAAAGCGCGGCCCCCACATGGGCGGCGAGCAATCCGTAAAGCACATACTGACTGACGACGTGTACCGTTTCGGCCTGGTGGGCCAATCTGCGGTCCAGTGGCACCCAGCGCGGAACCGCCATAAGGCCCAGAAATACCGTTTCCCGGCCGCGGGCAGCGACGGCGATATAGCCGCTCACGGGCATTATGATCGCCATCACATACAGCAGCAGGTGCACCGCCTGAGACGAATGGCGCTGCCACGCGGGCAGGGGGGGAAGCGCCGGGGCCGGGTGGGTGAAACGCCACAGGGCGCGCGCAAGGGTCAGCAGCAGAATGACGAGGCCTACGGATTTGTGGATCGCAAACACCGCGTCGTTGGTCGGTCCCTCCGGGATGATCTCCAAGCTCAGGGCCAGGGCAACGGCGGCGAGGATGCAGGCCGCCACGGTCCAGTGAAAGGCCATGGCGGTGCCGCCATAGCGGGGGTCGTCCGGGTTTATAACCGGCGGTGCGGGGATGTTCATGGAAGCCGTGGTTTCATAGATGAGCCGTGGCATCGATCCCACTTCCTAGTCTAATTTCCCCGCCAATCGAATCTAAAAATCTCCACACCGTTGCTTTTATGGCGGGAATATCTAACAGTTTTAAACGTCTATCGTTTGCGGCCTGATCCTCCCGCGATCCGGCACACGCGTCGGTCCGTCCCCTTCCGCGAAAGGGAGCGCGGCCGGGCGGATGAGGTGGGCGACGGTTTTTCGAGGGGAGCGATGGTGCCGTCAACACAGCCCAAGTCTTTACAGTCCAAGTCTTTACAGTCCAAGTCTTTCAGCATTGCCTTCGTGCTTGCCGCCATTCTGTTGGTTCTGCCCTGGACGGCCCGGGCGGCAGCCATTGACTGGTCCAAGGTGCCGGGCAAGGACATCGTGCTGTTCTACCCGGCGCAGATGTCGTGGGAACTGCTGCTGACCCAATCGGATCATAGCGGCGCGGGTAAATTCCGCGACGGCAAGAACTGCCGCCAGTGTCATGAAGGGCATGAGGCTGAGTCCGGCAATCTCATGGTGGTCGACAAGAGCAGCGAACCCACGCCCATCGCCAATAAGCCCGGTTCTGTGAAAGTGAATGTGAAGGTCGCCCGCGACGACGACCGGCTCTATGTGCATCTGGAGTTCGATCCCGGTGCGCAGCCGGACGCGGGCATGGACAAGGACTACGCCACCAAAGTGGCCATGATGCTGGATGACGGCCATGTGGCGGAAGCCGCACGGGCAGGCTGCTGGGCGGCGTGCCACGACAATCTCACGAAGATGCCCAGCGGCGATGACAGCGACGTCACCAAGTACGTGGGGCATTCGCGCGTCAAGCTAACCCGCAGCGGCGGCGATCAGATCAAGCCCGAGGCCGATCTGGCGCAGATGCGCACCGCTGGGGAATATCTTGAGTACTGGCAGGCGCGCTTGCGCCCTGACGGCGCGCCCGTGGTGGTCGACGGCACGGTGCTGGATAAGCGCCGTGAGAACGCTGCACCGGCCGCGACGGCGACGGCCGCCGCCAACGGCACCGCGTGGGCGGTGACTCTTAGTCGGAAGCTCGTGGCGGGTACGCCCTACAAGGACCTGCGCCCCGGCACCGTCTACAATGTCGGCTTTTCGATTCATGCCGGCCACACCGCCAAGCGGTTCCACTATGTATCGCTGGAGAAAACCCTCACCCTCGACCAAGGCGCGGCCGACTTCGTCGCGCAGCGCTATTGATCGCGGGGGATGCGGGCATGAATGGCTGGAAAATATCTCGGCGATATTTTTCCTTGCTCATTCTTGCCGCTGCGATGCTGTTCGGTGCGGCGGTGCAAGCGGCGGAGCCAGGCGGCCGGGTCCTGGGTCAGGCCAAGGATGTGAACGCATGTCTCAATTGTCACGACGGCGCAGGCGTCACCAGCATTCTGCACACGGCCCACGGCGTGAAGGGCGACGCCCGCACCGCCTTCGGCACGGAAGGCTGTCAGTCCTGCCACGGCGACAGCGCCGCCCACATGACCAAACCGCAGGACGGCCAGCCCCGCGCTGAACCGGGCGTGGTGTTCACCGGACCTCATGCCGCGCCGGTGGCAGAACGCAACAAGGTTTGCATCGGTTGTCACGAAGGCGGCATTCGCATGCACTGGCAGGGCAGCCAGCACGAGACCTCCGATCTGGCATGCACCAGTTGCCACACCTCACATCCGGTCCAGGACGCGGTGCTGTCCAAGAGGACACAGGCACCGGTGTGTTTTACCTGTCACGCGGAACAGCGCGCCGACAATCTGAAACCCTCCCATCACCCGGTGATCGAAGGGTTGATGGCGTGCTCCGATTGTCACAACCCGCATGGCTCACCGACCCGCAGCCTGCTCAAGGGTGCGACCGTCAACGACACCTGTTTCACCTGCCATGACGAGAAGCGCGGGCCATTCCTGTGGGAACATGCGCCGGCGCAGGAAGACTGCACCATCTGCCACAACCCCCATGGTTCGATCCAAGCCAGCCTGCTGAAGCAGCGCGTGCCCTATCTGTGCCAGGACTGCCATGACTCCTCCTTGCACGAGAGCCAACCGTTCAGCGGCGCGAATCTTCCCGGCGGTGCGGCGCCGTCGCGGGTGCTGGTGCTGCGGGCGTGCCTGAACTGTCATACGGAGGTGCATGGCTCGAACCATCCCTCCGGCGTGCGCATGGAGCGCTAGGGGCCATGAAGCACGCCGCACGCTTCGCCCATGTTCTCGCGCTCGGTACCTTGCTGCCGGTCCTGGCGGTGGCCCAGGAGGATAGCTTTGATCTGGGCGTGGCGCCCACGCCGAAGCAAGCACCCAAATTGCTCACCAACAGCGTCGACGTGGGGTTCGGTTATCAAAGCCTCAATTCCTATTATTTCGGCCGCTACGGCGGCGTGACGGATCTGGGATTCTTCCCGACGCTGGATGTAAGCCTGCATCACCGCGCAACCTGGAATTCCGGCGACACGAAATTCTGGGACGTCGACGCGGGTTTGAACGGCGTCGATAACCGCTATGTGCAGGCGCGCGTGGGCGAGCAGGGGCGCTGGAAGTTCGTCGCCAACTATGACGGCTTTACGCGCTGGTTCACGGAAAGCGCCATGACACCCTTCGACGGTGCGGGCACGTCGCGGCTTACCTTGCCGTCCAACTGGATCGGCGGCGCGTCCGCGCCTCAGTTCATCAACCTGATCACCAATCTCAAGCCCCTCGAGCTGAAAACCCAGTGGCAAAGTGCCGGCGGCGATTATGTGCTGACGCCGCGCACGGGTTATGAGGTGCGCCTCCATTACGATTATCGGCACCGCGACGGTTTGCGCGCCAACAGCATCGCCTTCGGCAACGAAGCGAACTATGCCGTGGGTGTCTTCTTTCCGCAGCCTGTGGATTACGATTCCCACCGCGTGCAAATCTCCATGGGTTATGCCGATCCCATCTGGCAGTGGAATGCGTCTTATTCCATGTCCCTGTTTCGCGATGCATTGACGTCGGTGACGGTGCAGAATCCGTATACGCGTTCGCTTGTCTCCTCATGGCCTGCGGGCGGCTTCGCCGGCTATCCATTCGCGTTCGGCCAATACAGTCTTCCCCCCGACAGTGCCGCCCACCAAATATCTTTGTCCGGCGGCTACGCGGTCGCGCCGCGCACGCGCATCACGGCGCGGGTCTCGTTCACCATCCAGACCCAGAACGCGCCCTTTCTGCCCTACACCGATAATCCGAACTTGAATGTACCGTTGGCTTTGCCGCGTTCGTCTCTGAACGGCGTCGACCACAAGACATTTGCCAGCTTCATGATCACATCGCGGGAATGGAAGAAGCTCGATCTGGCGCTGAGCTACAGCTACGACGATCGCAACAATCTCACGCCGCAATCCCTCTTCACCTACATCACCAACGATGCCCAGGATCAGCCGCGTCCCGTCGTGCCCGGCGTCAGCGCCTATTATCGCTATAATCTGCCCTATAGTTTCACATTCCAGCAGGCCAAGGCCGAGGTGGGCTATCGCGTGACGCCGCGCACGCGGCTGAGTTTTTCCTATACCGGGGATTTCAAATCACGCACTGACCAAGCCGTGTCCGAAACCACCGAGCATACCTTCAAGACCAAGGCGCTGACGTCCTTCACCGCCGGATCGGCCTGGGTGTCTTATAGCTACGCCGTGCGCACCGGGTCCAACTATCGGGATTTCTATCCCTGGAACCTCAGTCATACGGCGGCGTACCTGAACGCCTCGCCCAACGATCACTCCATTGAATACCCCCTCATGCGGAAATTCGACCTGGCGGATCGCAAGCGGCATGAGGCTAAGACGGGTGTGACCTTCGAACCGGCGCCCGCTTTCGCCGTCAACTTCTCGGGCGGCTATGCCCGTGATCAGTACAACAACTCGGCGTTCGGTCTGCGCAGTGCCGACACCCTCCTGTTGGATGCGGATGGATCCTATGCGGTCAAGGATCGATTGACGGCATCCTTGTTCTACAGCTTCGAACAAGTGCGGTCGGCGCAGCGCGGGTACTATCTGGCGTCCTTGATCCAGACCAACCCATCCCAGATCTGGGCGGCACGGGAGCACGACACCGTCCACAGCGCCGGTCTGCGCATGGACTGGACGGCGATCCCCGATAAGCTCACGGTCCGCAGCGCCTACTACATGTCCTATGGCACGACCCATATGGACATCGCGGCGACAGCGTTCACCCCCCTGGCGGCCGTCAGTCCACTGCCCGATGCCCATGAGATCACGCACAACCTCAACCTCAGGGGCGAATACACTTTCCGTCCCGATCTGAGCATGCAGCTGGGGTATATTATCGAGCGGCATATCACCACCGACTGGCAGTATCAGAACATCGCCGTGGCGCCGGTCGCGCAAATCCTGGGTGCGGGCATCATTCCGCCGCGCTATTGGGCGCATGTGGTGACCGTGTCGGTTCGTCGCGCTTTTTGAATGACGCTGAATGGCCATGACGCTATCGGCTCCAAGTTTTGAAACGCTGGCTCTCAACCGGGTCACCTTCGGCGCGCGCGGCGAAGACATTATCCGCGCGCGGAACCTGGGATGGTCGGGATGGGTGGATGAACAACTTCATCCGCCTGCGGGCGACGATCCGGCGGTGGCGCGGCGCCTGGCGGTGCAGACCATGCATATCAAATACATCGGCCAAGCCCCGAACGACGGCGCTCCCGGCTGGCCCGATCTGGATCAGGTACGGCCGCTGAATTTCCTCAATGCCGATGTGGCGACGCTGTGGGACATGACACGAAAGGTGCAATACTCCGTCGCCGGCAATGAACTGATGCGGATCATTCAGGAACTGAAGGCCGCCACGTGGATCCGCAACGCCCACGCCGCGTATCAGCTCCGGGAATTCATGACGGATTTTTGGAATAATCATTTCAACATCGGCCAGCAGGCCGATACTTTTGCCGCCGCCGCGCTACCGGATTTCGATCAGAATGTGATCCGCCCCCGCGCCCTGGGGAACTTCCGCGATCTGCTGGGCGCGGTCGCTACCAGCCCGGCCATGCTGCGCTATCTCAACAATGCGGAAAGCGAAGCGACGCATCCCAACGAGAACTATGCGCGCGAAATCCTCGAACTCCACACCATGGGGCGGCAATCCTATCTGGGCATTGGCGAGAACACGCCCGCTATCAAGGGAGTCGGTTTCTCCGATCAGGATATTATTACTTTGTCCCATGCGTTGTCCGGCTGGACGTTGGAACAAGGCCAGGACGGCACAACCGGCAAGCTGCCCTTCACCGGCAAATTCGTTTTCAACCCGGCGCAGCACAGTGATGCGGCGGGGATGTTCATGGGTGTGGATTTATCGACGCTTCACGGTATCGCCCAAGGCGAACGCGCCCTGGATATGGCGGCGTATCATCCCGCCACCGCCGATTTCGTGTGCGCCAAATTATGCCGCCGCATCTTCGGCGACGCTCCACCCAGGGCCGCCATGGCGCGGGCGCGCACCGCGTGGCTGGCCAACCGCGAACAGCCCGATCAGATCGCCCGTGTCATGCGCGCTGTCCTGGTGGACGGCCCCGAAATCGGTCAGCCGCCCTCCAAAGTGCGTCGTCCTTACGAGCGCCTCATTGCCTTTTTCCGCACCACCGGCATGGAGGTGAGTGCAATCGAAAACGCCTACACCGCCTGCGCGCCGCTCGGCGACGGCTTGTTTGTGTGGCCTACGCCCGATGGGCGGCCCGATGTGGACGCGCAATGGCTGTCCATTCCCGTGAACTTCTTCGTCTGGAATATGATGTTGATTTTCCCATTCGTGCCGGGCATCCGCACAAATCTCGCGCTCGAGATGCCCGCTGACGCGGCGGCCAACGCGGACTCCCTGGTGGACTATTGGGTCGGGCGTATGGTTGGCGGGCCGCTGCGCGCCGCGGGCATGGCCGCGTTATTGGACGACGTGGCCGCACCCACCGGCGCCATGAATGCCATGAAGGGCGGCATCACCGACAAGGAATTCGCCTTGCGGCGGCTGGTGGCGCTGATCGCGGCGTCACCTGAATTCGCCATGCGCTGAGGGATGTGGTCATGACGCTTTCCCGACGCCATTTCCTGACGGCCGCTTCCGTGGGCGCCATTGCCGCCGGAGGGGTTGTCGCCGCGCGGCTCGGGCCTCGTGTACACGGCGTGTTCGAGCCGAAGGCAGGCGATGCGCCGCGCGATATCCTGGTATCGGTGTTCCTGCGGTTTGGCTGCGACGGGCTGACCATGGTGCCGCCGGCGGACAGCGCCGACTACCATGATAGCCGCCCCACCATTGCGTTGAAGACGTCCGGCGCCAAGGCGGCGCTACCTCTGGGCACACTCGGCGGCGTGCCGTTCTTCCTGCATCCCAATGCACCCGAACTTAAAGTACTCTACGACGCAGGACGGTTGGCGGTGGTTCATGCGGCAGGACTTCCCACGGAAAGCCGCAGCCATTTTATCAGCCAAGACAAGATGGACCGCGGCGTTACCGATGGCGAACCGCTGCTTCAAGGCGGCTGGCTCGCCCGACACATCCAGGCGCGCAATCTGTCCTTGCCCGGGTTGGGCGCGGTGAGCTGCGCGCCCGCCATCGATGTGGCCCTGCAAGGCTATGGCGGCGCCATGGCCGTGCCCGATATCAAGATCTTCAATATTGTCGGCGGCGATGCCAATCGTCAGGTCATCAATCGCTTGAACACCGGCAACGATATGCTTACCGCCGTTGCCAGGGAAACCGTCACCACCATCGAGACTGTCCAGGCGCGGCTGGCGACGCTACCGCCCGAAACAGGCGGCGGCGGATACGGCACGGGGCCGCTGTCGGCTTCGCTCAAATCATTGGCCGCGACCATCAAGTTAGACTTGGGCTTGGAAGTGGCGACGGTGGACTACGGCGGTTGGGATCATCACGTCGATCTGAATGCGCAATTCCCATCCCAAACGCAGGAGCTGTCGCAAGCGCTGTACGCGTTCTGGAACGATATGCGCGACTATCAGGACCGGCTCACTATTGTCACCATGACCGAATTCGGCCGCCGCGTGAAAGAGAACGCCAACGGCGGTGTCGACCACGGCGCCGCGTCGTTCATGTTCGCGCTAGGTCATCACATCAACGGCGGACGGCTCTATGGACAGTGGCCCGGCCTGAAAGCCGGTGACCTCCACGCGGGCGATCTGGCGGTCACCACCGATTATCGCCAGGTGCTGCAGGAGATTCTCGTCAAGCGCCGCGGCGAGATCACGCCGCAGGCGGTATTCCCAACATTGTCCTATAACCCGTTGGGTCTGGTGGCAGGCGCTTAAATATCTCCAATACTTTAGAAATGCCCGGCCGTTTACTATGGCCAAAGACAAAAAATATATCGGAGATATTTAAGCCCGCTGAAGCAACTTACGCGAACTTACCCGCGTCGAACTTGGCGGCGGTCTTTGCCTTGACGTCCGCCAAGGAAACGCCGGGTGCCAACTCGATCAGCTTCAGTCCCGTGCCGCCCTTCTTGTCACAGATGAAGACGCACATATCGGTGATGATGAGGTCCACCACGCCTTTACCCGTGAGCGGCAGCGCGCATGCCGGAAGTACCTTGGATTCGCCTTGCTTGCTGGCGTGTTCCATGACGACCACCACACGCTTCACACCAGCCACGAGGTCCATGGCGCCGCCCATGCCCTTGACCATCTTGCCGGGAATGGTCCAGTTGGCGATGTCGCCGTTCTCCGCCACCTGCATGGCGCCGAGGATGGTCAGGTCGATGTGACCGCCCCGGATCATGGCGAAGCTGTCCGCCGACGAGAAGAAGCTCGAGGTGGGAAGCTGCGTGATGGTTTCCTTGCCGGCGTTGATGAGGTCGGGATCGGCTTCGCCTTCGTAGGGATATGGACCCATGCCCAGCATGCCGTTCTCACTTTGCAGAGTCACATGCATGCCCGGCGGAATGTGATTGGCCACCAGGGTCGGTATGCCAATGCCCAGATTGACGTAGAAACCATCTCTCAATTCTTGGGCGGCGCGCTTGGCCAGATCGTCACGGCTCCATCCCATCACACGCTCTCCTTCTTGCGTACGGTCAAGCGTTCGATCGGTTTGGCATAGGACGCGCCGACGATGAGCCGATCCACATAGATACCTGGTGTATGGATGTGATCCGGATCAAGTTCGCCCGGCTTCACCAGCTGCTCGACCTCGACGAGAGTCACTTTGCCGGCCGTGGCCATGACCGGATTAAAATTGCGGGCGGTCTTGCGGTAGACCAGGTTCCCTTCCGGATCAGCCTTCCAGGCTTTGATGATGGACAGGTCGGCGCGCAGCCAGCGTTCCATCAGATACGTTTCGCCGTCGAACACTTGTGTGGGTTTGCCCTCGGCGACCACAGTGCCGACGCCGGTCTTGGTGAAGAACGCGGGAATGCCCGCGCCACCGGCACGGCAACGCTCGGCCAAGGTACCTTGCGGGTTCAGTTCAAGTTCCAGCTCGCCGGAGAGATACAACTTCTCGAACAGCTTGTTCTCGCCCACGTAAGAGCTGATCATCTTCTTGATCTGCCCGCTGTTGAGCAGCATCCACAAGCCGACGCCGTCGGCGCCGCAATTGTTGGAAATCACTGTCAGATTCTTGACACCGGACTCTTTGATCGCCGGGATGAAGTGCTCGGGATTGCCGCTGAGCCCGAAGCCGCCGGACATGATGGTCATGCCATCGAACAGCAGGCCCTCCAGGGCGGCCTGCGCATTGGCGTAGATCTTACTCGACATCTGTCACCCCACTCTCTATGTGGCCGCTCATCTCCCTCCCATCGCGGTGATAGCACGGGCCATGACGGCCCGCATCCCCCTCGTGGGCGTGCATGCAGGCCTGGTTCGCACAAAAAAGTAATCCCGCCGTCCGGCTTTCGGACGGCGGGATCATACCCCGTAGAAAAATAGAGCGTATTTCTATTTGGATTCCGAGGGCGCTGCAGGAGCAGCCGGCATCTCGGCCGGAGCTTGCATCGCCGGAGCTGGTGTCGCGCTCTGTCCGCCTTCGGTCGTTGCGGGCGGTACCGTCGTTGTGGTTTCGGGTGAGGTGGTGGCTGCCGGCGGAGCGGTGCTTTCGCTCGCCGCCGGAGGCACCGGAGCGGGCGCCTCGGAGTTACGCGTGTAAACGTAGTAGCCAAGCGCAGCAATAACGACAACGACGACGATGATCCAAATTGGATTTTTGTTTGATTCCATGTAGTCCCTCCCTGCAAGGCAAAGTGACGTGCCAGACGCCCACGAGCGCAGCACCATACTCTTTCTGGCCTGGCTTCGCCAGCGGCCTTGGATTGTTACGAAAATGCCCGGATTCGGGCTTTTAGGCGGCCGGTTGTCATGGCCCGCAAAGTTAATGGGCGGTCGGGGCCGCCGGGGCGCGGCGGCGATGGGTCTTGGGGATAAGCCATACGAACGCGAGGCCAGCGATCATGGCGCAGGCGAATGCGAAAAACGTGTCATTGGTGGCGAACATGACGGCCTGGTCCTGCACAATGCCGTCCAGATAATGGATCGCCTGATCGCCCTGAAAACCCGCCCTATGCAGCTGATCGAGCGCGCTTGTGCCATGGAGCCGATCGATCATGCCGGCGCGGTCGCGCGTCGCGGAGTCCTGCCAGTACGCCGTGGTTACAGATGTGACGAAAGCGACAGCCGTTGTCCGGATGAAGGCCAGCATCCCGGCGCCGTCGGCGATCTCCTGCGGCTTGAGGAAGCCGAGCGTGACCGCCATGGAGGGTGCAAAGAACAACGCGACGGAGGCGCCATTCAGGA